>Ga0163180_10000021_pt1 | contig 82640 bp, 69 predicted proteins | sample AtlANTMetagenome_2_FD_109647 | JGI IMG/M metagenome (GOLD analysis project Ga0163180, IMG submission 109647) | Marine eukaryotic phytoplankton communities from the Atlantic Ocean - Atlantic ANT 4 Metagenome | ecosystem: Environmental > Aquatic > Marine > Oceanic | place: North Atlantic Ocean...
CGTACAGTTGAAGAGGATTTCATATTGCCCGACGTGCTCGCAGAGAGGGAGTAGACGCCTTCCGGTAAAGGGCTGGAGCACACGCCGTTTTCATCTGCCAAGATGTCGATGGAATCGAACACTTCGGACCGCACGGAGACTGTCGCAAAGGCAGCCGGAGTCGGCTCGGCATCGGACCATATGAAATCCTCTTCAACTGTACCCGACAGCGTGCCCATTTCTGACTCACAAGGGTCAGCGTCGGCGTCTGCGTCTGCGTCTGCGTCTGCGTCTGCGTCTGCGTCTGCGTCAGCATCGGCTTCCTCATTTGTGTCGTCGACAGACCCTGTATCCGTTGCTTTGTCTGAGCTGCAGGCCGCCAATATCCAGACCAATAAGAGAGATGTACGCATCTGTATCCTCCGAGAGGCGCGCCTCATAGGCCGGATAGCATCGGACGTCCATCATGATTTCGAGGTATTGAAGGCGCTTGCATCCAACCTAATCGACAAGTTCGGTGAATACCTGGAATGGTGAGGTCGACATGGTCTGTGCCGAGAGTGGAAAGCCACGGTTCGTATGGGCTCAGCAATTCTCTCAGATGATCGAGAGACTCAACCGGATGTATGTTGACCATGCGAGGTAGCGCCGACGGCGCGAAAAATTCAGGCGGTGAGATGGTGATCGCCCAGCCTGGTGCCTCTTTGACCTTACCCAACACCTTTGCGAGCCCAATTCGCCGCCGCCATTCCGGACCGAGACCCGCCTCGATCAGCCCTCTTGGATAGCGCTGTTCCATTTGAGTCATGGTGTCGGCCATAGAGTCCATCAAAAGGCTTGCATTTCCGGTCGTAAAAACAGCCGTGGGCGCCATGCATCCACGGCCGTCGTACCGTGCCATATCGATCGATAAAGGGCCCGCCGCCTGACTTGGATCGCCCGTGACTACAGCGATGCTAAAGCGGTGTCCATATCGGACCACGGGGGTGTCTGGATGGGCATCAGCAATGGTTTTGACGGTGTCATCCCCCCCAAAAGCGATGATGGCATCAACGGGGGGGATCTCGCGGCTGGTGCTCCAGGTCACGGGGAGTTGTTCTTCAGAAAACGTTTCCGACAAGGTGCGACAGAGGGATGGATCAGCGGTCGGTGCTTTGAGATGAACCGCGCACCCCCCAGCGACTGCGATCGCAGTCCATTCTATCGGTGTTGTGAACACCCCTGGAGGTACCACAATGGCGATGGATTTGGGGAGGTCCTCACACTGCTTCAATGCGGCCGCGAGGCTGGTTGTGTTGAGCGGCCGAATGGCTTGATGCAGACAGGCGGCGGCATTTTCAGGGCTTAAACCTTGGCTCAACTTCCCAGCGTTCATGGCTCGGAGTTTCGCAAGCGCTCGGGTTGTGGCTTCAATCATGTGTGTTTTCCACGGTGAGGCTGCACCCCCGAAGTTGTGCGCCAGTCAGTCGGCCCTCCAGTTGTACTCGGCCGTCGGCATGCACCGTGCCCACATCCTGGGTTTCGATCGCCAACACCGTTTGGTGATTGGCGAGATCGAAAAATCGGAGCAGCCCTCGGGTGGTCGGTTCCCCGGTCCAGGGGTCGACCGCGGTCACCCGGAGCCAGGGTGGGGGTTTGAATTTTGCGCTCGCGGGTACAGCCCACAATTGGCTGGCGAGTTCGCTCATCCCGTATTCACTGACGATCAATCCACCCGGCAAGCGTCGCTCCAGGTTGCTGTTCAGAATGGCCGCAGGAATAGTCGTACGTTTCCCCTTAAACCCTCCTGTCACCATGACGATAGATCCCGGTGCCAACGGGACAGCTTCGGTGTTCTGTTCGAGCAAATCCGCGAGAGCGAAAGCGGTTCCCGGAATGAATACGGGCTGGTTGTCTTTGGCGATGGTGCGGATGGCCTTCCACGCCCCGATTGCGTCTGTCCCCCGTTCGGCATCACAAAAGGACGGCATGTGCGGAACAAAGTGACGGCACATGTGGCCCAGTGAGCTGTGGACCGATGTGGGCACAAGTGAAATGCCCTGGGTGGGCATGGGTCCCAGACAGGCCTCGGCATGTCGCCGTGCGGACAGGTCGTAAATCTCCGTGTCTCGAAGGTGAATGACACCGGATCTGGAGCCTGTAGTACCCGACGTATGAAAAATCGTGGTGGCATCTTGGATGGGGAAACTGGTGAGGCTCAGATCCTGAAACAGCGTGGTCGGTACGGCAGGAATTTCCGTCCAGTTGCGGACGGTCACCTCTCCACAAAAACGATCGTACTCAGGATTGTGGGCCCGCTGCCACTCATACAAGTCCATGGCCATGGACTCGAAATCTCCACCGTTTTCGATGAAGTCGCGAATGCTCTCTTTCATGAGTGGGCCTTGTCGAGTGCATCCAAGAAGGCAACGAGTTGAGCATCGGAAATGGTGAGCGGTGGTGTCACGCTCAGGACCTCGGCATGTTCACCGGCGGGGAGGACAATAAAGCCTTCGCGCAAGAGGGCGCGACTGAGGGATAGGGCGTTGTCGATTTCGATGCCGAGCATCAAACCACGGCCCCGAACGCGATAGCCTCGTTCTTTTACGAGGCCACAGAACCAGTCGCTGGTTTCACCGACAGAAGGGAGAATGGTTTCGAGTTCGGTGATGCACGCTAAGGCCATCGCGCACCCGACCGGGTGACCTAGGAAGGTCTGAGTGTGCAGGGCTTCTCCCTCCGAAGCTCCCCAGGAATCCATGGCTTCCGCCGTGCCGATGGCGGCTGAAATGGGAAAGCCCGCGGCCATTCCTTTTCCGACGACGAGAATGTCGGGACGAACCGATTCGTTTTCAAAAGCAAACCAGTCGCCGGTTCGCCCAAAACCGGTGTAAACCTCGTCGAACACCAAAACGGCGCCAGCTGCTCGAGTCTTGTCTGCAAGTTCCTGAAGCCAACCGGCGGGAGGAACACGGATCCCTCCGCGTCCCTGGATAGGCTCGACAAGAACGGTACCGACAGAACTGAGATCGGGTATCGGCCCCCCAAACTCTGCCCGGTCGACGTGCTCGCCGAGTTGTTGAGAGAAAGGATCTCGGAATGCAGACCCATGGTATCCCGTCACGGGTAAGGCGCCGTAGCTGAGGCCATGGTAGGCCCCCGTGAATGCCAGAACCCGACTGCGACCACTCATGATCTGACCCGTCTTCAGGGCGGCTTCGACCGCATCCGAACCGCTGCTGCCAAGGATGGCTCTGTCTAGCCCCGTGATGGCGGCCAGCTTTTCCAATAAGAGAATGCGATTCGTGTCCGGAAACGCATCCCCCATCACATGGACGAGGGAGTCCATTTGTTTTTTTGCGGCCTCGACCACTCTGGGGTTTCTGTGTCCGACGCTGGCTACACCGAAACCGGCCGTCATGTCCACGTAGCGATTTCCATCGACATCAAGCACATTGGCCCCGAGAGCTTCTTTCCAGACGATGGGATCGTCATCGGCTGCCCCTAGGGTAGATGCACGCCTGGCACGCCGAGCCGTGATGGCGGGGCACTCTCGTTGAGCGAGTCTGTCGACCCAAGCTCGACTGTTGGGGCCAGGCACCTCAGTGATGAGATGCGGGGTTGAGTTGCCATCTTCCATGAGCACGAGCCTATCCTTAGACGTGCTGCTCGTCCTGTCCATGGAGTAAGCTGAAGTCGTACAGTTCTGGAGATTGCTTGATTATTGAGCTTCAGTATCCTGGTCATGTCCAGCGTATGGTCTATGAGGAGTTCGAGACCCGCGTTCGAGACGGGGACATTCCACCCGATTTGCCGGTCCGGTTTGGGGCCGTGACGGGTGAAGATTTCGTCCCTGTCGGAACCTTAGAATTCTATGGTCAACTGGTCGATCCGAGTCGTCGTGCGTTCCGAGAAAAACTGACGCGTCCGGGAATGCCGCTGTTGACCGCCATTTTGGTGGGCGTTCAGATTCGAATTTATCTGGCCAGTTGGGCACCGGGGGCAGAAGATTGGCTCCAACAAGAATGGACCAATTGGGCGCCCGGAATTCTCGAAAAGGGTGAGGTATACCGGCTGTTAACCTATGGGTTTCTACACATTGGGTTTACGCACCTGCTGTTTAATCTGACCTTTCTTGCCTACACTGGATACAACCTTGAACGGGCTTTAGGTCGAGCCAATTTGGCGGTTCTCTATCTGGGCAGTGTGTTTTGCGGTGGGGCGATCAGCATGTGGATGGCTCCGGGCAGGCCCAGCCTTGGGGCATCGGGTGGGGATTTTGGTCTGATTGCGGCGGCGGTTGTCTTTGGCTGGAAGCACTGGGAAGACATTCCTCGAACCGCGCGTACGAAATTTGGTTGGGCTTTAGTACCGTATTTGGGTTTTTCTCTCGTCAGTGGTTTGAGTGCTGAAAATGTGGACAACTGGGGCCACTTGGGTGGATTGATAGGCGGCGCGGTGTTGATGACATTCATGGCGCCCGAAATCGCCGATGTCGTGAAGGTTAGAAATGCATGGGTCCGCCGAATTTCGATCATCTTGTGTTTAGCTCTTGGTCTCCTCTTTTCGATGGCAGGTCCGCGACTGATATCGCTGATGCCTCATGTGGTGGGAAGTTGGTCTGTCCCCGTGCCAAGCTATTGGCGTGAGGGATGGACTTTTACTGGCGATCGGGGTTGGTTTTCTCCTACTGGCGATGCGACGATGGTCGTGACGCGTACGGTGCACGACCGACCCCTTGATGCGCAAGCAGCGGTCGATAAACTGGTGGAACGGATAGGTTCTGCCGGAAGTAAAGCGCAAGTATTGGAGCGGACGAGGGTCACGGTGGCTGGGGTTGAGGGTGAGCGTCTGACCACGTCTTTTTCGCTCGCCGGAGAACCGATGGTGGTTCGGGCGATTGTGCTCACCCGAGGGGTGGTCGCTTATCGGGCTCATTTGCAAACTCGAATTGGCTTATTGTCCCGATATGAGACCATTTTGGACCGGGCCATTCAGCAGGCAGAATTGACCGTGCCGGAAGAACTGACCTTGGCCATGGAACGGGCAGAACGTCATCCTCGATCATGGCAACCTGCTGTCGATTTGGGCGACGCTTTATACCGGGCCGGCCAACCCAAGTCAGCCTTAGCTGCCTACGAGCGAGCGTTGACGCGAGTCCCAGATCAGCCCCGTGCGATGGTGGGCCGATTGCGTGTTTATGCGCACTATGGGCTCCGTGGAGGCCTAGAACTCGCACGGCAGACGGTGGTCATCCACGCCGAAGAGCCGCGAGTGATCGTCGCTGCCGCGGATTTATTTGATTCGATAGGCTCTCACGTTGAAGCCAAGGATGCGCTGGATTCAGCTTGGAAAATGTTACCTGGAAACGGAATTATTCGTCGAGCTCGGCTACGCAGAGGGTTGCCGGTGGATGATTAGTTGTTTTGTTGGATTTGGGGTGGGTCACATAGACGTCACCATGGGTCACATAGTCGTCACGCACCCCATACGAATAGCGGTGTAAAAAGAGACATCTCAACCCATAGAGGAGTTGCATCATGCACACCCTTTTTAAAATAAGTCTCTTTTCCATTTTGCCGACTTTGGGCTGCGGTTCCTCTATGAAGGATTCCGGCGAGCCCTTCCAAGAGTTGGATAACGATGCGGACGCGGACGCGGATGCCGACGCGGATGCGGATGCCGACGCGGATGCGGATGCGGATACCGACGCCGACGCCGACGCCGACGCCGACGCCGACGCCGATGCCGACGCCGACGCCGATGCGGATGCGGATGCAGATGCGGATGCGGATGCAGATGCAGATGCAGATGCAGATGCGGATGTGGATGTGGGCACTCGGCCCGAAGTATCGATTGAGGATCCTGGTAATGGTGATGTCTTTTACTTCAATGAGTTGGTCATTTTCATTGCTGGCGTCAGTGATGCGGAAGACAACTCTGATCAACTGGCTCTGACCTGGACTTCAAACCGTCAGGGCGAACTGGGTGATCAATCAGCGGAAGGCGGCGTGGCCAGACTTGAGTTGGATGATCTTGAAGTGGGAACTCATGAGGTCACACTGACCGTGGAAGACACAGACGGAAATATCGCGGACGACAAAGTGACGATCCGGATTGAAGAAGCGGATGCGGATGCGGATGCGGATGCGGATGCGGATGCGGATGCGGATGCGGATGCGGATGCCGACTCAGATACGGATCCCGATGAAGATTATGATGAAGATGGTTGGACTGTCGGTGAAGGGGATTGCGACGATTTCGATGACGATACCTACCCCGGGGCCGAAGAACTCTGCGATGGCTGGGACAATAATTGTGATGACGTATGGGACACCGAATTTTGGGATGATTATGAGCCCAACGAGATCATCACGGAAGCCTATGATCTGGGAGAGATTGACTCCTGGTGGCCCTGGTCTACTTCAACGGCAACGATTGAAGAATTGAACTTCGACTCTGCGATTGACGAAGATTGGTTTCGATGGGATGCCGATGATGAATGGTATGACGATCCAGATATTTCGGTCTTGGTCGCAGGCGAGACAGAAGATGTCTACCTTATTGTTGAACTTTGGGTGGCGGAGTGGGACACCTCTCGACCGATCGCTGAAGGTGAAGGTTTCAGATCGGTGAGCTTGGACGAAACCGACTTCTACTTCGCTGAAGAAGATGAATCGTTCTGGGATACCACTTGGGATACCTGGTATGTCGTGGTGAAGACAGAACCATCATTTTGGTCGGAAGATGTCTGTATCGACGAGTATTACTCCATAGAGATTGAGACTTGAACCTTGTTTCATTCTTCAAAAGCGGCACTTCGGTGCCGCTTTTTTATTGAGGCCGAGAAATCACCCGCGGCTCTCCGCCAGACCGACTGTGGAGTTCCAGTTCGTCAATCAGTACCGGTGGGACCGACCAAGAAACAGGTAAACCTTCAAACCAACCGGACTCGTAGCGGCTGGAGGATCCGGGCACATCCAGCATTTCGATGGGGTGTGATGTGCGGCCCGAGGCCACGATGTCGCGGAGCACTCTCCGATCGACGCCCACGAATTCTAAACCGCGTACGGGTTCTTCACGACCATCCGTATACAGACGATAGACCTCGGTGGGGCTGGAAAGCCCTGCCATGGGTCCGTCTCCAGTGATCGAAAACTCCAGCGTATCCATCAGTGCGGGAGGCGTGAGGTGCTTGACCACGAGGACATAGGGTAAGCCGGCTGTTTTGGCTTGCGAAATCGCTAAGCGCCGGAGTTTCGTCCACGACTTCGGACGCGCACTCCGAATGGTGACCTGGGTCGGCATGGCTTCAAAGCGCGCCCCACGCATATTACGTGCGTGTCCTGTGCTCTGCGAACGGTCAGCCCGCGGAGTACGACTCATGAGCACATCACGCAGGACCCCTTCCTTGACCAGTTCCACCGATCGTGAGACCACGCCTTCAAAGTCGTGGGTCATGTGGCTGGCCAGATTGGCGTCGCCTTGGGGCTGATCGATGACCGTCCACCCCGAGGGTAAGACTCGGCGTCCTATCCGAGAGGAGGGTACCGGTCTCGCATCATGATTGGCGCCATCGGGTGCGCTTTCGAACGGAGGTGTCCCGCAAATTTGGGGCTGTAATAGTTGTCTGAATAGTTCGGCCGCTGCTTCGGGTTCGAACAAGACAGGCCCCAAATATTCATCGGAAGTCGGCGCATCTTGAAGGGTGACCATCCAATCTGCGGCCGCTTTTAGATCAGCGTTCATTTCGGACTGGGAAGGCAGGGATTCAACATTTTTGGCCACCCAGGACCGGTCGTTCTTCAGTGGGGTCCCATCGTTGGCGGACGCAAGCAGTTGAGCCCGAATGACGACTTCTTGTTGAGGAAGCCAGGTGCGAGTACCGGCGCTGTCCTGAACCAACATCGCGCCCGCAAAACTCTGCCCCGCGACATCGTTGAGTTCCAGTTGATCCATAGGGGCGATGTGCTTTGTGAGGGCAAGCACATGCGTTTTTAGTTGTTCGCGACGGACAGGCGTGGAGGCCTGGTGCGGTATTTGGACAATGGGTGCTGGAGAAAAGTCTTCTGTGTATTTCAGGTCGCGGCCTCGTCGGGCAGCGACCTTAGCGGCATAGGCCTCGGTAGCACCTTTGTAGGCTTTATCCATGCTGATCCAAAGCCCTTTACGGATGGATATATCGCTATCTTCGTGGCCCAGTCCCCAGTGGTATGTGCCGTTACTTTGGCCAATAGCGACGTCGAAATTACCGCTATCCAACTGGGGAGTGCCCACCCGCACTTCGGTGCGTAGTGAGCGAAGCACGCGTGTGTTGTTGAACACTAAGGCCCCATCTGTCGCCCAGACTTCAGCCATATCGCCGGTCAAAAGATGAGATGTGATGTGGTGAGGTTTAGGCTGTCCTGGGAATGCCAAACCGGTCATGGCTCGTTCGATCTCTTTACTCACCGCTGTTTCAATGAGGGCGGAGTCCATGGCAAAGGCTGGCAACGCCAGCATCAACATCATCATTGTTGACCTCGGGGAGCGGGCAACAAAGGCGGTCGGTCATGGTTTTTTCCACTTCGCTGAATCTCCACTTCCCGAATGAGAAGGTCGGGTGCCGATGCGGACACATTGACGTAGCCAGACTCGGCTCCGCAATAGCCATTAAAGGTTTCCATGGTGTCGCTTGCTGTCATGATCTGAGCAAATGCGGTCAGTGGAGTACCGATGAGGTCTGCTCCTCGCATCAGTTCGTCGGGCTTCCCGTCCGCCCATACGCGGGTCACACCCACCGGCTGAACGGCGAAGGAGTTCGGGGTTGTTCGTCCCGTCAGGGTGAAGCCTCCTGTGATGTCTTCAAAAATAAATCCGTATGGTTTTTGCTGTCGTTTGAGTTCTCTCAGCAACAGCTGTCGCAACTGTTTACGGGTGACGGTTTGGGTCGCTTGAACCATCAAGTTGCCTTGTCGAGAGACCACCGCATACCCACTTTGGCGGCGACCATGTCCATTTGATTTCGAGAAGCCCTCGATGGGGGTTCGACTGGTGAGGAAGTTGAGAAGAATACCGTCTTTGACCACTTCTACGCGTTCGGATGCGACCCCTTCATCGTCGTGAGTATAGGCACCACTCAATGGGGTTTTGTCGATGAAGGTTTGAGTTGGATCATCATAGACGCTGATGAATTTCGGCAAGATAGGATGTCCGACTCGCTCGCGGAAGGTCTGGCCTTCATCGTCATCTTTTTGTCTATGGCTCTCTATACGGTGACCGAGCACTTCATGAAAGAAGACGGCTGCTGCTCGGCCTTTCAAAATGGCTGGAGCTGTGGTGGGCTCGACAACGGGAGCATCACGAAGAGCGAGAAGTCTTTGGACTGCGGCTTCGAACTCTTTCTCCAAAATGGCAGAACGAGGTAGACCGCTCTCTTCAAAGGCGAAGAAGTCCTTGTACACCTGGAGTCGCATTCCATCCTTGGCTGTAGTGGATAGCGACATGGAAATTCGGTAGCGAACCTCGGGTAGGACCAGTTGGCTCCCTTCTGTGGTGACAAAAAATCGGGTGTTCGATTTTGCAGAAAAATGGAAGGCATTGCCCTCAATTTCAGGGTGATCGTTGACCCGGCTGGAAATGCCTTTGAGTGTTTGCCGCCATTGTTCAATATCGACTGTTATTGCCCTCGGCTCCAGCACGGACACTTGCTTGTCAGCAGCGGAAAAGTCAGCGCTGGTATCACTCGCTTCGACTTTGACTGCGAGGTTCGCTTTGACCTTCAGAAGTCGTTTTCGTGCTTGTCGATATGCGGAGTCCGCCGCTCGCCAGATGGCCAGACGAATGGCTTTGTCATTGCCATCAACAGGCAGGTCGAAAGTTTCCTTCGGATCGTCATCGAACCATCCGGCATCTCTGATCTTATGTGTCTGATCAAGTTGGGGGGTGCCGACTCGCACATCCAAGTCGGCGATGCAATCCACCGTATGGCTGGGGGTTGTGGTCACGCCGTCGAGGGCTTCGACACTCCATTCCTCTTTATGTACGGCGTTGATCGCCATCCAGTGAGGAGGGTCTGGCTGGTTGGAAAGCTCTGAGTTGACTCGGTCCAATTCCTCTGCAAGTACCTGGACCAGCGGAGCCCCGATGGCTTGAGTGTGCCAGCCCAGAAACAGTAAGTAGAGGAAAGGGGATCTCAATAATCTTCCTCTTCGTAACCGTCCGATTCCATGAACCCTCGAGCGATTTGGTCGTCTCCGTCCTCATTGATCCAAATTATTTCGCAGGTCGAATCGATCAGGCGCATAAGATCATCACCGCTGGGATCCTCGAGATCTTCGAATTGTTCTTCGAACTCGTCCCCAAAGCTTTGCTCTAATTCACCGGATTCTTCGAGTTTGGTGACAAGGTTTTCGCCGACCTCTTCGTCCAATTCCTCTGCTGCAACCTCTAATCCGGCCAAGACGCAGCCGAGCCAAGCGGTTGGCGAATCTGCGCCATTTGTTTCGATCTCTTCGTCAATTCGCCCAACAATCAATTCTCTGAGCGAGCCTGGCAGCTCCATCATGTCCGAAATCCTCCTTTACTGCCCACGCCTAACCAAAGAATCGGAGCGGTCAAATCACCTTTAGGATCGCCCTAGCGAATGGGGCGGAATAGGAATGATACATGATTACAAATGACCTCATTCGCGCCCTGCCCAAGACGGACCTCCACGTCCACCTTGACGGGTCTCTTCGACTTCAGACACTTGTGGAGCTAGCTCGCGATCAAGGCGTAGCATTACCCAGTGAAACAGAAGAGGGTTTGCGAGATCTGGTGTTTAAGCCAAGCTATGAATCTCTGGTCGAATACCTCGCAGGATTCGAGTTGACGGTGGCTGCTCTCCAGACTCCGGAAGCTTTAGAACGGGCTGCTTATGAGCTGGCTTGGGACAATATCAACGAGGGGGTTCGGTATATAGAGGTCCGATTCGCCCCTCATTTACATATGCATGAGGGCGCTAGCTTCGACGAGGTTCTTTCCGCGGTCACTGCAGGTATGGACCGTGCGAGAACCGAGCATGAACAGTCCGATCATGTGGCTGTCGATGGTGAACCCCCCTTTCGTTTTGGCATCATTGTGTGCTCCTTGAGGCGGTTTGAGGCGAACAGTTCACAGTGGTACGGAAATCTCTTCAAGCTGCTATCGGATTCGCCTAAGAAACAAATTTACAAAATGGCGAGCTTGGAGTTGGCCCGCTCAGCCGTTCGTTGCCGAGATGAACTGAATATGCCCATCGTGGCTTTTGACTTGGCCGGTCAGGAATATGGCTACCCGGCCCGAGACCATGTGGAAGCCTACCAATACGCGCATCGTCACTTCCTCAAGAAAACCGTCCATGCGGGCGAGGCCTATGGGCCCGAATCTATCTTTGATGCCATTACCGAATTGCACGCCGATCGCATTGGTCATGGCTACCACTTGTTCAGCCCTCAGTTGTGTGGGCCCAAGATTGCGAATCCTGAAGACTATGTGGGGCGATTGACTCGCTACATTGCAGATCGACGGATCACCATCGAGGTTTGCATCACGTCGAATCTGCAAACGAACCCAGACATCAAGACGGTTGAAAACCACCACTTTAAGCACATGTTGGATCAACGCCTCAGTGCGACCTTATGCACGGACAATAGACTGCATTCTCATACGAGCGTGTCCCGTGAGGTTCGCTTGGCAGTCGATGCATTTGGGATGGATTTAAAGCAGTTGCGCAACACGATTATCTACGGGTTCAAGCGCAGCTTTTACCCGGGGTCGTACCAAACTAAACGGGACTATGTTCGCGCGATCATTGACCACTATGACAACGTGCTCGCTGCTCATTCGCTGTGACTATTTTTCCTGTATGGTGTGCTGCACTCGCCGATGAACGGCGGGAAGTAGTACAAATGCCGGCAAAGCAAGCAGGAATGTAAAGCCGAAATAAGTGGAAAAGCCCCATTCTTCGACCAAGAACCCGGATGGGGCGCCCGCGATGTTTCGAGCAACCATCGAAATGGCTGTCAGGAGTGCGAAGCGAGTGGCTGCTTGTTTGGCCTCACACACCCGCATGAGGAAGGCCAAGAATGCGGCGACACCGAGTCCACTGCAAAAACTCTCGATCATCGAGGCGCCGTAAACCAGCCAACGGGACGGTTCGGCCGCTGCAGCCATGTAGCCAAGATTGGAAATCGCTTGAGCGGCCCCCAATACCCAGAGTGCTTTGAATAGGCCCCACCGTGTCGCGAGTTCTCCCCCGATAAGGGCTCCAGCTACCGTGAGGAAAGCACCCAAAGTGATGCTGACCATTCCCAGTTCCACCAGACTCAGTTGTGCCCCTTTTAGCCAAAAAGGCTTCACCATAGGGGCCATGGCCGCATCGCCCATTTTGAACAAGAGCACAAAACAGAACAGAGCCCATGAGCCGGGTTGAGTGAGCCACTCCCACAGTTCAGCGAACCAGTCGGCCGCGTCTTGGGTTGGTTTTTCTACCGTCGGCAACCGGGAGGCCCATAAGGCCAAAGCGGCAGTGGCCATGCCCACAACTAAGAAAATGATTCTCCAGTCTACCCACGCGGCAGCGGCCACCGCACCTCCACCCGCAACGAGCATGGCTGCTCTGTATGCAGCCACTCTCCAACCATTGACCCGTCCGTGCAAGTGGGGTGGAACAACGGTGGCGGTGTAGCCATCGATGGCGACATCTGCAGTCGCGCTAGCCGTGGTGAGCACACCGAGTAGAGCCCAGACGGGAAGACCAGAAGGGATGAAAGGGAGTGCTGCGGTGACCAAACTGACCGCCAATAATGCACCCGAGATCCACCGGGCGGCGGTGCCATATCGATCGATGAGCGGTGACCAGAGGGCCTTGAAGGTCCATGGCATGGCCAGCAAGCTCACGAGCCCCAGTTTGCCCAAAGATACGTCGTGTGCCTCAAGCAACCAGACTTGAACCAGGTCGTGAAATATACCGGCCGGCAGCCCTTCTGCGACGTACAGCGCAGCCACGGTCCACATCAAACCGCGATGTTCACTTGGTTTCACGGCGATCCCTTAACGGGTCGATCAATGATGCAGGGTATTTGAAATATCGAGCGGTATTCCTGCACGTTCCAGTTCTTCACTGAACGCCTTCATTTTGTCGATGTATGGAAGATGTCGACCAATACTGCTGGTATAGATGGGCTGTTTGACTTGCTCTGCGCTTGCCGTCAGAACTTCTCGATCGTTTTTATAGAATTCGGTGCACCCGGAATGCCAAGGTAAGCCGACAAAATCAACGATCCTTCGCATCGTTTCTTCGGGGTAGTGCACCATTTCTTCGTATTGCACATCGAGGATGGGGAGCGGCAATACGCGTCGCCAATGTTGCATCAGTTGCTGATACTGAACATAAAAGCGGCCCAGCCAGGCCAGGTCTGTCGCGAATGCGTGCGTGTCCTTAAAATGCATAAAGTAGCAACTTAAAGCGGTATCCATTGGGGTTCTACGGCAGTGAATGACCCGGGTGTTGGGCAAGAGCAGTCCAGCCAACCCGAGATGTAGAAAGTTCAAAGGCATCTTGTCGGTGACCCGTGTGGCGTCTCCGGCTTTGGTCATCATGCGCTCGGTGTACCAATTCGACAGGTGGGTGGCGACATCCGGCTTGAGTTCCTCAACGCACTGGGGGTAAGGGGTGCCAGTTCCAATGATTTCAGGCAAAGCGCGGGCAAGCATTTGGAGCTCTTCCAGTTCTCCAGCTCCCATCACATTGGGGTGGGTTGCCAGTATCTGCTCAACAAGCGTCGTACCGGTTCGGGGCATGCCAACGATGAGTACCGGAATACGGGTAGGGTTGTCCGCAATGGGTTGGAGGGGAAACCGGACGCCATCAAAAACAGAAATCAGATCGGCGACGTGACGTTCAAAAACATCAGGATCAAAAACAGCCCGTCGCGAACCGTTGGCCTTATGGTGTGCTTTGAATGCCATTTCGTGCTGGCCTACAGACTCATAAAGCTCGCCCAATGCGTGTTGTAATTGTGCCCGAACGTGTAGAGGTCGAGACCGGTTCAATAGGCGTTGGAGGACGGGAATGGCGTCGTTAGCACGCTCCAATTTTCGACACAGCACGGCATAAATGTGGGCGAGGTCAGGGTGGTCAGCACCGGTTTCGATCATCGGCTCTGCCAGTGCGATAGCGCCATCTGTGTCACCCATCTTGGCCAAGACGGTGGTCAACCCGGCGATGGCATCCAGGTTGTAAGGCTCCTGCTGGAGCACGAGTCGGAAGCAATGCTCGGCTTTGGGTAGGTATCCTTGCTTAATCAGCAAGAAGCCCAGTTGACATCGATAGGCGAGTTCATTGGGTCTCAGACGAAGCGCTGTCAGGAAAGAGCGGAGGGGGGCTTCTGTCAGTCCCAGTTCAGTCTGCACCTCACCCAGGATGGCGTGAGCTTCGTGTTGACTGTGGTCGAGATCGATGGCGGCTTGGAGTACGGCTTCCGCATCATCCAGGTTGCCTGTGCGCAAAAGTGCCTCGCCCAAGGCGGTCCGTATGCGACTGTTTTCAGGTTCGAGTTCCGCTACGACCCTCAAACAGTTTGCAGCTTCTGAATAGCGCTCTAGCGCCATCAGCGAGCGCCCCAAGTATTTTAGGGCGTCTTTGTGGTCTGGGTCCTGGTCCAGACACTTATGAAGCCATTCGGTCGCTTCTGGGTATCGATTCAGTTGAAACAGAGCTTGGCCTCTTAAACAGATGAGTTCGATGGATGTCTCGCCCATTGACATCAGCGATTCGAAACAAGGAAGCGCTCTCTCGGGAAGCCCCATCCGTAGGGCCAGTAAGCCCAAATGCATCACTGCGATTCGATTGTTGGGAGCTAATCGGACGGCTTCGGCGAAGCTGCGGAGTCCCTCACGATGTTTTCCAATGGAGACTTGAGACACGCCCAATGCATCATGGAAGTCTGACCGGTCTGGGTTTAGACGGATGGCCCGCCCTAACAATTGGCTGGCACGAGCATGATCCCCAGCATCTTGAATGAGGAGCCCCATCACAAAATGGGTTTCCGGCACGTCGGGGGCGACAGAAATGAGGTCGGCGCATTCGGAGCGGGCGGTATCGTGATCCCCCGTACGGTGCGTTTCCAGAACCTGAGTCAATTGATCTTGAATGTCATCGTGCATGGCTTTGTCCTGTTCGCTGTACGGTCGATTCGTCGTCGGATTGAGGCTTTTGAGTGCGCAAGGCCATGAGGCGAGGAATGTGATTCCTGTATGCGCGGAAGCGGCCTACGCTATTGGTGTGTATGGGGCGCCGGATTTGATCGAACGAGGCGGTCCGGACGGCGCGTGGATTATTGTGGGGCTGGAGCACCGCGGAATGGAATCGCAGTCCGAGGAATCGAGTCAGGCGCTTACCCCACTGTTCAGGATCGCGTACAAGTGCTTCATAGGGAACGGTCAGCATGCGTAGAGGACACGCTTCAGCCCAGTGATCCATCAGTCTGTTGTAGTCATCCACATAAGAAGCGATGTCTTCCTGCCGTGTCGCCCACGGGAGCGTGTCTTTGAAGTGTTGAAAGAGAACGCTCAACCCGGTGTCGGCTGGATCGCGTACGCAATGGATGACTCTCGCCCGAGGAAAGAGTCGTGAAGCCTCGCCTAAGGCGAGGAAATTGTCGGGCATTTTGTCTGTGATTCGGAGGGCCCCGGGTGCCAGGGGTTGGAGCCTGTCCAGGTAGGCGCGCGCCAAGGTGTTTAAATCTTCGCTGGAGAGGTCGAGACCCGTCATACGGGATGCGATCATTTGGAGCTCTCCCCGTTCGCCAGCCCCGTAGATGTCCGGATGACCATCCAGCATTTGTTCGATCAAAGTCGTACCTGATCGGGGCACGCCGACGATAAATACGGGTGTTTCGTCATCGCATTCACTTTGCGAAGCGCGGGGATCGAAACCCTCGATAATGCGGTCGATGTGCGCGCGATGCTCAACGGCGCTGAACTCCAAGTTGCGGAGCCTGTTGGCTTGGTCTATCGCTTTGAAGGCTGCATCTGTTTGACCCACTGCGTCCAGAACTTGGCCCAGTTGTTTACCCAGTAAGATCTGCGTCGCCGGGTGTTGAGCAGACTTCAGACTGTTTTCGAGCGTCGTGATGGCATCCGCGGGTCGGTCCATATGCATGCAGATCCGTGTGTAGGCCACCACTTCATCGGGTTGCGGATTCCCGGAGGCGATAGCAGGAGCGATTCTTGCCAGTGCGCCAATGGTGTCTCCTCGACGGTGCAAAGCGAGGCTCAGACCGGCGCGAGCATCGGAGTCGATGGGGGAGTTTTCCAATAAGACTTCAAAGGTGCGGACGGCGGCATCGAAATGCCCCAACTCGGTTAATAAATGACCGAGCTTGCATCGAATGGCTGTGTCGTGCGGGTTGAGAGATAGCGCTTTTTGCAATGCTCGCAGGGGCGCGGCATGACGGCCCAGTGCGGCGCGTGCTGCACCGAGATTACCCCAGGACTGGCCGGCTTCAGGATCGAGTCGAACAGCCTCAGAGAAACAGATTTCAGCGTCAAAGGCGCGCCCTATAGCCATCCATCCGGCGCCTTCATTGTTGGCGGCTTTGGCGCATTTAGGGCGTATTTTTCGGACGGTTTGAAAGGCGCCTATGGCCTTTTTATGCTCGCCGAGAGCCATCCAGGTGTTTCCCAGAGAGTACCAAGCATCCGCATCCAGGTGGTCGCGCTCAATCGCTTTATGGAAAGCGTGAAGGGCGTTTTCATTATGGCCGCTTTGACGAAACGCGATTCCCAAATTGCGCCAGGCGCACCCCATGATGATCGACGAGTCATCAATGGTTGTGGCCTGCCTGAGGAGGTCCACAGCCGTCGTCAAGGCCCCCTCGACCAGGGCCTTGGTGCCCGCATTGTACAGAGCCATCGATCGACTCATGCGTTCTCCAATGCAGTGACAATAGGCTTGAGATGCGTTCGGTACTTTTCAGCTTTGCCGCGACTGCTGGTGTAAATGGGCTTGTTGGCCTGCGCATAGGAGGCTGTGGCCACTTGCCGTCCCGACTGATGATGATGGAGGCAAGCCTGGTGAAAAGGGATGCCACAGTGATCCAGTAGAGCTCGGATTTCAGGCTCGGGATCTTCCACCATTTTTTCGTATTCTACGGTGTGGATGGGAAGGGGAAGAACGGTTTCCCAATGCGACATTATTCGCTGATATTGAACCAGATATGACCCCAACCATTCCGGCCGGTTGGACCAGGCTAATGCCGCTTTAAAGCCCTGAAAGTAGCAACTCAAAGCGGTATCCAAAGGGTTGCGGACACAGTGCACGATACGGACTCCGGGTATGCTGAGAGCAGCCAAACCCAGAAGTTGGAAGTTCTGTGGCATTTTGTCGGTGACCCACCGTGCACCATTGGCCTGATGGAGGCGCCTGTCCAGATACCAATTTCCGACGGCGTTTATGACGTTGGGTTCAGCCTGCGGTATCCATTCTGGAAAAGGAATCCCGCTCAGTTGCTCCCCGATTAAACTGGAGGCGCGTAAATCCTCCAATTCGCCTGCCCCATAGACTTCAGGGTGAGCCGAGAGAATCTGCTCGACCAAACTGGTTCCCGAGCGCGGCATCCCCACAATCAGGATGGGCATCTCAGAAGAGTTGTGACTCTGGGCGGCGTGTTCAAAGGTCTCCGAGTTGAATGTAGAAATCAGCTGGTCAACCTGGGCTTCCAGTTCAGTGGGATCGAAATTTCCTCTCCGTCGTTTGTTGGCTTCTGTATATGCAGCGTAGGCTGCATCGACTTGTCCGATGCTGTCGTAAAGCGCCCCCAGTTCCGCCAACAATAGGCTGGTGGCGGAATCATTCATGGGTGTGGCCAGCATTCGAAGCAGCACATGGATAGCGGAATCGGACTTTTTGAGCCGTCTACAGACGGTGCCCCACGTGGTCCCCAGTTGTGGATTCGGTTGAGCCGTTTCGATGATGGGTTCCATCAAAGCGTAGGCGGCTTCGATTTGTCCTTGTCGCTCAAGAACCGATGCCTTTCCAGAAATCGCATCCACATCGCTCGGGCTCTTATTTAGGATGAGGTCATAGTTTTTAATGGCGTGATCGAGGTGACCTTGGTCGATTAAAATCGAGCCCAGTCGTAGACGATAGCTCGTGTCGTCCGGTGCCAACTTTGTGGCCTTTAGAATCGATTTAATCGGCGTACCAATCTGACCGCGTGCAGCCTGAATTGTGGCCAAGGTTGACCACGCTTGTGGGTTCTCAGCATCCAGTGATGTGGCGGCTAAAGCCGCGTTTTCTGCGCGTTCCAAATCGCCCATAGCAAATAAGGGGGCCGCGAGATCCAAGTGTGCCTGAGCGTCATCGGGATGAGACGAGATGTGAAGCATCAGGTGGTGAACAGATTGACCATGCTGTCCCTGATGGAACAATTTTCGGGCCCGTTGATGATGACTCATGGGGACTTCGGCCTCCGCGCGCGTCCCCTTTCATCGACCCCGCGAGGGCGATTCTTTAGTCGATTTGGTGAGGCCTTCGACTAGCCTTTGACAGATCCGGCAGTGAGTCCCGCCACCAGATGCTTTTGCAGGGCGAAAAACAAGAGCATGACCGGCACGCTGACCAGGATGGCCCCAGCGGCAAAGTGGCCCCACTCGGTGCCATAGTCGCCCACATAGGATTGCAGGACGACCGGCAGCGTGAAGGCGGTCTCGTCATTCATAAACGTGGCCGCCAAGATGAATTCATTCCAGGCCGTCATGAAGGAGAAGAGTCCCGTGACCACCAATGCGGGACGTGCAAGCGGTAGAACGATGTACCAGAAAATGGTCCATCGATCGGCGCCATCCATGCGAGCGGCTTCTTCAAGCTCTTTCGGGATGGTGTCAAAGTAGCCCTTCATATTCCAGGTGCAAAAGGGAATGGCCGTCGTGGCGTAAACCACACTGAGTCCCATCAGGGAGTCGAGCATAGAAAGCTCGTCCAGCAGGATGTACAAGGGGATGGCCATCACCACCCCGGGGAACATCTGGGTGATGAGAAAGATGCGAAGCCCAGCATCTCGACCCGGAAAATTCCATCGGCTCATGGCGTAGCCTGCCGTCGTGGCCAGTCCGATGCCGACGACGGAGGTCATAAAGGCCACGACGAGACTATTGAAGAGCTGTCGACCAAATAGCCAGCTTCCGTCCGCCGCTGTGGTGCCAATGACGCCTGCAAAGTGCTCAAAGGTGACCGTGGTCGGGATCGGGTTGGGGTCGAGTGAAAAGGCTTGGCCAGGGCTTAGTGCCATTTTGAGTACCCACAGCACAGGGTACAGCACCGCAATGGTCACCACGATGAGACCCGCGTGGGTCACGACTTGCTGTGCAGTGGATGGCGCTCTCATGATGCCCTCCGAGACAACAGGCGGTCGGTGCCTTTGCTGTACAACACCAGGACACCAAAGATCAGTACCGCATAGGCTGAGGCATAACCGTAGCGATGGCCTCGGGTGAAGGCCCAGCGGTATGCCTCACTGATCAGAATTTCGGTACCTCCATCGGGTTCACCTGCACTGACCAGGTAGATGATATTGAACATATTGAATGTCCAAATACTCCCCAGGACGACGGCAGGGAGTAAAGCGGGCTTAAGCAGAGGCCACGTCACATGGGCAAACCGCTGCCATGCGGTGGCACCATCGAGTTCTGCCGCGGATTCCAGGTCACGGGGAATGGCCTGTAGGGCCCCTAAAGTGACCACCATCATGAAAGGGAAGCCGAGCCATGTGTTGGTGACGAGATTGGCCGTAAATGCTGTCGAGAACTGAGAGAACCAACTCACGGGCTCAAGACCGACCATTTCAAGGAGCGCATTGATGGCACCAAATTGGCGATGAAACATGCCCTTCCAAATCAATGCGGTGATGTAGTTTGGGATGGCCCATGGAAGAATCAGAAGCACACGGTAGATGCCCTTCATTTGTAGCCAGGGTTCCCTCAGCAGTAGAGCTAAGCCCATACCAATGCCCACGTGTGCAGCGACATTGGCCGCCGTCCAGGCAATGGTGATGACGAGTGTAAACCAGAAACTCAAGGCTGAGGTCAGAGGCCAATCTCGGGCGAATAGAATGTCGAGAAAGTGGGTCAGGCCGATAAAGGTCCAGGTGCCATCGCGATGAGCGAAGAGACTCACGGCGGCTCCGACCACAAATGGCACGATGACCAATACACCCATCGATAGGGTTGCCGGTCCAATCCACTTGTAGGCGTGGGAGAAGCTGCGGATGGTGTGTCGCTGAGCCCATGCGCTGCGGATGATCCATCCCAACAAGCCCAGAAAGACCAGCCCAGCCACCACAATATAGGGCAGAGGGTTCGCGGGAGGTGGAGGGGGTCGAATAACGACTTCGAACTCGGTTTGTGCGGCGTCGAGGGCTGAACTCGGCGTGTGGGCGCCCCTCATGACGCGCCGAATACCGCGTGCCAGGGGTTCCCAGGACGCCGCCATCAACGGATCGGTCGACATCGGGAGGGCCGAGCTCATTTGCGTCTTGAAGGCGCTCAAGATCGGGTCCGCAGCCACACGTTCATCGGTGTATGCGGCCAGTGTGGCGACACTTTGACGGCCCTTTAAGGCTCGTTCAATCGCTTGGTCCCGCTCGGCGAGCCAAAGAGACAACGACCACGCCGCATCCGGGTGAAGGCTTTGAGCAGAGATCTGAATGGCTTCTACGGTGAGATAGGGGCGCGCGGGCTCGTTGGATTCCGATACGATCGGTAACGGTGCCAGACCGACCGATATGGATGAATCAATTTCACCCAGAAACCAGGGTCCATTGATGACCATGGCCGCCTTGCCATCGTTAAAGAGTTGGGTCACCAAGGCAGCGGTGGGCTCTTCCGGAATCAGGCCCTCGGTGAGCATGGACTGAGCGAAGGCCAGAGCTTGGACTGCTCCTGGGCGGTTGAGCACCAGCCCCTCAGCGGTTTCCAGTTCCCCACCATAGCCATGCATCCAAGGGGCGTGAAAATAAGGCTCTGTGGCCTGGTAGGCCAAACCGACTCGCCCGGATGCTTTCTGCTCTCGGGCGGTGGCGATGAGGTCATCTGTGGTGGTGGGAGGCGAGGAAATCAGCGCCTTGTTGTAGAACAGGGCCAAGGTCTTGAAGGCGAGCGGGGTTCCGTAGTGCTCACCTTTGTGGAACACGGCTTGTTCCACGGGTTTAGAGAAGCCAGATAATGGAGCCGGATTGGGTCGGACCAAACCCAGTTGAGTCCAGCTTCCCAAGCGCTCATGTGCAGCGATGAACAGGTCGGGCCCGTGGCCTCGAGGGACCGCTGCTTCCAGTTTGCTGTTGAACCCATCGTAAGGAATGGCGCGGGCATCCACACGGATGCCATTGTCCAGTGCGCTGTATTGTTCGAGAAGCTGTTCGAGCGCGGCCCGCTCTGAGCCTCGATAGGCGTGCCAAAGTGTGAGCGTTTGTGCTCGGGCTGAACCCGCCCAAGACAGCATAATAAGAACCCCGAATGTCACGATATGACGGGTCCATACTGAACTCCAAAGCGGTGACGGGGTCGCCGTTTGGTGGTCGTACTGTGCGGGTAGATAAGCCATGGCCGCGTGTCTATCCTGTACTCCTCAACGGGGCCGGTTGGGAAGTCCACAGAGTGTCATGTTTTCCTGCTGCCCTGTTTTAGGCGTCGGTTCGGTGCATTTTTGAGCCGATGCTATTCGCGGTGGAAAGGGCTGCGACTGTTCAACCAGGACAGCTCTTCACGGACGCGATGGTTTTCATCTTCTACGGCCTGCTCAACAGCGCGATGCAGTCCACCATGACGAAGGTGGTGGACCGAGTAAGTCCTCACGGGAAGGAGGCCACGTTGGAGCTTATGCATGCCCTGAGCGCCTGCTTCAAAATGTTGCCATCCATTCTCAATACAGGCTTGAATGGGCGCGTGGTAGCAGAGTTCAAAATGTAATGAGCGGTAATCGGGGAGACATCCCCAGTACCGACCATAAAGGTGTTGTCCCCGCTGGAAGCACAAGGCTGCGGCCACCATGGTGTTGTCTTTTTCGGCCACAAAAACAGTAGCGCTATGGGCCAGTCGTGTGTGCGCCAAACTGAAGAACTCATCCGTGAGGTAAGCCGTCGCATGTTTTCTTTGCACGGTGTTCCGGTAGAACAGCCGCAATTGGGACCAGTGGTCGGCTGTGATCGCATCCCCGGTGAGCATTCTGACTTCAACGCCGGTTTTTTGGGGTGCTGCGCGTTCCCTTCGAATCTCCTTTCGCCGGCGAGAACGCAATCGGCTGAGCCAGTCATCAAAGTCTTTATATTGGTTGTTGTCCCACTGAAATTGGTGCGTGTGGCGGCCAATCATCTCAGGGCGTTCGCTCACCGCTGAATGCTCATCTTTGGTCAGGAATAAGATGTGTAGAGAGTGTGCCTTGGTGGCGTCCACCACACTGTGCATTCCATCGACAAGAGCCTGGCGGACGGCGGCATCGGTACTCAGCAGTCTCCGTCCGGTAGCTGGAGTAAAGGGGACGGCACACACGACTTTAGGGTAGTAAGGAATTTGGGCGCGATAAGCGCTTTCGGCCCATCCCCAATCAAAAATGTACTCCCCGTAGCTATTATTTTTTAGGTACAGCGGTGCCGAACCCACAATTCGGTCCTCTTGCTTTGCGATCAAGTGCACGGGGACCCAGCCGGACTGGCGACCCACACTTTTGCTTTCTTCAAGGAGGGCGAGAAAGGCGTGGTCTGTAAACGGATCATTGGGGTCGGTGCCTTGATTCCAGTCTTCTGCATCGATCGTGCTGAGATCGTGGATCACTTCCAGTGAGATGGGCGTTTGGGAAGTATGACGTGTCATGGCAGTTCGCAGGATAGGGGTTCTGCTATGGAACCTGCAATTCATCGCTTTCCCCTTCAGTTGCCGCGGCACGGGGTTTCGCCGAGACAAGTGGCTCGCGCAGGCGATGTTTGGCGTCTATTCCAAGAGTCGGCGGTGATGGCTGCAGCCAAAGTGGGGTGGACCGGGGATCGATTCATCGCCGAGCGTGTGGGCTTTATTGTGTCGCGAATGACGGTCCGGCATCACCGAGAGTTGGCCTATGGCGAGCCGGTGGAGGGTCGAACTTGGCTACGAGATTGGAGAAGAGACACCATCTCCAGACGGGAGGTTCGACTGCATGTGGATGGCCAACCTTTAGCGGAGGCGACCCAACAGTGGGTTCATGTGGCCTTGAGTGATGACCTGGATTCCATCACACCTACACGGGGTAGTCCCGAACTCATGAAGGCCTTTCCGCCGGTGTCGGTGGATGAGCCCATGGTCAAGCTGCCGCTCGTAGAACAGACGGTTCAAGCTACCCCTCATATTTGGGCTTTTGAGGTTTGGCACACCTGGATGGACCCCTTCGCGCATGTCAATCATCCCGTTTACGTGGATTGGTGCGATGAGTCTACGAGTCGATGTCTCATTGCTGCCGGACTCGATCCCCAAAACATGGTGCCTGTGGCAGAACAAGTGCGGTTTAAGAGAGGGCTTGTTGGGGGTAATCGAGTGAATGTGTCGACCCAGATTGTTGGCCTTGCTGGGGATGGGTCCGTTGTATTGCGTCACCGAATTGAAACGGTCGATGGAGAGGTGGCGGCAGATGCCACGACGGTTCGACGCATGCGGTTGGAGCGTCAGCCGGACTGGTTAGCTGTTTTTGCCTGAATGGTGGCGATCATCACTCCCATCACGATGACGGCTGCACCGCAGGTCTCCATCAAAGTTGGCCATTCGTCCAACACCACGGTTCCCAGAGCTGTGGCCCCCACCGGTTCGAGCAGGATCACAGCACCGATGATGGTGGCGGGGACATAGCGCACGGCCCAATTGAATCCGATGTGTCCGAGCAATTGAGGACCCAAAGCCATGGCGAGGATGACCCATACCGCTTGCTCCCCGATGAGCGCGATTTCGGCGCCCGATAAACCGGCGAATAGGGCCAGCCAAAGGGCGCAACTCGTACACAGAAGTGCGCCATACGGTCCCCAATCCACATGAGGTCGAACCCCTCTCCCAATGGTCAGGTAGGTGCCTGAAAGCATGCCCCCCAAGATTGCGAGCGCATCTCCTTTCCAGCCGGCCTGACCCGTCTCGCCGTCTCCGCCCATAGCCATGATGGTCACGCCGGCCAAAGCGATTCCAATGCCGGCCCAGAATCGTTTTGTTGGGGGCTCTTTGAAGACCGCCCATGACAGTATTCCGGCCCACACGGGAGTCAGGCAAACGAGGACCGTGGATCGCATCACGGTGGTCATTTGGAGGCTGGAGAACCATGCCCAAAAGTGCAGGGCCAAACACAGGCCAGCAATGATGGTCCACGTTCGGTGATGGCCTTTGGGTCGTATGGCTCCCGATCTGGGCCAGGCTGGAGCGAGCAGGATGGCCGCGATGCCCGTTCGCCATAGTGCGATACCAATCGGATGCATGTCTGGGACCAGACGCACCAAAATCGCAGCCGTGCTGATGGCCGCGATCGACAAAAACATAACGAAGGATACGCGAGAGTTGTTCATGACGAGGAGACAGTGTGACGCCTATCGTATTCGCTCACGGGCTTGAAGGTTCGCCAAATGGAAGAAAGATCCAAACATTGCGGTCCGCAGGCTTCTCCGTTGATGCTCCCGACGGTCGAGGTTTGATGCTTGCGGATCGGGTTGATGGCATCGAGCGAGCGATGCGGGGTCGAAAAGTATTGTTGATCGGGAGCAGTTACGGCGGCTTGGCGGCCGCGTATTTGGCTTCGGTGCATCCGGAGCGACTTGTGGGCCTTTTGTTGCTGGCGCCCGCCTTGCATCGAACAGAAAAGCCCGTGTTTTCCCCGGAGTCTTTAATGCCGCCACAAGGGGTACCCACAGTCGTTATCCATGGCATCCGTGACGCTGTGGTTCCAGTGGACGCCTCTCGTCGCTATGCGGCACGAGGCAGCGTGGATTTGATCGAAGTCGATGACGACCATCGTCTCGTTGGCGCGCTGTCTCAAATGGTGGCGTCCACTGAGCGACTGCTTCAGATCAACGAGACCACGCTGGATGACATCTGATTGGCTTGGCTAATCGCTGCTGTACCCGCTTGTTGGCGGATCGATAGCGCGGTCATCTGCGAGGCTTCAAATGCCATATCGCTGTCTTCGATTCGACTGCCGGCTGCAACGAGACTTTCATGTTGGCTCTGCGCATTTTGGACGGCGCTGGACAGCCGGTTGTAGACGGCGCCCAAATCGGCCCGGTCTTCGTTCAATCGACCGAGAACGGTATCCAGTCGTGTGATGCCTGCTCGGGCATCCGCTATGGTGCTGAGGTTGACCCCAGACAAACCGATCACGGCGTTGTTGAGGTCCCCAACTTCGATCTCGATTCGGCTTGTGCTGGATGCATTGGTTCCCACTTGGACGTCGAACGTATCGCCGGCGGCAATACTGATTCCATTGAATTCCAATGTCTCGGATATTCTAGAAACTTCAGCACGCAGGGTACTAAATTCAGTCTGAATGTAGTTTCGTTCGTTTTCTTCAAGGACTCCCGAAGAGGACTGTACGGCCAACTCTCGACACCGTTCGACGATGTTGAGCACTTCGTTCACGCCGGCTTCGGCAGTACTCACGATCGAGATTCCGTCCTTAGCATTTCTAATGCCTTGGAGGGTGCTGTTGGCTTTGGCGGATAGCTTCACGCTGACAGCAGAACCGGCAGCGTCGTCCGCGGCTCGCGCAATGCGTGAACCCGAAGATACCCGATCGAGCGTGCGTCCCAGTTGTTGTGAGGAGCGACCCAGTTCGTTCGCTGACGCGAACGATACGGCGTTGTGTCTAAGGCTGATAGTCATGTGTGCTTTTGTTTGCTGCGAGTCCCTTGACTCTGGACGATCCGAGGACAGTCCCAGCAAGAGATGAAGAAGCAGCGATGGAGGAAGAAGATGACCAAGGCTCTTTTGAGCCCGAGTCAACTGCCCTCTACGGACGCTTTGATGGAGCCTTTAGAAAAAAATCAACTTCAATGGCGTGAATGGTATTCAGGACCCCTTTCAGGGATCAAGAGTCGGAACGCGATCGGTCGCTTGATCGTTGCAAGCCCGTTGGCAGTCGGCTTCGATGATTTGAGCATCCACCGCTCTTGCCATATTTGTTCGCAAACACTGTTTGATACAAGGCGTGTCGGGCGTAGGCTCCGTCGTGGGCACCGGCGGGGCCACGAGTTGTGGGCTCTGAGTTTTGGATGGAGGTGTGGGGCCTGTTGAGCAGGCCAATGCATACACTACCCAGACGAATCGAATCACGTTTCCGTCTTTTCATCACTGTCGGTGTGATCGCCTTCCAAGGCATTGGGACCCGTGCTTCTCAGCGTCGAGCTGGGCACCGTGAGTACGGGGCCGTCCGGGTTTTTGGCGTGACCTCGGTCCGGATCCAGTTCCGTATCTTGTTCACTGAGATCCGGGTTTGGATGCGTGGAGTATGGTGGGTGTGTGGGAACCTCTTCGACTTCGACGAGGCTGACCACCTCAGCGTCTTCACCATCTGGATCATTGAAGCACACTTCAGGTTCGATCATTTCCGTCGGAGACAGGCCTTCTGGAGGCTGATCGATAAAGGTCTCATTTTGAACAATGGTGTCATCGGGCGGGATGGTCACCGGCGTGTTGATCTGCCGTTTAGGTATGGGCGCGAGCGCGGTTTCGAGGGCATAGAGGCAGATCAGCACCATCATAAAAACCCCTCCCAGCAAGGCCAACCATAGGCCGGGAGATTGACGGTTTTGGATGATGTGAACGCCGATGGGGACGGATGCCACCGCCAAAGCAATGACGACGCCGATACCGATTCGACGAACCCGTCGGATACGTGGGTCAAGATCTGCCATTAGACAGGCCTAACCTGTGCTCGGATTCCGGCGATCTTAGCGGACAGCGACCAAGTTCTCCTCGGGAGCCTCTTCAACCAAATCTCCGTGGTAGAGGGGGACCCAATAACGGTTGCCTGGTACCAGAATCGGTGCGGCAGTGAGCTTGACTTTGTCTCCGCGTTTCAGGATACAGCGCACTTTTGTTCGCTTATCGAAGTTGTTGTGGGCATCCGGATAGTCCTTGCGAACATTGACACCCAATTCCACATCGACGACTTGACCCACGGCTCCAGGGTTCTTTTCGCCGGCATACCAATATCCAATAAAGTCGCCCGATTGATCATAGGTACAGCGTCCATTGCGCCATGCGGGACCGTTCGGTCGCGATTCGGGGGGGCTGTGACGTGTCGCATGTACCGCTTCTTCCGTCGGGACTTCTGGGGTGGATGCCTCTGTTTTGGCAGCGACAAGCTCAGGTTTTGTTTCGCCCATTGGAGTGGTATTCAGCTCCAGTTTGGGTGTGCTCAATTCGGTTGGGTTTTCGGCCGTTACCGCGGTGAGTGCCGTGGGTTGTGGTGCATCTTGAGCACCCATATTCCATCCGGCAACACCGAAACCCAGGGCCACTGATGCTGCGGCAAGGCCGGTCACAATCCGGTTTCTGACAATCCGAGCACGCGCGCCGAGAAGATTGCATACAGCCTGGAGGTTCTGGTCGCTTTGGTCGATTCGTGATGCCACAATCGCGAGATTGGGTAGACGGCGTCGATTTTGAGCGGTCGCGATGAGATGTTCCCAGTCATCTGTGGGCTGACCGGTTTTCTGGCTCGTTTCAAGCCCCGCTTGTCGGGCCAGCATACTCCGAACGGAGTCGTCGGAAAATCTCTTGGCGAAGAACTCGGCGAGTTCGCGGCGTTCTTTCTCGGAAAACAGCATAATCAACTCCAACATCTTGACATGACAAGTGTATATCAAAATATCCCAGTTGGGTAGTCAGAAAACGCTATACGCTGTCCGATCGACGGATTAGACAGGTTCGACAGGAGAAATTCATGCGCGCTTTGCTTTCGTTTTTGGTCCTTTGTATCGGGTGTGGCGATCCAATTACCGCTAAAGGGGCGGGTGAAGACGCGGATTCGGATTCCGATTCAGACGCCTTTCCTGATTGGTCGGATACTGGAGACGATTCGAGCGCGGATGAGAATGACCCGCCAGAGATCGGTTTTGCTCAAGCCCTTTGCGACGATGACGGTACTCCGCATTGGGAATTTTCTGCCATGGCTAATGACGAACAAGGAGTTCATACCCTCAGTTCAGAGGCCACTGTCGAGGTGCTCAAAAGAGACGAGAGCCTGGGCATACATACGATAACGATCGGCGAAAGTTCCCGTTATGGCGCCACTATCGCGGTGTCTGAGGTGGGTGTTTCTTGCTCCGCAGCGACAGAGCATGATTTTGCTTTTGTTGTGACCGATCAAGATGGCAATCAAAGTGAGGCTTGGATCGTTACAGGTGAGTAACGAATCGAAGAATCGTCCTTGACTCGGCATGCACTTGAGCGTATCAGTGCAATCATGAACACACAGCTTCCCAACGCAGGGTTCAATGTCACCACTTGGTGGTGGTGGACGTCTGTAGTGGTGGGCTGCGCGTAGTCGAAAATCGACCTGAAGTGGACCCACCCCCAGAAATCTGGCGGTGGGATTTTTTTTGGAAAAGAAATGTTTGAAGCACCTTTTGACATAGCAGCAGACCTCGTCACGCCGGTATCGGCCTTTCGTAAGTTGGCGTCCTTTCGTCCCCACTTCCTCCTGGAAAGTGTGGAAGGTGGCGAGACCTTGGGGCGCTACTCTTTCATTGGTTTTGGTGAATCCACTCATTTGCGTCTTCAGGGGGATTGTCTATCCATAAACGGTGAGGACAGACCGGCTCCCATGGATCGGCAAGGGGTTTTGGATGCGTTTCGCGAGGCCATGGATTTGGCACCGAAACTGATGCCAGAAGTGCCGGGCTTACCGTTTTCAGGAGGGCTGGTGGGTGCGGCGAGCTACGACCTAGTCCGTCGTTTTGAGCCGGTATCCGACGATGGTCCTCCCGAGGGCGGCCCCCCCGATGCGCTGTTTACGGCGCCTCGATCCGTATTGGTGTTTGACCACCTCACTCGCCGAGTGGCTCTTCTCCACGCCGGTCCGGAACCCGAACGACTTCAGTTGCGCTCAGAAGTCATCCAAGCCCTGAGAGGACCAGACCCTGGGCCGCGGCGGACCGGAAAACTGGGCCCACCCACTCCCACCTTCGAGCGCGAGGAATTCATTCGTGCGGTCGATACGGTCAAGGGCCACATTCATGCCGGCGATGTCTTTCAACTGGTGCTCAGTATTCGCATGGAAGGAGAGTGCGGTCTGGACCCCTTTGAGGTCTATCGAGCGCTCCGCCTGCTCAACCCGAGTCCGTATATGGTGTTCATGGAATGGGGAGAGACATCCATCGTTGGTTCCTCTCCGGAAGCTTTGGTCCGTATGGAACAAGACACCGCTGTTCTTCGGCCCATTGCGGGCACTCGCAAACGCGGTCGGGATGTCAAAGAGGATCGCGACCTCGAACTCGAACTGCTTCGGGATGAGAAAGAAACGGCGGAGCATGTCATGTTGGTCGACCTCGCCAGAAACGATCTGGGGCGGGTGGCGGAACCGGGTACGGTCCGAGTCAAGCCATACAGAACTGTGGAGCGCTATTCTCACGTGATGCATACCGTTAGCGGTGTCGAGGGCGTGGTGTGCGATGAGTATGATGCCTTTGATGTGTTTGCGGCGACCTTTCCGGCTGGAACAGTGGTCGGCGCACCCAAGGTCAAGGCGATGCAGATCATCGACAAACTGGAGGCACAGACGCGAGGCATCTACGCCGGAACGGTGGGCTACTTCGGTCATGGAGGCGTGATGGATCAAGCCATTGCCATTCGAACCTTGGTGTTTGAAAACGGGCGCTATTCCTATCAAGCGGGGGCGGGAATTGTCGCCGACAGCGACCCGGATCTTGAACATAAGGAATGCCATGCAAAAGCGGCGGCACTCGGAGCCGCATTGCGTTTGGCTGAGGAGGGACTGTAATGCCAAAATTGCTCTTGATCGATAACTACGATTCGTTCACTTTCAATCTCTCTCAAGCGTTTCAAGTGCTCGGGGCAGAGGTCGTGGTCATTCGTAATGACCAGATCACATTGGAAGAGGCCGATGCCTTGGCGCCGACGCATCTCTGCATCTCACCTGGACCCGGACGTCCTGAGGAAGCCGGTGTGTCGATGGACATGATTCGTCACTTCGCGGGTCGGATTCCTGTCCTGGGCGTCTGTTTGGGTCACCAGTCCATCTCCATGGTTTTCGGGGGAAATGTGGTCAGTGCAATGGGCTTGATGCACGGCAAAGACAGTCCGGTTTACCACGATGGTCGCGGTTTATATTTGGGCTTACCCAACCCATTTCAGGCGGGCCGATACCACTCTCTTGCTGTGCCAGAAAATGGTGTACCTGAAGGCTTCAGTGTCGATTCTTACACCTCAGATGGTGAAGTGATGGGAATTCGGCATCGAGAACTTTCAGTCCTGGGTGTGCAGTTTCATCCAGAGAGCATTTTGACTCCTCAGGGCGACCGACTCTTACAGAACTTTTTGGAGATGGATGGCTCCGAGGTGTCCCTGTGAAACAGACCCTTGAGTCGCTGTTAAACGGAGAGTCTCTTTCGGCGGATGAGGCGGGTGCCGTCATGCGGGCGCTCACGGATGAAGCGCTCCCGGGCCCGGTCGGCGGCGCGTTGCTAGCGGCGCTGAGGACCAAGGGTGAAACCGCCGAAGAGATTCGTGGCTTTGCCGAAGCGATGCGGTCACTCGCTTTGCCGGTGGTTCCGAGTCCGTCGGGTGGACCCCTCGTGGACACCTGCGGTACCGGTGGGGATGGATCGGGTAGTCTCAATTTGTCCACTGCAGCAGGTTTAGTCGCCGCCGCCGCGGGTGCACGTGTTGTGAAGCATGGCAATCGCTCCATCTCCAGTCGATCCGGAAGTGCGGATGTCCTGGAAACCATGGGGATTCCCATCGGGTTGGGCCCCGAAGAAGCCATGGCGTGTCTGGATGCGACCGGTTTCGTCTTCCTTTTTGCGCCGAACTATCACCCATCGATGAAACACGTGATGCCCATTCGAAGAGCCATGGGTGTGCGCACTGTTTTCAATATGCTTGGGCCGCTCTCCAATCCGGCTGCACCGCCGTATCAGGTGATCGGAGCGTTCTCTCTGGCTGCAGCAGAAAAGATGGCACGGGCTCTCAGTAAGATGCAGATTGAGCGGGCTTTTGTTGTTCATGGGGCCGAGGGTTGGGATGAAGCCACGCCATTGGGTCCCTACCACCTCTTTGATGTGCGTCCGGATGATGTTCAGGCTTCTGTCCGGGATCCTCTCCAGGTCGGAATTTCCAGGTGCTCAGCCGAGGATCTTGCTGGACAGGATGCGGAATACAATGCCAAGGCTCTGGAGGCATTACTTCTGGGTGCGCCAGGGCCCCATGCCGAAGCGGCCTGTCTCTCGGCAGGTCTTGCTCTCGAAGTGTCGGGGCTGGCCAGCGACCACCGAGATGGCATCGACAAAGCTCGAGCGGCCATTGCGGATGGGCACACCGAGCGGTTGCTGAAAGACCTTTGCGCGCGTGCGGGCTCATGAGCGGCTTCTTGACGGAAATGGGTCGACTCAGTCGGGAGCGTTCGGACCGTCTGGATCGGACCGATCTGCTCCGTCGTACGAGGGGCCTACCATCGCCTCCCAGTCTGAATGGGGCGGGGTTTGGGGTTATCGCTGAAGTGAAGTTTTCTGCGCCGTCGGCGGGCGTGCTGCGCCAAGAAACCGATCCATTGAAAGCGGCAAAAGAGCGAGCTCAGATCTACCAATCAGCGGGTGCGCGGGCCATCAGCGTGTTGACTGAACCCAGTCGTTTTGCCGGAGATCTTCGCCATCTCGAAGCGGTGGCTGCAGCGGTGGATGTTCCCGTCATGCGAAAAGACTTTCTGGTGGACCCGACTCAAGTCCTGGAAGCGCGTGTCTATGGCGCCGCTGGAGTGCTTTTGATCGTGCGCATGCTCGATGATGACACCCTTGCTGAGATGGTGAGACAGGCGGATGAATTGGGGATGTTCGTCCTTCTGGAGGCTTTCGACCGGGAGGATATCGATCGGGCCGCCACATTTTCGGATGCGATGATTGGTCTCAATTGCAGAGATCTTCAGACTCTGGAGGTAGAGCCTCAACGATTCCGTGAACTCGCGGATGCCTTTCCTATGGGACATGTTCAAGTCGCTGAGAGCGGCTTGGCCTCTGTGGAAGACATCGAGACGATCGTGGGGCTGGGCTATGGCATGGTCCTTGTGGGTTCAGCATTAATGAAGGCTGATGATTCGGGCGCATTGCTTCGTGCCATGATTCAAGCGGGACGAGGCGTGACATGAAAGTGCACATCAAGATTTGTGGATTCACGACCGTGGATGGGCTCCGAGCGGCGATCGATGCGGGAGTGGACTCTCTCGGTTTGGTGCTTGACCCCTCTCCCCGTCAACTCACGCTGGATGCGGCCATCGAATTGGCGGCGCATATTCCTGAACATATCCAGACGGTCGCCGTCTGCGGACGACCACCACAGGACCAAGTCCAAGAGATTTGGGACCGTATGCAGCCGGATGAGATTCAACTGATGGCGGATGCTTTGCCGGATCCGTCACTGGGCCTGCCCGTTATTCCCGCTTTTGAGGATGGAGAGGACCTGGTGGACAGGGTGAAGAAATATGTGGTGTCTTCGGCCGAAGCTCAGCCGCTTGTGCTCGCCGATGGGCCGAAACCGGGGAGCGGAATCGTGGCCGATTGGGGTCGTGTGGAAGCCATTTGTTCCACGACACGTTTAATGATTGCGGGCGGTTTGAATGCCCAGAATGTCGGCGATGCGATTGCGCGTCTTCGCCCTTGGGGCGTCGATGTGAGTTCAGGGGTTGAACACGCTCCGGGAATCAAGTCGCCAGAAAAGATTCGTGCTTTTGTCGCCGCGGTTCGCCATGCCGAACAGCTGCTGGAGAAACCATCATGACGATGAATTCGTCCCATGAACTCGCTGCTGATGCGTTGGAACGCCATTTGAATGGCGAGTACCCCGACGAACGCGGGCGTTTTGGTCCCTTTGGTGGACGCTATGTCCCTGAGACGCTCGTCCCCGCCATTACGCGTCTCGAACAGGGTGCACGAGATGCGTTGGCCGACCCGGATTTCCAGGATGAACTCCGACGGGAATTGCGTGATTTCGTTGGCCGGCCGACGCCGCTCACTCAAGCCAAGAACTTGGGTGAGGCTTGGGGGATCGAGTTGTGGCTGAAACGCGAGGATGTGGCCCACACGGGTGCCCACAAAATTAACAACGCCATCGGTCAAGCCTTACTCGCAAAGCGGTTGGGTGCTCAACGGGTGATTGCAGAAACCGGTGCGGGTCAACACGGGGTCGCGACGGCGGCTGCATGTGCTCGCTTGGGTTTGTCGGCCGTGGTGTACATGGGTGCTGTCGATATGGAGCGTCAGGCTCCCAATGTGGATCGAATGCGTCGCTTAGGCGCGGAAGTCGTAGGTGTCACACATGGCGATGCCACGCTTCGGGCCGCTATCGATGAAGCCCTTCGTGATTGGGTCAGCGATCCTCAAGGAACCTATTACTTGCTGGGTTCCGCAGTAGGGCCGCATCCTTACCCGTGGCTAGTGCGGGAGCTTCAATCCGTCATCGGTCGAGAGGCTCGCGCCCAGTTCATCGAACGCACGGGAGGGCTCCCGGATGCTGTCGTGGCTTGTGTGGGTGGCGGATCGAATGCCATTGGCCTTTTTCATCCCTTTGTCGGCGATGAGTCGGTGAAGATTGTGGGTATAGAAGCCGGTGGTATTGGGCATGGTCTCGGTGAACATGCGGCCACGATTGTGCATGGTAAACCGGGTGTATTGCACGGGTGCTACACCCTCTTGCTTCAGGACTCCCACGGACAGGTTCAAGAAACACAATCGGTGTCGGCGGGGCTCGATTACTCAGCGGTGGGTCCGGAGCATGCCTTTCTTCATTCGGTTGGGCGTGCCCAGTACCAAGCGGCGACAGATGCCGATGCCTTGTCAGCGCTGGACGCGCTGTGTGCCCAAGAGGGCATCCTGCCAGCGATAGAGTCATCCCACGCCCTCGCAGGAGCGAAGGCCTATGGTGAAAACAACCCTGGTGCTCGCGTTTTGGTGGGTTTGAGTGGCCGGGGAGACAAAGACATGGCCACGCTGCTGGCCCGATCAGGAGGTGAATCATGACCCCTGTTGAGCGATTGGAAAGCGCATTGCGCTCCCCCAAGTCGTCGACGGCCTTGGTGGCCTATCTGACTGGGGGCTGGCCGACTCGCGACGGATTTGCTGATTTGTTGAGGTCTGTGGCATCGGTGGCCGATGCTGTCGAAATAGGGGTGCCTTTTTCCGACCCCATGGCGGACGGCCCCACTATTCAGCGGACCAGCCAGGAGGCACTCAAAGAGGGTGTGACCTTAGAGTGGATTCTGGAGAGCTTGACTCGAATGGATCCAAAACCAGACGCTCCAATTTTACTGATGGGGTACCTCAACCCTTTTCTCGCTTTTGGTTTGGAACGACTCAGCGAAGTGGCTCATGCAGCAGGAGTGAGCGGCTTTATTGTGCCTGACCTCCCCCTTGAGGAGGCCGATGAGTTTCGGTCGTTGATGGCCAACAAGGGCATGGGACTTGTTCAGTTGGTGACGCCCGTGACTCCAGCCCATCGCCGTCAACAGCTCACCCAGGCTTCCCGTGGTTTTGTCTATGCCGTCACAGTAACGGGGATTACGGGCGGGGACGTGGCGGCTGGAGGCCAGGTTGCTGAGACGCTTGCGGACTTGCGAGCCTCGACATCGGTTCCCGTTATGGCCGGTTTTGGAATCCGTAGACCCGACCAAGTCACCGCATTGACCCCATGGGTCGATGGCGTCATTGTCGGTTCAGCTTTGCTTGATTGCATTCGAGATGGCCGAGATCCGGTATCGTTTCTCTCTACACTCTCGTCCGCAGCCCAGGAGGTGTCTTCATGATCGCCATTTTATCAAAGGATTGTCCCTTAGCCGATAAGGCTTCTGTGGTTCGATTAATCGAAGCAGAAGGTTGTCGGGTTGTGGTCAGTGAGACAGAAAATGAGACTCGAATGGGGGTGATTGGATCGCCTTCAGATGGGTTGGCTCTCCGACTGTCTGCTGCAAGCGGGGTCACAGAGGTTCGAACAGACACGGCGCCGTATCCGATGGTGAGTCGTGATTCTCACCCCGATCCGACTCGGATAAAGATTCGAGATGTGGTGGTTGGGGGTACGGACCTGGCCATTATCGCTGGTCCGTGTTCAGTGGAGTCACAGTCCCAGATCATTGAGTCGGCTCGAGCTGTGGCGCATGGTGGAGCCGGAATGCTGAGGGGCGGGGCGTTCAAACCCAGAACCTCGCCATACAGCTTCCAAGGGTTGGAGGAGAAGGGCCTACAGTTTCTCGCTCAAGCTCGCGAACAAACCGGGCTTCCCGTTGTGACGGAGATCGTGGCACCGGATGATGTTGAGTTGGTGGCGAAATACGCAGATGTCCTACAAGTGGGAGCACGGAATATGCAGAATTTCCGACTCTTAAACGCTGTGGGTGCCTCGACCGTGCCGGTTCTTCTCAAGCGTGGAATGAGCGCCACTATCGATGAATTGTTGCATGCTGCAGAGTACATTTTGAGCGCAGGCAATCCCAGAGTCATCCTATGTGAGCGTGGGATTCGTACGTTCGGAAATCACACGCGAAATACTCTGGATGTGGGGGCCGTTGCGGTCCTCAAGGCACGGACACACCTTCCCGTTCTGGTGGATCCGAGCCACGCGGCGGGTCTACGCGAATTTGTTCCTCAGCACGCCATGGCGGGAATCGCTGCGGGAGCGGACGGAATCATTGTCGAGGTTCATCCTGAGCCCGCCAAAGCGCTCAGCGATGGTCGGCAAAGCCTCACTCCCGATGGGTTCAAGAAAATGGTGGAACAAATGCGGCCCCTTGCAGCGGCGATGGGGCGTCGCCTCGCCTGATGCTATGGCTGAGGATCGAGTCGGTAGACCGTTCCTTTTCCATAATCGGCTACGTAAAGCCTACCGTCTTCATCTTGGGCAAAGGTTGAAGGTAAAAATGGCCATTGACCCAGTGCTTTTGCCTTGACCAGTTCGGTCGGGTTGGACTCTGGAACAGGTACGGCCCACATTCGACCGGAAACGAAGTCTGCAAAGACATAGTCTCCCGTGATGTCGGGAATCGCCGTTGAAGAATGGATGAAACCACCTGTCACACTGGATCCCATGGTGTGAGGGTATTCGAAAAATGGGTCGACTAGGTTCGTGTTGTTGCACTTCGACTTGGGAGGAAAACAATGACGAGCCTCTCGTATATTCCACCCCAGATTGTCTCCGGATGAGACCCGATTGATTTCTTCGAAGGCATTTTGTCCCACGTCGGCCACGATCATGGTCCCGTCCGCTGTAAAACTGAATTTCCAAGGGTTTCTGAGTCCAATTGCCCAAGCCTCATCGGCTATCGATTCGTCTCCTATCCAAGGATTGTCGGTAGGAATCCCATAGTTCTCTCCTTGTTTACTGCTGTCCACATCGATTCGGAGAATACTGCCCAAGAGGGTGCGGCCGTTTTGACCGTGATCATGGGGGTCGTTTCGCCATCCCCCATCACCAAATCCGATGTAGAACATGCCATCAGGACCAAAGGCGATCTGTCCTGCATTATGGTTGGCGTAGGGCTGAGGAACCGTCAAAATTGTTCTATCCAGACGGGCAGTTTTTCGGTCCTCAGCCGCGATCCAGGCCGTGATTTCACTCACTTCATCGCCGGATTGATCGACGGAAGCATGAAGGAAAAATTGGCCGGTTTCCGTAAACGATGGGTGTAGGGCTATACCGAGAAGACCTTGCTCTGACTTGGTCAGGACATCCAGTTTGGTCACGGGCTGATGATGGGATGTTTCCAGATCAAAGAGCGCGAGTTCGCCCCCCTTTTGGAGGGCGAAGCCAGTGGTGTTTGAACCTGGAAAGAAAATCAGGTCTGTGGGCTGCTTCAGCCCTTTAAGGACCGGAGTGAGTGTGGTCTTGACCTTTTTTCTATGGGTGTCATCACCGGTGAATTTGGGGAATCCTGCAGGCCACAATGACATCTTTTCGGGCGATGTTGCACTCCGTTCAGCGCCCTCGGGTTCGTATGCGATGGGGTATCGTTCGATCACCAACGCGCGAATCGTGTCGCAGGCGAAGAAAGATGACAAAATCAGAAAGAGGGCCGGGTTCATACTCCCATGGTGCCAGAGGCGGGTGAGAAGGTCACGGTCTGGGTAGAGCGACGTAGAGTCGTCGGCTTTGTCGCTGCACGACCATCACGATGTGTTTAGACCGTCGCTGTAGTGCGCGAGAGAGATCGTTTATGGCCGTGACCGGGACACCGTTGACTTCAAGGATACGGTCGCCTGTTTTGAGTTTGCCGTATGCCAGGCTTCCCGTTTTAATCGCGGCGATCTGAACACCGCCTCCTTGTGCCGGTCGACAACTGAGTCCCAGCTTTTTCAACAGCGGCGAATTGTCTGGCGTGGGTTTGGCTGTTTTGGGCTCAAAACTGGCTGTGCGGATGGTCTTTTCTGATGGGCGCTTTCCAAGTTCAGCATCGATAGTTTTTTGCTTACCATCGCGTTGAAGAGACAGCTTGATGGTCTCACCGGCCCTGTATTTCCCGACCTGTTTTATGAGTGACTTTGCATCATTCACTTTTATGGAGTTGACGGATTGGACGACGTCGCCAGGCATCAAACCCGCTTTGTCACCTGGTTCTCCAGTATGAACTTCTGCGAGTAGCACGCCGGCATCCTTCTTCAGATTGAGTCCAGCGGCGAGATCCGAGTCGAGGGTCTGTAGACTCACCCCCAGCCAGCCTCGAGCGATCTCTCCATGCTGTTTGAGATCATCGAGAAAGGGTGTGATCATGTCCATCGGGACGGCAAAACCGATACCTTGGCCGGCGGCATTAATGGCCGTGTTGATACCGATGACCTCACCGTCCAAGTTGAATAGCGGCCCGCCCGAATTTCCAGGATTGATACTGGCATCGGTTTGGATGAAGTCATCATAGGGTCCAGCACCGATCACACGACCTTTAGCGCTGACGATTCCTGCGGTGACCGTGTGGGCCAGCCCGAAAGGGTTTCCGATGGCAACGACCCAGTCCCCCACCTTCATCGCCTCGGATTGTCCCGATGCGACATAGGGGAATTTCTCCTCACCTTCGATTTTCACTAAGGCGATATCGATTCGTGAATCGGTTCCCACGACAGTGCCTTCATACTCGCGATCATCGCTGAGTTTCACAGTGACCTTGTCGGCATCGGCGACCACATGATTATTGGTCAGCAAATACCCATCATTGGATATTAAAAAGCCCGAGCCTTGGCCCGTTTTTACCCGAAACTGTGGCGTGTCTCCATTGCCGGGCATTTGCTGCCCAAAAAATGGACTAAAAAACTCCATCATGGGCATCATCTCATTCTGCACCTTTTGCTCAACGAGGATGTTGACGACTGCGGGCTGAAGTGATGACACCAAAGGAGCAAGAGATTGGCTGGGGCTGAACCCTGCCGGTGCGTGCTGAGGGCTGGGTGCCAAGGGGTTTACAGTGCCCGGGACCACTTGGTCTGGGCTATCGATCAGCATGTCTGTGGCCTGTGCAGCTGTAGCCCCTAAAACAAAGGGCAGCACAGAGGCCAAAAGGTTCTTTAGCTTCATGGGAAGATCTCCAATTCCAACGAATCAACCCTTGTGGTGCACATCGTCTTCCCAACAAAATTGGGGCCCACTGTCAAAGGGTTCCTTTCAGGCGCTCAAGTTCAATGATCGCCAACTGATAGTCCACTTTGGCCTGCTCCAATTGTGCGCGGGCATCGTCGACGCCGCGAATGCTTTCCAAAAGATCCTTTTGGATGACGCGGCCGGCATCAGCGAGGGACCGGTCTGCGCTCAAAGTTTTGTCCGCCAACTCCAGATTGGCTCGAGCCAAACTCACTTGTAGAAATGCCGCTTCGACAGCTCGAGCTTGCGTCCGAACTTGACTCCGAATGTTCCGTTCCAAAGTCATGCGTTCAGACTTGGCCTTCGCTGCTTGAGCGCTGGCTTGTAAGGCTTGTCCTCTGTCTGCGCGGTTGAGTAGGGGCATGCTAAAGGTGCCGCCGATAGACCATTCGGGCAAGTCTCCGCCAAACAGTTCGGATGCAGCGGCACTCATTTGAGGCTCGTAGCCAATGAGTGCATAGCTTGCATTAAGGTCCAATTGAGGCAGCCGTTTGTGGCGCGCGTCTCGATAGGCCATGCCTTTTGAATCTTCGTTTAGACGCGCGACTAAAAGGTCTGCGTTGTTGTCGAGAGCGGCGTTTTCAATCGTGGATAAGTCCAGAGTCAAGGCGATGGGTTCAGCGGGCTCCGTTGTGAGCTCCAGAGGGGTGCCAGGAGATTCTCCGATGAGGAGAAGAAGGGAGTCTTCCGTGTTTTTTGCCATGTCGACCGCGGTCAGAAATTCGCGTTCTGCTTGAACCGCTAAGGCATCGACACGTGCTTTCTCTACCGGAGCGAGAGTGCCCTGCTCGACTTTGGCGTAGACGATTCGCTGTTCTTCCTTGGCGGTATCGACGGCAGCGCGAGCAATCTCAGCTAGTTTTTGTTGGGTTCTGGAGTTCCAATAGGCGCTGGCGGTATCGGCTAAGGACTGTTGACGTGTGGCCACTTGTGTGGCTTCGGAGATGTCCTTTGCTCTACTGGCTTGTCGCACCCCTTCGAGGTTGCTGGACAGTCTATGCCCGTCCAACAGGCTTTGCGTTAACGTGGCCGCCATTCGGCTTTCGTACAGAGGTTCTTCGCTCTCCACCACCATTCCTGAACCGCGCAATTCATATTTGAACCGGGTGGATGTGGTGGACCAATCCAGTCCGACACGGGTACCGGTGGGGAAAAACTGGTCCACACCCGCTTGCCAGTTGAAACTCTTAAACTCGGTGATCACCTCGCCAAACTCTCGGGTGGACTCCGAAGTGAACTGGTTCCCGGCGCTCGATGCGTTCAATGTCGGGTCAAAAACCCCTTTTGCGGCCAGCAATGCGCCATCTGCAGCATCCACGTCAAATCGTGCATTCATTAAGGCTGGATTGACCGAAAGTGCTTGTTGCAGCGCCTGTTCGTAGCTCAGCTTGAGTGGGCTGGATGCTGCGGCGGTGGTGGTGGCGATAAGGAACCAAGGAATCATGAGAGGGTTTCCTCTTTTTTGGGGCCCAGCAGATGGGCCGCAAACTTACGTGCTGTTTCCCGCATATCGTCAAGAACGGTGTACAGGAAGGGCAGTAGAAACAGGGTGAGTATGGTTCCAGCAGCCAAGCCGCCCGCGACGACGCGACCGAGTGGCGAGTATGGCATCCCAATGAAGGAGGAGTTGCCGACCGCCATGGGGAGCAATCCGCAGATGGTGGTGAGTGCGGTCATGAGGATGGGGCGCAGTCGGCGCGCTCCTCCATCAACCAGTGCGGTGACTCGATCGTAGCCTTCGGATCTCAAACGGGTGACGAGATCGATATAGACGATACCGTTGTTGACCACCACGCCGACCAAAATCACCAGACCGACTGCGCCCATCATGTCGAGCGGCGTGTCGGTTAAATATAAGGTCCAATAGGCCCCCAAGAACGCCATGGGAATGGTGGTGATGATACTCATGGGAAGTAGGAAGCTTTCGAAAAGAATGCCCATGATTAAGAACACGAAGGTGATGCTCAACAGAAGGGCCATCGTTCGTGCCCCCTCTTCGTCTTCATCGACCTCTGTTGACCAACTGCGGGACCAGGTGTACCCCTCCGGAAAAGCCATTCCTTTCAGCACACCCTCGATGGACTCCCAAGCGACCTCTTGGGTCATCCCTTCTTCTAGATCAACGTCTATCGGATAGCTGGTGATTCGATTTTCACGATGAATAGAGCCTAGCCCCTGAGCAAAGCCTGTGTTGGTGAGGGCTCTCAATGGCACCACTCGGCCTGTGGATTGAGACCACATCGGGAAGTCCAATAGTCGCGCCAGATCCTTGCGATCCTCAAGCCTGAAGCGCGACACCACATCGACCTCAGAGTTTCCATCCTGAAACTTGGGTAGAGGGGATGCTCGAAGAGCAAAACTGACCGTTCGGCCGATTCGCTCAGGGCTGATTCCATATCGAGTGGATGCTGCTCTGTTGACGTTCAATCGGATTTCTTGCCCTCCCTCTTCTTCCAGTTCGGGTACGGCGCCGACGACTCCACCCACATTTTGAATGATTCGCTGAACCTCGTTCCCGAGCCTTTCGAGGGTTTGGGTGTCTTCACCATGAAGGTAGACGGAGAGACGATTGCGGGGTGGGCCACCGGACCCGCCCCAACCTATTTTGAGTGTGGCTCCCGGTATTTCAGGCAGCGTATCTTTGGCTTCGTTGATGACGTCTCTTCGCGTCATCATCTCATCGGTGCGTTCGGACTCAAGATAGATCGATGTGGACCCTCTCTGGCTTGTGTCGCTCATTCGAGCCCGCCAGGTCCTGACCCCCCACCGGTCTTTGTTGGAGGCGACGAACTCATCAATCTTCTCGATGACGTCACGCCGATCGTAGTAGGTGGCGTCCGCACTCAAACGATACCGAACGACAAACTCAGAAATATTACCGTCATCGCTTTCGCCACAGCCCACCGATTTTACGGGTACGACCATGGTGATGAAAAGCATGCCGAGAAACCACACCAAAGCGTCAGTTCTATGGGTCAGCATCCAGTTCAACGTCGACCGGTAGCGACTCGCAAGCGCCTGAACCCATTTGGGCTCTGGTGTGTTGCCGGCATCACGAATGATGGTGGTCGTCAATGGAGTAAAAAATAGCGCTACGAGCAGGCTGGTGCCCAGAGCCCAGACCACTGGCATTCCCAATTCACTCATGAAGAAGGAGAAGTCTGCATCGCCGCTCATCAGAATAATGGGTAAGAAAACCACCATGGTCGTTAAGGTCGACAATGTGATGGCGAGCCCGATATCGGTAGTGCCCTTCACGGCACTGTCTTTGGCATTTTCGGCGGCTTGACGCCTCGCGTAGATGCTCTCGACGACCACGATGGCATTGTCGATGACCATACCCACCGCCAGCATGAGGCCCATCAAGCTCAGCAGGTTCAATGATCGACCCGCCACATAGGTGACGGCTACCGTGAGCAGCAAAGTAAAGGGAATGCAAGCCGCGATGAGAAGGGTCATTCGCCATTGGCGAAGAAAGGCGAAGAGGACCACTACGGCAAAGAGACCTCCCCACATGGCCGTGTCCAAAACGTTGTCGATCGACGATTGAATGGTTTCGCCTTGGTCGAAGAAGGTCACAAACTTCAAACCCTTGCCCCGAGGATCGGCTTCGAGCTCTTTGAATGTCTTAGCGATAGCTCTGGACACATCGATGGTGTTGGCGTCACCCTCTTTATAGATGCCGAATGCGACACCATCTTGGCCCTCAATTCGTGAGATGGCTGCGCTGAGGCTGGGTCGATGAACCACGGTGGCGATGTCGGATAAGACCAAGTTGTTGCCGATGGGGTATTGCCGCAGCTGCTCGAGATCTTCGTAGCGGGCGAGACTTCGGACATAGCGGACCTTGCCGCCATCCACGACGCGACCGGTGGCCATCTGGAAATTGTCGGTTCCCAATGCCCCCATGACTTCCATCAGGTTGATGCTGTGAGCAATCAGTGCATTGCGATCGATGTCGATGAAGACGGCCTTTTGATTGACCCCCCAAACATCGATTTTACCCACTCCAGGAATTCGCTCGATTCGTTTCTGAACCACTTCTGTGACGAGATAGTGGGAGTCCTCCACCGATTCTGGAATGCTCATCCCCCCCCAGAGAATGGGCTCGTCTCCAGGACTCCAGCGATAGATCCAGTAGCGCTCCACTTCATCCGGAAAGTCGGCCATCGCCCGTTCCATTCTGTCGACGACGGCGTTGTAGGCTGCATCCATCGAGATGGAACGGTGGAATGCGAGAGAGGCGCGAGCAGATCCGCGAGAGGCGCGAGTGTCGAGTTCTTTGAGCCCCGCCGCCGTGGCGAGATGTTCCTCCATGGGGCGAACAATCTGGCGCTCTGTTTCTCGGGGGGTGGAGTCTGCGTAGGGCACCCAGACCCACATCCTATTGAGGGTGAATCGTCCCGGCATCATCTCTACGGGGATGTCCTGCCAGGCGATGCCTCCTAGCAAGAGCAAAGCTAAGAAGGTCATGACGACCGTGACCGGTCGTTGCACACTCATCTTCGCGAGGAAGCGAATCATTGGATGTCGCGCTCAAGCGATGACGTGAGGGTGAGGTACACCGCTGGAATGACCACCAGGGTCAGTACGGTTGCGGATAGGAGGCCGGCGATGATGGTCAGCGCCAGTGGGCGTTGAATTTCGCCACCTTCACCGAAGCCGAGGGCCAAGGGCATCAAGCCCAAGACCGTCGTGAGCGTGGTGATCAAAATGGGTCTCAATCTCAGCTTAGCTGCGGCAATAATCGCTTCCAGGCGGGGGGTGCCTGCGGCTCTTCTTTGATTGATGGTATCGACCAAAACGATGGCATTGTTCACCACGACACCGCTTAAAACGATGGCGCCGATCAAGACGACTACGCTGACCGCCGTTCCCGTGGCGAAGAGTCCGATGACCACGCCGATCAGGGCTAGTGGCACGCTCAAAAGAATGACAAAGGGATGCAGAATGCTCTCGAAAGTGCTCGCCATGATGACGTAGACCAGGAAAATAGCGAGCATCAGTGCCAGTTGCATGCTGCCCATCGACCGCTGCATTTCCCTGTTTTGACCGGCCAACTCAAAATCACTTTCGATGCCCATCTCATCGAGTTCCTGGGCCATCGTTTCAGCCATTCCCGAGAGGTCAAAACCGCGCATATTGGCGCTCACCACAACGGCTCTGCGTTGATCGACACGTCGGATCTCACTCGGCCCGATGGCCTCTGAGAAGTTGGCCACACTGGACAGGGGGATGGGCGGAATCAGCTCGGGGTTTACGTTGATGCGTTTGATGCTATCGATACTGCGCCGATTCTCAGCATCCAGCCGAACCGTGAGATCGATACGGCCATCTTCACCGGATATCGTGGTCGCCGTTTTCCCCAGGACCTTGTCGCGGACTTGGGAAGCGACCGCTGAAGTTGTCAAACCAAAACGGGAAAGGATGATTCGATTGTAGGCAATCCGAACTTCTGGGTAGCCCTCGGAAAGCGAGGAACGGACATCGGTGAGGTCAGGAATCCCAGAGAGTCCATCGACCACCCGATCTGCACTGAGACGAAGCCGGTCGAGGTCGCGATCGAACAGTATGACTTCGATCGGAGTTCGGAAAGAGAAGAGACTGGGGCGGACCATGCGCACGTCGATGGGTACCTCGGCACCAGCCGCCTCTACAGCTTGTCGCGTGTCTTCCATCACTCGGCGCTCACGGGTCGCAATCCCACTGCCCGGTGCGAGCGAGATCATGAGTCGAGCGGTGTGCTCACCCTCGTCGGAGCGACTGTCAGCGCGCCTCTCAGTGCCCACCACCGTATGGATGTGAACGATGTCCTTATGGTCTGCAAGCGTATTCTCAATCGCGGTGGCAACATCGACCGTCTGAAGGAGTGGTGTGCCGACGGGGAGGGCGATTTCTGCAGTGAATCGGCCCTGATGCATTTCGGGAATCAGGGACTGCCCGAGGCTGCCGAAAAGCGGGACACTGATCAGGATGGAGGCGGCCGTAATACTGAGGATCCGACCTGGACGCTGCATCAGGGTCTGTATCCAACCGCTGTACCGTCCATCGAGCTTGCTGTAGTGAACCTGGAACCGCTCGGCGGCACCATCGCTCAGCTGGGCGAGACGTGGAAGGACTCGACTCACCACAGCCGCTGTGGGCCGCACGATGACCACTGCCAGGCCTATTGTACACACGGAAAGGAGCTCACATATGGCCCGTATACAGAAGCGGAGCACGGCATATGGGCGTTTCCACATGGGCCCATCTTTCCAGGCTTCCTTGAGATGGGACCACGAAGAAAAGCTGAGTGTACGGGAAATCGAACGGAAAGCTGGCTTTTGGCTCGGCCATTGAATGTCGTGTGCGGCCAGCATGGGCACAAAGAACAGAGCGACCACCAACGAGGCCAGCAAAGAGTAGACAACGGCTAAGGATAAATCGCCAAATAGCTGTCCGGCTACACCTTCCACGAAGGCGATAGGCAGAAAGACACACACCGTGGTCAGCGTCGATGCGATGACGGCTCCAGCCACCTTTTTGGTGCCTTGTATCGCCGCTGAAATTCGATCTTCCCCTTGCTCCCTGTGGACGTGGATGTTCTCAAGGACGACGATCGCGTTGTCGACCAACATGCCGATGCCCAATGCGAGTCCCCCCAAACTCATGAGGTTGAGACTCACACTTCCGATGTACATGGGGGCGAAGGTCACAATGATCGAGAGCGGAATGGCGGTGGCGATGATCAGTGTCGCTCGAACATCCCTTAAAAATAAGAACAGGATGGCGACGGCGAGAAACGCACCCATCACAGCGGTGCTTCGAAGATTGCTCAGGCTGGCCTCGATAAAGCCGGCCTGATCTTCGAGGACGACCATGTCGACGCCGTCAGGGAGTCTGTCTTTGATGCTGGGAGGACCTCTGGCTCGACCAGGATGACCTCGGCTCTGTTCCGTCAGTCCCAGTCGGCTCTCGATGGCCGCCGACAGACGTACAATGTTGGCATCAGCGGCCTTAAAAACTTCTAGCTCTACCGCTTCTTGCCCGTCGATCCGGCTAACGACTTCTCTATCCTTGTGACCCTCCTGGATGACGGCCAACTCGGTCAGCGGGACTTGAGTGCCATCATCCCGCATGATTTGAAGCGCTTGGATGTCGCTAACGCTCAAGAGTTCGCCCACTGTTCGGACGAGGTATTCGTGGTCCCCCTCCAAGATGGCCCCACCGGGTAGGTTAACGTTTTCGGCGGCCAAGGCGGTGGTAACGGCACCGATGGTGACGCCTCTGGCGGCCATCCAGTCTTCCCTCAAATCCACTTGAATCTGGCGTTCGAGTCCACCCCGAACGCGTACGCTGGCCACGCCGTCCATGGCCTCGAGGCGCCGTTTGATTTGGGTTTCGGCAATTTTCCTGAGGTTCATCAGGCCGTATTTCGAAGATTCTTCGGAGTACAGGGCGATGCGCATCACGGGGTCGAGATTGGGGTCAAAGCGCAAGATGAGCGGTCGCTCTGCGTCATCGGGGAGAAATGTAGTTTGCAGTTGTTCCCGGACAGCTTGGGTGGACTTGTTCATGTCCGTTCCCCAGGCGAACTCAAGAATTACATCGGACATGCCCGCCCTGGACCGACTCTCCAATTCGACGAGTCCTGGCGTGGTGGCGAGCGCTTCCTCGATTTGCCGGGATATCTGCGATTCCACTTCTTCGGGGGCGTACCCGGCGACTTCTGTTCTGACCGTGATGGTGGGATAGGCCATATCCGGCATCAAGTTCAGCGGTAAGCGTTCGTAGCTGACCAGTCCGAAGACAGCAGCAGCGATCGCTATCATCCATGTCGCGACGGGTCGTCGTACGACCTGTTCAAAAGCGCTCACTCTTTATCGCCGTTTTTTTCGTCCCCGTCCTCATCAGATTGGCTGTCTTTCTTTTTGGGACTGGGGTCGCCGGGAAGTTTAACGGAGGCATCCTGTCGAAGATTATCGCCGCCCACTGTGACCACTAAATCATCAACAGACAGGCCTCGTGTCACTTCAGCAGCGTCGGCATCTGTATAGCCTAGGGTGAGATTGACTCGCTCCGCGATGCGCAGTGGAACACCTACCCAAGGATCCTCTTCGTCTTCTGCGTCCTCTTCGCTATCGCCAAAGAGCTTCGCGAAGAAGTTGCGTTCATCTTTGTCCTTGTCCTTGTCGTCGTCCTCGTCATCTTCCGGTTTGTCGATGACGCGCCATGCGATCGGTGCCCCGTCCAACCACTGTACTGCTCGACGTGGGATCGTCAGGACATCGTCGTGGCGATCCACCTCAATGCGAACTTCGACGAATTGACCGGGTCTGAGGTGAGGGCCCTCGCCCGTCATGGGGTCGACAGCAATGGTGACCCGAATGGTGCCGGTCACCTGATCGACAATGGGACTGATTCGAAGCACAGTCCCTGTCGCTCGGACATCGGTATTGTAGGTGCCTGCAAGAGAGACCGGTTGATCGGTCCGGAGGTTGTCGAGATCGCCTTCGCTGAGATTGACAATCACTCGGAGCCGATCGAGGTCGACGACCTGAAAGGCCGGTTCGGCTCCTCCGGCGAGTTCACCCAGGCGAACATTGCGGACGGCTACGGTGCCGTCGACGGGGCTCGTCAGTCGGGTGAAGCCTCGGGCACCACTGGCTTCTCGATAGCTGGCCTGGGCGATTTCGAAAGCATCTTGCGCTTCGAGAAAATCAGAATCGGAAATCGCGCCGGTTTCATGGAGCTTTTTAGATTGTTCAAATCGACGTCTGGCCTGGGTCAGTTCAACGCTTGCACGTTCACTGCCTGCTTCTAGGCTGGGGCTGGATAAGACCGCGAGCACTTGACCTCGACGGACCGAGTCCCCTTCCTCGACACGGATGTCGGTGACCACTCCCGCAGCTTCGGGAGTGATATCTGCCATGGCTTCGCTCTCCAGGCTGCCATGGGTCACCAGATCCTTAGATACCGAACCCGTTTCGACTTTGGTGGTTTCGACGAGCACTCGCCAGTCCGAAACCTTTTTGTCGCCCTTGCCCCACTTTTTCGATTGGTTGTCACCACCACGGTCACGACCACCACCGCACGCGGTGGATAAAAGGAAAATCAGCGATAGGAAACAGCGGCTCATGTTTCAGGTCTTTCGGAAATAGTGTTTTCCGGGTGGATGAAGTAAACGGTTGGGGTCTCTTGATGTGCGGGTGTCATTGTCGCATGCGTGGTGTTCGTAGGGTGTTACGTCAAGAGACATGATTCGTCGTCTTGACCATATCGCGATTGCTGTTCCAGATCTCGAAGCGGCGATCGCTCGGTTTGTCGAAGATCTCGGTATAGCCCTAGGGGGTCGAGAAGATGTGGTCAGTCAGTCGACATCCACAGTATTTTTACCCATCGAAGGCACTCAGATTGAGTTGATTCACCCCATTGATGGTGAAGGGCCTGTTGCGACCTATCTCGAAAAACGTGGTGGCGGCTTGCATCACCTCTGCTTTGAGACGGATGATATCGACGGAGACATGCAACGTTTAAAGGGCAAGGGTTACCGGTTTTTATCGGAGACGCCCAACCCTGGAGCGCATGGGACGAGGGTGGCCTTTATCCATCCGAAATCAGCCGGTGGAGTATTGATTGAGTTGGCGGAGTATCCTCGCTCATGACGCGTTTGGCGGTTGGTGAACAGACCACCCTGGCGGAACGGAAGCGTCGGGCGGCGCAACGGCTGATTTTAGGATTTGAAGGGGCCAGCCCGTGCGCCGAATTTCGAGCGTTCGTGAAAGATGCGCCTCCCGCTGGATTCATCTTGTTTGCGCGCAATATAGAGGAAGCCGCTCAGGTCAGGGAACTCAATCGAGAGCTGACGGCTTTGCTTCCGGACCATAGCCCCCCACTGTTGAGTGTCGATCAAGAAGGCGGTCGAGTCCTGCGAATAAAGGATACGCCGTGGCCCCCGATGCGCTGGTTGGGAAATATAGACAATGTGGATACGACGCGACATACAGCCAAGTCGATGGCATTGGAACTGCGAGCGATGGGTTTCAACCTCGATTGGGCACCGTGCGCGGATGTGGATTCCAATCCGGACAACCCTGTCATTGGCGATCGATCTTTTTCTCGGGATCCTGAGGTGGTGGCTCGTCATGTTCAAGCCTTCTTGGATGGGTTGCATGACGCGGGCCTTATGGGCAGCGTGAAGCACTTTCCGGGTCATGGGGACACCAATTTGGATTCTCACCATGATCTTCCCGTGGTGGATCGAGATGTCGGCGATTTGGATCGACTGGAGTTGGCTCCCTTTCGGGCCGCTGTGGCTTATGGCGTGGAAATCGTCATGAGTGCGCATGTGATGTTTCCAGCTCTGGACGAAACGGTTCCAGCCACCATGTCGGCTCCCATTCTGAGGGGCTGGTTACGTGAGCGTTTGGGGTACCCGGGTGTTTTGGTATCCGACGATATGGAGATGGGTGCTGTTCGGGGTCGCTTTCCGCTTATTCAGCAGCTGGATATGGCGACTCGGGCCACGATGGACCTGTTTTTGATGTGCAAGAGCTTGGACCTTCAGGTGGAGGCTTGGGAAACATTGATTCGTTTATCGGAGCAAGATCCTGTTCACGATGACCTGGCGGTCGACAGTATGAATCGCCTTCGGCATCTCCGCGAAACGCATCTCAGCGACGTGTCGATAGCGCCCGAGTTGAGTGTGGTCGGGAGTCGTGCCCACAAAGATTTCGCCAACCTTCTGGATGTTCGAGGACGTGCATGATTGCTTTTTTGTTCATGATGGTATCGATGGCATATGGGCAGAATTGTGCTGAAACAAAGGCTTTGCCCGAGAGTCTTCAAGTGGCTTGGATTTCTCCAGCATCCAAAACTGTGGGGATGAATGGATGGATAGAGGCGGTTCGGGTTGCCGATTTGAGGGCTTGGGTCCGAGACCATGGAGAGGACAAGATTCGTCTTTTGAAAGGCTTGGGGATGGTGGGTCCTCGCGGAGGGCGCTGGGCGGCCAAGCGAGCGTACAAAGTCACCATATTTGATGTGAAGCGCGAGTGGTTATGTCGGCCAATTGCAGCCACGGAACCGGGCACTGTGAAGCAAGGGGTCACGGTCTGCGAAGAAAAGCAGCAAAAAGCCTTATGGGGACACAAGAAAGGATTCACGGGTTGTGGCTATATCGAAGACACGCAGTCATCAGATCGAAGTCTGGATGTGGTTCGGTTGCGGTGGGCCGATGCCTCCAGTTGGGGTTTTTGCGTTTTGCCCCTCGAACGGTTTATCGAAGGTGCGTCAGACCGTTAAACCCCGAGCGGCTCTCCAGTCAGTTCAGCCACCACACTATTTCTCAGTTGGCCATCCACGTAGATGGCTCCTCGGTATAGTCCGGGCTCGGCAGATAACGCTCCCGTGACACCATATGAACCCAAGGCGAGCAGGTAAGGTAGCGTGGCATTGGTGAACGCAATGGATGCTGTTTGAGCCACTTCCGAGGGGAGATTCGGCGCCGAAAGATGTCGAACATCTTCTTCTATATAGGAGCCGCCTTTATGGTCTTGTCGGGTGGTTTCGCAGCTGCCTCCTTCGTCGACGCTCATATCGATAATGATCGCTCCAGGGGGCATGCTTCTCACCTGTTTTCGGCTCACAATTTGCGGTGCAGGACGGCCTGGTGATGCCACTGCGGTCACGAGGATGTCGGCTTGAGATAGAGTCCGATTGAGATAGGGCCGGCTTGCGATGGCCGTCACGATTCCAGATATTCGCCGTGCCACTCGAGTGAGGGCACGTGAGTCTTGGTCCAATATGGTGACCTGAGCGCCCAACTTTTGGGCTTCTCGGCCAGCCGCTTCCCCAGCGGCGCCGGCTCCAATGATCACGACATTGAGAGGGGGTACTCCGGGCGCTCCACCGATGAGCCGTCCGGAGCCACCGCCGCTGGCAAGCAAATGTTTGGCGGCGAGTAAAATCGCAACCCGTCCTCCGATAGCGCTTACGGATTCCAGCACAGGACGGCTTCCATCGCTTTCCTCGACGAGTTCCCAGGCAATGGCGTTGATTTTATGCTTTCGCAATCGGGCCCGGAGGTCATCGCTCCGCCCACTCGATAGATGAAGGAATCCCGTTAATGTCGCACCACCATTCAGGAGATGGGCCTCCGTGTCGGAGGGGCCGTGGATCTTGAGCAAGACATTGGCACTGGTACTGATCTCTCTTGTGCTCAGACATATGGATGCGCCCACTGCTCGATAGTCATCGTCCTCAAAGCCAGCCTGTTCACCCGCACTGCTCTCTACAAGAACCGAGTGACCAGCAGAAATCAGCGCCTCGGCCCCTTGAGGGGTCAGCGCTACGCGCCGCTCCTTGGGGAGTGTTTCCCGGACCAGTCCGAAGGTGATGGTGTGCGGCATGGTGGCTTCTCCGATGGACAGTGTACCGATCTTTTGTGTTCATCGCGATGGGGCCAGTTATCATCGACTCCATGACGGACCGCCAAGTCACTTTGTATTGCAGCCAATGCCTGAACACGTTTCAGGAGTCTGTTGATGTCTGTCCAAACTTGGGATGCTCCCAAGCGCGTCCCGAGAATGGCTGGAGCCGAATGTACGAGCCCGGAGATGTGATTGACCGGAACTACCGGGTCAGTCGCCGCTTGGCCATGGGTGGAGCGGGCGTCACCTATTTGGTGCGATCTGTCGGCGATGATGGTGAAGAGGTGGGGCCGTGGATTGCGCTTAAGCTTCTCTTCGCGAGTCGTGACAGTGGAGCCTATTTGCGACGATTGGCGACGGAGGCGCAGATTCTCCAGGAACTTCATCACCCGAATATTGTGGAATACTTGGGTTTCGTTCATCGGACGGGCCAGTCTCCCTATCTCTTGACTCAATTTGAAGAGGGGGGAAGCCTGCTCGATCACATGAAACGAGTCGGCACCATGGGGGTGCGTGAGGCGGCAGCGGTGGGTCGTCAAGTGTGCATGGCTCTGGAAAAAGGCCACGCCCAAGACATTACACACCGGGACTTGAAGCCAGAAAACTTGCTGTTGTGTGAAGTGACGTCCAAAGGAGAGGTGCCTCGGGTTCGTGTGGCGGACTTTGGGATCGCAAAAGTGACGGGGAGTATTGGCGCCGGCCTGACGAGAGTGGGCGCATTTGTGGGGACGCCGCAGTATGCGGCACCGGAACAATTTGTGGGTCACCCCGCCACGGATAAGTCTGACGTGTATGCCTTGGGTGCCGTGATGGTCTTTATGATGACTGCTCGCCCGATTGTGCCGAATGCTCACAAGATTGCGCCAGAAGATGTTTACTGCAAATTGATGGAAATCCTTCCTCCGGCCATCAGCCGAAAATCCGACACTGTCGAAGATTGTGAACGCATCAATCTCATTCTTGCTCGTGCCATGACCATCGAGCCGAAGGACCGTTGTTCGGTATCCGAATTGTTCGAGTTGTTGAGTGAGTTTTTGGACGTGGAGGACACGCCATATCGCCTGGAAGAAAACCCGGAGCCTGAATTTATCGAGCCAGGCAGCATCACTCAAATGGCGACGGTTCAAGGAACTCCCGGTTCCTCACCTGTCAGTCCGCTTCCGAAATCGATGCCCACCCCGACGATCAAAGACCCCGATGAAGATTCGAGTTTAAGGTTTGCTCCGTCGAGCCAGGATTCCCATGAGCAGGAATTGGACTCACCATCTGATGGTGGCGAAGAGTCCTCATCGGAATCATTGGTAGAGCAGAATAACGACGCATCTCAGGCGATCGTAGACCCTCAACCTGTCCCTAAAACTGCGCGCCGCGTGCTGCGGATGATGACCATGCTCACGGTTGTTTTTGGAATCATTGCCTTAGCAGGCGTCTACGTTCTGTTTCCTTTGGGGCTCGATTGGCTGCCTGGCCGAGGCGGCTGGCCGGTAGATGGGATTACCGACAGAGCCGCTGGATACAAGGGTCGTATTGCGGGGAAGAATGCGTGGAAACGGAGCCGCAAAGACATCCGCACCGCCTGTCCTCAGGCTAAAGGTAGGGCCGTCGAACTGGAGGCTGTCATCAATATAGAGGGCAGCATTCGTTGGGCCCGGCCGATCGATTGGGGAGACGCAGAAGCGTGGTGCGTAGCATTTGAGTTGGGTCAAAAAAATTCGGGCTATACGCTCAAGTCCCCCTCAAAGGTAAAGCTTACGGTTAGGCCTTAGGGTATCCCCCGCTGACTTGGAGATTTCATGGCTGAGATTCGTCCCTTTCTTGGTGTTCGTCCGTTGGATGCGTTGGCGGAGCAAATCATCGCCCCCCCGTATGACGTGCTTTCAGAGGACGAAGCGCGTGCGATAGCGGGTCCGAACCCGAAGAGCTTTCTTCATGTGACCCGACCCGAAGTCGATTTAGAAGAAGGATCGGATGCGCATGGGCCGCAAGCCCATGCCAAGGCCAGCCAAAACTTGAAAGCATTTCAAGATCAAGGTTGGCTGATTCAGGATGAACAGCCTTGCTTCTATTTGTACACGCAGACATGGAAAGGGCGCACTCAAACCGGCCTTATGGCTGCGTGCTCGGTCCAAGAGTACGACACAGGCCGAATCAAGCGCCATGAGCTCACGAGACCCGATAAAGAGCAAGATCGCGTGGACAATATGCAAGCTCTCGATGCTCAACCCGGTCTTGTTTTTTTGGCTTATCGAGACACATCTGAAACGGTCCGCCAGGCCATTAAATTGGCGTCTGCGCTCTCGCCAGTCTGGTCAGTGACGACCGACGATACAGTCACTCACAGCCTTACCGTCATCAACAATGCCAACCTTGTTGAGCAACTGGGTCAAGCATTTAAGGGTGTTGAGGCCCTTTACATTGCTGATGGCCATCACCGCTCTGCGGCGGCCAGTCGCGTGTCTGCCGATCGGGGTGGTTCGGGCACGAGTGGTTGGTTTTTGGCCGGTCTCTTTCCGGACAGTGAATTGGAGGTATTGGCTTACAATCGTGTGGTGCGGGATCTCAATGGGCACACTCCAGCAGCATTTATGAAAGCGCTCAGTGAGCATTTTATGGTCACTCCCACATCGAATGCTCGTCCGCAACGCCGCGGTCGATGGACAATGTACATCGCTGGGCAATGGTTTGAGTTGGCGGCTAAAGAGGGTGTGGTGGACGAATCGGACCCGGTGGGTCGGCTAGATGTGGCGGTGTTGCAGGACCGGATTTTGGGGCCCTTGTTGGGCATTGATAATCCTCGTACGGACCAGCGCATACAGTTTGTGGGCGGCATCCGCGGGCATAAAGCCCTTTCGAAACGTGTGGATCGGGGTGATGCCATGGTGGCTTTTCACATGTATCCGACCGGGATGGACCAGCTGTTCGATGTGGCGGATGCGGATCAACTGATGCCACCTAAGAGCACATGGTTTGAGCCCAAACTTCGTGGTGGAGTGGTGCTTCACACCATCGCCTAACAGTCCTGGGCTACCATACGATTATGCGAGCCAGTGAACCCCAGCAGCCCACCTCTGCCGAATGGGTGGAGAGAATAGAACGACGCATCCGGAGTATTTCGGAGAGAGCCATGCGTGTGGCTGTTTTGAAGGAAATGTTGGGAGAGTTGGATGCAGACCGTGCGGTGAGCGCGCTGGGTTTACTGAGTGACAGAGCCAAGAGTGGTCAGACAGATGCCCGTCGGGTTTTGCAGGAGCTTGCACTCGAGCGTGATCTCTTTGTGGCGATGCCGTACCCTATCCGGTCGGTGGCCTATACGAGGGCATTGAAGGCTGGTCGTGAGGATGTGGCTCGGATGTTGTTGTTGGGTGGTCCGAACCCCAACCCGTCGGTTGCAGAAGCCTCTACGGACAATCAATATGCATCAGATTCCGTTGGCGAACGGTGTAGCCAGGCGCGTGGACGGGATCGGTTTCGCATTGATCGACTGCTTCACGACAAGGATTACCGGGTCATACGCGTCTTGTTGAACAATCCGATTTTGGTCGAACGTGACGTTGTTAAAATTGCGGCAATGCGACCGACTCGACCCGATGTGCTTGCGGAGATCGCTGGTCATCGTCGTTGGGCGAGTCGCTATGCTGTACGGAAGGCGCTGAGCTCAAACCCGCATACACCTTTGACCGTCGCCCGCCGGTTATTGCCGACACTGATGCGGCAGGACCTTACCGCAGTGGCAGAGGCGGGGAGCATCCCTCAGGAAATCAGAGATCAGGCGGTGTTACTCTTGAAGCGAAGTTGACCCTTAGGCTTGTTTGACGTCATCGTCAGGAGCCACTTCTTGTGCCTCTTCAGCCTCTTCAGGTGGAGGTGACTCCACGACTTCTTCGACTTCGTCGATGGCTTTAGGGGGCTCTTCGTCAGGAGTGATGTCGACGGCATCGTCGGAGTCAGGGCTATTTCCGGACAGCCCCTCCTTAAATGCCTTCATACCCTTGCCCATTTGGGCCAGTACTTTGGGGAGCTTACCTGGACCAAAGAGGATCAGGATAATCGCCAGAATAATGATGAGTTCAAAGGGACCGGGCATACCGACTGCGATGCTGAACATGATGTAACCTTCGCTTGTAAGGCCCAGTTTAGCGGTTGCGGTGGGTGGCGTCGAGTGGCGCTTGACCTGGAGGTGCCCAGAAACCCGTTTCTGTGACCCATCCCGTGATCAGGCGGGCCGGTGTGATGTCAAAAGCTGGGTTCCATACATCGGTCTCATCTGGTGCAATCATCGTTGATCCGACTCGGTAGAGTTCTTCGGGTGCTCGTTCCTCGATCGTAATGTCGGCGCCGGTGGGTGTTGTGAGGTCTAGCGTGGACATGGGCATGGCCACATAAAATGGAATCTTGTGATGATGGGCGAGCACTGCCAAACTGTAGGTACCAATCTTATTGGCGGTATCGCCATTGGCCGCCACCCTGTCGCAGCCCACGACTACAGCCCTGATGTCCTCCTTGGTCATCAATGCAGCTGCCATGGAGTCGGCGATTAATGTGAACGGAATGTTGTCGGCGAGACATTCCGTCGCCGTCAGCCTAGCGCCTTGAAGGTAGGGGCGGGTTTCGAGCACGTACAGATGAAGGGACTGTTGATTGGCGAGAGCGCTTCGCACCATGCCCAGTGCAGTTCCGTGCCCTCCGGTTGCCAGTGCCCCTGTATTACAGATGGTGATCACTCCTCCATGAAGGAGGTGCGATCCATATTTCCCGATGGATTGACAGATGTCTTGGTCTTCATTGTGAATACGAATGGCCTCCGTTTCCACTTGATGGTCGGGAATTGTTGCGATTCTTTCTAGCGCCCAACGTAAGTTTACGGCTGTGGGGCGGGCAGCTAAGAGTCCGGCACTGGCGATGTTGCGATCAGCTCTGTGATGGATGGCTAGGGCCATTCCATAAGCGGCCGTGATGGCGATAGCTGGGGCGCCTCGAACCACCATGTTTTCGATGGCTCGAGCCACAGCAGTCCAATCATGGCACTCGATCCAAAGCCTTTGGCTGGGCAGTGCCCGCTGGTCCAGCAGATGTAAGGTGGTGCCCGTCCAGCGAATGGCTTCCATTAATGTTCGCTCGGTTCGCTCACGAGGACCACGTGCGCTCCCGGTAAGCCCATGTGTTGAATCAGGCTTTCCATGATGGGCGGTTCGCCCGGAGGGGGGGAGAAAAGAGCCAAGTCCGCTCTGGCGCCAGCCCCGATCCATCCGACGTTGTCCAAACCGAGGGCCAAGGCTGCATGACGAGTGATCCCAAGCAAGGCCTCTTCCATGGTGAGACCTTGTATAAGCGTCGATAAAGTGGCCGCCGCCCAGAGGTCGTGCACAGGGCTGGAGCCCGGGTTGAGGTCGGTACCGATGGCGATCGGTATACCCGCCTCTCGGAATGCAGCGACGGGAGGTGATTTGTCTTTGAGGTAAAGTTGGGCTCCAGGCAATAGCACGGCGATAGTGCCCGCGTCCGCCATGGCCGCAATGCCTGCCTCATCGATGTGCTCGAGATGGTCGAGGGCTGTGGCCCCCAGTTCGGCTGCTGCCTTGGCGATACCGGTGTGGCTGACTTGCTCGGCATGGGCGCGGACTTTGAGGCCGAGAGCCTTTCCTGCACTTAGAATGGCGACGGATTCGTCCAGGTCGAACGCGCCACGATCACAGTACACGTCCACGAAATCCGCATGTGGCGCACATACAGGAAGTTGATCGTTGATGATGTGGTCGACGTAGACGGAGCGATTGTTCCGATGTTCGGCGGGTACGGTATGGGCCCCTAAGAAGGTTCGCACCACGTTCAAGCCGAGACCTTTGGGGTCGGCAGCCTTGAGCATGGCGAGTTCCGTTTCGGTATTCAGACCGTAGCCGCTTTTTATTTCGACGGTGGTGACGCCTCGGCTGCGCATATGGTGGAGCCTACTCTGGGCATGACTGCGCAGCGTACTGAGATCGGCCGCTCGTGTTGCAGCGACGGTAGACAGAATCCCGCCTCCGGCTTCGAGGATGTCTGCGTAATTGGCGCCTGCCAACCGCTGGGCAAATTCATCGGATCTGGAGCCGGCCCAAACACTGTGAGTGTGTGGATCGACCAGGCCTGGCATTCCAATCAGGTCGGTTCCATCCACGATGTTTTTGCACTCTGGAGCTTCTTTAGCAGGCCCAACCCAGCAAATGTGTCCTGCGTGCATGCCCACGCTGGCGTGTTCGATGATCCCTAAACCCTCCGACTTGGGATCGAGGGTGTAAAGACGGCGGATGTTGTGAACGAGGGTGGTGACTTCCACGGTGGCTCCCGCATGACGCGCTATCCTTGAGGTATCCTCTTTAGCCTGGGAGCGGGTACGGTGGATTTAACTGGGCGGATTGGTGAGGTGTGGGCACGGCGAAGTGCTGGCCCGAGAATCTGTGGTGGTGTCCACTGAAGCCCCCGGATCGCCCGCCTCCGTTGATTGCCATGACGGCCGATTATGCCGCAGCGGTGCTGTCGGCTGTGGTTTTGACCGTGTTGGCCATGGAAAGCCCAGTGTTCAATTCGATCGCCTTATTCCGGATGGTCGACACGATGGCTCTTGGTTTGGACGTCATGGACGTAAAGCCATCGTTGACTCATTTGATGTTGTTGGCCATACAATTTGTCGTCGGGGATGCCTTGTGGGCAGGAAAGGCGCTGGGGGTGCTTTCTGGTGTGGGCTGTGTGGTCTTTTCGACAAGAATGTTCGGCCCCTGGGCCGGTTTGTGGGTGTTGGCTCAGACCTCTTTTTTAGTCGCTGTAAAAGATGCGGACCCTGTGTTGCCTGCCCTGTGCTTCTTTTTGTGTGCGATGGGTCTTTCTGCGAGAGGTTTGTCGAAAGGGGCAGGAATAGTCGGCGCCATTGCTGTGGGCTGTGCGACATGGGTTTGGCCGTTGATCGTCGCCGTTTTGTGGGTGTCGCATCAGCGTATCGAGACAATCACTTGGCTTGCTATAGGGGCGGGTTTGATCTTTTTCTGTGGTGTGCCGATGGTGCCTGTGTTTGTGAGGCCAGACCTCCATCTGGGTGGGGCCATAATGGGACATCCGGCCTGGATGGATTTGGGGTTGCAGGTCGGTTTGTTAGCGATTGTCTGGGGCACATTTCGGAGGAATCGGGCATCGAGGGGCTTGGGTTTGACCCTCATGGTCGGTCTGGTTGGGGCGATGGCTATTCCTTCGACCCCTTCTCATCTTTTGCATTTGCAGATTTGCATTGCACTGGGGGTGGCTGCCGTAGAGGTTGGGCCGGCTTTGTTGCTCGGGGCGCTGATTGTACTGGGCTTTCGTTTGCCTGATGTCTGGAGTGTCCGCCCAGAAGAAGCGGGTCGACGTTCAGCGATTCAGGCGATGAATGGCCGGAAGGGCCAGGTGATGTGCACAACACGGACGTTTATTCGGCGGGATGGCGACGGGGTGTACGAGGGCTGTGTAGGACTGGAGTCTGTGGGACTCCCTGCCACACAAATTTATCCACACCATGTGTGGGTTCATGCTCAAAGAATGCAGGTCGATTGGTTCGTTGTAGAGGACCGAGCCGTTCTGCACACCTATCCTTGGCTTCAAGATCTTCTAGAGGCGCCTTATCCAGATGGATTTTCACCGGTCGTGGATACGGTGGGTTGGCGAGTCTTCCGCCTCAACCCGTAAAGCGGTTTGCGTCGCGCACCTCGAGTTTCGTCATCACCTTTTCAAACTCAGCGGTCATATCGATCTTTTGTTGGTTGGCCATGCACAGAACCAGCCACATGACATCGGCCAGTTCTCCAGCAATGCTGTTGTCAGACTCGGATTTCTTTTTTTTCTTGGCGCCAAATTGGTGGTTGTATTCACGAGCCAGTTCGCCAACTTCTTCCGTTAAACGGGCCAGGAGGCTCATCTCGTCCCAGTATCCACCATTTTTACTTATCCATTGATCGATGCTTTTTTGAAGGCCATGAAGGCTATTATCTGCCATTTGCTTACCCCTATTGGTCATGTATCCGCTTGTAAGGCTACGGGCGCCTCGTTACCTGGCCTACGGAGGTGGCTGTGGCCGCAGACGATCTGATCGAAATGGAAGGAACCATCGAGGAAGTGTACCCAGGCGGTACCTTTCTGGTGAAGACTGAACACGGTAACAACGTCCAGGCTCATCTGGCTGGCAAGCTGCGGCGATATCGGATTCGCGTCGTGTTGGGAGATAAGGTCACGGTTGCTGTCAGCCCCTATGATCTCACCAAAGGTCGCATTACGTTCCGCCATAAGTAGCGCCTAGATGCAATGAGTTGAACTCGGGGATCCTTAGCGGGGTCCTTTGCTGTGGCTGTGGCCTGTGGGTGGGGTCTACCCGGCCCGATGCTTGTCGTTAGCGATGGCATTGACTACGCCCATTACTCGGACGTACGGGATGGGTCACAGCACGGATGTCCACAGAGTGTCGTCGACAGGGACGTCTGCCTGAGTAGTGAGCGGTATAGGAAAGGGTGTTGTGGTCGACGGTGTGCGATCAGTCGTACATACCGTCGATGATTTCTGCCCAGTTTTCGTAGACAATCCGCCGTTTGATTTTCATCGTCGGTGTCAGTTCACCATTGTCTTGATCGAGTTCACGAGGCAAGATGGAGAACTTCCTGACGTGCTCGACGCGGGCAAAGCGTTCGTTAATCGCGTTGACGTGCTCTTGAACGCTCGCTTCGAAACTGCTGGGGTCCCCGCCGGCTTCAGCGAGTTTGTCTGGGTTCAGGGCGATAACGGCGCTCAGGAACTTTCTCCGATCGCCGATAACAACCGCTTGGCTCACGGCTTCATGTTCGGTGAGGGCGGCCTCAATATTCTTTGGCGCAATGTTTTTTCCGCCCGCAGTAATGATGATGTCTTTCTTACGGCCAGTGATGGTGAGAAACCCATCATCATCGAAGCTGCCGAGGTCACCTGAATACAACCATCCGTCGCTATCGAGAGCGGCTTTGGTCGCGTCTTCATCTTTGTAGTAGCCCTTGAAAATGTTGCGCCCGCGAGCCAGGATTTCACCATCATCGGCGATCTTGACTTCGATGCCATCCAGACGGCCGCCAACGGTGCCGAAGCGCGCTTTGCTGGGAACGTTGAAGGTGGTGGGTCCAGATCCTTCGGACTGGCCGTACACCTCGAGAATGACCACATCCAGACTCGCCATGAATTCCAAGACTTCGGGTGAGATGGGAGCGGCTCCGCTGACGCAGATGCGAGCGTTCCCCATTCCAATCGCTGGCTTCAACTTCGAGAAAATGAGCTTTGTGGCCAGCTTGTACTTGATGGCCAGCAGTCCTGAGATCGGCTTTCCGGCACACTTGCGTTTGGCGACTTCTGCACCGGTCCGGCGTGCAAAGTTTACCAACTTCAGTTTGGCGCCAGTGGCGAGTTTGAGTTTGTCCGAAATACCTGCGTGGAACTTCTCCCAAACCCGTGGAACACCAAAGAAAACGGTGGGCTGAACCTCTTTGAGGTTGTCCGGCATCTTGTCGATGCTCTCCGCAAAATACACTTGTCCACCCGAAGTGATGGGGGCGTGAAGTGTGAACATTTGCTCCGCAATATGGGAAAGAGGCAGGTAAGAAAGACTCTTGTCGGTATGGGTATGGCCGACAATCTTGATGGCTGCATCTGCGGTCCAAGCCAGGTTGTCATGGGTCAACATTACGGCTTTGGGAGGACCGGTCGTTCCCGATGTATAAATGAATGTGGCCGGTGCGTCAGGATCGAGATTCTTTACGGCGTCGTCGACGGCTTTTACGTCTGTAGCATCACCGCTTTTTAGAAAATCCGCCCAGTCGATCGCCGATTCATCATCGACAGACTCACAACCGTTCATGAGTACGATTTTCTTAAGGTGGGAGAGTTCTGAGCGAACGGCGTTCACTTTCTCCCATTGGCCTTTATTCTCGACCAGAATGATCGGGGCTTCAGAATGATTCAGGATGTAAGCGATCTCTTCAGAAGAGCATGTTTGGTAAATCCCAGCAGGGATCGCGCCTACAGCCATGGCGCCCACATCCATTTCACACCACTCGGGTCGGTTGTTGCCCAGAATACAGATGACGTTTCCGGATTCAACGCCACTGGCCAACAATGCACGGCCGACTTGTCGAACATTGGCTGCATAGGTGGCCCAACTGGAGGGCTCCCAGTCTTTGGGCCCACGAACATAGTAGGCGGGTGCGTTTGGACGCGTCTCAGCTTGTCCAAAGAGACGGGCAGGAATCGAAGAAATGGCCATGGATAGAACCCTCGTTCAAAAGCGTGGAACAGAGGTTAATTCCTGGCTGCAAGTGGGGCCATTGACGGCCCCACTTAAATGCATCATCGACCCGAGGTGGTTTCCTCAGTTTTCTTGTCGACCCAACCTTCAATCCAATCGTCTCGATTGGCTGCATGGTCTTGGATTTCGGTTTCCAATTCTTCGACATGTTGCCGGATTTTATCCAGGCGCATTGTTCGATGAGATTGCCGTGCGTCAAAGATATCGGCGGCCAGCGTTTTGAGTTCCTTTCGAAGGTTTGCTTTGTCCTTGTCGTTCGCTTCTCTGTAGTCTTCTAAGAGATCTCGAGCTTCCTCACGTAAGTCCCGCATTTTTTCTTTTTGAGCGCGCATGGCGGGATCATTAAACTCGGGCCCGCCACCCATATGACTATGAAGTTTCCGCATGGCTTTTCGAAAGCCTTCAGGGTCTGTTTTACGCAATTCCATCAAGCGCGAGTACCTTTCGGGGCTTCGTTCCTTGATTTCGCCCAAAAGCTCTCGCATTTGTTCACGATGGCCTTCTCCAGGTGGTGGTTTGGCGATGGCCAAGGTTGGAAGTGTGGCCAATATAGAAATGGTCATCAATTTTTTTAGGTTCATGATTCCTCCAAGTTGAAAAGTGCGAGTTCCATCTCCAGTGATGCCAATTCGTTATCTATGTGGTCATCGAAGATGTCGTCCGAAAGAGTGGTAATAGGGGTGTGGACGGTGGGTGCTTCGTGTGGGGTTTCCCATGCGGGTAAGAACTGCACGGTCAGCAGGATGGCGGCCGCTATCAGATATCGGATGGCATAGAAGTTACTTCGGACTCTGGTCTCGGTTGTGACATTCGCCAGTGTCGGTTCGACGATGCTCAGGGTTTCGAGATGTTGGGCGACGACGGCACGGCATTCGCTACAATCGGACAAATGCAGTTCGAAATCATCGGGGGCCTCCCCGAATGCAGCCAATACGGCGGAGGTGTCGGTGTGTGGACAACTCATGATGTTCTCCCGGGCTCGATCAGTTCGGCTTCAATTAAGGCCTCACGAATTCGCTTGAGGCCTCGGTGCATTCGACCGAGTGCTGTGTTGATGGAAACGTCTTGATGGGCGGCGATAGACTTAAAGGAAGCGTGATTTTCCAAGCGCATTCGGACAACCTCTGCGGTGGCCTCATCCAGTTGCGAGAGCACATTGAGGAAAACAGTATGAACTTCAGCGGCCATCAAGTTTTGTTCAGGGTGAAGCCTGCTGACGGATAAGGAATGAGCGTCGTTCTGACTGGAGATGGTTTGAATACGGGCTCTTTTGCGTCGATAATGGTCGATGACCAAGCGCCGGGCGATCTGAAATAGCCATGCTTTGAACGAACCTCGGTCGTCGTATTCATTGATATTCTTGGAAACGCGTACCCATGTTTCCTGAAAAAGGTCCTCGGCGTCGGGACCGACCCGGTTGACCAGCATTCCCATGAGCGAGTTCTGGTATCGCCCCATGAGGGTGGAGATCGCACAAGGGTCGCCGGCTTGGTGGGCTTGTATCAGGGTTGCATCACTCATCATGGATACAAAACGCATCTCCTCCATGAGTATTGTCGATGAGGCGAACTTTTTTAATCTTTTTCTATATACCCAAGACTTTCGAGGTCCCCGGCGACTTCAGGGTCGAAGCCGGAAATTGAGCCGTCGATGTCCGATGGAATGGGAGCCCAAGCTGTGTTGACGGTTAGTTTTCGGCCACTGACACGTGCGGTCAGGAGTGTATCTGTCGAACCGGCTCGAGGAGCGACTCTGTTCTGGGTGGTGAAACTGAATGATTCGGACCGACTTCCCACGGTCATCTGAACGGCGATCTCGTCAGGCAGCTCGTTGGGAAGCAAGACGAAGACTTCGACCATTCCCCGTTGCTTGGGCCAACGCGCAGTCATGTGGTCATCTTGAAGTTGAACACGGGCTCTACCCTTCATAGTGGGGTCATTGCCCACCCATGCCGCCATCACGGGGTGCTTGATTTTGACTTCGACAGAACTGCCTGAACGGGCTTTGTTGAGGACAAGACGGAGTACGTGCACAAAAGGACGATCTAGTGATTCCTCGATGGCCTTACGCCCGGCAGTCGGGTCATGCTTGGTAATAATATTCTGTTTTTCACCCGGGTCGCGGTTCAGGTCGTAGATCTCTTCCGCACCCTCGTGAGTCGTGTATTTGATGCCCTCTTTCAGGCTGCCCCATCGACGCAACCCGTACAGGGGTCGGCCGAAACTTAACGGTCGCTTATCAAAATATTCGGTGGTCTCTCCGCTTGCTAAGCCTCTGAGATCTTCGCCCACCATTCCTGTGGAATCCACGCCCGCCATTCGTGCGAATGTGGGAGCCACATCGAGCAGGCTGGTGGGGCTTTCGAACCGACCTGGCGTCACTCCAGGACCTTTAAGGATCATGGGTACGCGAAGAACTTCATCGAACAATGTGTGGCCGTGCTCGAATTCACCATGGTCCCAGAACTCCTCTCCGTGATCGGACACAATCATGATGACGGCATCGTCTCGGAGATCGCCCATAAAGTCGGAAAGTTGATCATCGATATAGCGGAGATTGTTGTCGTATCGTCCACGAATATAGGTCTTGAACTCTTCTCCACCATTTTTGGCCCATCGCACGACCTCGTGGCGGACGAAATAGCCCATCGCGTCGATCCCTTCGGGTGTTTTGTCGACGAACAGGGAGCGGTATTGCAGCGGCTCCTTGTATGGAAGGTGCATGTCCATGATGTGAAGCAGCAGAAAGCTGGGTTGATCGTCATGAGACTCAAGGAATTCAAAGCCGCGCTGAATTTGAACCGACGCTTGGGGCCAATTGATGCATCGGTGAGTGCCCCAGTCGTCCGCCATCTCAAAGTTTGAGGACAGGTAGACATTGCCTGCAATCATCCCGGTGGCCCAGCCGGATTTTGCGAGTCGTTCTTGGAGACGGTCGATTTTATCCCAGCGTTCTGGGTGGGTCCCGCTGACCATGGTTCGGGTCGATGGAAGGGTCCAAGGAGCAACGGAGCGGGCTTCTGTGAAGACGGCGGCATCGTTGGCCCATTTGTCGAGCTTTGGCGTCGTGTTTCTTTCGTATCCATACAAGCTCATCGCATCGGATCTCAAGGTGTCGATGAAGACCAATACAAACTGGGGTGCATTGTCTTGGGGCTGGTACAGAGTGGGTTCTGCGATGAACACGTAATCGAGATCAGCTGAGGCTCCTGGGAGCGTCTTCATTTCCAGTTCGATCGACTGTCCACCGTAAGCGGAGAGATCGAGACTGTGGGTCTCCATTTCTCCAGACACGGGCAGGTTCGCGATGGCTTGAGTAGACCCACCGACTGTTGCGGTCAGCACCAACTCTGCCCCATCCGATGTCGTCTCCATCAAGGCGGATTCCGGTGGCAGGATGGAGGCATCAAAACGCAGAAGAGCCTGTTCGGGCACATCGACCAAAAAGCGGATCGAGGAGGGAGCCGGCAGGTGAAGACCATGGCGATTCGTGTCGCCGACCTGGACGCTACGAAACACGAAGTCGGAAATGGGAACATCGCTTGATGTCTGATTGAGTCCCTTTTCTCGGGTCAATGCTTTGGGGTAGCGAATTGTGTACTCATTAGCGTTGGGTGGGCCGTCGTCTAAATCTCGACGAATGTGAATCGTGTTGGATGAAAAGGACCAAGTGTTCTTTTTTGAGGCTCCCAGAAGACCGTCGATGTGTTTTACTTTTTTCGAGGGCTCATCCGCTGAGTGGTGCTCTACACGCATCCCTGATGGGGGCCGACTGAAAAACAGGGTTCGAGGCCGTACCGGTAGCGGGGCCTCCCAGGTTCGGACACCCCGAATCGTGTGAACGACTTTCCAGGGCCCGGGTATGGGGGTTTTGCTGTCGAAGTTCGCCCTTGAACTTTCGGCGATATCCATCGCGATGACCCGCTCTGGGTGGCGATCGAGAAGGATGGACTCATATGCAGCGATGGCCACCTGGCTATGAAGCAAGGTGGCCATCATTAGGCCGATTGCACGAATCATCGTGTTTGGCTTTCTTTTAGTCTCGTCGACGGATCAGAAGTCCGATCAAGCCGAGAAGAAGTCCAGCGATCCCGCCAGAAGCTGGTGCGGTGGAGCAACCTGCTCCGACTTCCTCGACATCGATTGTCAATTCGTCAGCCGAGTACAACTCTCCCGGTGAACCCACATTGAGGACAACGCGGTACTTTCCTTCTTTGGGAAAGTTGATCTTTGGAGACCACGCGCTGACGCTGTTGATGGGTGTGTCGCTGCCCGCTTCGAAGATGTCCCAGCGAATCCGCTCGATGCATCCGTATACGGAGGTGTCGACTTGATTAATCATCTGGTAGATGGTGCCTTCGACAGGCTCATAGGTGAACAAGCCCTTGAAACCTTCGGCGGGTGTGGGCGCTTCACAAACGGTGACGTAAGCCAGCTCGCGTTGAGTGAAGTTCCATTCACCACACTCTTCTTGAGTGCCGGTCACGTTCATGTTGACTGAGAACTGGCCCGCCTCGTCATAGGTGTGGCAGATCGGAGCCAAGATTTTGTTTCCTTCTTGGTCGAGGACATACTCTCCGTTTTCGTCCGTTTCGAAAAGGGGCTCAACAGAGATGGTTCCATCACCGAAGTTCCATTCAATTTCGATGTTCTCATTGTTTTGGTCCAAGTCCAGATCGAAGCAGACTTCCAATGGTGCGCCGCCGTTTCGTTTGGATTCAGAGTAGAACGCAGCGTAAGGCCCGTACAGTGCTGTGATGCCTTCGACATCATCTGTCTCAAGCTTGGACTGATGGAGTGCGCAGGGGGCGCCTGCCCAGTACATCGTTGCGTAGCGCTCATCCAGATCCTGGCAGTCTTCGCCTTCTTCGCAGGAGTGGCCCATTCCCCAAAGGTGCCCAATCTCGTGCGTGGCCACACCTTGCAGGGACCAGCCGTTGTTGCATTGGCCTGCTCGAATCTGATCATCGCTATACCAGACCAGATCGTCGTTAAAAATGATGTCGGAGTCTGCGACGTAAGTGTAGGTGTCGCCCGCAAGGGTGAAGGCGACGTCACCCGTAGGCGGGAGGGTCAAGGTTGCACCGAGAATACCGGCACCCAACTCGTCGGCTGGATCGTCAAAGTAGAAGGTGTTGACGTTATCGAAGGTGTAGCCCGCATTGTGATTCTCACGTTTACCCATATAGATATGGGAAAGCTGGGCACAAGGGGCGTCGTTTAGTCTGGGGTTGAGTTCAGCATCATCGATGGCCCACGCATCCCAGGCCCATTTCAGCACCTGTTCGGTAGGTGTTTCCGTGTCGGACCAGCTGTCTTCGGTGGAATCGGAGACCCACCACTCAAAAGGAAAGTCGTCTTCGCGGTCCCACACTTTTTTGGTGTGACGCCACGCGTGAGCGGGCTCAGCCATCAAGAGGGGCAAAAGGAGAGCGGAAATAGTCATCGTGCCACCTCGTTGGTGTTGATGGTGCGGAGACGAGCGTTGTCGATGGCGCGGAGGCGCATGTCGCTGACACCGGGGATCGACTTGCCATCCCAGCCCTGGTTGACGCGAGATCGTATTTGTTCAACGAAGTCGTCCATGTAGATTCTCTTGTCTTCCTTAGGAAGTGGAATGAATCGATGGTCGTACTTTTGGCGGGCAGGTGCCGCGAACTGTACGACGATCTTCATTTGACTGTATGGATCAAGACGAGTCGTAAATTTACCTTGGCTCAGACCGACAGGGGTGATGCGCCCATTGCCCAAGGTTTCCAAGAAGAAAATCGCTTCTTCGCCGATGCTGAACTGAGCTCCACCATGGATGTCTGTGGTGTTCCCACCGAAGCGGCCGCCCAGTTGGTCGACGGTGTAGACCTTGACTGTGTTGTCACCCTTGTAGGTTTCTTTGACTTCGATTTGGGCCCGGGTCCAAACGACGGTGCGGTCGTCTTCTTCAGTCCAGATTTCTGTCACCACACCACGAACGATGGCGCTGGATGCGTCGATGATCTGGTCCTGGCTCAATTCGACCATAGACGCGTCGGCTGGCGCGGAGGCCAGTGCGCCTATCACCGCGGCGATAGATAAAAATTTCTTCATGGAACGCTCCAATAAGATTTTAGATGTGGGCAGGAACCCAGGGTCTGGATCTTTCTGTCCCTTCTATAGAGTGTCGTAACATCAAGCCAGGCAAAGCGCAGGATCTGATGTGTAGGATCTTTTTTTCGTGGCTAAAAACACTGACGGTAGGGGTGAGTAAAATACTAGGGGCTGCAAGTTCGCCTCTATCGTGGTACGTGGGGCGTACTTCGTTAACGTGCGGGTTGTCCCGTTAACCCTTGCAGGGTTTTCTTGACTGTCTGCACGGCAACGCCATATGCCACGAAAGCTTTCGTATTGCTGACCACGTCCCTCTGGGACAGCACAAGGAAGGGCCCATGCCCCGACTCTTCAATCTGCTGAAGTTGATTTTGATGCTCGCCATCGCCGTCCCCGGTGTTGCGCTTGCATCCACCACATCTGGTACCGTTAAGGGTGTCGTTGTCGATGAAGGTGAGTTGCCGATACCGGCCGTTCTCATCACGTTGACCTCAGAAAATCTGATGGGAACGCGACAAGTCGAAACGGATGCAAACGGGCGTTTCTACGCCGCTGAGTTGCCTCCAGGCAATTACCAACTGATTGCGGAAAAGGCAGGGTTTGTAAAGAAATCCTACCCGAACCTCGCCGTCAACGTGGGTCGAAACACAATCTTGACGATTGTTCTTCCCCTCCAAACCGGAGAGGAAGAAATGGTCGTTGAAGAACGGCGACCCACGATCGATACAGAGTCCGCGACACGCGGCTCCGTATTGACCAAGGAGTTCCTTGATCGCATCCCTGCGGGTCAGTCCTATCAGGCAGCCGTGCAGATGGCGGCGGGTGTGACCGGTGGTTCCAATGCGAACATTGGTGGTGCCTCCAGTCGTGAAAACACCTACATGCTGGACGGTGTGAACATTACCGACCCGGTGACGGGTACGTTCTCGTTGAACTTCAACTACGATGCCATTGAGCAGATTGAAGTTCTGACCAGCGCTTTCGATCCGGAGTACGGCTACAACCTGGGTGGCTCCATCAACGTGTTGACCAAGTCGGGTTCGAACACGTTGGAAGTCAAAACGGGTGTGAACTACACCAACGGTAACTGGGCGCCGAAACAGGACGCTCGGTATGCGGCGGATGGTGCTCAGTTGGCGCCGACAGACTTCGACACTGAACGCCATATGATTCGTGCCGGTGCCACAGTTTCTGGACCCATCATTCGCGATCGTATTTGGTACATCGCTTCCTATCAGTATTCACGGACACTCATCACCGCTTCGGGAATGAAGCTGCCCCGTGACTTTGATGGACACTATGTATTCACGAAGTTGACCGCTCAACCCAATGCTGAGCATCGGATCACCCTCATTGGTCAGGCCAACCCGACCACGATCGATAACTTGACTTTCGATCGCTTTACCCAGCCAGAGGCGCAGCGTCGTCAGGCTCAGGGTGGATTCTTGTCATCGCTTCAGTGGGACTGGTTCATCTCTCCAGAGATGTACTTGGAGACCAAGACACTGATTCAGAAGACGTATCTCGAGGGGACTTCGGTGCCGTGTACGCACGACCAAGACCTCGAGTACAACCCCTGCGACACCACAGAGCACTCCAACAATATCGATTTCACGACGCCTGCTCGTATCGGTCTCTACAACGCATTCAACCGGGGTAACTCACCCTACTTTGTGTACGACGATCGCTGGCGGTTGTCGGCCGAGACGAAGTTTTCAGTGCTTCAACTTGAATTCGGCGGAACGCACGATCTGAAGACGGGTGTGAACTACGGTCATACGTCTTGGGATTGGTCGTTCGGGTATCCAGGAAACCTGTACTTCTACGATTTGAATGCCGTCACGTATGACCCGGACACCATGTCCAACTACTATTGGATTGAAAGCACGGGTCCTCTTAAGACCAATGCCAAGTCGGATCACATTGGGTTCTTCATCCAAGATGTCTACAAGCCCATCGACAACCTGACCTTCCGCTTTGGTACGCGTTTCGATAAATCGATTCTCCGTAACGATGTCGGAGAGCGGATTGTGGACGTAGGACTCTGGGGTCCTCGCTTTAGTGTGATTTGGGATCCATGGAGCAATGGGAAAACCAAGATTACCGGTAGTGCGGGTCGCTTCAACGCTACGGGTCGTCTCCAAGTGGCCGACTTCATGGCTCAGGGTGGCACAGGCGCCAAATTGAACCTTGGTGAGTACTTTGGAGAGTTCGAATCTCCAGCGTCTAACAACTACGCGCATTGGCCGAACGAAAACAACCGGCAACTGGCCAAGAATGTGACGTCTCCTTATTCTGACGAATTCAGTGTTGGTGGTGAGCGTGAGCTCTACCAAGACCTCACGTTGCAGCTGTACTTTACTGCGAAGTTCACACGCAATCTGTGGGCGGCGGATGACACCAACTTCATCTGGGATGAAGATGGCTACAACGTGCTTGGAAACCGGAACGGTGATGCCGATGAGCAGCAGCTCCGACTTCGGAGTCCGAGCATTGCCCAACGGAACTATTACCGGACTGATCTGGGCTTGAAGCGTAATATGGCCGATCGCTGGTCGGTTGAAGCCAATTACTCGCTCACCTACTCTCGCGGTTCGGCGCAGGATTCTCCTTCTAGCTTCCTGGCTATATCGCCACAGGTCAAGTACCTGATTGATCAAAACCTCTGGACGGACATTCGCCATGATGTCTCCGCTGGATTCTCATGGGACATCCCAGATGATCCGTGGACGACGCGTCTGGGTGGTGTGATCTTCTACGAGAGTGGAAACCCTCTCAGTCGCTACTACAGTGGTGGCTACGTGGGTGGCTCGAGCCTGCTGAAAGAGACAGCGGGAACCTACGCTCGTACCGAGGGTTGGTGGAGCGTCAACTTCAAAGTTGACCAAGCCGTTCCGGTCCGCAAGGGTAAGCTTTGGGCGACTGCCGAAGTCTACAATCTATTCAACAACCGCCAAGGCGACTCCGCCGGTATCTCTGGAGATAACCGCTGGATTATTGGCGGTCGCCAAGACCCAGTCGAGTTGATGCTCGGCGCAAGATACGAGTTCTAATAATGAATTACGTTCACACAACCATAGCGTCCTTCGCGTTTGTGCTCAGTGGCTGCGGCAACTTTGATGAAGGCATCCGAGAGAGAGACATCTCCGGTGTCATTCGAATCCCTGTGGAGGCTTTGGAGACTCTGGAGCTGGTCAATCCTGAGGGGGATACCATTGTCGCCGGTGGTCACATCGTTGAAGAGCAAGACAATGGCGACCTGGATGAGTTCGATTCCATTATGGACCAGCTTGGACTCCTTGGGCCGGTTTACCTGGGCAGCTTCCCGTCCATTGAGGATGGGCACTACGCTTACCCTCACCCGGAAATGGGGCCCATCCTCGATCCGAGTGAACCCGGAAACACCTACCCCTATGGTGGGACCACTGTGGGCCGTTTTGACTATGCCTGCTACAAGCAGTTGCGCTGCAAGGTTGTGACGGGCCGCTATGCCGGGTTCCAGGAGATCATCGACTTCTTCAAGAATGTTGTTCAGGAGCCTATCAAGGGTCCGGATGGTAATGAGGTGCTCAGCGGAGCGACGTATCAGGAGCACTGCTTCACCACAGAGTACGTCACCAGTGACGATGAACTCTCCTTTGTGGATGAAGAGCCCAATGAAGACGTCAAGCCGTACTTCAAGCCTTACTTCCGCCTGAACGAAGAAGGTTCGCATTACATCGCAGACGTCACCGTTCCCCAGACTCTTTTCGTCGAAGATATGGAACTGTGGGGCTGGGTGGACATGCCATCGGCCTCATACAACTATGCGACCTGTAATACCGAGGTCGGAGCGTACAACTATCGCTATACTGAGCAGTTCTATGAGGGCTCCAGCTTCCCTGAGCTGTTGAACTTCCCAGGCACGTATATCGATAAAGGTGACTGGGTGGCCGAACCTGTAGTGATATCGGATCCGGACGAGAAATTTACTATTGACTTCAACTTTCACTTCGAGGGCTAAGCCATGATTGGATTGGTCAGCGTTATTTTCTTTGGTGGCCTCACCGGCTGCGACCGCAATGCCAACGAGTTGATTCCGGATATATCGGAAGATTTTCCCGCTGTTATTGAGATCGGCCAGCTTGAGGTTGTCGACCAAGACACCATCAACTTCATTAATGATAAGCAGCGTGGAACGCTGGCTTACATTCGCTCAGACCTCGACGGAAGCACCGAGCTTTTCGTGGGTGATGACGACGGTGATGGCGAAGGAGGAGCACCTACCGGCTATGAGTTCCCAGATTGCCCGGAGTTAGCGGCTGCAGTGAACGGTCTCACTTCAGAGGAGCGTTATCAATGGTACCTCGAGCACGGAACCTTGGACTGCAATACCTATAAAGACGCTCCAGATATCGATCACCAAGATGGCGCGTTGCCTTATTACTTTGGTCAGCTTGGACGGGCTCCTGCGCTCACTCAAGGTGGCGCAACCTTCACGTTTATTGGTACCGGTGATGATGTGTGCGTCATCGTCGACCCAGAGACCGTTTTCTGGAATCAATCGATTGCTCCAGCGAACCGGCAAGACCAATTCGCTTATCCAGACTACTTCGATGATGATGGTGACCTCGACCTTTATGGCGGGATGAGCAGCTATTACACGGGTTCACCGGGCGTCGAAATTGGCGATTTCAAGGGCTTTTACACCGACAGCAAGGGTGAAGTGATTGAAATCGAGTACGGTGAGTGCAACCAGAATGGATACAATGGTGTCGATGGGGCCCATGCTGGCCGCGGTACGACAGAGTTCTGCACGATCGATACCGACCAACAAGAGGGCGTAGAGTTCACCATTGTGATGGAAACATGGAGTGTTCCATTGAACGATGGAGTCTTGTCATTCGGTGTGTCCGTGATGAACGAACGGTGCCCTCGAGTCGACACTTCGGAGTGTTTCATTCGCAATGAATCCCTCACTTCTGCGGGCACTCCGCGGTCTTGTACAGACAAGCTGGAGAATGCTCAGTGTGGTGGAAAGCTGGCCTCGTTCTGTTGTGCTAACCCCGAGATGTGTGGGGATGAGAGCTACGTCGAGGATAGGCTCTGCCAGTCTCTCTTTGATATCGAAGGCGAGAAAGTTTCCAGGGCAGATTGGTGTGAAGCCAATCCTGAAATGTGCTGTGAAAATGACGTTGAGCTGGAGATCGAAGGCAGTTCAGGCGGCGGCGGCGGCGGCCCCGGCGGCGGCTTCTAAGTCGGTCATTCACTCTTAAAAAAGGCTCCGCAAATCGCGGAGCCTTTTTTTATGGGCGGGCCTCGTCTCGGTTTCGCTTGGCCAGTTCAATCACCATGGTTTCTTCGGTCGTCATTTTCAGTTGAACCGCGGGCCCGGATGGAGTCATGGTCAAAGCACTGTCGGCGATCGTTTCAGCACCTCGCCACAAGCGATGAATCGTTGAGGGTCTCGAATGATTTTCATGGGCCTCAATGGTGGCGATGTCGACTGCATTTGGACGAATCAAGATAAAGTCGACATTTCCACCGGCATCGATGTTGGTCAATACCGTCGAGGGTTCGAATCGAGCGATTGAACGAATCAGTGGGGCTTTTTTCCCCGTCACGATGGCGGCAGCGAGTTGAGTCATCTTCCCGTTGGGGCCGGCGATACAAATCGGAATGACGAGCCGAGCCTTTGCATCGGTCGCGGAGCGGCCACATGGCACCGCCTGGGGCCAGGGGAAGTCGATGGCGAATGGTTTGGTTTGAACGTCTCTAAGATGGGTTTGGAGCCCCCAGAGGTGTCCCTTCTCATCCATCCAGGTGATCCATCGTCCGATGTGTCGATCGGCTCTCGCCATGGAGAGCTCTGGAGTGACTCTTCCGGGAACCGACAGTAGAAAGTCTTTTCGCCCGGCTCGGCCTAACCAAAGTTCCGTGGCTGAGTCTTTTACCGTTGCGTACAACTCAGCGATGGGGCCCTGGGTTTGATCGACGGGTTTCGTATTCGAATCGGTATGGTGCGGGTGGAGTTCGATCAACTCAAAGCGTGTGCTGCCGACTGCGATGTCATTGACGATGACATCTACTGTGGCATTGCCCGTACTCCAACTGTCGCTCGTGGGGATGTCGAAAAGAGCCTCTTTTCGTTCGCCAGGCGCGATGGACCATTGAGTATCGGGATCCTCTGATGGGGGTGTGGAGTAAAGCTGGCGCCGTGCCCCTTGAGGGTCGACCGTGTCGAAGCGGACGAGCCATGGGCGGTTTCCAACATCAGGAAAATTTAGCGGATCTGAATCAGGATTGGAGACGACGATTTTTACCTGGATGGTTTGGCCAACGATTGCCCGCGTATGTGCCTTAAAACTCACCTCTGCATCGGCATGGCCCACCGAGAGGATGGCACACAGGAGAGGGATCATTTCAGGTAGTCCTTCAGCCAGATCAGAGCGTCCTGTCGGTCTACGAGTTCCCCTTCAATCTGGGCTTGGCGTGCGTGCTTAAGGAGCTCTCCCATTTTGGGGCCGGGCGACACGCCGGCTGCGTTGAGGTCTTTGCCTTTGAGTAAGACGGGCAAAGGCTCCCTTGCGATATCGAGGTGGACGGCTCGGTCTAAGTTTCCGAGCGGGTGTGTTTTTCCAGTCACCGCGGCGGCGACCTCCGCCAAAAGAGTCAGCTCCGTTTCGTCGGAGAGGCGTCGAAGTTCTCGGTCGGGTACCGGTTCACTCAAACACTTCCAGAGCGCGACACACTCTTGGACTCGCTTGCGAACGGGCACGCCATATAGTCGATGGACGTTGAGTCGGTCGAGTGTGGACGTGATCATGGATGGACTGCTGCTATGCAGCAATGCGCTGACCATGAGGATTAGTTTTCGACCGGTACTTTCCATGCCCGACCGACGTTCTGCGGCCCGGTCGAGTGCGGCACCTATGGGTGCAGGCGGTAAATGAACAAGTTCAGGTAGAACTTTGTCGGTAATCTGCAGATCATGCATCAGTGACCACCCCATGGATGGCGAAGGCGCCCTCAAGAGCAACTTTTCGATCTCTCCCCATATGCGCTCAGGTGGCAAAGCAAACAAAGAAGCCTGCTTACATAATTTGGCAAGGTCTGCGTGGACTGAAAAGCCAAAGCGTGCTGCGAACTGCACGACCCGAAGGGCTCGCAGAGGATCCTCAGCAAAGGTGTTGGGGTCGACGGCTTGCAGGCGTCCACGCTCAATGTCCCGGGTACCCCCAAAGGGGTCAGCGTATGTTCCTGATAGGGGGTCGAGAGCGATGGCGTTGATGGTGAGGTCACGCCGCCTCGCAGCGGATTCGATGCCCATATAGGGATTTCCGAGGACCACGATATCTTTGTGGCGCTCACCGCTTTGACTGTCGTGTCTGGGGATCGACACATCGCATTCGATACCGTCGCGCGAAAGCTTGAATACGCCAAAGCTCCGCCCGACCTCGTTTACTGGACCGATTTCGCTCAGTAGCTGATGGAGGTCGTCTGCTTCCACTCGGTGAACTTCAATATCGAAGTCTTTTGAAACGATGCCCATGAGGTGGTCTCTGACCACTCCACCGACGAGCCAAGCTTGTCCGTTAGCCCTTTGGACGGCTTTACATATCTCCTCGACCAATTCAGGGATGTTCATGAGAGCTTGCTCGTTGGCTTGGATGACCGTAGGGTTTAATCGAAACGTTAGCGCAGTGGTGTCTAATGATCATCCGCTGTACGAGTACTCATGCTGTTCTTTTTATTTTTCTCCCGCTTGGTATTGGCTGCACCCGCGCCGCTGTCTGTATCTCCGGGTGCCCCCGCTTTGGTGTTTGACCTTGCGGCTGTGAACGTGGCTTCGGCGCAAAAGCTTGTCAACAAGAGTCGGGTGTCTTTGACGGACCTGACCGGTGTTCTGCCCAGTCATCCCAAGCAGGCTGTCGTCTTGTATTTTTTCGATATGAGTCATGGGCGCTCGTCGTTGAAGGCTTTGGGTAAACTGCAGCAACGGTACAAGAATAAGGGTGTTCAGATTTTGGGGATTTTTACAGGGACCCAGGACTTAGCGACGATTTCAACGGTAGTGCAGCAGGAGAATGTTCGATTCCCTGTGCTCCACGATGCTCATCGAGTGGTGACTTCGCGGTATGGCATCACGGAATACCCCATGACCGTTGTGGTGGATGGAAAAGGACATATCTTTGCGATCGGCCAGCCTCCTGATTCAGAAGTCGAGGTGGAGATCGCCGCAGAATTGGATGGTGTTTTGGCGGATTGAGGGAGCCAGAGGCCCTAGTGAACTTCGGCCATGACGACAGTGATATTGTCACGTCCCCCGCCATGGTGCGCTGCACGAATCATCTCTCGACAGACCACACGAGGATCTTGGTAGTGATTGAGAATGGCCTCGATGTCTTCATCTTCTATCTCGCCCCAAAGACCGTCTGAGCACAGGAGTAAACGGTCCCCCTTTTCCAACTCCACGGAAAAAATATCGATTTCGACATTTCGTTCTGTGCCGACCGTGCGCAGTAAAATGTTGGAGTGAGGGTGATTTCGAGCTTCCTCCGGGGAAATCCGATTTTGCTCAACCATCCGAGCAACGAGGCTGTGGTCTCGCGTGATTTGGTGAAGCACAGCGTCTCTCATCAGGTAGCCTCGAGAGTCGCCGACGTTGGCGACAAGGGCCAGGCTTTGCTTGTAAATCAGCGTGGCGACCAGCGTGGTCCCCATGTCGTTGCCCATCTCTTCAGAGTGCTCTTTGATGCCGTTGTTAGCGGCCTGGAATGATTCATCGAGAATATTTTCAAGGGTCTCTGGGGTAATTTGTGTGATGCGTTCAAACCGTTCAGCGGCTTCTTTACAGATCGTATCTACTGCCATTCGGCTTGCGACTTCGCCGGCCTCATGGCCTCCCATCCCGTCTGCAGCAACATAGAGGCGAACGTCCTCAGAAAGTTGTGTCCAGCCCCAGTTGTCCTCATTCAGAACGCGAAGCAGTCCCACATCAGTCATGGCTGCAGCATGGGGCGCTCTTTTGGATGAGGGTTTATGGTGGCTTGCGGAAACCAAGGCCTTTCCAAATTCCATAGGCCCCTTGTAGCGCCCATCGATCGCAGCATTGAGAACATCAATTAATTTCAAGTCATGAATGGCCGAAAAACGTCGCAATGCTCTGGCCAGTCCTTCCATTCCAGCCTGACAAAGGGTGTGGGGCACCGGACCGTTGTGGACTTGCCGAATTTCCAAATCGAAGAACTTATATTCGCCGTCTACATTTCGGATAAAATTGGCCAGTGTCAGCGGAGCGATTTCGATTCCCTGGGTCTGAAGAAAACCCAAAAGGCCCACTCCCCGCAAGGCAAGCTTGAACATTTGCTCTCGGGCCAGAGGAGCCCCTTCATCGACCATGAGGGTCTCATTGTTCCATTTGCTGACATTGCAAAGAACGCCATCGATCTCAAAAGTGTCGACCGATGCGACAAGCCCTGGATGTTCCAAGTTTTTTAATTGCATGGCCTGGAACGGTTGAAAGAGTTCGGTATCCCAGCGGGCGCTGACGATGAATCTTTGGCCGTTCAAAGCGATTCCGCACCGCACGCAGTGGTCTTCGCTACGAGGTGTGTCTTCTGCCCCACACGACCAGCATCGTCGGTGAGACTGGTCTGGTCGCTTGTCGTTGGCCAGGTAGAACATTCGTCCTTCCCCTAAGCGCACCAGTCCCTCGATCGCATAGTGAGATCCCAAGCGTGTGCCGGGTTGGAATGGTGGGGGACGATTTTTGGACAATGCCACGTAAAATAGCCTCAGACTTGCTTAGCCAATGTAATGCCCTTTTGCCTTAGGTGAAGCATTCGGCATAAGGTCTGTGACATGAATCCTCTTCCCTTCTCAATAGATGCCACCCAAGGAGCGGCGCGTGCAGCGATTCTGGAGACGCCGCATGGAACTGTCAAGACCCCTGTTTTTATGCCTGTAGGGACTCAAGGTGCCATTCGAAGCTTATCTCCGCTGCATCTCAGCCAGACGGGTTCGCAAATAATTCTTGCGAACACCTACCACTTGTCTCAGCGGCCAGGAGAGCACCTTGTGGCAAAGCATGGTGGTCTGCACAAGATGATGGATGTGGATCTTCCTATTCTGACCGACTCTGGTGGCTTTCAGGTCTTTTCTTTAAAGAAGACGCAAGTGGATGAGGAGGGGGTCACTTTTGCCTATGAGGTGGATGGCAAAAAGACATTCTTATCTCCTGAGACGTCGATGGAGATCCAACAGCAGTTGGGCGCAGACATTGCGATGAATTTCGATGAGTGTCTTGCTTTTGGTGTCGATAAAGCAGCCGCTATCGAGAGCGTCGATAGAACCGCTCGGTGGGCGGAGCGTTGTAAGCGAGCCCATACCCGAGAAGATCAGGCGTTGTTTGGAATCATTCAAGGTGGTTTTTGGCCAGACTTGAGGCGCCGGTCGGCCAAGCAGATCACGGAAGTAGGGTTTGATGGCTATGCGTTGGGTGGTTTGAGTGTGGGTGAGGGGCACCAAAAGATGTGTGAGGTGTTGAATTACGCCGTGGAGCCCATGCCCGTTAATTCTCCTCGATACCTCATGGGTGTGGGGCGTCCGCTCGATCTGGTTGAAGGGGTCGCTCGCGGTATCGATATGTTTGACTGTGTCATCGCCACCCGGCACAGCCGGTCGGGTATGTTTTACACGGATAAGGGCCGGATTCGGATGACGGATAAGCGTTTTCGTAACGATATGTATCCGCCCGATACATCCTGCCCTTGCTATACCTGCACTCGCTTTACGCGATCGTACCTGCATCACCTTTTCAGGGTGGGTGAAATTTTAGCCGCCTCATTAACCACCATTCACAATTTGACTTGGTATGCGCGCTTTATGGCGCGTATGCGGGAGAGCATCGTCAACGGGACGTTTGAGTCATACCGGTCTTGGGTCCATGAGATTTACCCTGATAAGGGCGACACAGAGTCGGTGAACAAGAACGATGGTGCCGTATCGAAGCGCGGCCGTCGTACTAAAAAACGTCGCCGATAATCAGCCACACTAAAGTCAACATGATGGCTGCACCCAGCATGCCCAGGACAGCCACCATGAGCAGCCCGGCCCTCATAGATTGTTGAATGGGTATTCCACCGGTGAACCCTGTGGTGTCTTCCATATTGGCTGTAGTGGGGCGGGTGATGTCGGGGTGTGACACGTCTGCGGTGCGTTCGGTTTTGTCTCCTGGGTTGTGTATATTTCCGTGCTCGATTCCGTTGAGTGTCGGTATGGGATCGAGGGGTTCTGAGTTCAGATCGCTCCGGAAGGATGCGGGAGGGGAGGTCGATCCGCCGGAGCCGACAGCGGAGTCCAACGCTTGGTAGAGGCTGTTTAAGATGTGCTGTCGGGTTTGAGAGTGCAGTGCGCCAACGGCCACGGAAACGGTCGGGTCATCGGTGAACTCATCATCCTCGCCCGTTTTCCATCGATCGAGGATGCCTCGGCCTTGGGAGTCATCGCCGAGGTCGGGCTGAACTTCATCGAGAAGGCCCATGGGGATCAGGTCCAGCGAGAGCGGTGTATGGGTGTCGCTGGTGTTCGGGGGATGTTTGGCCAGCCAAGGGCTCAAACTTGAAGGCGTGGTCAGGTGTTCTCTCCACTGTGCGGCTAGCGATGCGGCTGAGTTCACCTTTGAGAGCGGGGGTATGTCGGGATTCAGTTGAGCTCCGATAGCCAACAGGGCATCGATGTCATCCTGAACCGAACCCTCTTTTCGGCCAGTGCCGATCCACATCGGGAGCCCCCCAAGGGAAATGGCTACCGTGGTGATATCGGCGGAGCCGTGCGTCAGATTGTGTGCATGGAGAGCTGCGAGTGCATCGGCAAGCTGTACACATATCGATATTGCGCCATGAATCGGTATCGGGAGCGGTAGATCGCTGAGAACTTGTTGCCCGCATCGCTCTTCGATCCAACATGGACCGATGTCTCCACTTCCACGTTCCAGGGGCTGAGCGATGCAGGGGTGTATACCCGTGGGAATGGCCGGGGGTTCGCCTGTCCAAATCGTGACGAATTCACCCGACTGAGTCAACGCCACCAGCCCCAAGCCATCATTGGGCTCATGAGCGGTCTGAATGATTGTGAAAGTTTGAGGACGCATGACTGCCGAATATTCGTCACCTGTACAAAAACTGGAAGCTTAGCGCCACAAAAAGTGGAGATCCAAGAACGTACGTTTGGACGCAGCCTAATGCTAAACTGCCTTTTCGCTTTTCTGGCATCAATCCTGCTTGGTGTGTTTGTCAAACGGATGGCGAGGAGAGGATTTATGGCGCAACTGGTGTTTTTGCGAGGGGATGAAAAGCTTATTGAGTACCGGCTTTCAGGAGGCCGTATCAGCATTGGTCGGGCGGACAGTTGTGACGTGGCTCTGCCTGGAGAGGCGATTAGTCGAACGCATTGTTTTGTTGTGCAGCGAGACGGTAGCTACGAGGTGGTCGACCGTTCCCGTCATGGCATTACCGTAGACGGTCAGCGTGTAAAGCGGGGAGCGCTCCGGGATGGTTCGGAAATCGGTATTGGCGGATACCGGGTTTTTCTTCGCACCGATGCCGAGGTCGCGGGTCCGACAGCGGAAGCGATTCCGGATCGGGCCTATGAAGTCGTGATGGATGCGGGAAATGAGGCGGTGGTCGTCGAGCGTGCTTATTTGGTTGTGGAGGCCGGTCCAGACACGGGTTCTCGAAAGGTGTTGAAAAAGAGTCGTATGAGTGTGGGGCGCAAGATGTCAGATGTTCGCCTCACGGACGCTGCTCTCACCGATGATCATTGCTTTCTGAGGGTTTCACGTGGCCGGGTGATGGTTGAGCCAGGAAAAGGTGCAGCTTATTTAGATGGTGAACGTGTGCGCTCCATCACTCCTATTTATGCAGATGAAACACTGCATTTAGGGAATACCGTGATGCGGGTCGAGCGCGGGCTGGATGAAGAAGTACCCTTTGCCAAGACCTTTGGCGGAATGGTGGGCGAGTGCAAACTGATGTTGTCGGTATTTGGTGTGCTGAGACGAATGGCGGCACACCACTACCCGGTGTTGATCACGGGAGAGAGCGGCACGGGCAAGGAATTGGCCGCTCGAGGAATTCATGAGCACAGTGTGCGTGCTCCGGGGTCGTTTATAGCGGTCAATTGCGGCGCCATCGCGTCTACGCTCTTTGAAAGTGAATTGTTTGGCCATGAAAAGGGCGCATTCACGGATGCCACAGGAAGAAAGGATGGTGCCTTCCATGCCGCGGATGGTGGGACCTTGTTTTTGGATGAAGTTGGAGAGTTGCCAGAAGCATCACAGGCCAAACTTTTGCGGGCTCTGGAGAGTGGGGAGGTGCGTCGGGTTGGAAGTTCGGGTGTGGAATACCCAGACGTTCGCGTTTTAGCGGCCACAAATAGAGACCTCGCCATGGATGTTCGAGAGGGCCGATTTCGAGAAGATCTTTTCTTTCGCTTGAATGTCCTGAGTGTGGAATTGCCTTCACTAAAATCAAGACCCAGCGATTTACCGATGTTGTGTTCGATCCTTTGTCGAGATCTCCATCCGGAGGCTCACGTCACCGAAGAGGCACTTCGTACGTTGGCGTCACACCGCTGGCCTGGAAATGTGCGTGAATTGCGGAATGTTTTGACTCGTGCCTATGTGATGGGAGGGCCTCGGATCGACAAGAAGTCTCTTCAGTTTCATGTCATCGAGGCCAATCCTCTGGCCGCCATCGATATGCCTGGTCGAGGCACCTTGAAGGACGCAGAAAAAGGCTACATTCAGTCGGTTCTCGATAAGCATGATGGCAACCGCTCGGCTACGGCCCGGGAACTGGGTTTGGCGAGAAGTACGCTTCATTACAAGATGAAGAAGCTGAATATTTCTTAGCGAGTCATCGGTTTAGTAGCGGCAATCCGGAGAAGTCCTGATGTAGACTCTGGGTCTTGGAGGTCTTGTGTATAGGTTTTCTTTGATGTTTTTGGCTCTGAGCTTGGTTGTGGGGTGTGGCAAGGAGGAAGACACGGGCGGAGGCAGCGACGCGGATGTGGATGCCGACGCTGACGCCGATGCCGACGCTGACGCCGATGCGGATGCTGACGCCGACGCGGATGCTGACGCCGACGCGGATGCGGACGCCGACGCGGATGCGGACGCCGACGCGGATGCGGACGCCGACGCGGATGCCGATGCCGATGCGGACGCCGACGCGGATGCCGACGCGGACGCCGACGCGGATGCGGACGCCGACGCGGATGCGGACGCCGACGCGGATGCGGACGCCGATTCCGACTCCGATGCCGACGACACAGGAACTGCCTTAGCCTGTGAAGATCTCTCTATCGAAGCCTGTGTGATCGACAGCCGTTGTACAACCATTAACGCTAGGAATCTTCACTCAGATGGTGATGGCGGAACGTGTGTAGATTGGACTGAGGATACGCTTGCTGTTGGATGTATGAGTGCGGATATGGGGTGTGGTGACGCGATTACCTACGCTATACCGGCTGTATTTGATGCGGACATTGATGTCTGCATGTGGTTTCCAAGCACGTGCATTCCCGAGGGCTGGGAGGTGTGCTCAGGCGACTTGAGTGATGCCACCTGTGAGGATGCGGATGCGGATGCGGACGTTGATGCGGATGCGGACGTTGATGCGGATGCGGATGCGGATGCGGATGCGGATGCGGATGCGGATGCGGATGCGGATGCCGATATCGACGTACCGTACCCCGACTGCCTGTCCGATGCAGACTGCGCAGAGGGTATGTTCTGCGGCATAGAGTGTTGGACGGGTGGGTGCGGAATGGATGAGTCGGTGCCGGCGGGCACCATGGGAGGGTTTTGCCAACCCTGTGATGAGTGCCATTACGATACCGATGCCATTTCTGGAAGCTGTGACGCGTGCGGCGGATCGATCGAGGACGATCCCAGTCCGTATTGCTCGTACGCTGACCTTTACTTCAGAGCGGAGGCTCGTCTGGATGACACCTCCGTCCCAGACACCTTTACAGAGGATGACA
>Ga0163180_10000023_pt1 | contig 80368 bp, 71 predicted proteins | sample AtlANTMetagenome_2_FD_109647 | JGI IMG/M metagenome (GOLD analysis project Ga0163180, IMG submission 109647) | Marine eukaryotic phytoplankton communities from the Atlantic Ocean - Atlantic ANT 4 Metagenome | ecosystem: Environmental > Aquatic > Marine > Oceanic | place: North Atlantic Ocean...
CGCGGCCGATACGCGCCTCAACAGGAACAAGCGGTGCATCACTTTCACCGATGGTGGGTGAGTCAGATCCAATAAAAGAGGCCAGGCGTTTAAGCCTGGCCTCTCTGTTGTTCTGCCGTATGGGCTTAGCCGCCGCAGCTGCAGTCGGCGGATGTTCGAGCCCACGCTGTCAAGCTGTGCTCCCAGATGTCGAGGCCGTGGTAGTAGGTCACGAGTGCATCGACGTCCGTCATGCTCTCTCCGTCTTCATTGACGGTACCGGAGAAGATGATGGAGCCTGTTCCTGGGAACTCCAGGAAGATGGACCAAGTGCTGCCGCTACCGGTGATGGGTGCGATGTCCTGAGGCGGAGTGCCGCGCTCGCAGTAGCTGATCTGTGGGTTCGCTGGATCCTCTGTTTCGAGGCTGTGGAAGCACAGTTCTGTGTTGATGGGGCTGCCCACAGGGCGTGCGTTTTCTGCGGCATCAATTGCACCTTTGGCGGTCCACAATCCAGAGATATCGTAGGGGTCGGAACCGAAGAAAATGTCGGTGCCGGAGGCTTCGACGGACTCTTCGACCGCAGGGTTTTCGATGATTTCATCGGCTTCTTCAGAGCCGGATGTGGTGCCATCCTCGATTTCGGGTTCGGGCTCGCCCTCAGGAACTTCAGCGGGTTCAACAGGCTTGTCTTCGACAGGACAGTATTTGGCGTAGGTGTCGCTGGTGACATCCCAACATCCGTTCACGCTACCGCAAGCTTCGCCCGTGATGCATTCGATCTGACAGTCAGAATAGCCGAGTGTGATTCGGTTATCGGCTGAACAGTTCGCTGCACAATCGGCAATCGAGGGCAATTCAACCCCAAGATTGACATCGCCGAACCCCAGGTCCATTGAGGGTGGGCTGACTTCGTCACCACACGCTTGAATGTTGGCGCAGGCTTCGCCGCATTGGCCTAGAGCAGGAGGGTCGATATTCGTTCCACCCTCATCGAAGCCGGGATAATCATCGGACCAACCGTCACCACCGTCACCACCGTCATTTTTTTTGTCACTGCATGCGGCTAAGACACAAAGCAAAGCGAGATATTGTATACGCATATCCATTACTCCCGTTTGATAGAACTACCACAGTTCCTGTTGTCAGGATGTAAGGCGAGGTACGCGCCTCAACAGGAACAAGCGGTGCACCACTTTCACCGATGGTGGGTGACTCAGATCCAATAAAAGAGGCCAGGCGTTTGAGCCTGGCCTCTCTGTTGTTCTACAGTGAGGGCTTAGCTGCCGCAGGTGCAGGATTCTTCGGCTCTCTCCCATTTTGTGAAGCTGTGCTCCCAGATGTCGAGGCCGTGGTAGTAGGTCACGAGTGCATCCACATCATCCATGCTCTCCCCGTCTTCATTGACGGTACCGGAGAAGATGATGGAACCCGTTCCTGGGAAGTCCAGGAAGATGGACCAGTTGTTTCCACTACCGGTGATGGGTGCGGTGTCCTGAGGCGGTGTGCCGCGCTCGCAGTAGCTGATCTGTGGGTTCGATGGATCCTCTGTGTTGAGACTGTGGAAGCACAGGTCTGTGTTGATCGGGCTGCCCTCAGGGCGTGCGTTACGCGCATCGTCGATTTCACCGATGGCCAACCACTTACCGGAAATATCGTAAGGTGAGGAACCGAAGAAAATGTCGGTGCCGGAGGCTTCGACGGACTCTTCGACCGCAGGGTTTTCGATGATTTCATCGGCTTCTGAAGAGCCGGATGTGGTGTCGTCGGCGATTTCGGGTTCGGGCTCGCCTTCAGGAACTTCAGCCGGCTTGACGGGCTTTTCTTCCACAGGACAGTAGCTGGCGTAGGTGTCGCTGGTGACATCCCAACATCCGTTCACGCTACCGCAGGCTTCGCCCGTGATGCATTCGATCTGACAGTCAGAATAGCCGAGTGTGATTCGGTTATCGGCTGAACAGTTCGCTGCACAATCGGCAATCGAGGGCACTTCAACCCCAAGTTCGACATCGCCGAAGCCCAGGTCCATAGTGGGCGGGCTGACTTCGTCACCACACGCTTGAATGTTGGCGCAGGCTTCGCCGCACTGTTCCAGTGCATCCATAAGCTTGTCGCAGGCTGAAAGCAGAGGAATGGCCATGACGGCCCCCGCTGCGAAAATCAAATTCTTCTTCATGGTATCTCCTCCAAAGAGATGGAAAGCAACGCGATGGTACGCCTCGCGGAAACGGAATGCAAGACAGAAAACGAGCTTCTTGGTCTCTTTCAGCGGAAGGACAGCAGTAACTTTAGGATGCTTCCCACTTCTCGCATTGCGCCTCGGACACGCAATCGAGGCCCGGGTACCGAGCCAGCGGTGGATACGGTCTCAAAGTGCCGGCTGAAAATACGTCGACATCGCCAACAATGGTATCCATCTGTGGCGATCAACACGCGATGCCGTGAAGCTCCATCCAAGCACTCGGCCGCAAAAGCCGCATTTTCAATCGTAGATGTGGACGCCTCTTCTAGGATTAAGGCGGTTTGTGGCATGCCCAGACTTATCGCCAACGTCGCCGCTGCCGCCGCTTCGGATGGCGGAAACCGACCCACTCCTCCGGTCAATACGATGGAGGGGGCTAAACCAGACTGATACAGTTCCACGGCATGTCGGGTGCGTCGAGCCAAGGCTCCCGATGGGGTGCCGTCGGACCGCACGGCACATCCGGGAACAATGATCGCGTCGAATGGACCTGTATCGTGGGGACGGCGACCAAAGGCATCCAGGGCCCAGGCAAGACATGCCCAAGTGGCGAGCAACGCGAGTTGTCCAAAAAAGAGGAAACCGATCATTCGGTCAAGAATTCGCCGTAACTTCCGGCATCAACGGCCCGTTGGCGCCAGCGCTCGTAGGCCAAATCCTTCGCTTGAGTGGGTGTTTGGTCGGCACAGACTCGGAACCCGTCGTCGAGATACGGGGTGGGGTCGTCGCCATGGGTATGGAAACCAAAATTGGTCGGGGCTTGGATGGTGTCACTTCGGCTGGTGGCACCCCAAACACCGTAGTCGAGGTCCTCACCGATGGGTTGCTGGTCACCCTCACCGTTTAGGTACGCTAAGATTTGTGGATCTAAAGACCCCCAGGTCGCGCGGACTTGGAAGTCTCGAATACCCAGATCACTCTCACAATCGGTGAATGTGCCGATGGGTTGGGGGTTCTCATCGTCGGGATCACAGAGGCCCGCTTGGAAGGTGTTTCCATACGGATAGCGCTGATTGTTGGGCCCCGCTGCGGCGTACAGCAGTTCGGAAATGGTGCAAGGCCGACGCTCATACTCGGCGAGCTGCTTCGTTAAGGCTTCGATCGTGTTGTGTGTAGCGCCATCGGTAAACCATTCGACACCCTCAACTCCCGGGAAAGGAAATTCTGCGATGAGAAAATCCTCGAGTTCGAATTCACGAGCGAGGATGACCTGCCGGACCTCGCCCGGTCTGAGATGGTCCGCGTAGCTGTCGGCGTCGGTCTCACCGAGGGTGAAGGTTCCCCCTTCGATAGCCACCAACCCAAGCCCGCTCTGTGAAGTCGCCGTGTCGACCCCTTGACTGCCCATCATCCCACTGCCGGGTTTACCGCAGCCCATCAATAAAAAGAACATCCAGCGCATGGTGAGACTCTATTGGGTTTATGGTTCTGTGCTTTTGCCTTGAGGCGTCCAAGTCAGTCCTAACGAGCCTACGAAGGGTTGGCGCATCACGGTTTTTTGGGTCACCTGGAATAGCGATGTTTTGCCTTGGGCCATGACCGCCAATTGAGGGTTGAACCGGTAAATGACGGAAGCGCCCACCATGCCCCGCGTCTGGCCACTCTGTGGGTCGGGCTTGGCGGCCCACTCGGCTTGGCTTTCATTGGAAATGGTGAATGCGCTGGCGAGCATCAGCTTAGACGTGACCCGATAGGTGGGGCCCACCGCCATGTTGATACGGGAGGAGGGCCGGTAGCCCTTATGGTTGGCGTCCATCGCTAATTCGCCATTCATGAACGCGGTCATGCCCCATGCCATGCGTGACCATACGGCCGAAATACTGAAGGCGGGTTTGAATGTTCCGGCACCCATCTGCATGTGTTGGTGTTTTTTACTCTTTGCGGCCAGCGCGTACGGGTTGACTTCGGTTCGGCCGAGTGGAAGAGTGCTGCCGAAGCCGGCACCCACCACCCAGTTCGCATCAATACGAACAAAGTGCTGCACTTCCAGGCGACCATCTCCGAGGCCATAGAGCACTTCATTTCGATGGTGGATATTTCCGTACGGTGGAACATACGGGGTTCCATCCGAAAGGCTGTATTCCACGCCAAGGAACTTTATGTCGACGGGAATCTGAGCACTCACCTGCCAACCTTGACCCAGTCCGTAGGACAGAGCGGCCTGTAGCCTTGTCAGTGTGACACTCTGGTGGTGTTCATGGTCGGGTAGAACAATGTCTGGATCGTTGCAGTGTTTAGGGCTGACTTCTGGACAGATGGCGTCATGAGAAAAAGTAGACGAGGCCAATGTATAGATCGTATCCATCCGAAAAGCCCCCCGCGAAAGGGCGGGGTCGGTTTGGAAACCTCCAGCCTGGAGGTTGGGGTTCGTTCAGCCCGGTCAACTGCCGAAAGCAGCGGGAAGTCCAGTGAGAAGGCTAAGCCAAATGGCCCACAATGTGGTCATCGCCGCTTGTCGATTTGCTTCATGGCCTTTGGCACATCGACGCCTCGATAGATCACCTTACCCTTAGGGTCGACAACGACGAAATAGGGCAAACCCGGTGCGCTGCTGAGGTGTTGTTTGGCCGCGGGCATATTGAACGATGTTTTCGGGTCTTTGCTGTCGAGTACAATAGCCCGCACTGCTGTGTCGCTATGGTCGCTCAGGTATTGCTTGAGAAGTTTTTCAGCGACGTGACAGGGCCCACACCATGGTGCCGCAAAGTCATAGATGGTGAACTTACCCTCTGAACGGTGGTCATCCAGTTCCACCGTTTCCCCTGAGGATATGATTTGAACATCGAGTGCTCCCGAGTCTTGCCAGTTCTGGGGCGTTGAGCTTTTTTGCAACTCGCAGAGTTCGACTTCCTCGATGGATAAAAGGCTGTATCCCAAGCCCTTTAGAGTCGAGGAAACAACGTTTTCGTCGATAGGGCCTTTAATCTCAGCACAGGCCTGGCCTAAATCGCACGATACGGTTGTTGATTCCAGGAAAGGAAGTTCGTCGAGCGCCTCGGAAATCTTCCCTTCGCAGGTGTTGCAGATCATATCGCCGATGCGCAAGTCAAGCATGCTTGCCCACGCAGAAGATGTCAGCCAGATAAGGAACAAGCCGGTCATGTCAAAACTGTAAATCAGTGGAGGGGTATCCGCACCATAAAGTCAGCTTTTTTTAGGATGCCGTCCGATCTCGAATTGCAGCAGCAGCATTCAGCACTTTGGTCATCGTTTCGGAGAGCATCTGCGGATCACTGACCAGAGCCGTCATGGTGATGTGAACCCCCGAATCATCCAACCACCCTTTGGACTCCATGCCGTCCCAACGGACTTGGGTCAATGCGTCCATCGCTTGCCGAATATGCCTGTTGTCGAGAAGTTTGCCTGCCGTCTGACTGTTCTCTCCTCTCCCAATCAGCTGGCCGGTTGCTCGGTCCAGTTCAATGGTCGTCTCTTTCGGTAGTGCGCTCTGGATGGATGCAAAGATTTCCGTCATCGGACCGCGGTCGGCACCTTGCCGAGACATCCGGGATAAAATCCGAATCGTAAACCCGTCGATCACGCCCTCAAGGTGGAGTCGAACCTCCGGACTGGGGTCATCTTTAAAGGTGAGCCCATGGTTGCCAGCGACGCCAATCATGGCGGCGTAATGTGCGCGGTGTTGCTCTTGAACTCGGGTGAAAAGCCACACGACGACGCCGGCCAAGGCGGCCAAAACACCTAAAAAGACCAGCAGGCTGAGAGCGTCCATACATCATCCTACCCCACAGATGGGGGCCTACCCGCTACAGTAAGACTTCGGAGTGAGTTGTGCCTCGAGCCCCATCCCATTCGCGTCGTCTCGTTTTTGGCCTTGCTGTGGCTATCGTGGCGCTGTGCTCGGTCGAATGGGGTCTTCGGGTATGGGTCACGGACGCACCATCCAGCCTCATTTCTCCTTTGGCCTTTCAGCGTCATGAGCAACCCATAGCGAGTTCCGGGCCCACGGCGGACACCGTTGTTTTTGGAGGTCCCAATATTGTTGCTCGGGCTGAACCCGCAGGAAAACGCATTTTCTTCTTTGGTGGGAGTGCCACTGAGGGGTACCACGTCACGCCTTTTTCCTGTTTTGCAGGATGGACTCAACGCATTCTTCGGCATCTGATGACGGAGCCGGTTGAGGTCATCAATTTGGGGGCGGGCGGTGAGGCTTCTCGCCAGGTGGCGGAGTTGGTTCAGGCCACTGCTCACACCCAGAAGGCGGACCTGTTTGTCGTCTATTCGGGTAACAACGAGTATTACGAACTCCGTGCTTTAAAACAGAGCTTGCCCGGCTTTGATGCGCGAACCGAGTTGGCGCGTAGACGGTTGTCGGGCTTGCATATTTATCGACACCTTCGTCGTCTCATGTTGCCGGCAGCCACTCGGTTGCAGCCGGGTCAGGAGCTACAGCCGGTCGATTCGATTTCTGCGGAGATTGATCAGTCTGAACGAGAACTCGGTGTGCTGTTGTATGGCGAGCATATGGAACGGATTGTGGAAGCGGCAAAAGAGGCGAAGGTCCCGTTGCTTTTATCCACGGTGGCAGACCAAGCTCGATCCTTTGCTTTTCATGGTGATCCGCCTTCGAAAAGCGAGGGTGTTGACGCATTGGTGACCCAATTGGATTCAGCGGGTCGGTCTCGAAATGATGCTGCGGTCACTCAAACTTTGGCTGCACTGCGTCCCAAGCTTAAAACCCAGGCGGATTATTACGCAGTCGCCCGCTTACTCGACCGGGACCAGCGGTGGCCGGAGGCTGTTTGGTACTACGGTCAGGCCGAATACCTGGACCCTCGGCCCCGGCGTTCCAGCCCGCCCATGCGGGAGATGCTGAAGGAAGTAGCGCAACGGAAAGGCGCACCAGTGTGCGACATACACGCCGAACTGTCGGCCCAGTCCCGAGGTGGGATCACCGGTGAAGATGTGTTCTTTGACCCCTGTCACCCCAATCCTTTGGGTCACCGCCGCATCGCAGAAATCTTTGTGCGCTGCATGGCTAAAGAGGGCTTACTCCCGGGCTTAGATGTATCGGACCAGGACATATCGGAGGTCATGGCTCAGTTGCCCTTGGACGGCGAAAATCCATTTCGACTGGACCACTTCACCCAACGACGGGCTCAGCTTCATGAAAACCGAGCGATGACTTCCTCCGAAATTGAACAGACCATTCGGAGCTTTGATGACGGGACCGCCGCGGGAGCCGCTATCGCTGGACACCATGCCACGCTGTTTAAGCTCTATCGAGGTGCATTGGCCTGGTACGACTTGTCGCTTGAGCGAGGAGGCGACCGTGCATCGCTTCAAGTCAGCAGAGGGTTGACCTTTCAGCGCCTCCATGATTCAGCCGCTGCCGTGGCAGCATTTGCGGAAGCGGCGCTAGAATTGCCTGGAGACCGAGAAGTCCGCCAGTTCCAATCTGTTCTCGCCCCAGCATCTTTGTGATGATGTAGGCTGCTGGAAGGGCAGGTTGTCAGTCTGGTCTGATTTTGAGGTGGAGGTGGGTGTGTACACGCAGTTGTTCTGGGTAGGGGCTCTGTTTCTCAGTGCCTGTTCCTCGAAAGAGGATCCTGCTGTCGATGCGGGAGATCCGGAAGTCGAAACAGAAGTAGACGGCCCGACCTTTTACCAAGACATCCTCCCCATCGTGGGCGAAAATTGTCAGCAGTGCCACAACAGCACGGGACCGATGGGGGCTGCTTTTCCTTTGGAGACCTACGAGCAGGTCTCGCCTTATGCGTCGGTTTTACTCAACAAAATGCAACCTGAAGGGGATTCGGTCGATCCATTTTTTATGCCGCCATTCAATGCGCGGCCCGAGTCGGATTGCGAGCCTCCCCACCCTTTCCGAGGCAATTACCATGTGGATGCGGATGAAATCGAGCGCTTCGCCGCATGGATTGAGGCGGATAAGCCGGAGGGGGATCCGAGCACGACGCCTTCGTTTACGGTTCCGCCTTCCGTGGGACTTTCCGGTGCGTTGACCGAAATGAACTTCGCCGGGCCGTACAGTGTGCCACCACCCGAGTCGGGCGAGTACGATTCGTTCCGGTGTTTCGCAATGCATATGGATGACGGGAATGTGTCCTCCTCCGTGGAACAGTGGTTGGATGGAATGGAGTTTAGGCCGGGAAACTCCGCGGTTGCGCATCATATGTTGCTCTTTGCAGTACCCAACTTGGCCGATCATTTAGAGTCTGGACTGGTGGAAGACCCGAGCAGCATGAGTTGGGATTGCAGCGGTGCTGTGAGTCGATCCGATGGTATGTATGAGGTCAGAGATCTGTCCTTGATGTGGGGTTGGGTTCCTGGAGGATTACCGCTTGAATTGTCTGAAGGCATGGGGATGCGTCTGGCGGCCAATACCGGCTTAGTGGTGCAGATGCACTACAACACGCTGGCTGATCCGGATGACCTATCCGACGCCTCCACGCTCAGTATTCGACCGATGGCAGAACCTCCCAGTCGCGAAGCCGCTTTCCTTTTGTTCGGGGTGGCGGGAGAGGGGGCTTCGGATGATGTCGATGAACCCCCATTTGAGGTTCCGCTGGGTGCGAGCGGTCACGTCGAGTCGTATACGGAGACTCAGGGCCATGACAGCGATGGGGTCAGGATTTGGGGATTTATTCCTCATATGCATCTGGCCGGAACGGCGATCCGAATGCGACTGGGGGGCGATGACGGAGACCGATGTCTCGTGAATGTTCCTCGGTATGACTACAATTGGCAGCAGATGTATGCCTACGACGCCAAGTGGGAGGAACTGCCTGTGGTGAGGCGTGGGGATGCACTTCGAGTGGAGTGCACATACGACAATTCGTCGGAAAACGTCATGCTCAAGAAGTATCTGGGTGGGCCGGTTGAGGAGGGTGTCCGACTCGGGAATGGGACCAGTCAAGAAATGTGTTTGGTCGGATTGGCCTATGCCTGTGAGGGACGCTGTGATTGACCGCAGTCTTGGGGGCTGTGCTGTCTCATAGGCTGGCGACAACATGGTTGGGAGCGCTATGGGTGCTGGCCTGTGTGGTGTTGTTGATTCAGCACACCTTCATGCCATTGCCTCCCCACAGCTCGCATGATGGGTTCATGCTCATTCCTCAGTTGAAGCATCTGCTTGCGGGTGCGGTACCGGATGACGCCCATTTTGGGATGTTTCATTCCACGTGGTTCTCTCCCCATGCACTTCCGACGGGCCCGGGGGGGCTGGACGCTTTTGTGCAGCGTATTTTTGGCAACGTGCAGAGTCACACTTGGATTGATGCTCCCCATCCGATTTTGTTGATGGCTCTGACTTCTAGTGTTTTGGGAGGCGGGACCCTGGGTCCTGTTCTGATCCAATTGCTGTATCTGGGTGTGCTCGTTTTCAGCTTGTATGCCATTGGCGCCAAGACTCATAGTGCTGAAGCCGGGCTCATGGCGGGTGTTTTGGCCTTGGGTGCACCGGCGGTATTCGGTACCGTTCAGTACATTGAGCCGCACCTGGCGCTCGCCTCCGTATCGACTGCGGTGGTGGCTTTATTGCTTCATACTGATGGGCTTCGCCGAATAGGGCTAGCGTTTTTTGCTTCCGTGTCGCTCTGGTCGCTCAGTCGTACGGGGGAGGGTTCAGGGGATGCGGTCATTGCGGGCCTGGTGGTCGTCGGTCCGTTTGTCGCTACGATCATCCAATCCGACCGAGAACTTCCCCCTCTCCGCTGGCTCTGTGCTTTTCTGGCCCTGGTGCTGCCCGCTTTGTTTTTGATGGATCTGTCCTGGTGTGTGGCGGCTATGGAGCGAGTGACCCGGGCGTTCGCGGATCCGATGGTTCAAACCGATGTGGTTGAAAAAGGGGGAGGTCTTGCCCATCCGCTGGCGTGGTTGGGCGCGTATGGAGTGCTGTTGATGACCGATTACCTTCGCCCTGGCTTGATGGCCTTGGTGGTCGCAGGTTGGTGGGGACTTCGGGGGGTGGACGTCAAACATCGAGGCGTGTTGCTCTGCTGGACTTTGATCCCCTGGGTGGCGCTCAGTTGGATGCAGCGAAAAGCGGCTTGGTATGGAATTGTCTTGGTGCCGCCTGTTTTGCTGTGGGCGGGCGTCGGTTTGCAGCGCTTGGGTTGGGCTTGGATGCGTCGTTTGGCCTTTCTGGTTGCGGTGTCGCAAGTCGTGCTTTTTTCGGCGATTCCCGCAGACCGTTTTCCTTCCGGCCTGTCCGTTCTTCGAGAGCCGCTCCAGCTACACGAATGGCGGTTGAGACGAATCGATTTGTTGCGCCCTATGGATTCGGTCGAAAATCGACGTGTTCGTCAAGACTTGGATGCTCTGATTCATGGGTTGAAGCGAGAGTCCAATCCGGGGCCCGTCGCTTTGATGACCATGGGCACTCGCAGTGATTACGCAGCGCGCTATTACCTATCGATGAATGTGGAAGGTTTAGAGGTCATCAACTTGGGCGACCCCAGAGTGAGGGCGTCGGGGTACCGCAGTCTGCATCCTGACGACTTCTCTGCGTTCTTGTTTTTAGATGATGGAGCGCAACCCTGGCCGCCTGACGCTGCCCAGAGAGTCTGGTTGAAGGACAATCTGCGTTGTCGTCCTGATGAGCGTTTTGATGCGTTTATTCAAGCTGTTTTTAGTCGGGCTGGACACCGTCAATCGGGCTTTTATCCTCTGGGTGGTTCGGTAGGAACCCCTCTGAGCCCCGGCCAGGTTTGGCTCGGAAGCACTCGGGAAAGAGGTATCTGTGAAGAGTGAATTGGTGAGTGGTGCGGCGGGCCTATGGGTGGCGACACTGGCTCATAAAGCGGCGGTTTTGGGGTTTTCATTCTGGGTGGGCCACACGCATGGGGCGGAAGGCGTGGGTGTCATGGCTTCGGTTCTGGCCATCAGCTGGATGGTGAGCACTGTGGCCGGTTGGGGTCTTCCGGATCGGGCTCCGTTTTTGGGTTCGGCAGGAGACTCCACACCAGAAAGCCGTCGTTTACATGGAATCTTTTTTCTGATGATTCTTGGGGTCCATGCCTTTCTCTTACTGAGTGCAGGACAGATGGCCGGAGTATCCCAACCAGAGCTCACTTCATTAGCGACCGGTTTGGTGTTGGGTTCTGCGGGACAGAGTTTGAGTGCGGTTGGATTTTCGTGGCGTCGGGGAGCGGGGCTCCCACGGGGTGAAATCATCGCGACGATCACTTCGTCACTGGTGTTAGGTTTGGGTGCCTTGTTTGGGGCCGATCTGGGTATGACTTGGGCTCTGTCTGGGCTGAGCATGTGGCTGGGGTCACTCAGCGGAGGTGACTTTTTACCGGCTCGTCCACGGATTTCAGACCTTAAAAATTATGTTCGACAGGGCACCGTTTTCCTGTGTTTTGGTCTGGGAGCTTGGGTCCTCGGTAATATCGATATTCTACTCGCCCGTGTGTTGTATCCTCCTGAATTTGTGGGGGAATTACAGGTGGGGACCATGGCTGTTCGCGGCATGGCGATGGCCCCCTGGTTGGCAGCGACGTTTATGCTGCGGCCGACTCGTGAAGCGTGGTTGGCCGGTGGGAGACCGCATCCATGGTCATGGGCTCTGGGCGGTGGCTTTGTGGGTGCTTTGGTGGCGGGGATTGCCTGGATAGCGATGCCATTTTTGGCTCGAGGGCATGCCATGCCGGTCGCATCTATCGAGGGTATAGGGTGGACATCGATGCTCATCGCACCCACGTTTTATGCCACGGTGCTCTTGCTCCCGCTTTCCGCTCAATGGCATATGCGGCGAACATTGCGAGCCATCGGGATGGGCTTGATGGTTCAAGTGGGTGTGGGATGGGCTGCGGCATCCGAATTGGATGTCGCCTCACTCGTCGTGGTCGCCGGGGTGGGGCAACTGGTCACCTTGATGTGGCTGATTCAGGCTCTCCGATCAGATGTCCATCAGGGCTTTGCTGTGGACAGAAGCGCATTGTCGCCAGGAGAATTGGTCGGCGCTTCGACGGGCGAGCGAGGAGCGTGTGCGGATCCGGTCTCTGTCCCAACTGAGGAATGATTGAATTCCTTGGGTAATCGCATCAACCCGTGTATTCGGGTCCTGAAAATTCATTGTGATCCCCCAGGGGGAGCGCAATACGTCGGAAGGGCCCGCTGCGTTGGAGGCGAGAACGCAACAGCCTGTCGACATGGCTTCCAATAGGACCAGCCCAAAGGGTTCGAATACACTGGGAAACAACAGAAGATCGGCAGCAGCAAGATGGGCCAACGTGTCTCTATGAGACAGAGCGCCAAGGTTATCGACACGGATGTGCTCGAGGCAATCAAAGTCGTGGGCTACGTGTTCGCTGTAGGCGGAATATGGACCATTCCCGTGGCCGATTCCGCCGATTAAAACCAAATCGATGGGAGCCGCTTCTTGTGGCGAGAGCCGCTTGAAGGCTTGGGCCGCATAGTCCCACCCCTTTTGTCCGGTAGGACGACCGACCATGATGATTCGCCTTCGCTCTTCTTGAATGGGATGGGGCCAGAGGGGAGGAGGAAGGTCTGTGGGAACTCCCGCGATGACGGAGGTGCTTCGATCGACTGTGCACGGGTATAGCGAATTGATTTCCTGCTCGAAGGATGGGCTGACCGCCACGAGTCGTGAAGCGTTCGCCACCATTTTTCGTTCCAGTGCGAGTTTGGTGAACTGAGTCTGTATAGACATTGGCAAGGGCGCGTGTTGAGCGATGTTTCCAATTCGGCTGGCCCAACGGACACCCATATTTCGGTATGGGGTGGGCCAGACTCTTCCGATCAGGGTTGCCCAAGGACTGTCGAAGGCCTCTCGGCGTACCGTGTCGTCGCCCAGTGCCAGGTCGTGAATGGTTTCGACGCCCACGGAGTAATGAACGACAGCCACAACGTGGTGCCCCCGTTTGGAAAGCGCCTCCACAATTTCCCCGGTCTCGTACCCGTGACACCAAACGGGAGTGCTTGTGCCCAGCGCATCCGCTTGAGCGGAGGCGGCGTGTGCCAGGGTCTTCAGGCTGGGGACGAGATGTTCGGAAAGGTAGAGCGAAAAAATATCGTTGAGGGGCTTGGGCGGTGGAATGCGCTGAACGGTCCACCCGTCCCCTGACTCTTGTGCCGCTTGGCTTCCCACCTGAAGGGCGATGATTTGGAGATGTACGTCGGCCTCACGACTGAGAAAGGGAGCCAAGGCAGTCATGTAGTTGGCTTGTCCATCTGAACTGTCGTCAGGGGAGGGAAAGTGCGGGGCGATGGCGAGAACGGTGTTCATGAGAATCAGAAAGAAGTGGGATGTCTGCAGTTTGACACTGGTACGTTTCGAATACCCGACAATTTGTCTTGCCAAAGGCGGCTTAGGGTTAGGGTTTGGCCATGATCATCTTGGGCATTGCAGACAATCACGATTCGGGAGCGGCCGTTGTTATTGATGGTCGTCTTGTTTCTGCTGTAAATCAAGAGCGGGTGGATAGAACCAAGCACTCTGGGGCATTTCCATGGGGAGCCATCGATGAGGCGCTTTCGATCGCCGGAATTCGAGAGCGCGATGTGGACCGAATTGTGGTGGGAACGGCCTTTACGCCGTCGGCGGCACTGCGGGCGATGCCTGACCAACATGCTTCGGCCAAGCAGGGCGGTCAATTCTCCAAGTGGCTTCATCGCTATATTGTGTACCAGTCGGCTTTACGGAGCGCGGGTATGCATACCTTTGAGGTCGATGCTTGCCGGCGAATCTTGATTCGAAAATTGAGCGCGCGTCCCTTTGCGAAGGCCTCCGTAGAAATGATGGACCATCACCGTGCGCATGCAGAGGGCGCTTATCGCACTCAATCCCATTCGGAGTGTCTGGTGCTGACGGTGGATGCCATGGGTGATGGGATCACAGCCACGGTTTCGAAGGGGAAGAATGGACAGCTCGATCGAGTCTGGCGCCAGTCGGGCTTGGCGGCGATCAACACTTTTTATAGCCGCGTGACGGAGAAGCTGGGCTTTACGGCTCTTCGGCATGAGGGCAAGGTGACGGGCTTGGCGGCCTATGTGGAGCCGCCTCCCGCGCTAGTGGAGCATATGAGTCGCCGGGTGTCGTTTAAGGGCCCCGGCTTTTCCACTGTCAGCGTCCATCGTCCAGCCTCTGCCAACGATGTTTTTTGGAGCGAGCTGGATCGGTATAGTCGTGAGGAGGTCGCTTCAGCAGCCCAGCGAGTGTTGGAGAATACTGTCGTTCCTTTTGTTTCGTACTGGGTTCGGGAAACGGGATGTCCCCATTTGGCTGTAGCGGGGGGAGTGTTTGCGAATGTGAAGCTGAACCAACGCATCGCTGAACTCGATGAGGTGGAGTCGTTGTGGGTCATGCCTCATATGGGCGACGGCGGGCTTTCCGTGGGCGGGGCTCTGGGCAGTGCGGGTGTCAGCCCTGGACGTCTTGATCAAGTCTATTGGGGGACGGATACAGACGCTTCGACGGTTCGTAAAGCGCTCAGTGTCGCCGGTTTATCCAAACGGAAGACATCGAAAATAGTGGAGAAGGTTGCGGACTTGCTCGCCGATGGGAGTGTCGTAGCTCGATGCTCGGGGGCGATGGAATGGGGTCCTCGGGCGCTTGGAAATCGTTCGATTCTCGCCAGCCCTTTTGATGCCACGATTAATGACTGGCTTAACGAGATGTTGAAGCGTAGCGAGTTCATGCCCTTTGCTCCCGTCGTGCGGATCGAGGATGTGGACCGATGGTTTTCGGGGGCTGAAAAGGCAAAGAATGCCCGTCGATTCATGACGGTTTGCTTCGATGTGAAACCAGAATTTCAGGAGAAGTGTCCGGCTGCAGTCCATGTGGACGCCACGGCGCGTCCACAGGTGGTCTCGGGAGAGGACAACCCCGAGTTGCACGCTTTACTGACGGCTTTTGGCGAGCGAACCGGGACCCCGGTACTCATCAATACATCCTTCAATATGCATGAAGAACCGATGGTCAGGACACCGTCGGATGCCATCCGGGCATGGCGGGCATCCGGGATTCCTGCTTTATGGCTAGGTGAGCATTTGTTGAGTCAGGACGTTTAGCGAGCGGCGACCCAGGACTGAGACTCGGACCACAGGCTCCCGAAACCGATGCACAGCTCACCGGTGAGCTCAGGGCCTCCGTCCTTGCCCTTCCGAAGTACGGAATTCCAGGGTTTTCCCTGGGCGTTCAGTTTGTGAGACGGGTGTCTCATGTTCATCACAATTCGTTTGACCCCCGATCCACCGAGATGAATGAGGGTGATGGTACCATCTGCTTCGACGGCCTCAACAATGGCGATATGCGTGAGATTGTCGTCCCGACGGCCATTTTTATTCCGATCCCAAGTGTTATCGAAAAAGGCAACATCCCCCACATCGGGTCGTTTTCTTTTGTGAAAAACGCCCAGGTCCTTCGACTTTTCGAACAACATACGCGTGTTTCCGGTTGTGGGCAGGCCTGCTTTGACGTGCGCAGCACACACCATGCCGGAGCAGTCATACCGGTACTTTTCGCCGCTCACAATCAGCTTCCCTTTTCCAAGGAAATCCTCTGCGGCTTTGGCGACCTTACGGCCCATCCGAGTGCTCCGACTGGCGGGCTCAAGGTGCTCGGGACTGGTCTTTTCCGGGGGCACATACGCCACACGGTCAGACCCCACATTAGCTGTGGGACCTGGTATCTTTAAGCCGCGGTGTGCGAAGCAACCCGTCAGCGAAATCATGAGCAAAAGAATTCGCATGACCTTAGGGTAGCCTACTTGACATGACAACAGCAAGTGTAGATTGCACATTAACGCTGAGTTGCTGCGATCAGCAATCCATGTGAGGCTTGCTGGGATAGGGCTTAAAGCCGGGGACTCAAGATGGATATATTCGACGAAATTGATGCGCTTCGTGAGCAACGGAATGCGGTGATTTTGGCTCACTACTATCAGGACCCTGATATTCAGGATCTGGCTGACTACATTGGCGACTCTCTGCAATTGGCCAAGGCGGCCCGAGATACGGATGCCGATGTCATCCTGTTTTGCGGTGTCCATTTTATGGCTGAGACGGCCAAAATTTTAAATCCCAGCCGAATCGTGATCTTGCCCGATATGGAAGCCGGTTGCTCTCTTGCGGATGCAGCTCCAGGAGCCAAAGTTGAGGCTTGGAAAAAGGCGCACCCGGATCACGTCCTGGTGTCCTATGTGAATTGTTCAGCTGAGGTGAAGGCTTTGTCCGACATCATCTGCACCAGCTCAAATGCAGAAAAGGTCATCGACAGTATTCCTGAGGAGCAGGGAATACTCTTTTGCCCGGATAGGAATCTGGGAGCCTGGCTACAAAAGCAGTCGGGCCGGGAAATGGAATTGTGGCAAGGCACCTGTGTGGTTCACGAGACCTTCAGTGAAAAGAGATTGGTTGAACTCAAGGTTCGACATCCAGAGGCAAAAGTGATTTGTCATCCCGAATGTGAACCGAATCTATTGGCATACGCGGATCATATCGGGAGCACGTCCAGCCTTTTGACCTACGCGACCACGACCGAAGATGCCGATACTTTTATCGTCGGTACCGAAGCGGGGATTTTGCACCAAATGGAAAAGGCGCGTCCCGATCGACACTTCATACCACTCCCTGGGATGGATGAGAGTTGTGCGTGCAATGAATGCCCGCACATGAGGCGCAATACGCTTGAAAAGATACGTGACTGCCTCCGGGATCTCAGCCCACGATTGGAAATGCGGGAAGACCTGCGGGTCGCTGCTTTGGCGCCCCTCGAGCGAATGATGGCCCTATAGGGTCGGTGCGGGGGGTTTGGCGCTGGTCAGTATGGGCCAGACGGTGGGAAGTTCGCCCAGGAACTGGTGGCGAACGGTGCCTTTGCACCTCGAGTAGATTTCGATGGCAGCAGCGACCATGGCCACGGCCGTCCAAGTGGGGTTTTGCCATAAGAACTTGACCGCTGGATACAGCATGTCTCGAAGTCGATGGGTGGAGACCCGGTAGCCTGTTCGGCGAAGTAAGCGTCGGTGGCCAATCCAAATCCGCTCTCTCTGTGCCACAAGATCTCCCCAAGTCTGGGGCCCCTGGTTGTGTACAATCGCTTCGGGCACGTAGGCCAACGTACCTTTATGTTGTGTGAGTTGAGCTTCGAGGGCGGCTTCATCGACAACAGTGTCCGGATCCAGTGGGTCGACGGGAGGACGGAATGCGATCATTTCGCCCAGTTTGGGTCGGTGTCTTGCGATGTGGTCCAGCAAAGTCCATTGAAAATGAACGATTCGGTTGACCCAACCCTGCGTAGGATTGATCGGGCAAGGCCGCGCCCCCGTCATTCTGACGTCAGAATTTTCGAGAGGCTCCAGCAGGCGATCGATGGCGCCTTGAGCAGGGACGACATCACCGCTGATCAGCACCACAGCATCAGTCTGAGGTCCAATACTCGACAAGAAACGGTTGATCGCTCTGGCCTTGCCCCGGCGTTTCTCCTCAACAATCAACTGTATTCTGGAGTCTTTTCGCGCCCAAGATCGAGCAATCTTATCGGTACCATCCGTACTTCCACTGGAGACGATGCAGATGCGTGACGCATCCGCATAGGATGCAACCCGGCTCAGAAGTGCGCCCAATGTGGGGGCTTCATTATGAGCCATGATGCCGATTTCGATACTTCCCATGTTCAGGAGATAGCATGCTCTATGCACGTAAACCGGCAACAGACCGTCAAGAGGGTGATTTTCGCCAGCTTGATGGTGCATATCGGGCTTGGGGTTTGGTTTGTTGAGCGGGGTCTAATCAACGGCGACGAAGGTTGGTATCTCTATGCTGCACGTCAGATAGCGGACGGTTTAGAGCCGTACCGAGACTTTGCATTTTTTCAGATGCCGGTCTACCCGAGACTCCTCAGTGGTTTGATCGAGATGGGGCCCGGATCGGTCATTACAGCACGCTGGTTGTCATGGTTGATGTTGTTGTTGGCGACATGCACAACAGGGTTGGCGGCGGCGAGAGTACGGGGTTTATCGGCAGCGATGATTGCGATAGTCTGCGTAGGGTTGAATCCGCTCGTTATGGGGACCGCAGTACTCGTGAAACCCTATGCGGTTGCGATGTTTCTTTCGGCGAGTGGCCTGCTTCTCATGGCCGCGACGGATCGCATCCGAGTAGGGATGGGGTTTTGCTTATTTGGGTTGGCAGCGGGTTCTCGACTGAGCTTACTGTTGCCATTGGTGATTTTGATGCTTTCCCATAGGCGGTCATATGGAATAGCCGCCGTAATCGGCAGCCTCATGGGCGTGGGCATTGCGGTTTACCCGTCCCTCGGTACACCTTGGCCGATGTTGTGGGAAAACTGGGTGGGCTACCATTTGGGCGACGGTGGTGGAGTCATGCCACGGGTGAGTTGGATCGCCTGGCAATTGGGCTTGTGTGGTTTCTTTTTTGTGGGGACTTTATCGACGCAAAAGGAGCGAATTCCAGGCCTTCGATTGGCCGCGTGGGTCGGTGTCATCGTTCATGTGGTTCCCAGTTCGTTGCATGTCGAACATACGGTGGTGATGATGCCTCTCATGGGGCTGGCTGTAGCGGAGCGATGGGGTGAAGCCCTCAGTCTAAGAGTGCTCGGCTTGGGCGCCGTGCTTTTGAGCCTGTCTGTCGGCGTGGGTCTGCATTGGTTGCACCTGGATAGAGATACGAGAACCGTGGAGCAAACGATGGTTTTGGGGCGTTGGGTGGCCGAACGAAGCGCTCCGAATTTACCCCTGTTGACCACTCAATTGGCCATAGCGGTGGAAGCCGATCGGTCCGTCTGTTCGGGCTTTGAGATGAGCGCTTTTGGATGGGCCCCGGAGATGGACACGATGGATGTGTCTACTTTTCACCGACTCGACGAAGCGGGCTTAAAGCGGTGTATGGACGGTCCTTTGGGGGGAGCCTTAATCACGGAAAGGGATTTCGACGCCGTGAATCGTAACCAGGTTTTAAGTGCGGCAGCAGAGCGCTTTGGAATCCATCGCACCGTGCAGGTTTATGGGCAATTTTCCGAACGGTTGGACATTTTTGTGCCCGACGGGAGACTGTTGTGGACCGAGTGAGGCTCCGGTGGGTGATGGCGGCGTTGCTCGCAGCGCTCATGGTGAGAGTGCCTGCGATCACCTCGCTCCCGATGGATAGCGATGAGCCCATTTATCTGGCTGCGTCGAGCGAGATGGCACAGGCGGTTCGTGACGGCCAATGGTCACGAGTCTTTTCACCTACACTGAATGTAGAGCATCCCTCTTTGGTCAAACTTCTTTACGGTTTGGGTCAGGTGGCCCAAGGCGCTGAACCGGATCTGGTGTCTCGGCTCGCCATCGCCAGGAGCATGTCTATGGCTGCCTCGCTGGGAACGGTGGCTTTGGTGGCTTGGATTCACCCTGTGGCAGGCTTGGCCCTCGCCACTCACACACTACACAGCAAGTATGGGGTCCAAGCTTATTTGGACGGATTGCCCGTATTGTGGATGGCCTTGGCCATGATGCTGGGTTGGCGACATCGAGAGAATGTCGATGGTAAGCGATTTCTGCTCGCCGGAGCGTGTTGGGGTGCAGCCTTGGCGGGTAAGTGGCTCCATGGTTTGCCGGGTCTGGCTCTGTGGGTTGCAGTGCCGAGTTGGAGGGGGCGACTTCGGCTGGGTTCGATCGCTGTGGTGTCCTGGTGGATTTTGGACCCCAGTATGATGCTGAATCCTCTGTCTCGGTTCTTCGAAATGCTGTCGGCTCATCAACACTATGCTGACACCCTTTCCAAAGAAACCCACATGCTGGACCCCATTCTATTCTTGGCCTCTGGAGTTCCAACTCAGTGGCACCCGGAGGTATTTCCCTTTTCCTTGGATCCCGTATGGTTTGGTGTGGGTATGTTGGGTATCGGCCTCAATTTAAGAACACCGTATGGCCGGTTTCTGGCGGCATGGATGGCGGTTCCACTGATCGTACTGATGGCTTGGGAAACACGCTGGCCTCAGCATGCGATGGTTTTAGTGGTGCCGCTCTGCTTGGGCGTAGGCCCATTTTTTGACGGCTTGCTCAGTCGCGCCAATCTCCGTTTCGGACCCACCGGCTTACCTCCACCAACATCTGAGTAAATGATGGGGCGACAAAGAGTTGGGTTTGGTATTGCGTGGGGTCGAAAGGCGTTGTGGCAATGACTTCGAGGTCCCATGGCCTCAAAGTGACGTCCTTATCGAAATTTTCAAGCTCCCCTACCGAACTGAGTAGCCCTGCGCCGTAAGCTTTGGGCTGGCCATTTTCGGCAACCAATCCAAACTCCATGGTGTACCAGTAGATATTTCCTATTCGGTCCATCTCATCATCATTCGCCACATCCGCCGCGAGGCCAAGTAGACGATTGACCTCGGCAATTCCCGGATGGACCAGGGTGGCCGCGTGACCGACGATTTCATGCACCACATCGGGTTCAGGTGTGTAGAAAGGGCGACTGTGATGGCGAATGTACTGGGTCGAGAGAAACACTCGCTCGCCGAGATAGCGCATGAATGTTCGGGCATTGACCAAACCTGCGACGGGCTCCATCCGAAATCCAGCGGCATTTTCCAGTTGACTATTCAGGGCCCGGAGTTGGGGGATTTGGGTCTTATCGAGAGGTAGAAAGGCTTGCAGTTCTCTGATCTCGTTGGCTACCCGGGTAGGGTAAAGCGGATCGAGTGCTTTCCAGACGGATTCCCAGACGGCATGTTCCTCAGTCGTATAGGGCGCATGAGGAACGGCGTCTCCCGTCCGATAATTGAGTGCGATGTGGGCAATTTCATTGCGCCGTTCGCGATAAACTCGGTCGCGAAACCCTGGATGATCCGGGTCCAATTCGACGAGGTCGGCTGCGCCACCCGCGTGGTGCGTCGGTTTCACGTCGGGTTCTCCACGAGGTTCCGAATGACCACACTGGCTGCCGTCAGTCCAAAACTTCCGGTGACAAAACCGGCGGTTCCCCAGATGACGTTTCGATCTTCACAGGTATGGACATCATTTTCCCCATTGGGGCACACACATCGGAAGCCATTTCCACCATCGTAGGTCAGTTCGACCGGATCTCGCAGCGGCTCTGTCGAAAATACAGCCGGAATTCCAAACGCCCCCTTTCGCGGAAAATCGTATTCTCGTCGAAGTAATTTCCGAACCATTTTGCCCAATGGGTCAACGTGAGTGGACGCTAAATCGGCCACCTGAATCTGTGTCGGGTCCCATCGACCCGCAGCGCCGGTTGAGCAGACAACAGGAATACCGCGTTTGTGGCAGGTCGCTAAGAGGTGACATTTCGCGGTCACATTATCGATCGCGTCGACGACAAAGTCGGTGCCTTCTGGCAGCAGTTTGTCTGCCAGGCGAGCTTCGTAGAACAGAGGGACAGCTTTGATGGTTGCTGCTGGATTGATCAATCGCAGGCGTTCAGCCAGAACATTGGCCTTGGGTTTTCCCACTGTTCCACGCATCGCTTGCAATTGTCGGTTGGCATTGGTGACACAGACGAGATCGAAATCCACGAGTGTCAGATGACCGATGCCGCTTCGCGCTAAAGCCTCGGCCGCAAAGGAGCCGACGCCACCCAAGCCAACCACTACGACTCGACTGTTGAATAGTTTGCCCATCGCGTGATCGCCGACAAGGCGACCGATTCGATCGAAACGTCTGTGGAGTTTGTATGTTTCTTCATTCATGGCGATTTGGGCAAAATAGCCGGTTGGCATTGTCTGAGGTTGTTTTTGCCACGTATGTGGCTGCTTCCGCTCGGATTTCAGCCAGCGCGGTGATCACGTCTATCAAGAAAGCGGGCTCGTTGGGGGCTGGTCGTCGAGTAATTGGGGTTTGGTCCGGCGAATCGGTCTCTACCAACAGTCGGTCTGGGGCAATGGATGCGGCTGTAGCTCGAAGCTTACGACGGTTTGGATCGACCACTGTGCCGCAGAAACTGATGCAGAAGCCCAGATCGATGTATTGGGACGCGATTTCAGCACTCCCACTGAATGCGTGAACCATACCGGCCACCGGCGGAAGGGTTTCGCTGCGTAGAATTTCAAGTGCATCCGCATGTGCAGACACAATGTGCAGAATGAGGGGAAGTTGGAAATTGTGAGCAAGCCGAATTTGAGCCCGAAAGGCCTCCGATTGATGAGCTCGAGAATTGGGGTCGATTCGTCGACCGTAGTCGAGCCCGGTTTCCCCCAGTGCCACCACGGGTACTGGGGGACAGTCCAGCATGTTTTCCAGGGTTCTTAGAGAGGTTTGGACACGATCGGGTTGGGCTGCAACCGCCCATGGATGAAGCCCCCAAGCCATGAGAACAGAGTCTGTGGCGAGTCTATTTTGGGCCGACCAGCCTTCCGGGTCTACACCGGCCACTAGCATTTGCTTGACCCCGCGATCTTGGGCACGCTGTATGACGTCTTTCGCCGGCTCTATGGAGCGGTCGATATGACAGTGGGCATCAAACACATTTAAACCGGATTGTCAGGCCCTTGCCGATGCTGCACGGCCCATCCCTTCACAGCATTTTCGAGCTTTTCACGACTGATGGGTTTTCCAAGGAGGTCGTTCATTCCCGCTTCTCCGTAACGGGCAATTCGGTGAACCTCGACATCCGCAGTCATGGCTAAAATGGGTACCCGGTGGGTTCGGTGTTCAGTTTCCCATGACCGTATTTGAATGCTGGCCTCCATGCCGTTGACTTCCGGCATTTGAATGTCCATCAGCACCAGGTCGGGTTGATTCTCGGTATAGCGTTTGACGCCATCTGATCCACTGCTGGCCAGGGTGACGCGATGGCCGAGGGATTCCAGTAAGTCTCCAACGACTTGTCGATTGAGGGGGTCGTCTTCCACCACAAGGATGTGGGAGCTGTATGGCCCCCTCTGCGGTCTTGTGTCCTTTTGTTCGGATGAGATGGCCTTCATTTCGGAAGGGATTGTGAACCAAAACCGTGTGCCCTCGCCGACCTCCGTTTCGATACCAAGCTCTCCGCCCATCAGGGCCACTAAACGAGAACAAATAGGCAGACCCAGTCCGGTGCCGCCGTATTCTTCGGTTGTGCTCCGTTCGGCCTGCATATAGGGCTCAAAAATCAAGGTGTGAGATTCTTTCGGTATACCGATTCCTGTGTCTTCGATCCCGAAAGTGAGCGCGGGCCGACCATCATCTGTTTTGGCATTCCAAACCTCGATGGTAATGCTGCCTTCCGGGGTAAATTTGAGGGCATTACTCATCAAGTTCACCAACACTTGTCGAACTCGAAGCGGATCAATTTGGACACTGCTGGGAAGGTTGGGATCCAGTTCCAGGTAGAGTTCCAAACCTTTCTCGACCGCTTGAGGGCGGTAGGTTCGCTCCACCTCTTCAGTCAAGCTCACGGGATCGATGGTTTTCGGATTGACTTCGATGCGGCCCGACTCGATTTTTGAGTAATCCAGGACATCATCAACCAACTCCAAGAGCGTTCCAGCAGATCGGCGAAGAAGATCGATGCGGGCCGTCCGCAAATCCTCGTCTGCTGGGAGCTGTAAGAGGTCGATAGTGCCCATAATCGCTGTGAGTGGATTGCGTATTTCGTGGCTGACCTGAGCGAGGAATGCACCTTTTGCTGATGACCCTGCCTCAGCGACACTTTTTGCCAATCGGAGCCTCTGTTGGGCATGACGAAGGCTTTGTTCGACACGGGTTCGGCGTTCGATTTCGGACGTGTAGGAGTTTACCGCCCCTTGAAACTGCGTCTGACTGTAAATGGAGATGCCGGCTGTCGTGAGCAATCCCCAACCGATCACGACGGCCCACAGCAATGCGGTGTCATCCGTCAGGTTGGGGAATTCATGCCCGGTGTTGTCCAAGAATAGAAAGCCCAGCAGGGCGGTCACCAAGATTGCTGTTCCTGAAATTGCAGCCTGTCTACCCGCGAATAAGGAAAGAACAACGGGTACGACCACGAACCAAGCGATGGTCACATTCTTGAAGCCACCGTTCAAGTAGGTCCCGTAGACCACCATCATGGTCGTCATGATGCCCATGGTCATCAGACCGATGGATGTGTATTTGGGCCGAATCAATAAAAAGGTGCAAGAGAAGGCGATGGCTTGGCCCACAAAGAATGGGACTAGGGTTTTGACACCCCCCGCGGTCAAGGTGGCGGTGTACGCGATCAGTAGTATCGAAACCACGGATCCAGGGAGAGCGAAAAATAAGGCCAACCGTGTCTGCATATGCAGCATCGGATCTTTTTTAATTTCGGGAGGCAACAGCGTGTCGGTCCAGCCGAAGATGAAACTCCAAACCGACCCAGTGGTGTCTTCAGCGAGACGCGGTTTTGGTTTATTCCCCATCAGAGTCCGCTTGTACCGCGCTCTGGCCGTGCTCTAGCCGCCCCTCGAACCCTTTGGCTGGGTTGGTCGCATCTTCTTTATCGCTCATTATCCTAAGATCCTCACCTTCCAATCGGGCCATCAGTACGGTGGCCGTGGAATCACCCACCACATTGGTGGCTGTACGGAACATATCGAGTATCCGATCCACACCTAAGATGAGTGCGAGGCCTTCGGTCGGAACACCAATGGCTGTCAGAACCATGGCGAGCGTGATCATGCCCGCACCCGGTACACCGGCTGCTCCCACGCTCGCCAATGTCGCAGATACGACAATCGTGACCTGGTCGCCCATGGTGAGGTCCATGCCATAAATTTGCGCAATGAAAATGGCTGCCACGCCCTGGTACAGCGCTGTTCCATCCATATTGACGGTAGCGCCCAGGGGAAGGACGAAAGAGGTGGTCTCTTGTCCCACGTTGATATTGTCCTCACAGCACTCTTTGGTCACCGGAAGGGTAGCCGAGGAACTCGAAGTGGAAAATGCGACTACTAATGCTTCCTTTATCGCTCCGATAAAGCCCCAGAATGGCAGCTTGGCTCCAAATCTGACGACGGAACCGTAGGTCAGGACCAAATGTAAAGCGAGGCCCGCCAGAACGACGAGCGCATAGACGCTGAGTGCGAAAAGAACGCTGATGCCTGTGTTTCCGACCACTTTGAAGAGCAAGGCGCCTACGCCATAGGGTGCGATCTTCATGGCGATGTGTACCAGCATCACCATGGCTTCGTTCAGACTGTCAAACAGATCCACTACGGATTTGGCTTTCTCAGACTTCAAGAAGGTGAGGGCAATCCCAAGCATCATCGCAAAGAAAATGACTTGCAGCATATCGCCGCCAGCCAGCGCTGATATGGGGTTTGTCGGTACGATCGAGATGAGCTGTTCCGTGAGTGAGGGGGCCTCGGCTGCATTGGCTAGGGTTCCACTGGTGCTTCCGCCGTAGGAACTCAACAGGATGTCGCGATCTTCTTCAGACAGCAGGGCGCCGGGTCGGATGAGATTGGTCAGACCGACTCCAATCGTGAGTGCCACCACAGTGGTGCCCATAAAGAACCCCAAGGTTCTCCCTCCCATTCGGCCCAGTTTCCTCACATCTCCCAAGGATGCGATTCCCACCACCAATGAAAAGAAAACGAGAGGAACGACCACCATTTTGATCATGGCCAGAAAGAGAAGCCCCATCCATTCCGTGAGGTCGACGAGGGTTTGGCCCATCGGAGCGAAGCGTATGACTTCGGGGACACTATCTTTTACCCAACCTGTCTCTTGGGTGTTGGGAGAGGCCGTTTGTGCTGCTTTCACACCGCTGGATTTAAGTTTCAGAAGATGCGCCGGAGAAAGAGAGAATTGCACTTCCAGCCAATCCCCTTTCGACCCGATGATGGTGGCCGTTCTCAAGCCTTGCGCCAAGGGCTGTGGCGCGCCACTGGGTGCGCTCAGAACTTGGGCTTGAGGCGAAAGGCGAACACCGGTGTTCGGCAACAAAGACGAGTTGGGTCCAAGGAATAGGCCCAGCACGACGCCTATGGCCATTCCAATCAATATTTTCGTGTACAACTGCATAAAGGATTGTCCTCCAGTGTCCCCGAGTCCACTAAGCTGGGTCTGAGACGCTACCACTTCTTGGGTTTTGGGTCATGGACCAATCCAGAGTATAAAAGTAGTCGCCCCTAATAGGAGGATTCCATGTCTCGATTTTGGCTCCGCAGCACATGGCTTTGGTTCGCAATGTTTCTATCTGGATGTTCCGCAGATTTTGATGGAACGTGGCTTTTTCAGTGGAATCTCGACGGAACCCAGACGACATCGACGACCTCTTGCCCGGAACTGGATGCTGTGAACTTCAAGGGCGATGAGTACGAGTGGGTCGATATCTACACCACCACTGGGGGAGCATTGGTGTTGACCAATGGTGACGAGGAATGGGTTGGCTCAGCGTCCGATGATGCCTTTTCCGTTTCGGCCACTTTTGGCGAGAGCGATGATGAGACCTACTACTACCATTGGAGCGAGGAGATCAAAGGGACGCTCACCGGCGAAGATTTGTCAGGCCAGTCGGATGATCGTCGAACGACCTGCGTGGTTGAAGAAGGTTGCGAGAGTGACGAGGAGGAATGCCAACGTCACATCCGGCGAAAGTTCAAAGGCGTTCGTATCGAAGGCAGTCGAGAGGCATATAGAACGCTGCGGGCTGGACACCAGGAATCATCTTCGTCAGAGGAATAGTCTTTGGTCGCCACCGCTAAACGGGGAGGCCCTTCACCAGGTCACTTGTACCCGGGTACTTATACCTTGGGCTCGCTCATTTTCATCGACCCTATTTTCGCTCAAATAGTGGACTGTGATTTTGACCTGGTCCATCCGTTTGGCTTTGACGGCTGGGTAGTAGTTGAGGCCGAGGTCCAACCACTGGGTGGTTTGAGGATCGAAGGATTCGTCAATAGTCGATTCGCCCATTCTGAACATCGGTTCGAAGCCGAGCGGCAAGTGCCATCCGGCTTGTCCGTACCAGCCCTGGCCCCAGACGGGCCGACTGGTCATGCTGTCCAGTTGTTGGCGAGACAGGAATTCACCCACCACATAGAGGCCATAGAAAGACATGCGGCCTGAAAGACTGTGCCGGGTGTCTTTGACCGCCACCGTCGCATATCCAGCGTTGTCGTAGGCTGTATAGGGGTTGTAGATCAGGCCGCTTCCGACGCCCAACAGGAAGGGGCCAGCCCACTCGGAGGTCTCTGAAAACCCGAATGCACCCAGAGGATTGATGTCGATCCGAGCGGTGTAGAGGACCCCTTGTTGGTCGGTTTTGAGGACGTTTGTCGAGGTGCCGTTGAACACCCCGATAGACGCTTGGATGCGCTGCTCTAAGAGATCAGTTTTAGCGAGCACACCCATGTCTGAGCCCTTGATGAAGGCTTGGTTGGGTCCGGAACGTTCCGGAAACATCAAGGCAGTGTTGGGGCTTTGGGCTTGGCTGGTGAACGGGATGCGCATCCGGCCGACTTGCAATCGAAAAAAGTCGGCCGGCTGGTAGTACACTGAGGACTCGACCACCATGTCGCTGATGGCGGGCTCTGTCTCGGTATAGACGGCGTCTGTTGTACCGTCGTTATCCCGATCGACCGGGCTTGCTGCTGTGAGCGCTTCAAAGGTCTCCGCCCCGAGAACAAAGTGGATTTTGAATCCCCATGCGGGAGAGACTTCTCCGTCGAAAATGAGGCCGGCGACCGACTTGGTCATTCCCACCCTGCTTTGATCAACCGGTCGGGCATCGGGACGCCAGACAGCTTGGAATTGAGGGGCAATGTAGCCATGGATTTCGATATCTGCTGCCTTGTCGCCGTCGCGAGCATCGGCACCAGTCTTTTCACTGGCTTCCGCAAGAGAACCGACAGCTAATCCAGTCATAAGGAAGAGAGTCTTGGTCATGGCACAGTCATTCCTACAGGGCCGAAGGCAATAGCCGTTCTCGTCTTTCCGGATTCGAAGCTGGGACCGCCGATCAGCCAGCCAGTCGTTTCAATGGCGTAGGCGTCCAGAGGAAAGGGACTCATGAGTGGGAATGAGCCCATCGCGGTGACGGGGCTGTCCCAATTCACGGGTTCGGCTGGGCTGTATCGCTCATCGAGCACTTTGATGAGCCCGGTGAGGTTGCTGGCAGCTCTTCGGCTCGCTTCCCAGCGGACGACATCATTCACGGATCCGACGCCATCCATTTGTCCTGCTACGGGCTGGTTGTCAGCGACACCGGTCACCCACAATTCGCCGTTGACCTTGACCATTCCTTCGACGGAGAAGTTCGGAAGCTCTTTGCTCCCTCCACCGGAGTTACTAAAGGAAAGCAGTTCACCGTTTTGGAGCAGTCCGGCGTAAATGCCGTCGTCGTTACTTTGCATTTGTCCGAGCAATAACGGTTCGGGCCGGTCGAATACGATGTCCAATTCCGAATCCGATTCCGAATCCGAATCTGAAATGGAGCCATTGCAGTCGAAGTAGTCGGTAATGCCCATATCGAGTGTGACGGTCTGGGTGGTGGCACCCATGGGATCGAGGAATCTGGCTTCTTGGAAACGGGTCAGTCCTCTATTGTAGGCCACGACCACCACGCCTTCCTGCCGGTCGGCGTTGGCGCCCACGCCCAAGACTTCGACACAGGTGGCGTCGATGGGATCAAAATCAGATTCCGTCACGTAGCGTTTGAGGTCCAGGTCGACGACGACTTGCCTGGGCGGTTCCCGGTCGAGCGCAGATTCTGTGCTTTGGACCCAGGCGACGGCGGTACGTCGGGCCGGCGTTTCATGAACGTAGGGTACGGCGGCAACAAAGGATAGGTCGTACAATTCAAACGGATCGATGTTCATGACCTGCTTGCATTCACCGGTTTTTCCGGACACCTCGACCAAAGCGTCACCGGACCAATACCAGGCCATATCCGTAGAAGAGCCGAGAAAGCCGCGTAGCGGCGGATCATCGTCTGTGGCGTGAGGAAGCGGAAGATCGTTGGGGTGGCAGCCCGGACTCCAGCCTCCATAAGGATTGCCCACATAGACGGCACTGTCTTTAGTGAGTCGCTGATTGAGAACATATATGTTCCCTTCACGATCGGACATGGGCGGTACCACCACCAAGGGTTCTTGCCGGTCTTCTTCGGTGTCTCGAACGGGAACCACACCTTCCATCAGTCCGAAATATCGAAGCGTTCCCCACTCTCCTGATTTCAGCGTGCCGGATTGACATCCCGCGCTCAGGGCGAGCGAAATGGCCCAAATGTGTCGCATTGGATTATCGCTCAGCCGCGTATGTCATCACGAAAAGTGCAGCATCATCGCCCATGGTGTTGGTGTACCAGTGACGGTACACGACGGGAGCGAAACGGAACGTGTACATGTTGTACTCGTCTTCCGGGGTGTTGGGATCATCCGGTACAGCGGATACGCTGCCTGAGAACATGGCGGATTCACCCAGAGCCAGTCTGTAGCTTTCGCCAAACCCGTATTCTGCACCGATTCCGACGCTCATGCCCGCGACGGTAATTCCCGCCGATGTGCCCAGGGTGGTCGTATAGTTCGTCCAGCTGGTGGTCTCGGTGCTGAACTGCGAACGGTAAGCGATGCTGCCCACGTCTGGAGCGGTGTACCAAGTCGGATCTTGGAAGACCATATCTTCCTCGGGAATCTCTGTACCGTCGATGCGTTCCGGTGTGCTCGGGTAGTCATCCACATCACCCACGGCGTAGGGGACTTCGAGAATGGGAAGTGTTCCCAGGGCTTCTGCCATGGCGTTGTATCGGGACAAGGACCAGACGCTGCTGGAGCCGCCGACCGGCACGGTCAGCACAAAGTTTTCTCCATCCATATTGGAGGCCAGGCCGTTCGGGTCATCGATTTCATAGGTGTAGGTATCAAAGCAACCCCAATAGAGGACCACGGCTCCGTGATGGGGTCCGTACATGTCGGGGTCGGCCTTCATTCCGAAACGTTCACCCACACTGGTGCGGAAGCCTTCACCGTAGGTTTGCGAAACACGCCAGCCCACTGAAGTACCGAAGTTCACACCGAACATGTCCATAAACTCGGCTTTGACGCCGACATCCACCTTCATGCCCAAAGAAATGGTGTCCGAATAGTTCTCGGAGGTCGACTCACTCGCGCCATAGAAGGAACTCGACGGGGACGATGAATGCTGTTTGTCGTATGGCGGCATCAAGATCATCGCGGATGGAATAGGGGAACCCTTGGCCAGTGTGGGACCGTCTCTGAGCGTGGCTTGTGGGGAGTCCCCGTCGGTGTCCGCTAAGGCGATTCGATAGGGCTCGGCGTTGTGAGACAACTCTTCCACAAAACGTTCATAGATGGTGCCGCCTTCCAGGTCGAAGGCTGCGATTTCCGCAGTACCGACGTCCACCAGGAAAATCTCGCTGTGCGTGTCCGCATCTGTGTCGGCGACTTCGATGTCAGCCAAGTCCTTAAGGCCTGCTGTTTCCATGGCAGCCAGTAGGGTCAAGTCTCCGACGTCGGAGTCGCTGGATACTGGATCGATGGCGTTGAGCACTTCGATGATGTCTTCTTCGCCCCACATAGGGATGGAGTTGATGTCGCGTACCACTACGATTTCATCGACGCGGTCTCCGTCGAGATCACCCACATCTAAACGCGTGGCGTCTTCTACATACGCTTGGTAGGACTGAGGTTGGTTTTTGCCTTCGTAGTCTTGGTTGAGCGCATAGACGAGGGGGTGCCCTTCGACTTCAACCAAGACGACGATTTCATCTACGGAGTCACCATCGATATCACCAGCGGCGATGTCGATGAGTTCTAAATTGTCATCATCGGAGAAGTTCCACACATTGCATTCAAATGTGTCCATATGGCAGTTGGTGATGGCCCCCTCTTCCGAAGCGATCACCACTTCGTCCAGGCCATCAGCATCGGTGTCGCCAGCATCCAGGGCAACGGGCTCGTAGCCCAGGGGTATGGAGCTGGTCTCGCCGGAGCCATGGCTATTGGTAAAGTGCAGGGATGTTCTTCCGGCCAGTGCAGCGACGTATTCCGCTTTTTTCTGGTTGGTGGCGAATCGTCCGCCACTGATGTCCATGATCTTAGAAGAATGAAAGTCGATAGAACCGTCGTAATCGGTGGTGGTGGCGAAAGGGTTGTAGCCATCGATCCAGTAGCTGCCTTCCCAGTTTTCGTTGTCTACGATGCCGATTTCATTATCTTGGAAGAAGGTGTATGTGCGTCCGATCGGCGCATCGGATAGCGCGAGTCCGCCTTCGCATTGAGAGGGCTGGCAGACTGAATTTAAGCAGCTCTCCCCAGTGTTACAGTCGCTTTGATCGTCGCACTGGACGCTATCTTTGGCCCACGATTCTGAGCCTGGAGAGTCTTCGGGCTTGTCGTCGTCTACGCCATCGTAGACGCCCGTGATGGGGTCTGAGGGCGGTTCGGTGAACGCTTCATCAATTTCATCAATGACCTTACAGCCACCAAGCAGAAGGGTCATTGAGACGGTAATGATGGGTCGGGTCATGTCTTCCTCGAAGGCGTTTGGCACGTAGCTATTCTTTATACTTTAAGAACGTACTCCATTTTGGCTACCGATCTTGGTGACGGTTCCGTGACAGGTCAGATTTTCGTGACGTCAATGTGACAGCTTTGTTTACCCCCTTTTCATGAGTTTTCTGTGTTTATGTTTCTGGCCGAGCCTGCGGGAGCCATCCCGGGGCCTCCTCAAATGGTTGAGGAGACAGGAGAACCTGTTCATTTGGGTTGGGTGTCGGGGACGCTGGAGACAGCGTCCCCGATTTTTTTTTATTCTCGACTCCAGCGTGCTAGGTGTCAGCCATGAGCATGCAAGACACTATTCATTCCAAGTTGACCCAGGCCTTGTCTCCACAGTGGCTGGAAGTTGTGGACGAGTCGCATACCCACAATGTTCCAGAAGGATCGGAATCGCATTTCAACGTTTTTGTGGTTGCGGCGGCTTTTGAAGGGCTGCGTTTGGTGTCGCGGCATCAGGCCGTCTATCGCGCCTTGGCTACGGAAATGGCGGGATCAATACACGCTTTAGCGTTGAAGACGCTGACACCATCTGAATGGGAATCCGCCGGGGGCGGAATCGGACAGTCGCCTCCGTGCCTGGGTGGCTCCAAGGCGGACTAATCTTGATTGAGGCAGGTGGTTTCCTCAGCGTCGGTGCCACGGATGTAGGCAGCGATGGTGTAGGACTCAATATCGACCTGGATACCGCTTTCGGTCTCGGCCCTGATGTCCCCTCGTAAGATCGTGTGAAGGGGTTCATCTTCGAAACTTCCTGTTTCATTGCCCGCATGGGCCCGGTAGAGGGTGTGTGTGCCTGTAGTGGCGACGAACTCGCCTTCGTAATCGTCTCCCACACCTGCGCAGTCGTAGGTAGCAAATTCGACTCGAGTACTGAGTTCTGGACCGACGCTGTAGCGGCCTGACCCGCACAGACCATATGCGGTCATTTTGATCCAACATTCGAAACCGGATTCGTCTGTGCCGGTGAACTGAACGTTGAAGCTTCGTATTTCTGGTGGGGTGTCGGGGTCGAATTCGTAGGTCGCATCGATGAGAACTTCGTCGCATTCTGAATAACCAGCCACTGAGCCATCGGGGAAGGTGAAGCGTGCGTTGATGGAGCAGGCTTGATCTTCGGGTGGCTCTTTGGTTCCGGTTAAGCCACTGCAGGAAGTCAGGGCCAAACCCACAAGTGTCATGGCTTTATTCACAAGGTCCTCTTAGCGAAAAGTATGCCTAATCCCAACCGACTTGTCTGGAGAAGTGATGAAAGAAGTACGCATGGTGTTTGTGACGGTTCCAGATGCGACCATCGCTGCAGACCTGACACGGCAACTGTTGGAAGAGCGTTTGGTCGCTTGCGGAAATATCATAGAGGGGGTGCGAAGCGTATACCGTTGGGAGGGTAAAATCTGTGATGAGTCTGAGGCATTATTGATTTTGAAAACTGTGGAGCAAGCGGTGGCTCGCCTCAAACAGCGGGTGGTTGAATTGCACCCCTATGAATGTCCTGAAGTATTGGCTGTCTCGGTATCAGAGGGCCATGAAGACTATATTTCTTGGGTTCGAGAACAGGTCCGTAGATAAAAATCCTTAAGGTTTGATCATGCCTGCCGATGGGGTGGGCATCATGAGTACCAATTCAGCAAAAACAGTCGCTGTGTTTATCGCGGTAACAGAGGACAACTGGCGCAGTCTGGCTGTCAATCTCTCGGATCTTCAGAGGCAACGTGACATATGTCCGCATGTGGTGATTTTGGACTCTACGGAGAGTGGGATCGGTGCTGTAGAGGGTACATCTGTTGTTCGTCTGGAACCGGATACATCCTTTGGGGACGCCATTCACGAGGGCTTGAAAAAGTCGCCTGCGGAGTTGATCGCCCTGGGAGTCGTTGGGGTCCGAATGTTGCCCAACCGTTTGGTTCGGCAGCGCACGGACTTGTCGATCAATCAGCACATCGATTTGGTGACCTCAAACCTGGTTTTGTTGGATGAAGAGGGCAGGCTGGCTGCAGAAGCTAACCCCCACAAGGCTCAGGAGGCTCCCACTCCCTTTTGGCAGGCCGGTGTCATGATTCGGCGCAATGCGCTCGCTCGAATCGGGCGTTCAGCCGATTTGCCCGTCGATCTTTTCCTGTACATGAAACTGCGTTCGGAGGGTCGTACGGGTCACATGGATGTGGCATTGTCAGTGGCCTCACTGTCGGAGTTTAATGCCAATATCGAGGACTCCTTGGAAGAGGCCATGTCGATCCGAAACATTCGACCTCCCATCGGTCCAAACACGGACAAATGGGCCAAGGAGCGGGTTCGTTTTGATGAGCGGTTGGCCCAGCAGACCTCTGTGACCGACGCATTGGACCGAATGATTCGGGAAGGAAGCTTTGATCGGTAGCGAAGCTGGTTAGATGGGGGCTCCATGCCCGAACTTCACCCGCTTCAAGCCATTAAGATCGATTTCCCTGATGGGGTCTACGTGGATGTACGTTTGGAACGAAACGTGGACCATCGTATTCGGTTTTGTGACGGTGAACTAGACGATGTCCAGGCTACGGTCGAGACAGGTGCGCTCATTCGAGTGTTGAGAGAAGGCCAATGGCTTTTGGCTTCTACGACGGCACTGGATGAGATTAATGATGTCATCGCGGATTTGGCCTCGTCTTCCGTTTTGCCACCCACGGAGCGTGATGTCGGAGTCGAGTCTTTGATCATTCATCGTGACCAGCTTTGGATTTTTGATGATGAGCGTATCGATCATCAGCCGACGACAGCAAAACTAGACTTTTTGAAGCGATTGATTCCATCCATGGATCGGCCTGGCATAAAAACATGGAATGCCCGATGGCTCGATCAGCATCGCGACCGTCGCTTCGTGTCTTCGCGTGGTGCCGACGTCAGCCATGACTATCAAGAATGTGGTGTCATTCTTGGGTTCACGCTCGGTCTGGCTGCCAATGCTATTCAGGAGTCCTTTCGAGCTTCGAATCATCGATTGAGCGAATTGGAGTCACAGTCTGAACGCATTCTTAATGAACTGGAGGCACTCTTAGATAAATGTGAGCGGTTCGCCCAAGAGGCTGTCGCGGTAGATGCCGGACCGGCCACCGTCATTCTCTCTCCCATGGCAGCCGGCATATTTGCTCATGAGTCTTTTGGTCACAAGTCTGAGGCCGACACCATGTTGGGCGACCCACAGATGTTGGAGGACTGGAAGATGGGCAGCCGGGTGGCAGCCGAGGGGGTGTCGATTGTCGATGCCGGTGGCGGCCTGGGTTCTGGATACATGCCGTATGACGATGAAGGTCAGAAGACGGGGCAGACTCATCTGATCAAGGATGGCTTGTTGAGCGGTCGTTTGCACAGTGCCCTAACCGCGGCTGCCTTGGGGGAGCCGCTGACTGCGAATGCTCGGGCGATATCTTTTCGGTTCGAGCCCATCGTCAGGATGACCACTACAATATTTGAGCCCGGTACGGAGACGCGTGAGCGGTTGTTCGCCGGTGTGGACGATGGATATTTTATTGAAACGGTTCGTCATGGAAGTGGCATGAGCACGTTCACCATCGCTCCCGGACTGTGTTGGAAGATCCGCCATGGAGAGCTGGCGGAGCCGGTGCGCATCGCGGTGATCACGGGCACGGTTTTCGAGACTTTGAGTGAGATCGATGGTTTAAGTGACCAAGTCGAGATTCCTTTTCTCGTTGGTGGTGGGTGTGGAAAGATGGACCAATGGCCACTGTCTGTTGGTTTTGGTGGACCCTATGTACGGGTTCGTAGGATGGACGTCTCGTGAGTGTGCGGGAAGTCGTTCGAGTGGAGTCTGACACCCTGAAGTTGGGGGTGACCGATTCTGCTATTGCTTCGGTCCGTTCTCAAACCGAAGTTCAGACTGCGGTTCGGGTCATGGATGGGGGTCGTATTGGGTTGGCGAGTGCGGTTGGAGAAGCGGCACTCGATCAGTTGACGCACGCCGCTCGTGATGCGCTCATTTTTGATGTGCCGTATCCGGTTGAACCGGAGCAAGGCCGAACCCTTCACTGCGAACACCGGGGTGATCGGAGATCGGTCAGTGAGTTGGTGGACATCACGACGGAATTACTGAATGCTTTGCGCTCAGAGTTTCCGCAGTATGTGTTTTCGTATGGCGTAGAGCAGCAGCGTTTGGCATGGCATATCGAGTCGGATGCAGGTCTTGATCTTCACTATAGTCGTGACACCACTCAGTTGGCATTTGTCGTCAAGGAAAAGGGGTCTGGCAATATCTTTGACACATTTGTGGGGGTAGAGGGAAGCACGGTCGACTTGGATGCGACATTGGAAGAGTTTCGGTCTCACTTGAAGGCCTTTGGTATTCCTCAGCAGGCTCGTACGGGTCGCCAGAAGATTGTTTTTCCGGGCTTGTCGGGAATGTCGGGTTCCGGATTGCTTCAGCTTGTGCGAAGTGACCTCCTGGGGCGAGTTTATGCTCAAGGCGCGAGTATTTTTGATGGAAAAATGGGCGCAAAAGAGCCGGTTTTCTCTCCTTTGCTTACCCTTCGTGAACGGCGGAACCCGAATGCGGGCCGAGTGTGCCCATTCGATATGGAGGGGGTGGTTCGGGATCCGCTGGATCTTGAAATCGTGGCGAATGGACGACTGATCAGTCTGGCATCCAATAAGAGAGATGCATTTCGTTTTGACCTTCCTCATACCGGAACGGCCATAGGCGATGCGGCTCAACTCCCGTCCAGCGGATTTGGACAGATTGTAGCGGATACTACCGCCTCCTCACTCAAGGATCTACTCGGGCCCGATGGTGGACTTTTGGCTTGGTTTGTGGCGGGTGGAAACAGTACGCGTGCGGGTGATATGGCTTTTCCAACTCATGTCCTCATGGCGGTTGATGAGAATGGTTTGGTCACCGGTCGCGTTCCAGGAGCGACCTTAACGGGAAACATTTTTGAGACCCTGGGTTCCGATTTTGTAGGCAGCACAGCTCAGCGTACGGATCCGTTCAGCGACGAGGGCTTCTTTGTTGCCCACATGACGGTTCAAGGTTGATCCAAGAAAAGAGGCCGGCCCCCCCTACCCATGGGAAACCGGCCTACTCCTCGGGATTCTGCAGGCGTCGTTCAAGATTTTCGCTGCAATTCTGGAGTGGCCGAGAGTGGCTGGGGCGGCTGGGTTCGAACCAGCACCTTCCCGGGTAACAGCCGGGCGTCCTGCCAATTGGACCACACCCCAGCAATCTCTCGCGCCTGCGGTTCTTCCTCCAGTAGCACACTAGACCGCACTCCAAGAATCGGACCTGTTGAACGGACCTGAAGGTTTTTTTGTCCGAAATTGAATTTTTTTATTTTATTAAAAAAATATAGGTTTAAATCTATTTTTGCCCATATAGTTAAACCTATTTCGAGGTATGTGCTTGACAGGCATAGAGAAAAAAGTGACGCTGGAGTACCCCCCCTGCACCTCAAACATCCCCCCAATATGTCGAACTTCCACTCGGGTCGGCCCTGGCTCCTCTATGGGTTGCTGACCACATCGCTCTCGCTGAACTTGTACATGGTCACACATCGGCCTCCACCGGCCCGCCCTGTGTTGACGCACGATATAGAAGGCTCCGCACCGCTGGGTATTCATGAATCCGACGCGCCCCAAGTGGATGGCGTGCGAGTTCCCGTAGAAGTGATTCCCTCTTCTATGGAGCTGGACGATGATCGAGATGACCCTGTCGTTGAAGGCGTGGCTGCCATCGATGCAAGTTGGAAGATTCTGGATCAAGAAGTCACCCATTCTCTATCTCGGACATTTGCATCGGCAGAAGCAGAAGATGGAGCGGCTTTGAGCGCGGTGTATTCGCGAATCTTCCATTGGGACATCGATTTGAGGAAAGACCTTCGGAAAGGTGATCAAATCCGCGTGGCATGGAAGCGCGGCGATGAGGGCATCGAAATCGCCGTCGCATCGTTGAAGTCTGGCAAGCTGGGCAAGACGATCACCGCTTACAAATACCAACGAGCAGGCGATGATTTTCCAAGCTACTGGCGAAAAGATGGCACGGAGATCGCACGTCGACTGAAAGAATCGCCGCTGGCGGACTACGAAATGGTCACGTCTCTATTGAAAGATCGGCCACGTCATGCCGGAATGGACTTTAAAGCCCCAGAAGGAACTGCGGTTTTGGCCACGCGATCCGGTACGGTCACCCGGACCGACTGGAATACGCGGGCCAATGGGAACTGCGTTGAGGTGCGATTCGCCGATGGCACCCTTGCCAAGTACCTCCATTTGTCGAAGACAGGCGTTCGACCTGGCGTGCGAGTGAACACAGGAGATGTGCTTGGAGAAAGCGGCAACACCGGCCGGAGTACGGCGCCGCACCTTCACTATCAGCTCAACAAAGGCAAGCGGGTCTTGGACCCGATTTCAGTCCACGGGACCCATGGTCGGTCCATTAAACCGGGAGAACTTGATGCGTTCGGAAACGATGTGGCGCGATTGGACGCGCTCCTCGGGAACGCCCTGGCAAGGCGCTAGGGTAGACCCTTTTGCGAACCCACAGCGTAGAGGACCGCGGCATCGTCGGGTAGATGATCGACCGCCTCCAACGCGACACCGGCCAGTTCCGCGGCCCGTAAGAGGTCCGCTTCCCGAGGCCTAAGATTGTAGGTCCACGCGGGTGCTTTCGGAATGACCAGCATGTGGCCTCCGTCTGCGCGTTGAATGAGATCGTGTAGCGCCGTCTTTCGAGATGTCAGAATGTGCGTCCAACCATGCCGATAATCGATGTCGGGCCGAAGGATGTCTAAACTTCCAGCGGATTCGTAATCCAACGTTACCAGCCGTTGCACATCATTATTATCCAGCATTTTAATCAGCTTTTGTTGGCCGGTAGCGGTGACTGTGGGACGCTCAATGCTGTCCAATACACTGTCTGTCATCGCAATAGATTGGATGCCGAAAATCACCCAGGGTGAGCAACATATTAGAGCTGTGGCGATTCTTTTAAAGCTTCCCTGGGCTGTCAGGTGGCTACACACGGTGTCGATGGACAGTCCGGCTAAGATCATCAAGGTGGGTGTTGCGATGGCCAGATGGTGAAGGTCGCGCGCCACACCCCATGTGGCAAGCACTTGCAACAACAAGAAAACTGAGCAAAAACGAGTCAATGCCAAGCGGGGTGTAGGGTCGCGATCTCGCCAAGCCAGCCCCACTCCGAAGAGCACTACCCCCCAGCCCAGAAAACGCAGGGGAGAAATCCAGGTGGGCGCCGTGGCACCCCATGCTGCACCGAGAAAGCTTGTGCCATCACCGAGCCAGGCCTGTAGAGCAGCAATCGATTCACGGGGTGGACGACCGGAACCGGAAAAAGTATCCGACACTCTGTCCATTTGAAGGGCGATATGGTCGTGACTGCCGATGGGATTCAGTCCGGCCTGCGCATGCATGAGCCAAGCGGTCAGTAGCGGTAGCATGGGAAGCAGGGCCGCGATGATTACCGGTACCCAATGGGTGGGAAGAGGGGGGCGCAGACGCGGCTTATCCTGACGCAATAAAAGAGCCGTCATAGCGAGTGGAACGAGGGCAAGGATGAAGGTGAGTTTTGCGCTCAAACCCAGCCCCACCCCGGCCGCAAACCCGGTCAAGCCATGGATCCCTCCTGCCCAGCGGCGACTCCAAAGGGACCAGAGGCAGAGAAGAACGGCAGCATGTAAAAGAAGCTCTGTGCCCCCCAGTGCGCGCCGAAAGAAGACGAAAGTCCAATCGGTGGCCAGCAATAGACTCGCACAGCAGGCCGCTATGGTGGATGCATGGATGCGTAGAAAGCGGTGAACTAAAGCAATCAACAGCGCACCACCCAATACATGAAGGGCGGTTGTGATTCTGAAACCCAAAACCGACAGGATGCGAGCTGGCCAATCCGCGAGGCCACCAGTGTATAGGTTCACGGCCAGTGGGAGCTTGAAATCACCGACGGCGAGGGTGGCCATGGGGCGGGTGCTGTGGGCACTCAAGGGACCCCAATCGGTGTGAGGTAGCGGTATGGCGAGATTCGAAGAAGGTTCGGAGACCATCCAGGTCCATGCCACCTCTCCGACGATACCCATACCGTTGATTCCCCAAAAACAGAGCCCCACAAATGCGACCAAAATGACAGCGAGCACGATGCGTGCGTGGTGGGTTGTGAGGAAAAACATGGAATTATCTTCAGGACAAGAGGGTTTGATCCGTGCATATACTGTCAGAAGGAGACATGTCGTGACGAAGCCGCAGACAAAAGGATGGCGTGAGAAGTTGGCCCAGTGGGCTGACAGTGCGGTGGATTGGATGGCAGGACTGCTGCCCGTGGCTCCCGAGCCTGTCCCTGTGCGTATTCCGCCTCGACGCCCTCAAGACACGAATCGTCGATAGGTGAAAAGCACCACGATTGCGCGACATCCATTCGCTTTGGCCATGCATGTCGCAGGGTGACTCAGACGACCCGCCACATCGGTATCCGCGGGTGTGAAGAACAGGGTGGGTATTTCTGAGATTTCTTTGCATCGCTGTGACTATCCTCTTGCGGAGTCTTGATATTTTCGGCTGGTCTTTCGGTGAATTCACGCTTACCGAGAAGGGGTCGGAGGAGTCGTCCGCCTTGTACACCGCTTTTTACTTCATGATGCTGGGTAGGTTTTATGGCCGGCTTTCTGAGGTGACCGCGTGAGTGCTGAGTTGGTTATCGAAATCGTTGTTTTTTGTTTGGCCGGTGTTGCTGCTTGGTTGAGCGTGAAGCCCGCCACACCCATGGAATGGGAAAGGCTCTGGAAAGTCATTCTGGCTACGGTGATCCGTGGGGAGATTCAAGCCAGCGGTAAGGATCAGGATGAGTGGTGGAACCGATTGAGTGCCGTACCGTTCCACCCAGCGGGTAGAGATGTTTACGACAAGTTGTTTCGGCCGGATCCTGAATCGATTTCGATCCCGGCTCTCGAGGGCGAGCGGGCTTTGGTGGAAGCTTTGGCGTCCTTAGATAGCCCAGAGGCTCGCTATGCATGCATGTTTCGGGAATCCGAAATTGCTGAAGCGGCCTTAATGTCGAATCCCATTGAATTGGGGAAAGCCTATGATCCGTCTCTGCCCCTTGCCCCGGGGGTGGACTGGGAAGCCATCGCGGCATGGGATGTGACGGTTCAATCGGCGATCGCGCGGCGGCTGAATGATGTCGTCGTGGCTTTGATCGGTATGTCTTCGGCCGAATTGCTCGACTCTTTGCCCCACGGCTCGGTCTGGGAAGTCGAGAACCCAGACGAGGAGAGCCTACTCGCCTTAGTGAAAGAAAGTCACCAGCGGTTGGTCATCATCGCAAAAGGCGATGAGGCCTGCACAGCATTGGAGTTGCTCCACGGATCACCGAATCTTCGCGACCGTCTGGTGGTGTTCATCAGCCTGGGTGCACATCTTCAAAAAGATATGGAACAAGGTTGGTTATGCCAGCATTTCCAACATAAAGAATTCGATACAGAATTGAATCGTCGCACCCTCTACATGGCCATCTCGGATCCTGGAAGCACCTTGACCGATTCCCGCCATCAGACTTTTCCTGATCCTCCGGTTCCACCATCAGGATGGACGCCCATTGAGGCGGTAGACTTGGGCTTGCTGCCATTGGGTCAACAGGATCCAATGCTGTTCGCCCGTGCGTTATGGGTTCTCCTCGCCTTCTGCTTTCACTCTCGCTGATCGGTTCTTATGAATCACGTATTTTTTGGTCTTGTTGCGCTCGCCATGCTCTTCGCGGTGCTCAATGGGACGCCCGCAGAGGTGGGACAAGGCGCGCTCGATGCCGCCAAAGGAAGCGTCGATCTGGCCATTGGTCTGGTCGGATATATCGCCCTGTTTTTGGGTTTGATGAAGGTGGTCGAAGAAGCGGGTGGTCTGGCATTTATGGCCCGCTTGATTCGGCCCGTCATGGTGCGGCTGTTTCCGCAGGTCCCTGAAGATCATCCTGCCATGGGTGCCATGGTCATGAACATTGCAGCCAATGCTTTGGGTCTGGGAAATGCCGCGACACCGTTCGGTTTGAAGGCCATGAAAGAGTTGAATGAATTGAACACTGAAAAAGGGACTGCCACCAACGCGATGGTCCTATTTTTGGCGATCAACACCAGTGGATTGGCGCTGTTGCCAACCGGCATCATTGGGCTGCGTGCATTGCAGGGCTCGACGGATGCCGCGGCCATCTTTCCGACCACATTATTGGCCACCGGGGCATCGACCATCGTGGGTATATTTGCTGCGGTCACCCTTTCGCGTTTGCCTGTTTTCTCGAAGTCGGCACCGCCTCCGGCGAACCCGGTTGAACGCAAGCCGTTTGATCTGTTGGCATTGGCCCCTTTTTGTGTTGCTATGGGGCTCTTGGTGGCTCTCGTGGCCGTGGTTTACACCCATGGGGAAGCGGCGAGTCAGTGGATTATGCCCGCACTGATCTTTGGGATGCTGGCCATCGGGGTGGTGCGTAAAGTCAAGGTTTACGAGGTCTTTGTGGCGGGAGCCAAAGAGGGCTTTTCGTTGGCGATTATGATCATTCCCTACCTAGTGGCCATTTTGAGCGCGGTCGGAATGCTTCGGGCATCCGGCGGCCTCCAACGCATCGTCGGTTGGGTCAGTCCGGTGACCGAAATGATGGGGGTTCCGGGAGAAGTGCTTCCGTTGGCACTCCTTCGGCCATTAAGTGGCAGTGGAGCTTTTGGAATCACCGCCGAACTGCTGGAAACCCACACTCCAGACTCTGTGATTGGGAACATTGCATCGACGATGAATGGCTCTACGGAGACGACCTTTTATGTGCTCGCCGTGTACTTCGGATCGATCGGGATCACCAAGATTAGACACGCCGTTCCGGCCGGATTGGCCGCGGATATTACGGGTGTGATCGCGAGCTGCTGGGCCGTTCACTGGCTTTTAGGCTGAGGCTTTTGGACTATGTGGGTGCTCGGCTCAATTCCTGCACCAGCCAGTCCGTGTCTTGGACGCCCGTTTCGGGAAGTGGGACCCGGCTTCCGGCGACACATACCACCATCTGACTGAGGCCGTGCAGTCGCATAAAGGGTCCCTGAACACGGTGAACGCTCTGTAGTTTGTCGCGACTTATGATGAAGGTGCGGCGATTAAAGAAGCCGCGTCGGGATACGATGGCCGAAGGAGTGACCAACCATCCCTGCTTTTTCCAGTCGAGCCATGCGCCGACCCAAGCGATGGGCAAAATCGCAAGAATGACCCATCGATAGGGACCAAATAAAGCCATGCCGAAACCAATGAGAATCGCCGCCCTCACCGTGGCTCCGAAAATCGATCGGTAGAGCGAGCGCGGATGGGCCGGGTTGAGTTTGGCGGTCCATGGATCGACCTTGGCGTGCGGAGCTGCTGTGGATGTGACTCTCCCCAGGTCTGGGTAGTCCACCATGGGAACCATTCCTTCCGCTTGGCGCTGCTCTCCGTCCACAAACCCCAGGCCTGCGGTTTCGATGAGGATGGTGCCATAGCCCATGATTCGTCGCAGCAGCGGTTCGTCGGCCCGAACAATTTGGACTTTGGAGAGCGGAATTTCGACCCGTCGTCGCGTCGTCAGGCCTTGCTCTGTTCGGATGACGTCAGCCAAACTCAGCATTTTGTAGCCGAAGTACCGAAAAAGGCTGGTCAATGCAGAGACCGCCCACGAGGCCACAAAGGCCAGCATGAAGGCGGCAATAACCATGGTGGGTTGCATATTGACTGTGAAATCGGCGGCGACTTCCGGTCCGGCCTGGGTCATGACCTCAAGCCCGATGGCCGTGATGACGGCGACGGTGCCAATGGTGCGTTGAGTGAGCCCAAAAGCCAGGATTTCGGAAATACCCATTTCGACGATGACTTCGCCCTCGTCACCGTCTTCACCCTTCGAGTGCGATAGCGAGCCGAGTTCGGCCAGATGAGCCCTAAGCTCTGTGGCTTCTTCGACAGAGAGTGCGGACAACAACCCCTCTGTCGTTTGCTCTCCGGCGGTATCGATGCGGAGTTCAACCAACCCAGACCAGGTATGAAATAAATTCTGGACCAATTCTATGTTTTGGATTCGCTCCGGATCGATCGTTCGTGCCTGCCTATTTAGGAGGCCTTGTTTGATCTCGAGACGCCCTTGATGGATGCGATACCGAAGGGTGGCCCAATGGATGAAGGTGTTCCAAACGCTCATGAGAGCGAACATGAGGATGACCAGGAGGTCGACGAAGCGCATACCGACACCCTGACCACTCACGACCACAAAGAGCAGAATCGGCCACATGCTTCGAATGGTGGACCAGGCTCGTGGAATGAGATTGACGATCAGGCTTGTGGGGTGCAGCCCGAACCAGGGCGTGTCGGAGGTGATGACGGTTTCCGCATCGTGTATGGATCCGAGGGAATCCACTGGCAACCGATTGGATTTGGGATCGACGGGCTCCAAATGGACGCCGAGCGTCATGGACGGTTCTTCTTCCAGGTGGACGCCGAGCGTCATGGACGGTTCTTCTTCCAGGTGGACGCCGAGCGTCATGGACGGTTCTTCTTCCAGGTGGACGCCGATGGTTTGGGAGGGTTCCTCATCCTCCAGAAAGGCGCCCAGGGTTTGTTCTTGTGTGAAAGGAGGTTTGACAGTCGATGAGACGGGGGCCTTTTGTGGGCGGGGTATGGGACGGGTGGGTGAATCGTCGATGTCGGCAGGAATCGGTCGAGGAGCCTCTTCGGTTGGAAGTTCAGCCTCTATGTTGGCCCGAATGATGACATCCGTTTGAGTATCTGGATTGTCCTCATCCTTCTTCTCGTCCTCATCAGACCCCATCGTCGCCCCCGCGTCGAGAGAGTTCATCCCGAAGGTGTTCTGCTACCTCGGTTCTCAGGCCGGGTATCGATGCATCTGCGAGACTGCCGGCCGCTGTGAAGATCATGAGCCTGGATAAGCCAAACATTCGCTCCAAAGGTCCTTGTCGAGTGTCCACATGTTGAATTCGATTGTGAGGAACAGAGGACCATCGCCGAAAAAGGACGCCATGTTGCACCAGCAGATCGTGTTCTCGCACGACATATCGGAATGCGTTGTACTCCAGTGCCGGCCAGAACAAGGTGAAGACGACGTTCATGGCGACCAGGGTCCCGACGACCACGATGGCGACGGCTGCCGGAATGGTGGTGGCTGATGCGATCCCCAATGCGATGAGCATGGGAATCGTCACGACCATCAGACGCACCAGTCGCTGCATACGCCACAACATGATGGTGTTGGGGTCTAATCGCTGGCTGCCATTTTGATCGATCATGAACATCCCATACCACGCCTTAGCCCTGCACGGTTGCTAAGACCTTGGTACCATCGTGAGGATATGAGATTTCACACCTCCCTACCTATCTTGTTGTTGTTCGCTCTTGGGTGTACAAAAGACACGCCTGTTCCTGTTGAATCCATGCGCTCAGACGGCGATGCAGACTCGACCGACGCAGAGGATACAGACTCCGGATCGGAAGAAGACACGCCAGAAGACACGCCAGAAGATACGGCAGCGGAGGATCCGGACTGCGAAACGACCGTGACACGGACATGGCCTGTCGATGGCGCAGTCGACCACTATTACCTTGACCCCATCGTTTTTGAATTGTCGGAGCCGGATGAAACGGCCACGGTTGTGATGGATGTCGAGGGTGAAACTACGGTGTCGGATGATGGCTTGCGAGTCACCTTTACGCCTTCATCTCCGCTCGAACCGTCCACTTCGTACACGGTCACGTTGGACTACTGCTACGCCGAACCTGAGATTTCCTTTTCGACCTCGCACTATGGTCAGCCGCTGGAAGCCAGCACGGATCTCGAAGATGCTGTCTACATGCTGCGTTTTACGGACGGTGAGTACACCGTCGGCGATAATGCCGGTGAGTTGATGAATGCCATCTTTCGATGGCCCATCTTGGTCCAAATGCAGGATGTTGATGGACCATATGTGAACCTTATGGCTGCACTCGGGAAGACAGATTCGGACATTTATGAACAGAACACATGTGCCCGGACGATTTTGATTGAGGACATACCGACCAGCTCCCTACCCATGCTGTCCGGTGGTGTCAGCGATCAAGAGTTTGGAGCCCATGAGGGCCTGTTACGGTTCGACTCCTTTACCTTTGAAGGAACAATTGCCGCCGATGGCGCCACGCTGGGAGGCATTCGCTATTCGGCATCGATGGGTGTCGCAGAGATAGCCGACTTGTTGCCCGATTTTGGAGATGTGGACGCGGTATGTACGCTGGCAGCCAATCTGGATATTCCATGTGAGCCCTGCGATACCGACGAGTATAAACTGTGTATACGGGTGGCGGCACAGCACATTCCGGGGGTACGGGTCAGCACAGAAATGACCCCCATCGATGTGCCGGGCGTTCACGAAGATTGCGAGACTGAAGAAGAAGACTGATGGATCTTGCCGCACTTCTGGCCGCCATTGCGGAAGGGGGCACCAATGGTGCTGTCCTCGCCGAGCGCTTTGGCGTGTCCCGTTCGATGATTTGGAAGGGAATGCAGACGCTCAGACAGGAGGGCCTTCAGATTACCGGTGAAGCAGGCACCGGATACCAGTTGGTGGATTCTGCTGGTTTTGGGCCCCACACCTTGTCGTGGCGACTCGGTCGTCCAGTCGAATTTTTCCCGCAGTGTGGATCCACGAATGTAGAGGCGCGCGGAATTGCGGAATCGAGGTCCGATTCTTCCGGAATTTTGGTCGTCGCCAATCAGCAGGATGCTGGCCGTGGTCGCTTGGGGCGGTCGTGGGAAGCGGAATCAGGGAAGAACTTGCTGTTTAGCCTCGTCTTGACGCCCTCCGTCATCCCTCAGCTTGCCCCCGTGTGTGTTTTGGCATGGGCAGCTGCTATGGCTGAAGTGCTCGATTGTCAGGTGAAATGGCCTAACGATTTGGTCACCCAAGATGGCAAAAAAATCGGTGGCATTTTGGCGGAGTTGTCCGCTGAAGCTGAACGGGTTCGATTTGTGGTGATGGGTGTGGGTATCAATGTCAATCAGACGGACTTTCCCGGACTTCCTCTGGCTTCCAGCCTGGCGATTGAAGCCGGCCAGCCTCAAGATAGGGCGAAGTTGCTGGGCCAACTGGTCAAGGCCATAGAAAGCGTCGCGACGGATGGTCAACCCAGCTTAGAGCCGTGGCGTGCGCGGAGCCACACCATTGGCCGGCGGGTTCGTGTGGGTGAGGTTGAAGGGATCGCAGAAGGCATTCGTGAAGACGGGGCCCTTATCGTGGGGGGAAGTCCAGTTTTGGCGGGTGATGTGGAAATGGTCACCCCATGACCGAGGCCTGGAGACTGCGGGTTTGGACGCGGTTTCTCGCCACAGCTGACGAAGTGTGGCGCCTGAAAACGGATCCGGCGGCATTGTCGAATGAGTTTCGTCCGTGGATATGGTTCACCATGTCGTCTGCGGATCAGGCCACGCTGGCCGCAATATTGAGTGAACCGGACGGGGTAGGGCGAGTCCGTGCGCGATTGTGGCCCTCAGGAGTCCGCTGGGACATGGACATTGAAATGCTGCAACTCGGGACAACCTATCGGGACCGGTCAACGAATGGCGTGTACCGGGAATGGGAGCATACCCATAGAATTATTCCTGCCTCCGATGCCACGGTGTATGTGGATGAGGTTCGATTTGTCCCCGTGGTACCCCGTGCGAAATGGCTAGCATCGATGACACGAGTGCTGTTTGAACACCGGCATTACCGGGCTGCAAAACGATTGTCTGCGGAGGCGGGCACCATCGGCGTCTCCGTGCTTCGGCTGGACTGTCCCGCCGGCTCTGGCTAGGAGCGTGCATGCTTATTGGAATCGATGTAGGAAATACGAACACCGTTATCGGTGCCCTCGAAGGCTTCGATGTCACTCATCTGTGGCGAGTGAGCACCGTGGCGCGGACGACGGATGAGTTCGGACTGACTTTGGTCCAACTGCTCGAACACAACAACATTCCTATCGAGGATGTGGAAGGCGTGGCAGTTTGCTGCGTCGTTCCGAGTGTTCTGTATGCCATCGAGAAGTCCGCACGCCGCTATCTGCATTGTGGTGTTTTGGTCGTGGGACGAGGCATCAAGACGGGAATGCGAGTGCGCACCGATAATCCCAGAGAAGTGGGTGCGGATCGTATCGTTAATGCGGTGGCCGCTTTTGAAGATCATGGAGGTCCGCTTGTCGTCGTAGACTTTGGTACCGCGACCACCTTTGATTGTGTCAGTGCAGAGGGTGACTACATCGGGGGGGCGATCGCACCGGGCTACCAAATATCGGCAGATGCCCTGTTTACGCGTACAGCCAAACTTCCTCGGGTACCTCTACAACGTCCCGAACGCGCCATTGGTACCAATACCGTATCAAGCATGCAATCCGGTCTTTTTTGGGGGTATGTAGGGTTGGTGAATGAACTCGCTCGCCGATGTAAAGCCGAGTTCGACGTTCACCCCCGTTGTGTGGCTACGGGAGGTTTGGCTCGGATTATCGGCGGGGCTTGTGACGAGATTGATGCGCATGATGAGCATCTGACCTTGAAGGGTCTTCGCATCCTCTGGGACCGCAATCAATCCGAGTAGAGTTTGGCGAACCCGTGCGGTGAAACCGAAAGAGCGCTACCATTCCCATATGGGCATTCCTTTTGAACGACTGGGTATTCCGGCACAATTTCGGAAGTCAGTGGCGCCATCGGCGCCACGTGCGGCGAAGGTCGCCGTCGCAAAAGGATTGATTCCCACGACAGCGGATGTGCAGTTGTCTCTGTTGTATGTGTTGGCGGTGGACAAAGACCGAGCTGTTGCCAAAGCGGCGCGGGCTACCATGAAAGGGATGCCGATTTCCCAGGTGATCAGTGGTATCTCGCAGTCGACCTTTCCCAAGGTTTTAGAGTTTATCGCTCAATTTCGCCCCGACCCGGAGCTGGATCAGAGGTTGCTTCAGCTTCGGAGCACGCCCGATAGGGCTGCTGAAATGGTGGCCGCTCGAGCGGATGCCGGCCTGTGCGAGATTTTAGTGCGCAACCAAGAACGCATGTTGATGACCCCGTCTGTCTATGTGTCACTTCACGGCAATCCCCATTGCTCAGATGATGAGCTGGCCAACGCGGAATCGTTTCTCCGACTCCATCGATGCCTCCCGGATGTCCCAGCACGGAGACCTTTCGCCCCACCTGAAGAAGTCAAGGTAGAGACGGTAAAGGCGAAACCGAAAAAGAACCTATTAGACGATCTCTTCGAGGATGAGGCCGATAAAGAGACGGTGCCGGAGAATGACCCCTCACCAGTGGCGGTTGAAACTGAACCTAAGCCTGTTCCAGTCACGCCGGCCCCAGCACCGGTCATGCCCGAAACTGAAAAGGTCGGTCTGGACATGTTTGACCTGGACAAAATGTCGACGGACTCGAGTCGGTTCGGTGCGTTCAAGTTCAACTTTGACGATGACATGGACGACTTCTCATGGGATCTCACTCATGACGCAGAGGAAGGCGCGGGTTCCGACAAGAAAGAGGAAGAGGAAGAGGAACAGCGGCAGAGCATGGAGCAAAAACTCCGAGATATGCCTGTCGGTAAGAAAATCAAGTTGGCTTATATGGGTAACCAATCCGCTCGGAAAATCTTGGTTCGGGATCCCAACAAAGTGGTGGCCGCAGCGGTCGTGAAGTCCGGTCGGATGACACCGAATGAAGTGGCGTCATTTGCCGGAAACAAGAACCTTCATGACGAGGTTGTTCGGCTGATCGCAGAGAATAAAGAGTATGTTCGAAAGTACCCAGTGCAGGTGGCTTTGGTCAACAACCCGAAGTGTCCGGCGCCATTGGCTCTGCGTTTGATGCAGAACCTGCACAAGCGCGACCTTCAACAACTCGCGAACAACAAGAACGTGCCCTCTGTCATCTTTGGCACTGCGTCCAAGATGTTCAAAGAGAAGTATCGAAAGTAGTTGGTCTACCCCTAATCGAGGGGGCTGTATGGAAGTCCGTGAGCGTCAGCGACGGCTTTGTAGGTGATTTTTCCATCGGCCACATTGAGGCCTGGCTTCAACGTGGGATCGGCAGCAATGGCGGCCTTCCAGCCCATATTGGCAATCATGACCCCTTGGCGCATCGTGGCGTTGTTGAGGGCGAATGTCGACGTTCTCGCTACCGCGCCGGGCATATTGGCGACGGCGTAATGAACGATGCCATCCACCTCGTAAATGGGGTCAGCATGAGTCGTCGCATGGGTGGTCTCGACACATCCACCTTGGTCGACGGCCACGTCGACAATCGCTGCGCCTGGCTGCATGAGGGCAAGGTGATCCCGAGTGACCAGATGGGGAGCTTTCGCTCCGGCCACGAGCACGGCCCCGATGACCAGATCGGCACTGCCCAACGCTTGCTCGAGATTGTGAGTGGAGCTGTAGAGTGTTTTGACTCTTCCTTCGTAGGTGTTGTCGAACCAACGCAGGCGGTGCAGGTTGATGTCCAAGACGGTGACATCGGCCCCCATTCCTTTGGCCATGCGGACCGCATTCAGTCCGACGATTCCACCGCCGATGACCAACACGTTTCCGGGGGGTACACCGGGAACGCCTCCTAACAGGACGCCTCGGCCTCCACATACCCGCTCAAGGCATCGTGCACCGGCTTGCACACTCAATCTACCGGCCACTTCGGACATCGGGGTCAATAAAGGAAGGGACCCGTCTTCATCTTGCACGGTTTCATAAGCGATACCCACCACCCCGGAATTCAGCAGCGCGTCTGTCTGAGGCCTATCTGGCGCAAGGTGCAAGTAGGTGTAGAGGATTTGTCCCTCTCTCATCCGGGGATATTCGGGAGCGATGGGCTCCTTCACCTTCCAGATCATTTCGGCTCTGGACCACACTTCTTCGGCTGTTGAGACAATCTCAGCCCCTGCGGCGATATATTCTTCATCGGGAATACCCGAGCCAGAACCTGCGTTTTGTTCGACGATCACTTGATGACCGTTCGATACCAGTTGACGGACGCCAGCAGGAATTAGACCGACACGGTTCTCCTGTGGCTTGATTTCCATGGGGACACCGACGAGCATGAGAACCTCCCAGAGAGTCGCGGCCAGGTCTATCCCATTGTGTTTTGTTAGGAAATAGCCGATCTCATCAACAAGCCTTCCAAGACGGTTTTCTCACCGTTTTTGGGGCCTTCGGGTTAGAATCAAGAGATCAAAGAGGTGACACATCGAGGTCCAAAATCTACGAGAGCCCCCTACCCCTAGGGTGAATCGCTCGGATTTGATTGCCACTGGCGAAGACGCACGGCCATTTCGGTGCACTCTGGAATATGAGTCGGCGGATGCCTTGCGTGAAGTGGTGGGTGAGCTGGGCAAGAATCTCAAGATCGTCGCAGATGTTTTTGAGGTGGATGTGGCTCAACGGGGTCAATCGATCATTGTCATTGGGATCGAAACGATGGTGGATCAGGCCTCTGATCTTCTGGCGCAACTCGATGCCATTGTGTCGACCGGCTACAATTTGAATAGCAAAGACGTGGAGCAGGCGGCTCGTTTATTGAAGTCTCGGCCTCATACCGATCTGATTGATCTGTTCAGCGATACCATTCACATTGGCGTAGGAAATCAAAGGATTCATCCCCGAACCCTCAACCAACGAGTCTATGTTGATGCGATTCGTAGCCACGATTTGGTCTTCGGGGTGGGTCCTGCGGGTACCGGAAAAACCTATCTGGCTGTGGCGATGGCTCTGGGCTGTTTGTTTCGGAATGAAGTGAAGCGCATCATCATTAGTCGTCCCGCTGTCGAAGCCGGCGAAAAGCTGGGTTTCTTGCCGGGCGACATGGTGGAAAAGGTCGATCCGTATTTGAGGCCCATGTACGATGCCCTCTATGATCTTGTCGATGCAGACCGCGCCAATAGGCTTCTTGAGAAAGGGATAATTGAGGTGGCGCCCATCGCCTTTATGCGCGGTCGAACCCTGGCCGATGCGTTTGTCATTTTGGACGAGTCACAAAACACGACGCGTGAGCAGATGAAGATGTTTTTGACGCGTCTCGGGATGTCGTCGAGAGCTGTGGTGACCGGAGATCCTTCTCAGGTGGATTTACCTCGAGGTGCCAAGAGTGGATTGGCCGACGCGGTGCGTGTGCTGGATGGTGTCAAAGGCATTGCAATGGCTCGATTTACGGCTGTCGACGTGGTCCGACACCCGCTGGTAGCCCGAATAATTAAGGCTTATGATAAGGCTGAGGCGGAACACCGTGAGTAATGAAGACTCCAGCGATAAACCGTTCGGTGGCGCCACTATAGGTTTCTACCGGCGGCTTTTTGTATTGGTTGTGCTCGCTTTGGGTTCCGGTGCTCTTGTTGGCGAATACAGCGATACGACGGGAGCGCTGTTGAAGGTGGGAGTGGTCTCGGATGATTCCGTGCGCGCGACGTCGAGCTTCCCTTTTATTGATCGGGAGGCCACGCTGGAACGTCAGCGCATTGCGGAGTCGAGCATTAAGCCGGTGTTTGATTTTGACACGACTCAGTCAGCTCGTATGCGGGCCCGCATTGAAGATTCGTTTGAAATGGCTCGCCACCGACTGTCTGTCTTGGGCGAAACGCCAACAGCAGAGTCCACAGTCAGTATTCGTGCCGATTTTATAAAGATGTTGGACCTCTCATTGGATGATGAGACGATGGGGCGCGTGGTCGCCCAGAGGTTTTCTAAAGAGATCGAACAACTGACTGAACAGTTGACATCTAGCGAATTGAGTCGGTTTACGATTGCAGAAAGGAGTCTTCTTCCAGATAAGCAGCGCCCCATAACGGTGGTTCGGATTTTTCAGGATTCGCGCGATGAAATCACCTTGGAAGATTTTTCCAAGGTGGTGACGCCAGAAGAATCGCGTCGCGTCATTAAACTGGCCGCATTCGATGTCGCCCCCGAGGCTTTGCCTGTGGATGCACGATTGGCGGCAGTGGCCATTGCTCAAGCGGCGGTGCGATCCAATTTCTCATACAACCAGTTGTTGACTGAAGACCGTCGTCGCGCGGCCCGGGACGAAGTTCCCGATGTGGTGATACAGATTCAGAAAGGCACCACCATTGTTCGCGAAGGTGAAGTCGTATCGCCCGCCCAAGCGGAAACGCTGGAGGCCATGTCTGAAGCTCGTGGGAATTACGGTTCGGGATCGCTCTTTGCCGCATTGAGTTTCTTCGCTGCGCTCTTTTTCTTTGCCCTCTACACTTTTGGGGCTGGCTTTATTAAAAAGTTTTCCACGCGTCCTCGTGACGTGGAAGCCTCGGCCTTTCTTTGCTTAGTGGTTTTGGCCCTGGGTCGTTTGGTCATAGAGCTGTCGCAGCCGCTGAGTTCTGTGGCCGGCAATGGTGTTTTAGCCAACAGTTTTTGGTATCTCGCCCCTGTCGCAGGGGGGGCCATGCTGGTTCGCATTTTGGTGAACAGTGAAACGGCTTTGGTTTGGGTGGCCGGCACCAGCTTGATGGTGGGGCTGATGATGGATGCCCACGTCATGTACACCATCTTTTTCTTATGTTCTGGATTGGTTGCTGCGGGCGGAATCGCTCATACCAAGGAACGGGTCAATGTTCTTCGGGCGGGATTGCTGACAGGCTTGGTGAACGCTGCCATTGCGCTCCTCATTGGCCTGCTGCAAGTCCAACTTGGAGATGTCGGCTATTCGGCAGCATCTCAGCCACTCTGGGACATGGGGATGGCATTTTTGGCCGGTAATCTGTCGGCGATCATGGTGTTGGGCATGGTCCCCATGTTCGAACTCTTCGGTTTTGTGACGGACTATAAATTGCTGGAATTGGCCAATCTCAATCATCCATTGCTCCGGCAATTGATGCTTCGTGCACCCGGTTCGTACCATCACTCTGTCATTGTGGGTTCACTCGCCGAAGCGGGTGCAGAATCGATTGGTTGCAACGCCTTGATGACGCGAGTGAGTTGCTATTTTCACGACATTGGAAAGGCGGTCAAGCCGAACTATTTCATCGAGAATGTGCGGGATGCGCCCAACCCTCATGACCGCCTGGCACCGACTCAGTCGGCTCGGATCATCATCAACCATGTGTTGGATGGTCAGGCGCTCGCCAAACAGTACAAACTACCCAAACCCATCATTGATGCCATCATGATGCACCACGGTACTGGGGTCATTCAGTATTTTTATGCCAAAGCGGTGGAGGAAGCCGAAGAGGGCATGAAGGTGGACATAGATGATTTCCGCTATCCAGGAGAACTGCCGAGCACGCGCGAGGCCGGCATTATTTTCCTCGCTGATCGCGTAGAAGCGGCATGTCGGACCTTGAAGGACCCCACACGCGAAAGCATCCGAGGCATGATCGAGAAGTTGGTCAACGGTGCGGTCACCGATAGCCAATTGGTCCAGTGTCCTCTGACTATTAGCGAGCTTTACACCGTTATCGATACCTTTACGGAAACCCTGCTCGGTATTTATCATCATCGGATCGAATATCCGGGCATGCCCGTCATGCCGCCGAAAGGCGACACGGTATCCAAGTCGTCCATCATCACCTTGGATGTGGCGGGTAACGCTAACGAGGATGGTGAGGTCGCCTTGTCGCCTACGCCAGAGGCGTGACTTGGCCGATTTGTCGACGGATGCCGGAGCGACCCCATGGCTTGATGATGTGGGCGATGTGCTGGGCCTGGCGGAGACCGCTCTAACGGTGTTGGGGCGGCAGGGGCATGAGCTCTCCATCTTGCTCACAGATGATGCTCAGATCCGCGAACTGAACCGAGACTATCGGAACAAGGATTCGGCCACCGATGTGTTGAGTTTTGCTCAAATGGAAGGGGAGCCTTTTGTGAGTCCAGTACCCGTTTTGGGGGACTTGGTCATCAGTTTGGAAACGGCGCAACGTCAGGCACAAGACATCGGACATAGCCTCGCTGCAGAGGTTCGAGTATTGCTGGTTCATGGCTTGTTGCACTTGGTGGGCCATGACCACCTTGAACACGCCGATAGAATAGCCATGGCAAAAGCCGAGGATGATTTGCTTGCCGCCTTGCCCTCTGAGCCAGAGTGGCCTACAAGCACCGGTCTAATCGCGCGACAGGAATGAGTCATGAATCACGACACTCATGAGCTGTATAAATCCTTGAGCGGTCGCATAGCGACGCTCCGGGGGCATCTTTGACCTGGACGGTCTGAACAGGCGCATTGCCGATCTGGAGAAGCAGGCTGCGGACCCCGACTTTTGGGGGGACGCATCCAAGTCGGCCATTGTATTCAAGGAAAAGGCCCGTTTGGAACGTACTGTGAAAGGTTTTGAGGACCTCAATGGGGCGTTCGAAGATGCAGAGACCATGCTTGAACTGGCCAAAGAGATGGACGACGAAGACAGCATGACAGAAGGTGTTCAAATGCTGGAAGCGTTGGCGGCTCCCGTACGTCAGTTTGAGCTTCAGCAGATGCTTTCGGGTGAGGCTGATGAGTCGGATGCCATCCTGGAAATAAACTCAGGAGCGGGCGGTACGGATGCCAGCGATTGGGCTGAGATGCTTAAGCGAATGTATCTGCAGTGGGCATCGTCGATGGGATTTAAGGCCAAACTCGTTGATGAGGCCGCACACGAAGAGGCCGGTATCAAGAGTTGCACGATTGAGATCGCAGGCCAATACGCGTACGGGTATTTGCGGGCTGAAATCGGTGTGCATCGCCTGGTACGGATCTCTCCCTTTGATTCCAACGCGCGTCGCCATACGGCCTTTGCCTCCGTCGCAGCCTACCCTCAAATTGATGACAATATCGAAATCGACATCATCGAGTCCGATTTGCGGATCGATACCTACCGGGCCTCAGGAGCCGGAGGCCAGCATGTCAACACTACCGATTCGGCGGTGCGCATCACGCATATGCCCACCAATATCGTGGTTCAGTGTCAAAATGAGCGAAGTCAGCACAAGAACAAGGCCACTGCAATGAAGATGCTCCGGGCCAAACTCTATCAACACGAGATGGAGAAGCGGCAGGCCGAAGCCGATGCAGTCAATGCCAACAAAAAGGCCATTGAGTGGGGTAGCCAGATTCGAAGCTATGTCATGCACCCCTATCGGATGGTGAAAGATTTACGCACCGGGGTTGAAATGGGAAATACGGATAAAGTGCTCGATGGCGACTTGATGGGCTTTATGGAAGCGTGGTTGGTCCAAATGAGTACGGTTGAGGTGGGCCAATGAGATGGAGTCTTGCTGCCGTGGTCATGGCCTTGGTCTGTTGCAGTAAGGATGATGCTGGGACCAACAGCATCTCTGGCACTGTCAGCCTGCCGAGCCGGGGGCATACGGCAGCGATTTTTTGGGACACTGCTGTGGGCTATTCGAATGGCAGCACGTTTATCGCCTATCTCACAGGCGCCGAAGGGGCGTCGTGCGGTTCGATCGCTGAGTTTCTGGGTCCCAACGATCCTCCGACACGCAAGGACTCCGTTTTGCAAGGCGGAAGTTGCACGCTCATGATCAAGATCGAAGAATGGTCCGGTACCTCCGTTGAGAGCAGAACATCTGTAGATGCCGATAGTATTCATCCGGGTCTCTCCACCGTTCTGAGTTGCCATTTTGGTGAGGGAGAAACCTGGGTCAAAGAAATCCGAAATGAAGAGTACGAGGATTACTATTGGTCCGGGGACTATTTCATGGGCTCACCCGAAGTCTATTCGTGGGGCATAATCGGGGACGAAAGCGGGATAGATCTTCAGGTGGATTTCGGTCAGTTTGATGGGAATTTTCCGGATGAGACCGAGTTTGAACGCCATTCGGCTACCGCTGATATTGCGGGAGAAATGACGGTCTCGTGGTGCGAGGATCTCGTCACCGCAGAGGTGCTCTGAAATCCTCGGCATAGAATGCACGCGAATATGCCGCTGATCGGTTAACCCCCGCTGCCTGCGCATCGCGCGCACGCGGAGGGAAGTGCGCCATGTACGAATTTGATGACAGTCGGCTTGAGAAGCTCGCTGCCATGCGTGAAGAGGGAAATGAGCCCTATCCGCACAATTTGAGTGTCACCCATACGGCAGCTGAAGCGATCGCGCTGATCGGAGAACGCGACAATGAAGCGCTTGCGGAAGACACGACCACGGTGACCTTGGCGGGACGGTTGATGTTTCGGAACCTGATGGGGAAGGCCGGGTTTGCCCGCATCCAGGATCGCTCGGGCCGCGTTCAGGTGTACATCAAGAAGAATACGATTGGAGAGGAAGCCTTCGCGGTTTGGAAAAAGCTGGACGTGGGTGATCATATTCACGTGTCGGGCCGGTTCATGCGCACCCGGACCGGCGAGGCGACTATCCAGGCGACAGCGCTTGCTTTGGCGGGCAAGTGCATTGCATCCATGCCTGACAAGTACAAAGGCATCACGGACATCGAGTTTAAGAGCCGTCAACGCTATGTGGATTTGTTTATGGATCCAGAGTCGGCTGAGACCTTTCGCCGTCGCTCTGAGATCGTTCGCTATACCCGCGAGTTTTTTGCTGCGAGGGACTATCTCGAAGTGGAAACGCCGATGATGCACGTCATCCCCGGTGGGGCGACAGCCAGGCCATTTGTGACTCACCACAACGCGCTCGACATGGAATTGTACATGCGTGTGGCGCCAGAGCTTTATCTAAAGCGACTGGTCGTAGGAGGGTTCGACCGGGTCTTTGAGATCAATCGCAACTTTCGGAATGAGGGTGTCAGCACGAAGCACAACCCGGAATTCACGATGCTCGAGTTCTATGAGGCCTACCAGACTTGGCATGGCTTGATGGAGCTGACGGAAGATCTGGTCAGTGGAATGGCCGAGTCCGTCACCGGCAGCCATGAAGTTGTGTATGGTGAAACGACCCTCAATTTTGGGAAGCCTTGGCGCCGTCTGCCCATGGCAGATGCGATCGCTGAGTACGCGGGCCTGACAGCTGACCAAGTTCAAGACCCTGAGGCCTTGAAGGCCCGATGGCTACAGGATCACCCGAAGGATGCCAAGGATCCCCATCTGCCCACAACCTTGGGTAAATGGTACGAGTGGTTCATGGATGGCTATGTCGAGGACAACCTCGTTCAGCCCACCTTCATCACGCACTTCCCTGTAGAGATTTCTCCGCTGTCGCGACGCAGTGAGACTGAACCCGGCATCGCGGAACGGTTTGAACTGTTCATTGCGGGTCGAGAGATCGCCAATGGCTTCAACGAGCTCAATGATCCGGTGGATCAAGCCTCGCGATTCGAAGCCCAAGTGCAATCCCGTGAGGCGGGGGACGATGAAGCGATGTACTTTGACTCGGATTACATTCGAGCGCTGACTTATGGTTTACCTCCGACCGCAGGCGAAGGCATCGGCATTGACCGTTTGGTGATGTTGTTAACGAATCGACAGAGCATTCGAGAGGTGATTCTCTTTCCGACGCTTCGTCCCGAGGCGCCTCAAAAAGTCGCCGAATCGTCGGGAGATGACAACGCCTGATGCGCTTCGCCTTCCTAGTCGCATGGTCTCACTTAAAGGGACGTCGCCGTACTGCAGGAGTCAGCGCGATCGGTTTGGTGTCCGTGATCGGCGTGACGGTTGGGGTGACGGCACTGATTATGGTGCTGGCGGTGATGGAAGGCTTCGAAGTAGACCTGAGAGAGAAAATTCTCGGCTCGAACGCGCATGTCGTGGTGCTTCACTACGATGGATACTTCAGTGACTACGCCGCCGCAGGTGCCGAACTCAATGCTCTGGATGGCGTGGCCGCAGCGGCCCCTTTTCTCTATTCCGAGGCGATGGTTCAAGGCCGATTTGGGGCCAGTGGCGTGATCGTAAAGGGCATCGACCTGGAGGCCACCCCGAAGGTGACCGATGTGCGGAGTAATCTGGTTGTGGGGCCGAAAGGCACCATCACTTCAGATGCGGAGAAGCTCGATGTGTTCTCTAAGCTTCGCAAGCCGGATAGGGCGATCGCACAGCCAGCGGATGACAAGGATGAGCTTCCTGGCATTCTCATCGGGGTCCAACTGGCCAATCAACTGAGCCTTTTTCCGGGTGACAAGCTTCATCTGATCAACCCGGTTGGTGGCGGTAAGGGTCCGATGGGCACACCCTTACCGCGGGTTCGGCCTTTCAGGGTCGCCGGCATATTCAACTCAGGGATGTACGAGTACGACACCAAATGGACCTATGTTTCCATTCCGGACGTACAAGACTTTCTCAAGACACCCGGGATGGTGACGGGCTTTGAAGTCAAGGGAGAGGATATTGAGGAAGCATCCACCATCAAAGAACGCATCGATAAGGCATTGGGCTATCCTTTTTACACCAATCACTGGAAGAGTTTGAATAAGTCCCTTTTCGAGGCATTGGCCTTGGAGAAGATTGTCATGGGCTTAATCCTGAGTTTGATCGTGATGGTGGCCAGCCTCAACATTGTCGGCATGTTGATCTTGGTGGTCGTGACCCGGACTCGAGAGATTTCTATTCTCCGTGCCATGGGTGCTAGTGCCACGCGAGTCCGGCAGATTTTTGTCCTCGAAGGGCTGTTGATTGGCCTGGTGGGGACAGCCATCGGAACCGTGTTGGGTTTATTGGGTTGTGAAGGCCTTAGGAATTACGAGTTTCCCTTGGATACGGACGTGTACTACCTGGACACCCTTCCCGTCGTTGTTCAGTACGATACGGTCGGTGTGGTTGCCGTAGCTGCTGTGCTGATCTGCTTTTTCGCCACTCTTTATCCGGCCACCATTGCGGCTCGGATTCGTCCCGTTGACGGGTTGAGGTACGAATGAGCGAACTCGCACTCAAGGTTGAAGGGCTGACCAAGTCTTTTGAGATGGGCGGAAACCTCCTTCCGGTACTCAAGGGCATTGATTTGGAAGTCGAAACGGGTGAGCGTATTGCCATCGTGGGCCAGAGTGGCTCGGGAAAAAGCACGTTTATGCACGTGATTGGTACGCTCGATCAACCGACTTCGGGCCGGGTATTTCTCCATGGATTAGACGCTTTCGCGCGCGCGGACGCTGAACTGGATACGCTTCGCAACCGCCACATTGGCTTTGTCTTCCAATTTCACCACCTTCTTCCCGATCAGGATGCCGTGCACAACGTGATGATTCCGGCATTGATCGGTGGCATGGGCCCCGATGAAGCTCGCCAGCGCGCTGAGGTTCTCCTTGACCGTGTGGGTCTGAGTGATCGCTTGGATCACCGTCCTGGAGAGCTATCTGGAGGTGAACAGCAACGGGTGGCTTTGGCCAGAGCCTTGGTCCAAGGACCCAAGCTTCTGCTGGCGGACGAACCCACAGGAAATTTAGATCCAGACACAGCAGCAGAAATGTTGAATCTGATGCTGGAGTTGAACGCGGAGCAGAAAACTACTTTGTTGGTTGTGACCCATTCTTCGAGTTTGGCGGATCAGTTTCCGCGACAACTGGCTCTTGAAGGTGGTCAATTTGTGGAGCAAGCATGCGTATAGGTTTGCTTGGCATCTTGTTGGCGATGGGTCTTGGGCAGAATTCGTACGCTCAGGAGCCTACCCCGTCAGCCGACGACTCCGATTCGCCAGTGCCGGTGGACGAACAAGCTTCTGATGAAGAAGAGGGACAGTCCAGCACTGAAGCACCACCGCTGGTGCAAGGTGTGCCGGTAGAGATCGTTGGACACATTGCAGAGGTTCGCTTTGAGGGTCTCCGACGTGTCGAAGAAGCGGCGTTGATGGCGTCGGTCGGTATGCGAGCGGGTGAGTTGGTCAGTGCCGGAAAGATTCGTCGGGATCTGGTCAGTATTTACGACTCTGGATTTATCGATGATGTTCAGGTGGATGTTTCACCCGCTGAAGGCCCACCGGTCAACGGACAGCCGCAAGTCATTGTCACATTTGCAGTCTGGGAAAAACCGGCGGTTCGCGATGTGCTCATCAGTGGCAATAAAAAGATCGACGAGGAAGGGCTGCGCGAAGTCATCGACATTCCACCCTTTGCGGTTCTCAATCAAGCCGACATCACCGAAAATATCGCGCGCATGAGGGATAAATATCTCGAAAAAGGCTTCTACCTTGTTCAAATCGACCCCATTATTCATGAAGTGGGTGAAGATACGGTAGAACTCGAGTTTAAGGTCAAAGAAAACAAGAAAGTTCGGGTTCAACGTATCGATATCGTCGGCAATCAGAATGTTTCTGATCGCAAACTCAAGAAGTTTATGCAGACGAAGCAAGCGGGTGTCATGCCATGGCTTTCTGGGACCAAAGGCGTGTTCAATGAGGCGCTTCTTTCTGCCGATACGGTCTTGCTTCAACAGGTGTTCCAGGAGCATGGCTATGCCGATGTCAAGGTAGAGCCGGCCACGACTTATCTGTCCCAAGATAAGCGCTTTGTCTACGCCACCATTCATGTCACCGAAGGCGTCAAATATCAGATGGGTCGCATCTCGATAGAGGGCGACTTTGATGCCGACAAGGGGCTATCCAAGGAAGCTGTACGACGTGTTCTGGAAGGAACACCTGCCAAGGAAGTCCGACTTTGGTACGACAAAGCCAAGAGAAAGGCGGCGAAAGAGTCTGACGAAGAGAACCCTTCCCCCGCGGCAGGGTGGGACCGTAAACGGAAGTCCTTTTTCGACCTTGATCGCAACAAGCCCGTCAAGACAGGGGACGATTACAAGCTCAGCACCATTATGATGGCCCGGGCTCAGTTGGCGGATCTGTATGGCGAAGAAGGCTACGCCTTCGCCAATATTTCGCCGATCCCCACCACCCATCCAGAAGATGCGGTCGTCGATCTTAACTTTGCCATCTCCAAGGGCGACCGGATGTGGATTGGCCGGATCGACATTACCGGCAACGATCCAACCTTCGACAAAGTGATCCGTCGGGAGATCCCGATCAACGAGGGGGAATTGTATTCGACCTCAAAGATCAACGAAGCCAAGATGCAGTTGGAGCGGACCGGCTACTTTGAGTCGGTGGCGGTATCCACACCCAAGAGTACGGAAGAGCAAACACTCGACATGAAGGTGGACGTCACCTCTCAGCCCACGGGTAGCTTTTCGATTGGTGCGGGTTTCTCAAGCATTGAGAACTTCATGTTCACGGCCAATGTCCAGAAAAACAACTTTCTGGGCTTGGGCTACGTGATGGCAGCCGCTGCCCAAATCAGTGGTTTTCGTCAGAGCGCCAATTTCAATATCTTTGACCCGTATTTTATGGATTCTCGCTGGACCCTCCGTATGGGCGCATATCTGCAGAATTCGCAGTTTGTGGAAACGGAAATCAAGAAGGGTCTGAGCTTTGGTGTGGGCCGTTACTTGGACCCGCGCGACGATCATAAGCTTGAGTTGACCTACGGTATCAGCATCACCGACTTGCCCGCCTTGGCTGTTTTCAAGAGTCGTCTATTTGGTGGACAGCTGTACAACGATGGAACGGTCAGCACGGGAGGGCTCGTATACAGTCTGGATAAGCGGAACAACCGCATCCAGGCGACGAAGGGTTATCTCGCTGAATTGGGCGGGAGTTTGACGGGTGGCTGGCGCTCCGGTGAAGACAAACTGGTGAGCGTTTTGGGTGGTGATTTCAACTACTACCAACTGCAAGCCAATCTGCGGACCTTCTACCCTCTGGTCAAGTCCGAAGCCCTGGTCTTTAAGTACAACGTATCTCTGGGACATATGGCCAGTACGGATGGTCGGATCATCCCTTGGGTTCAGCGCTATAAAGTGGGCGGGATGACGACCATTCGGGGTTACGACTGGTTTTCACTGGGGCCCAGCATCCGGGCCAGTGGATACCGCCAGGGTACCAGTCACTTTACGTGGACTGGATCGGATGATCCGACAGCAGCGGATGACCGCTTGGTCATCGGTGGCGTTCGTTCCTTCGTCAACAACTTTGAAATCGAGGCGTCTATTGTTCGGCAAGCGGGCATTAGTACGGTGTTGTTCTTTGACGCTGGAAATGCCTACGGCGATGTTTGGGGCGATGGCGCTATCGATCCGACAGATCTTCGTGCCGCCTACGGTTTCGGTATTCGCTGGTTCTCACCGATGGGGCCACTCCGATTTGAGTGGGGCTTCCCCATCGACCCACGGTCTGACGAGCGGGCCGTTGTTTTTGACTTCTCAATGGGCTCGATGTTTTAGCCAAACTCGACTAAGCCCAGTTTCTATATGGAGACAAATATGATGATTCGATACTTTATTTTGAGTGCTTTGCTGAGTGCCCAAACCGCGCTTGCGGGTGGAATAGCCGTCGTGGATTTCGCTAAGGCCGGCAGCTTGGTTCGTGAAAGAGCGAAGATACAGGCCGAACTTGAGAAACTCCAGTCCGATCGCCAGCAACGTCTACAAGAGATGGATGCGGCACTCAAAGCCAAATATGAGGACTACCAAAAGCAAGAGATGATTCTGAGTGACGAAACGCGAGCTCAGAAGCAAGCGGAGCTTCAGCAAGATCAGATGGCGCTTCAACAAGCGGCCATGGCTGCAGAGCAAGAAATTCAAGTCGCACAGCAGCGGAAATCCACTAGCCTATATGAGCGGATGCGCACGATAGTTGAGGTTATTGGTAAGGAGAAGGGCTACGACATGGTTCTCGAGGCCCAGACAGTCATGTACAACGGTAGCGCCGATGACATCACGGCTGAGTTGGTGACACGCTTCGACTCAGGCAGCTAGGTCGTGAGCGACCCGCTCAGCCTGGGTGAGGTCGCTTCGCTGGTTGGGGGCACAGTTCACGGTGACTCTACCCGGCGATTAGTCGGGGTACGTCCGCTCCGATCTGCTGAACCTGAGCACTTAAGTTTTCTGTCCAACCGACGGTACATTCAGGCTGCGCGAAGCAGTCGTGCGGGCGCCATTTTGGTGGGGCCGGACGATGACATTGGTGAACGGGATGTCGTCGTCGTATCCGATCCATACCGTGCCTTTGCAGAGGTCATGCACCATTTTCACCCCTACTCCATACCGGTGGCGGGTGTCGACGATGCCGCTTGGGTGGCACCGGACGCGGTTGTGGAAGGGGCACGAATAGAAGCCTTTGCCTGGATTGGCTCGGGTGCGGTGGTGGGTGCCGGTACCCATGTAGAAGCTGGCGCGGTGGTGGGTGAAGGCGCTGTGATCGGTAAAAACTGTCGACTGATGCCCCACTCCGTGGTGATGAATGCGTGTACGTTGGGCGATCGGGTATGGCTAAATCCGGGCGCTATCGTGGGTGGCGAGGGCTTTGGCTTCGCTCCTGGAATAGCCGGTCATATGAAGATTCCTCAGGTCGGCCGTGTGGTCATAGAGGATGACGTGGAGATCGGCGCGAATTCGTGTGTGGATCGCGCGGCCTTGGAAGAGACTCATGTTCGTAAAGGCGCCAAGCTCGATAACTTGGTGCAAGTGGGTCATGCCGCCGATGTGGGTGAAGACAGCTTATTGGTTGCATTTTCGGGAGTGGCCGGTTCGTCTCGTTTAGGGCGCGGTGTTGTTCTGGCGGCGAAGGCTGCAGTTTTGGGGCACCTCGATGTGGGTGATGGCGTACAGGTCGGGGTGGCCAGCGCTGTGACATCGGATGTTCGAACCGGAGAACAAGTGACCGGTGTCCCAGCAATTGCGCACAAGCGTTGGTTGCGCGCAGCCACTCAGTTTGGTGATCTTGCAACGATCAGTAGGACGATTCGAGAACTAGAAAAACGTCTGACAGAATTGGAGGAATCCAGATGATGGACATCGATAAAATTATGAGTCTTCTGCCTCATCGCTATCCGTTTTTAATGATCGATAGGGTAGAAGAGGTGGATCCGGGCGAACGCGCCGTGGCGATCAAGTGTGTCAGCGTCAACGAGCCACAGTTTCAAGGCCATTTCCCCCAGACCCCGATCATGCCTGGCGTGTTGATTACGGAGGCTTTTGCGCAAACTGCGGGTATCGTTGCGCTATCGGCGCATGAAGAACTGGCGGGGGCGACGGTCTATCTGTTGGGGCTCGATAAGGTGCGTTTCCGGAAGCCTGTTCGGCCGGGTGACCGGCTGGTCATCACCGCAGAAAAAGACTCCGTCAATCGCGGAATCTGGAAGTTTCGGGTTGTCGCCACAGTGGATGGCGTGAAGGTTGCCGATGGCGGTGTGATGGCCACAGTAGCTCAGGACTAAGTTCGGGGTCGCGGGCACTGGATTCATCGGCCACAATCAAAGTAGGATGGGCACTACTAAGAGGACGTTGAGACGGGTGACGACTCCCAAAGAGCCAGAACAGCCAGAACAGGAAGTCATGCCGGCCGGCCCGGGAGGCGGGAATGTGCTGTCTCCAGGCACCCTGATTGGTGGAAAATTTCGGATTGAAAACCGCATTGCTCGGGGTGGTCAGGCATCTGTATATTTGGCCCGACAGGAGCCTCTCAATCGCCCCGTTGCACTCAAGATTTTGTCTCCCCCCAGCATGGAGGCCACAGAGGAAGAACGGGAAGCGTTTGAGCATCGGTTCCTTTTGGAGGCCAGAACGCTCGCTGGATTGGACCACCCTAATATTGTCACTGTTTTTGATTATGGTGAGACCGACGATGGTCGCTACTACCTGGCGATGGAATATATTGGCGGGGGGCGGTTTCTCGACCTCTTGAAGCGGGGACATCTCGATGTGGGGCGGGCTGTGGGCTTGGTTCTTCAGGTCGCCCAGGCTCTTCGCTACGCTCATAAACGAGGTGTCGTCCATCGAGACGTGAAGAATTCCAATGTGCTCGTTCGGCGGTTGGACAACGGCGAAGAGCAGGCCAAGGTCGTCGATTTTGGCTTGGTCAAGCTATCAAAAATGGATTCTGGCCTCACTCAAACCGGAATGATTCTGGGCTCGCCTCACTTTATTGCGCCAGAACAAGCGACTGGTCAAGGAATCGATCACAGAGCAGACATCTATGCTACCGGTGTCCTTTTGTATTGTGGGTTGACTGGCAAATACCCATTCGATGGCCCACATGCGACGGCCATCATCACTGCCCATGTGACCCGAGATGTGCCGAGTTTTGCCAGTGTGTCCCCTGAACTCAGGGTGCCAGATGGTCTGGAGGCCATCGTCCGTCGATGCCTCGAGAAGAAACCAGGCCGGCGGTTTCCGAGTATGGATGCACTGATCGCGGAGTTGCTTCCGTACCACTCGGGATCTCCCATGGAGGTGGAGTCGGGGGAGTTTCACACGCTGACTGCTGGGCGGGTGATTCAGCCAAAGCGCGATTGGACGGCGCTTTGGGCGGGTCTGATCGTGGGCGGCGTCATCGCAGTCTTGCTGGCCATGCTCGTGATTACCGCCGTTCTTGGATATCGTTTGCGGTCCGAAGAGGCGCTCAAACTGCCGGTGAGCGAGAAGGTAGACGTGCCAATAGCCCCTCCAGAAGAGCCTTTGCCATCCGAGGAACCCGCACCTGAGCCCCCGGTGGATCCGGCCCCTCCAGAGTCTGCCCCCGAGGCCAAGAAGCCCGAGCCCAAACCCGCAGCCTCTCCTTCGCCTCCTGAGGCCACCGTACCGAAAGCCGCTCCTCCTAAAGCCAAACCCAAGCCCGAGCCCAAACCGGCTCCGGCCGCCAAATCGAAACCCGCCAAAGAGAGTGATTGGTCGGATATCGATCTCGAAGAGGGGTCCCCCTGACACGAGTCTTGGCCAGTATGGTTCTGTGGAGCTTGATGAGTGTACAGACCTCTCTGGCCCAGGTTCCGGGTTCGACGGATGCGGAAGCCAAGGGGTGGTTCGTCAATGGCCAACACTTGTATCAAGAAGGCCGGTATCGAGATGCCTTAGTCGCCTTTGAGGCAGCGTACCGGCTCAGTGAGCGACCCAATATTTTGCGGTCAATTGCCTATTGTCATGAGAATCTTGGGGAACTTCAGGCGGCCCTGTCCGTGCTGCGGATGTACCTGGGTTTGGCCGAAACTCAGAAGCTTCCCGAGATCCGGCGTCATATTCGCCGGATTCAAGAGCAATTGGAGCCGCCCAAACCTCCTCCTGTGGTCTCACAACCCGAGCCCAAGCCCGAGCCGAAACCGGAGCCTGGCCCACGACAGATTGAGCCTCGTCAAAAATGGAGAGTGTCGGCGGGGCCCATCGTTGGCTATGGGGTTGGCGGTGCGGCACTCATCACAGGCAGCATTTTTGGTGCGCAGGCCTTGTCGGCGCGTTCAGAGGCGCGTGAGTTGTGCAGCACAGGGGATGCGGGTTTTTGTCCGAGAGAGGCTGCTCAGCCCCTCAACGATGACATGGCCTATTCCCTATTCGCGGACATTAGCTTTGGCATAGGGGGTGCAGCGGTTCTGGGTGCCACTGTGTGGATGATTGTTGAAAACAAGCAGAACACTAGCCTACAGATCGTACCGTTTGGTAATGGGGTTGGAATGGTGGGAAGATTTTGATGGCGCGACGTTTTCCAGGTGTTCTGGTTCTCCTGAGTGTCCTGGCTGTGAGTTGTTCTCTCAGCAAGTTTGCATTCACTGAGTGTGAACTGAACACGGAATGCCGTGATGCATTTGGATGGGGATATGTGTGTACCGATTCGCTTTGTTCACCCGTCCGACCGCTAGCGCGATGTAGCAAAACCTATCCGTCAGACCTTTTGCAGTCCCCGGGCGACTACCAAGATCGCCACGTGATCGGAATTCTGTTTGATCAGGAAACCTTTGGGGCGCTTTCGCAAGTCGCAGAGTTCGCCATGGAGGAAGTGCTCGATCAAACCGGACTGGGGGACGACCATTTTGGGGTCGTGGTTTGCGACAATGCGACGTCGTCTCGGTATGACACCCTTAACCAAGATGATGCCAATGAAAGGGTGAGCGAGTATCTGGCCGATGAGATCGGCGCAGTGGCGATTATTGGGCCCGCCACATCGGATAGAGCCGAACGGGCCTTTCGTAAAGTGGAGCCATTTGGGACTTTGGTCATGTCACCATCGGCGACGAGCCCTGTGCTGACGGATATTGATGGGACAACATCGTCCTACACGGATCCGGGATTGTTTTGGCGGACGTCGCCTCCCGATGATTTGCAGGGCAGAACACTGGCTGAAGTGATGAATGCGGATGGTGTCGCCAATGCGGCTGTTATTTTTGAGCAGGGCAACTACGGCACTTATCTGGGTCAAAAAATTCAATCGGATGCGCGACAGGAGTATGACATCGAGGTCGTGTTGAAGCCCTATGATGGAGACAGCCTAGAGGACCTGACGACGAAGATAAAACAAGTGGAAGGGGACGCAGAAGCGGATCCTCAGGTGCCGACACTAGATGTGGACGCTGTTGTGTTTATATCGACTCAGGAGGAGCATACGAAAAAGTTCCTTCGGACGGTGACAGAGCGGGATTCGGACTCGGGGCATACCTGTGACTCTCCATCCATTTGCCCTTTCCGCGATGGAGGGGCACGGATTTACCTCGCCGATGGTGCCAAGGATGAAGCCAATTTCAACGACGTTTCAGGCGTGGAAAGAATTGTGGACCGAATCAAAGGGACCAGCCCCGCTACGGCCGACGACGATGTTTATGCCGCCTTCGTCGACACCTTGGATGCAGAATATGGCGATGGGTTTGCGGACTCGAGAAGCTTCACGGCGCACTCTTATGATGCCGCTTGGCTGATTATTTATGGTGCGGCATGGAGCTACTATAATGAGGCTCAGGTCACGGGATTGGGAATTGCTCGGGGCCTGCGACAAATCTCTAAGAAGGGGTCTGGCGAATCCATTACGGTGGGTCGCAACGCTTGGACCACGGTTCGCGCCAAGTTTGCGGAACGAACGCCCATCGATGTGCGCGGCGCCTCGGGTGATCTGGACTATGATTCCACCAGCGGCGAGACCTCGGCTGAGATCGACGTATGGTGTGTGGATATGGAAGACGGAACCGGGACCTTTGGTCTGTACGATTTCGAGGACGAGGAGTGCGTCCTAACGGACTAGCCCTTCCACAAAAGGGACTTCCAACACCTTCTCGTGTTGTATGGGTCCGTGGCCAAAGAAACCGGACTCGCCAAAAAGCTCGCCATGATCGGATGTGATCGTCAACCAGGTGTTGGGTGGCAACGCATCGATCAGGTCCGATACGGCGTTATCCACCCAAGAGACAGTGTGAATCTGGCGTTGCCTGAGGGTTTCCAGTCGCTCCATATCAAACCCGGCTTCAGCCTCCGTCAGCATGCTGCCTCCTCCCGCGCGTTTGAAGACCCCATGAACACCATGAATGACGGGCCATTCGCTTTCCGGCTCATCGGGTGTAGCGTATGGATAGTGGGTTTCACCGGTGTTGAGGAGTGTAAATGTGGGGCGCTCATCCGAGAATTCAAGCATCGGGATCATGGCCCGTAAATCATTGTGGGAGGGAGCCAATTGCCAGCTATCGAAGTCAACATTTAAGGGTGTGTGACCATTTAGGACAGGAAGGCTGACGATGGCTTGGGTCCGATACCCCAAAGAATTCCGAAGAAAATGCGGAAGCCAAAGTCTGGGCACCATATCGACAAAGCCCATCTCTGGGATGCCAAGACGATGCGCGAGTCCCGCCAATTCCTGCTTGTAATATGTGGACGCGAATACGTGAGTGGGGTTTCGATGAGGAAGAAGGCCCATCAGCAGGTTGAAGTGTGACGGAGAGGTCCAGCTGGCATAGCTGTAGCGTCGCTCAATATCGCCCAGACGACCCATGACCGTGGGGTTCGCCTCAACAAAACTGTCGTAGCGGCACGAATCCAGGATCAACAGGACAAAGTTGCGTGCACCTTCGGGTGGGTCGGGACGATCGAACATCATCCGTATGACTAACCGGCAGCTTGAAGTCTCTCGATACGATCAAACCATTGTCTTGCTTTTTCGGTATCCCCACGAACGTGAAAGGCATCGGCCGCCAATTTCCAGACGCCGGGCCAGGATGGCAGGGCTTTGAGTACAGGGAGCAAGGTGGCGAGGGCTTGGTCGGGTTGCCCTTGGTTGATCAATGTCCTGGCTTTCCACAATTTGCTGGCGAAGGGATGCAGCGGTGCGCGAAGACCATGTCGAGTCCGCTCGGGGATGGGCCAATCGAGCGCGAAACTGAGTGCCAACACGGCATCTACGGCGGGGAGATCCGGTAGCCATACAACAGACGGTATCGATGGCGGGACCCATTGAGGGGCTGAACTGAGCCGCAGGTGAATGGGGCCCGTGGCTTTACACCACGCCCGAAGTCGCTCTCGGACTCCGTATTCACCTTGCCAATACAGTCGGATATTGCCCAATGGATCTCGGGGAACCTCCAAATCTACCCACACCTGATGTCCGGCTGAGTGGGTTTCTAGTGTCAGTTCCAGTGCGCCTGGATCACCATCATCCACCACCAGCAGTGTCGAATGGGGTGAATCCTCTACGCACTCGACTCCGACCTGTTCCCGCATCCACCGTTCTCTGGGCGAATGAGGTCCGGGCCATCGGTTCATTTCCTGTTTGGCTTCTTCGGTTAGTCGACGAAGGTGCAGCCCCAATGCCCAGCAATGGCCCATATTTCGATCGGTGATCGGTTGGGACTCGCGGTATCGCTGAAGGAAAATAGGAGAGACACAGGCCATAAACTTGTCATCGTGTCGCTCTGCTTCAGATCGTCGCCACTGACCGGTGGCGGAGCCGCGTAGGCCGTCGTGCGCTCGGTAATAGAAGGTGGGCAGCGGTATTGTTTTGAAGTGTCCCTGTCTGGAGAGGCGCAGGTACATGTCCATGTCCTGACCCCGAATAAGGCTCAAATCATACAATCCCGCAGCGTGCTGACTCGTCATGCGGATCAACGACGCCCCCGGCATGGCGGGCACCTGCTGGAGCACGGCTTCAGCTCCCGTTTTTCCTGGTAGGCGGCTTGCGGGCATGTAGACCTTAGGCTTCCCGGAGTCCCCGTAGAAGCAGACGGTGTCCCCGTTGATGACCGATGCGTCAGGGTTGTTCACCAGCCCACGCCCAAGTACGTGCAGTGCGCCCGGGCAGAGGCGGTCGTCGTCATCAAGGACGATCAGTGCTTCGCCTTTGGCGTGTTGGATCCCCATATTGAGTGCGCTCGGTTTACCCCCATTTTCTTTGTGGAGGACCCGTATACCGTCGGTCCCATCTATCGCATTGAGCAATTCAGCTGTGCCATCATTGCTTCCATCATTGATGATCAGGATTTCGCGTGACCACGTCTGTATGCGGGCGCTTTCGATGGCCTCTTCGATCAGGTGAGCACGGTTGTAGGTGCAAATAAGAATGGTCACCAGCGGTGTGGGTCCTGTCGGAGTAGGCAGGGCACTGAATCGAGCACTACAGGGACGGTCGAGAGCCAAGTCAGGGCCGATAAGGGCTTCGGGTTCCAGAATACCTAGCCCGGGCAGACCCATGGATTCCAGGAAACGTTCCGCCAGATCGGAGTCGCTGTCATGACACCAGACCGGAATGCGCCCGCTCACCCATAAAGACGCAGCCAACCAGCCGTCGTCAGGGAGGTTGATGCCCACGATGTGGGGGGCATCATGCAACAAGGCATGAAGCTTCTTTCGTTCATTGTCGTTGCGAGGACGAATTCCTGTCGGTACAGCCATGGGGCTTTATCGGACGGTGATCGAGGTCCTTTATGGGATTTTGGGTAGGTGTTTAGCCCATCCAAGCGCCCCCGTTGATATCGATTCCTTGGCCTGTCACACCTCGAGCGTCGGGGGACAGGAGCCAGCAGACTGTTCCGGCCACATCTTCGGGCTGGCTCATCCGCGCCATCGGGACTTGCTGCATGGCGATTGCATGAGCTTCTTCTCGGCTTATGCCCATCCCGGAGGCCATACCATCGATACCCTCCCAGGCCATTTCTGTATCGACCCATCCGGGACAAATCGCGTTGACCTGGATGTTATCTTGAGCGACTTCATGGGCGAGGGCTCTGACCAAGCCGATGATGCCCGTTTTTGATGCGCAGTACCCGGTGTACCCGCCCACGCCGAATCGCCCCAAGATGGACGCGATAGCGATGAGGTTTCGGGGAGAGGGCCCTTCGGTCAGGTGCCGCTGAGCTGCTCGTAGGCAGTAGTAGGTGCCCATCAAGTTGGTCTGGACCAAATCATCAAAACGGTCGGATGGTCCGTCTGAATTGGGTCCTCCGATACCGCTGTTGGCCACCAAGCCTGTGAATTTACCGAGCGTCTCATATGCGTGCTGGAAGGCCTGATCGACGGAGCCACGGTCGCGAATGTCGGTCGATTGAGTGAAGACGCTTGGAGCGCCCAGAGCTTTCGCCTGTTCAGCGGTTTCTGCTAATCGGTCCACGTTGCGAGCGAAAAGAGCCAACTGATGGCCTTCTTTGGCGAGCCTAAAGGCGATGGCTCGTCCGATTCCGGTACCGGCGCCGGTGATTGCTGTAGTGTTCACGGGTATCTCTCAGAGGACAAGACTGACACTCAGCCCATCCCCTGCTGGAATGACTCCAGTGAGGAGTTTTGGATGGTTGTGCAGCGTGTGGTTGAATTGTTGTAGGGCTGGAGTCGCGGTGTCACCCGCTTCGGGTTCAGATGCCGTGCGACCACCCCACAGCACGTTGTCTGCCATGATGAGGCCGCCTTTCCGAACTCGAGGAAGGGCGCATTCCAAGGCCTGCGGGTAGTCTTCTTTATCGATGTCAATCAAGACCACATCGAACACGCCATCGGTGGCATCAAAGATGTCGAAGGCCGACCCGATCTGAATATCGATACGGCTTTTGTAGGGGTGGTCCCCGTACAGAGTCTTGAAGTCATCGAGTTCGTGCGCATCAAAATCGGACCCAATCACATGACCGGACTCACCCACCGCCCGGGCAAAATAAAATGCCGAAAAGCCAAAGCCTGAGCCAAATTCAAAGACGCGCTTTCCTCCGATCATGCAGGTCAATAATTCCAACCAACGTCCGGAGGTCTTGCCGATCAGTGGAAAATCTCGAGTGTTGGCGTGCTTGGCCAGAACGCTCTCTAATGGGTCGCGTTCGGTTGATAGGGTCTCAATGTAGCGTGCTACATTTGGATTGAGGATTCGGGCGATGGCATTCGATGGAGCAGACATGCTTACGGGTTTAACTGACGCCAACGATTGTGCAGCCACAACCAGCTATGAGGGTGTTGCCGGATCTTGTCTTCGTAGAATCGTTGACTCGCTTGGGTGAGGGCGAGTACCGCCGCATCGGGTTCGTCCGGTAGGTCGATAGAGATGGACTCGAAAGCGACATGGTGTTGTCCATCCTCATCACGCCATTGCCAAGTTCCAAACAATGGGGCCCCGGTTCGGGCCGCCAGGACGCCAAAGCCTCTGGATGTGAGGGCGGGTCGGCCAAAAAATTCGATGGGTATGCCGGTATTGTGGCGTTGGTCTTGAACGAACACCACGAGCCGTCCCTTTTTCAGGGCGCGATAGGCGGCCAATGCGGACCCCTTGGTCGCGAGTAAGTCGAGCCCTGACTGGTGTCGTATCCTTGTGATCCATCGGGCCAACAGAGGGTTTGCGGGCTGTTTTACAAAGATGGATGCCGGTACTTTTTCTCCTGCTGAAACCAGCGCTAAATCCCATGCGCCACCATGTCCAGCCAAACAGATACCGCCAGCTTTCACGATGTCTGCGCCATGCACTATGGCTCGTCGTCCCAAAGCCAACTCGACATAGCCCCAGACCATTTCACCCACTGAACGGCGAAGTTCTCTGGGATCTCTTTCGGGAAAGGCCGCGGAATAGTTGGTGATGGCCAATTTCTTTCGAATGGGCAGGACCCACCACCATAGCCAACCGATGAATTGGATCATGAAAAACGAGCTCCAATATCATTCAATAAGGCATCGGTGCCTTGCGCTCTAATTTCCATTTTTAGAGCCCATACGTCCGCCTGAGGTGGCAGTCTTGCGGCATCTTTTTCTGTCACCACGGTCCCAGGCTTTAAAGGCCCCAGCTGTCCATGATCAAGGACGCGATGCAGTGAGCGTATTTTGAAACCCAGATCAAGTAGGGTGCAAACAAATCGTTCTGGAGCTGCAATGCCCACGGCGACATCGATTTCTCCCCGTCGTGCAGATAAAGGTTTCAGTTCTCCCCGGTGTAGCCACGCTACGGCTTGAAGTTGGCTTTTGACCACCGGCCTATCCGCCGGCAGTGGCGGCAGTTTCGCATCATCATCCCAATGGGTGAGCCATATGGCATCGGCCCGGTCCAACTCGTGCCATGGAAGGCGCTGAGATCCGGAGGGTATCAGGCCTCCTCCCGTGGGCCGCTGAGCGTCGATGACCGCTACACGATAGGCATATTCCAGCCGCCTATCACTCAATGCTCCATCGATGATGACGGTTCGGTCCAAGGGTGTGGACTTCAATCCATCGATGCGACGAGGTGCCGATATGACATCGTGTCCGCGTCGGTGAAGCATCTCCAGTTCATCACCTAAATTCATGGATGAGGAGGGCAGTCGGGTGTCTCGTCCTCTTCCTTGTCGTTTGTATCCGGAGCTGAGCACCACGGTTCGAGGCAGTGCATCCGCGATCCAGCCAACCACGGGTGTTCTTCCCGCCCCACCCGCGACGAGGCCACCCACCACAATCGTCGGGCGAGGCAAGACTTTGGGCGCTTTTGTTCTGCGGTTTAACCAAGAAAGGCCTGACCAAAGGGGAGATAAGAAACCTAGCCAGGGTCGGTGGGTGCGTTCCGACAACTGGGCTGGAGGGGGGAGTTGATCAACGATGCGGTCAAGGTCTATGGATGGTTGTTGTGGGGTCGGCGGCGTGGTGTTGAGGGTTCGTTTTAGGACATCGGACCAAGATTCATTTGGGCTAGCCGTATTCACCGACAGTCCACTCCAGGCTGCTGGGTTCGAGTGTCGATGGGGGCCTGCCAGGATGTGAGCGCCCACGGCCGCAGCGATACTGGGTGAATGCCCTCCGATGCGTGGGTCCAAGGTGCCTCCGATAAAGACAGCATGAGGAGTGCTCATGAATCGTTCCAACTCCCCCAGTGTGTCGATCACCAAGATTCCAGTGTCGGGTACAGCGTCGATTTGAGACCACAAAAGTGGCTGGGCCGGCTGGCAGATAGACACAATTTTCGGAACACGATGCAGGTGCCGAGGCGCTAAGATGAGCAGAGGCCTGGGTTCGCTGAGTGCGCTCCAAGCGTTGACCAAGATGCGCTCGTCACCCGCCCGTGTGCTGGCGCCTATGATGGACTTGTTGGGCAATGGAAGGGTGCCCATATGGGGAGACGGCAGTACTTTCAGATCGCCCCATTCCGATGCATCCAAGTACTGTACATCTGTCATCATTTGAAGAAATGCGGATTGAATCCACTTCCAACGCCGGTAGCCTGGACCTTGGCGTCCGGAAACAACGGTGATGGGAATCCCTCTTTTTTTGCATCCGGCAATCCAGCCGGGCCACAGTTCGGCCTCGACCAATACAAGTCGAGACGGCCGGGCGCGATCTAACCAAGGCCCAATGACAAAAGGAAGGTCAAGGGGAGCCGGAAAAGAGCAATCCACAGGTGTTCGCCAGGAGCTAGCGGTAATCCAGCACGGCCCGAGGTGGGGTGCAATCGCATTGACCGCGCGATGCTCTCCGAGGCTGGCGCCATGAAGCCAAGACCGTCCGGGTGTGGGTATCGGTACGCGGAGTATGTGACGTCTCGCCTTGGGGTGAAACAGCAATAAAGGCCAAATCAGTAGACCGGCCAGACGCCATACACCGAGGAGAAATAAAAACCTCATTGGGACCCATCAACGACGACGGGGTGACTCGATAGGATCGAGCCACCCCGTTTGGTCAGCAAATGCTGAGGTTTAGTCTTGGCGACGGCGACCGACGGCCAGCAAGCTGAGTGCCATGGCCAGACCCAAGGGTGCTGTTCGACCGTTAGCGGTGGAGCAGCTTGTGGGCTGTGATGGCATTTCGACGCTGATGTTGGTGTTTTCGTCAGAGTCATTGCTTTGTGGGTCAGCGGGTTCTGGAGCCTCTGCTTCCTCGGTATCATCTTCTGGAGTGATTTCAGGAGGATCTTCGGTATTGTCGTTGTCGCTGTCGTTGTCGTTGCTGTTATCGTTACCGCCTTCGGTATCGTAGGAGCCGAGGTCGATATCGGGACGACTGATTTCGATTCCGTTGATGGCCAGACTCATGGTGCTGTGTTCATCCCACCAGTACCACCGTGGATCCGTTGTGTTTCCGGACAATTCCAGACGCTCGAGGGCGAAACCCTTGTCTTCGTCCGCTTGCATGACCACCATGTATTCGTGGTAAGCGTTTTGTTCTTGGCGATCCCAGCTGTCCAGGTAGAGGTCCCAGTCCATATCTGCGGGCGTTCCTTGAACCATCATTTCCCAGCGCCACAAGGTGATTTGGTACTTGGTTTGAATCTGGAACGAGTCGTTCATATAGCCTTTGGCTTGAACGGTAGCCGAGACTTCCTCGCCATATGAGCTGGAAGAATCGTCATCATCTTCATTGTTTTTGTATTCATAGGCCACCATTGCTGCGCCTTCCGCATTGGTGTTCAGGCCGTATGAGCTCTCCATGGTGACGGAGCCATAGGAATCCCATCCGTAGGACTCGAAGGGAATCGACCAATCCCAGCGGAAGCCAGAGTTCCCCATCTCATTGTAGGTCTCCGCGTGGAGACTCAGAACGGGCTCATCTTCGACACGGAGCAGCCAACCTTCTTCAATGTTTGGCGTTGTCCGCGCTTTGACCACAGCCACCCAGAAGTCGGATCCGCGATCGAGTGAAGACTCAAACCAGAAGAACTCCACGATCATATCGGTTGTGTTTCCGTGTCGATCTTCAACACCTGCGTAAAGCGTGTTGCCGGAGAAGAAGGCGTATCTGAAGTTTTCGTCATCTTCCAAAACGCCGGATGTGACGCTATCGAAGCTGACGTCGATTTCACCCTGGAGCATTAAGGCGCCTTTGAAGGATGTTTCGGCGTCCGAGATACCGGTTCCCGAAGCGCTTCCACTCGAGCCTGATGTGCTGGATCCCGAGTCGCTATCGTCGTCGTACGAGTCCCAGTCGAACAGACCGGAATCATCTGCGAAAGCAGGTCCGGCGGTCATTACGGCCAAAAGTCCCAGAGTGCCTAAGGTGTTTTGGAAAAGTGTCATGTTGAACTCCACGGGTTGGGTTGTGGGGTGTTGAGATGACTGCTTCTACCACTGGTGAAACCGTCGTTGTGTGACGGCGAGGTGAAACGGACCTGGATTAGGTGACGCGTTTGTGACACACGGAAAAAAGACACTCTGCTGTCACAAATGAGGGCTGTTTAAGGCGTTCTGTGATCCTTCAAGCGGCCTACGGGATCGGATGCCGATGGTCCGGTTTTCGTTTCGGTCCCATAGCGAACGACTCAACAGTGTCCGATAGTTTGGCGTTCGACTAAACGTGCGTAGGGTCCTTCAGCGGCGACGAGTGCATCGTGCTTGCCGTGCTCGACGATAGTCCCTTTTTCCAACACCAAAATCTTGTCTGCATGGCGAATGGTCGACAGTCGGTGAGCGATCGCCAGGACTGAACGGTCTTTCATGAGTCGTTCTATGGCGTCTTGAACCAATGCTTCGCTTTCTGCATCGAGCGCGCTAGTGGCCTCGTCCAGGATCAACAGGGGAGCATCCCTCAATACCGCTCGTGCAATGCATAGGCGTTGTCGTTGCCCTCCCGAAAGGCGGAGTCCCAATTCATCCACGCGGGTTTGGTATCGCTGGGGAAGGTCGCAGATGAAGTCGTGTGCGTTGGCTGCCTTTGCTGCCGTTTCGATGTCTTCCATCGTAGCGGAGGTGCCGAATGCGATATTGGCCGCAATAGTATCGTCGAACAGAAAGGTGTCTTGGCTCACCACAGCGATACTGCGTCGTAGACTGGCCAAACTGTATGCGTTCAATGGGCGCTCATTTAAACGGATGACGCCATCTAATGGATCCATCAGTCGTGGAATCAGGTTGGCAATAGTGGACTTTCCAGAACCAGAAATACCGACAAGGGCAACGACTTCGCCAGGTTGGATCGTGAATCCGACCTGTTCGATCACGGGTTCTTCTCCGTAGTCAAAACTGACATTCTCGAATCGTAAAAGTGTGGGATTTTGAGGTGCTGTAAGTGTTCCGTTGTCGCTAATTCTTGGATCCGTATCGAGAATCTCAAACACGTTCTCGGCTCCAGAACGGGCTTGCTGTATCAAGCTGTGTATTTTTGAGATTCCCTTGAGAGGTGCGTTGAGGAGGCCCAAGGCGACCATAAAGGCCACCAACTCGCTGGCCTGAACGTCCCCGTCTAAGACTTGATTTCCACCGATCCACAGCACGGTTCCTACACCGATAGCAGCGATAAATTCAACGATTGGGCCGGGAAGGAGTCGGGCCAGGAAGGTCCGCATTTGAAGTCGAAGTTGCTCTTCATTTGCGGATTCAAAAATGGCTCCCCGTTCGGATTCTCCTCCGAATGTACTGACCACACGAATGCCTGAGAGGGTTTCACCAACCGTAGAGCTTAATGAGGCCATATTATCCAAAGCGGCGCGTGATGAATGCCTCTGATGGCGCCCTAAACGATCGATGGGCCAGGCTACCAGAGGTAAAACAGCGATGGCCACGACGGTGAGCCAAGGGTTCATCCATGCGGCAGTGGCGAGCAGGGCCAGGAGGGTGAGCGGTTGCTGAATGGCCGTCACGATGCCACTCACGCCATATTGAATGGTGGAAACATCGTTAGATAGGCGAGCGATGGTGGATCCAGTCGGGTGTTTTTGATGCCAACGGACGTCCAGCATCATGAGGTGCCAAAACACTTCAGACCGAAGTTTTGTGATCACAGTCCAGGCGATGGAGCGGGTCAGCATGCCTCGTCCAATCGTGAGCAAGCCACCCAGAAGGTAGAGGCCCACGAGAGCGAAAGGCATGATGGCGAGCGCCTGTGCATCCTTCGAAATGAGAGCCTTATCGAGAACGTGCTCAATCAGAAGGACCAAGGTCCCAGGTATCAGTGCCTGCAGTCCCATCAGCAAGACAGCGAAGGCGAGCTTTTTCCGGTGGGGACGAAAATAGGCGAGGAGTCGACGGGTGGTGTCGGAGGGTCCCATCAGCCTTTCCACCTCAACATCGGGACGACCCAAGCCGCCTCGATGGCGATTCCCCATGACATCTTAGAATTGCCCGATAGTCGATCGGCAAAGACGATCGGCTCCTCACGTATTCGTGCCTGGTTTCGATGCGCTCGGTATGTGGTCTCGACTTGAAAGGCGTACCCTTCCGATTGGATCGAGGGCAGGTCGATGTTCGCCAGGGTCTGAGCCCGCCAGACTTTGAATCCACCTGTGAGGTCTTGGAAAGGCAATCCCAAGAGTGTTCGGGCGTATCCTGACCCAAATTTGGAAAGCCAGAGACGACTGGTTTCCCAGTTTTCTATGCCTCCACCGTCCACCCAACGTGAGCCAAGGACCAGATCCGCGGTCTGAGCAGCTTCGAGGAGTCGGGGTACGTCCGCAGGTTGATGAGACAGATCTGCATCCATTTGAACAATCGGGTCTAAGCCCATTTGGAGTGCTTCTGTCATGCCTCGGACATATGCGCTGGCCAGGCCGAGCTTTTCGTTACGCTGGATGACGTGGGCTCCGGCATCGCGAGCGATGTCTGCGGTGCCGTCCGTACTCCCATCATCGACGAAGAGCAGTTGAGCTCCCAAGGGTGACAACCCTTCTATCAGTGCGGGGAGATTACCGGCCTCATTAAAGGTCGGAATAACGATACCAGTCACGCCGCCTCCAGTCGTGCCCAGACGGCATCTGCTGCACGCTCGATGGCCCCTGGTCTCCCCAGTGCCGCCAAATCCACCGTTTGATGTTCAGGCAGATCAAGGAGTTGCGTGGCCAATTCTTCAGGTGTGAAATTCTGTACGAACTCGGGAACAACACAGGTATTCGATAAGATGTTCGGCATGGCGATATGTCGTATCCCCTCGACCAGGTGTCGGCCCAACCAGTACGTCAACGGGTGGACACGGTGGGCCACCACCTGGGGGACGCCCATGACGGCTAATTCCAGTGTGATGGTCCCACTTTTGGTGAGAACGCCTCTGGCCGTAGCGAGTTCCTCAATGCGATCGGCGCGCTCTATCCAGTGGGGTAGCTCTAAACCTTTGACGGGACTGACCAGTCTAAATCTTGCGGATGGTCGAACACTCCTGACAAGAGCAGCGGTTTTAATAAATGGCTTCAGCATTCGGTCGGTTTCTTGTTGGCGTGAACCGGGGGTCAGTCCAAAAAGATCGGGATCGCAACGCTGTCGCGGGTGTTGTCTATCGATGACAGGATGGCCCACCCACTGTGCATCCATATCTGGGTATAGATCAGGTTCGAAGTCGAATAGACACAGAAGTTTGTCGAAGGATTCCATCACTGATTGGGTTCGGGACGGTCGCCACGCCCAGACTTGTGGGCTCACGTAACCAATGCTGACGGCCCCCAAATTTCGGGCCGTTTTGGCGAGCGGTAAATGCAGGTCGGGTGCGTCGATAAAAATTGCCGCGTCAACACCGGTTTTGAGCGTTTCCTGGATGGCCCGTTTGGACTCTTGAATCGATGGGAGATGTCGAAGTATCTCTGCAATTCCCATGGCTGAAACGCTTTCCATTCTAGCGATCGGTTCGACTCCAGCCTCTCGCATGAGTGGTCCTGCCAAACCGATAAAATTCGCCTCTCCGCGGTGATGGAGCGCCCGCACCAACTCGGCGCCGAGGAGATCACCTGACGGCTCAGCAGCAGAAATTAGGACTCGTTTCACCGGTGATC
>Ga0163180_10000025_pt1 | contig 79133 bp, 71 predicted proteins | sample AtlANTMetagenome_2_FD_109647 | JGI IMG/M metagenome (GOLD analysis project Ga0163180, IMG submission 109647) | Marine eukaryotic phytoplankton communities from the Atlantic Ocean - Atlantic ANT 4 Metagenome | ecosystem: Environmental > Aquatic > Marine > Oceanic | place: North Atlantic Ocean...
ACAGAAACCTGTGTGGGTAGGCAGTGGTGCGACTCCAGATACGGTAGCTGCAATCGCTAATGTGGCAGATGGTGTGATTGTGGGGACATTTCTTCATCAAGCTGGAAACATTTCTGCGCCCATTGAAAAAGACCGCGTGCAGTCCTTTTTGGATGCAGCGCGGTCTTAGCTTCGCCTCAGAGCGGAGAGGCGGGCCCGGCTCGAATGGGCTGACTCAAGAATCAACCCATTCGAACTGGATGGTGTGTGGAAGATTTTCCCCGATATGGGGTGGAAGTTGTCTTCTTCGGTGGTGTGTCACCGAGCAGGATAAAGTGAGGGAGCCGAATGGCTCCCTCGTGCGGTAATTTGCTCAGGAACACCCGCTGGTTGCGCCGCAGTTGAAGCACTTGTAGCAAGCGCCAGATCGAACCATGATCGAGCCGCAAACGTGGCATGGAGGAGCATCCGCCTGGCTGGTGAATACAGTTTCTTCTCTGCTCACACTGTCCTCGTCAACGGTGTTCAACGAGATGGCCTTTTTTACAGCTTCTGCGGATTTCACGCCTGTTTCATCGATGGTGGATTCAACCACTTCCTTTTCGCCAAATTTCAGGTCCATCCATCGGAAGATGTAATCCATGATGGATTTTGCGATCGGGATTTCTGGATTGCCGGTGAATCCAGATGGCTCGAACCGCATGTGCATGAACTTGTTGGATAGGGCATCCAGTGGCACTCCGTATTGAAGGGCCAGGCTGACTGAAGTGGCGAAAGCATCCATCAACCCAGATACGACGGATCCTTCTTTGGCCATGACCAGGAAGATTTCTCCAGGGGAGCCATCTTCGTATTGTCCTACGGTGATGTATCCCTCGTGTCCGGCGACAGAGAACTTATGCGTGATGGCGGAACGCTCTACAGGGAGTTTACGTCGTACTGGTTTGTACTCGACGCGAGTCTCTGTAGTGGTGTTGCTTGTTTCCGCTTCGAGGCTGGTGTTGAGAGGCTGGGTGCGCTTGCATCCGTCTCTATATACCGCAACAGCTTTCAATCCGAGACGCCATGACTCCATATAGATGTCAGCGATATCTTGGACAGAGGACTCGCTTGGCATGTTCACCGTCTTTGAGATCGCTCCCGACAGGAAGGGCTGGCAAGCGCCCATCATCTTGACGTGACCCATAGGCTCGATGGTGCGTTGACCATTACGAGGCTTGAAGGCGCAATCAAAAATCGGAAGGTGCTCATCCTTAAGGAATGGCGCGCCTTCGATGGTCTCGTGAGTTTCGAGGTAGGCTCCAATCGCTGCTTGCTCAGTGGGGCTGTACCCGAGTTCATCGAGTGCGAGCGGTACTGTTTGGTTCACGATCTTGAGCATTCCGCCGCCCACAAGCTTTTTGTACTTGATCAGTGCGATGTCGGGTTCAACGCCCGTGGTGTCGCAATCCATCATGAAACCAATGGTTCCTGTGGGTGCGAGTACGGTCACTTGTCCATTCCGGTAACCATGCTTTTGGCCAAGGGCGTAGCATTCGTCCCAGACCTTCTTCGTGGCTGTACGCATCTCGTTCGGAACGCCAGTTTTAGCGATGGTCTTGGCTGCTTTCCGATGCTTACCGATGACTCGAAGCATGGGTTTTTGGTTCCGGTGATAGCCGGCGAATGGCCCTCTAAGCTCCGCAATTCTGGACGATTGAGCGTAGGCTTCACCGTGCATCAGCGCGGTAATAGACCCGGCGTAGTTTCGTCCTTCCTCGGAATCGTAGGGGAGTCCCTTCGACATGAGCAATGCGCCAAGATTCGCAAAACCGAGACCGAGAGGTCGGTAATCCAACGAGTTTTGCTCAATCGCCGGCGTTGGGTATGACGCACGATCAACCAGAATCTCCTGGGCCGTGATGGTGGTTCGAACGGCTTGAAGGAAGCGTTCGGTCTGGAATTCTCCATCCTCGGCTCGGAACTTCATCAAGTTCAGGCTCGCCAGGTTGCAGGCGGAGTTGTCCAGGAACATGTACTCAGAGCATGGGTTGGATGCGTAGATCCGATCCGTGTTGATGCATGGGTGCCAGTCGTTCACAGTCGTGTCGAACTGGAGTCCGGGATCGCCGCATTGCCAAGCAGCATCTGCAATTTTCGCCATGACATCCTTGGCATTGAGATCCTCGACAACACTGCCATCGGTGACGCCTCGGGTTTCCCATTTTCCTCCTGCCTCGACAGCCTTCATAAACGCATCGGACACGCGTACCGAATTGTTTGAATTCTGGAAGAAGACAGAATCGTAGGCTCCGCCTGGCACATTGAAGCCGCCGTCGTAGCCAGCATCAATGAGTGCCCAGGCTTTCTTCTCTTCCGAGACCTTGCAATCGATGAATTCCATGATGTCTGGGTGGTCGACATCGAGAATGACCATTTTTGCTGCACGTCGAGTCTTACCGCCGCTCTTGATCACGCCCGCAAAGGCATCGAAGCCTCTCATAAAGCTCACGGGTCCAGAGGCCGTTCCTCCGCCGCGGAGCTGCTCTTTACTGGAGCGGATAGGCGAGAGGTTGGTGCCCGTACCTGAGCCCCATTTAAACAGCATGCCTTCGGTCTTAGCGAGACCGAGAATGCTCTCCATCGAGTCCTCTACCGAGTTGATGAAGCAAGCGGAGCATTGAGGGCGCGCTTCGACACCCACGTTGAACCAAACAGGGCTATTAAAGGCCATGTGTTGATGGAGGCAGAGCCAAGTCAGGTCAGCCTTGAATGCGGCTGCGGACTCGACAGTATCAAAGTATCCATCTTCGATACCCCATGTCGTCACGGTGTCGGTGACACGACCGATGAGCTGCTTAATGCTGGTTTCACGTTCGTCCGTACCCAAGTGACCCCGGAAGTATTTAGAGACCACTACGTTCGTCGCGGTCATACTCCAAGAGGTCGGGACGTCGATGTCGTTTTGTTCGAAGACCATATTTCCCGACGCGTCACCAATTGATGCATTGCGTTTTTCCCAGGATACGGTTTCCCAAACATCGATATCGATGGGGCAAAATTTCTGAGTCCAGGTCAGTCCAGATTCTTCATCTATATTTATGTTCTGCTGCTTTGTGCTGTTGGTGCTGGTTTCCATTTGGTGCGCTTTCTACTGGCTAGAGTTTGGTGGGAGACGCACCCCAGGAACCAGGCGCTATGGCCCGGAACAATTCACACGCGCGCAGCGGACGACGAACGTCGCATGACCGGTGTGGCAGAGGTGCAGGGGGATTACATCAACTGAAATTCTGATGGGCTGGCAACCACACTGCCCGGGGCCCGGCACAGCTTGGTATGTCTCAACGTTCAGAAGGGGAGTTCCGATGACGCTCTTAGTTTGTACCGGGTTGGGAAAAACTGGTCAACCCCCTTCAGACACAAGATGTGGTGTTTGGCTGAATTTGGGACACTATTGCTAGTGTTTATGCCTTCGTATGGAGAACTCGTTTGATCTCCAAAAAATCCAGCAATTTCAAGATCTACGGGGATCCATAGGCTGTGAATTATTGGTCGATATAGACACGTTTTGAGGGGCAAAAAAAAAATGAGGGAAGTGTCTTGGATCTGGCTATTGATAAGCTGTGGAAAAGTGGATCGCGGGGCAAAAACCGGTGGGTCAAAATGAGCCAGAAATGGGTGCCGAACGATGAACGTCTTTGAGGAATACGCACTCGCGCCAGACGGGGTGTCTCGGGTAGGATCGTTATGGCCAGATCCTCAAATGTGATCGCCCTATAGTGATCGCGCCAGAGGGCGCGCTCCCTGAGTCGGTTTCGCTAGGCTTGGACCTAGTCCGCTTGGGACGTAATGGAACTGCTGTGGTTGTCGTCTGGGTACCGGTCGCCCATGAGCGGATTTTCAACACGCGTCATGCCAGAGCGTGCGATTTGGACCTTGTAGATATCGCTGATTCCATCGCTATAGGAGACCTTGTTGACGAAGCTGATGGTGATGTAGCCATCGTCAAAGTCCGACGCAGGGTTTGAAACAAAGCCTCTGGGAGAGAAGACAATGGAATCATCTCCTGAACCCGTGGTGCCGGCGAGAGTTCCCCAGTCCATGATCGAGACATTGCGTTTGTAGTGGGTCGACCCTTCACCAATATTAAAGGTTCCAGGTACTTCCATGAGACTTGTAGGTAAGGTCTCGAACTCATCCGCCTGGATGCTCTTATTACCGATCTGGACGTAATATTCTCCGACATTCTCCCGGGTCAGATCAGCGGGCTTCTCATCGTAGTCACTCAAGAGGATGCGGCACTCGTATCCACTTCTGATGGCAGCCATCCGGCAAGTGGCCACATTGCCTGCGAATTGTTCCGCTGCCGAATAGGCCCGGTACCGAGGCAACGTATCTCGGGTCAATCCAAAGCCGACCACCGCAAGGATGGAGAAAATCCCAACGACAATCATCAACTCGATCAGTGAGAATCCACTTCTTCTGTGCATGCTGACGACCTTCCTATCATGGGTAGTCTAAGCCTTAATGGCCCGAGCCAGCAAGCAGTTCTGTTCTCGTTAGCGTGGCAGGTGTAGCCGAATTCGCTTGACTCTGATGATGGGTCGCAATAGACGCCAGTGCTTCGCGACCCCATGGGTCCGCACGTAGGCTCTCAATATTGGGGCCCACGCTGTGCCGATACGGGCGAATGAGCAGTCTATAAAGCACCGTAACGGTGGAATTTTTGGAGAAGCAAAATGGCTCGCTATCGTGGACCCCGTGTAAAGGTTTGTCGTGCATTAGGAACGGTTCTTCCAGGCCTGACCAATGTCGCTACACTTGATCGTCAATACCCTCCTGGTGAACATGCAGGGCGCCGTCGCGGCAAGCCCAGCGACTATAAGATTCGCCTCGCAGAGAAGCAGAAGCTTCGCTACCACTACGGTGTCGCTGAAAAGCAATTCAAGCGCTACGTGGCAGAAGCCACGCGCCGTAAGGGGCCGACAGGTCAAAACCTGATCACCATGCTTGAGTCTCGACTCGACAACCTGATTTGGCGTATTGGCTTGGCTCCGACCATTCCTGCTGCTCGTCAGATGGTGGTTCATGGCCACATTCTGGTCAACGGTAAGCGTGTTGATCGTCCAAGTTACCAAGTTCCCGCCGGAAGCGAGTTGAGCATTCGGGCGAAGAGCAAGGAAAAGCCTTTCATTCAAGAACGTCTTGAGCAGAGCGCCAGCCGGACGCGTCCGAGCTTCCTTGAGTTTGATCCAGCGCAGGCTACCGGTAAGTTAGTCATCGCGCCTGACCCTGCGGAAATCCCACACGGTCTCGAAGTCAACACTCAGGCTGTTATCGAGTTCTACTCACAACAACTCTGATTTCGACTCGAATTCAAAAAAGAGGTTTCTGGTCTTTTTAGCCAGAAACCTCTTTTTGTTTATTGCGCCACAGCAAAAAAATACCCCCGTAACTTCGGGGGTATTCTTTTTACCTTGTTTGCGGTGTGGTCCTATTTGATCTCGCGATGAAGCGTGTGCTTACGCATGAACTTGTTGTACTTCATCAGTTCAAGCTTTCCAGGCGTATTGCGCTTGTTTTTAAAGGTCGTATACCGGCTCATGCCGGGGACACCGCTGTCCTTTTGCTCGGTGCACTCGAGGGTGACGATCATTCGAACGCCTTTTGCTTTCTTAGCCATGTTGTCCTCAATCCACGCGAATCCTTGCGTGGTGTTTCGTGTTAATCGGCCCGCTCCTATGAAGGCAGTGTGCTGATGTCAAGCACGCTATAGAATCAGATCTTGTATGCTTTGGCAGTGATTTCGCAGGGTGAGCGGAGCATGGTGAAGATGGGGCGGACGCGATTGCAGGTGTGGATACGCTGGTTTTGCTTTGGACTGTGGGTCATGACGTCGGCGTGTGCACCTAAACAGCCCATTCAGGGAGAGGTGGTGAAATCCATCTCGTTCAAGGGCAACTCTGGATTCTTCGGCGTGTCAGACTCCAAAATCCGGACTGCTATGGAGCAGAGCCAAAGTTCCGGAATGTGGTGGATGCGTCCGGCCGAACGCGCCCAAGTCTTGGACCGGTCAAGTTTGGCGAAGGACGCCTGGCGAATCGAGACTTGGTATGCCAACAATGGCTATTTCAGTTCTAAAGTTCATGGGTGGGACATCATCACTCTTCGAGAAGGAAACCCTTCGAAGAACAAGCCCAAGATTGTGAAAGTTGTTGGTTATTTAGATGAAGGAAAGGTCTCCACGATTCGAAAAATCAAATGGAAGGGGCTGAGGAAGACCGGTACCGCTTTCAATGAGTTGCTTAAGCGTAAGGCAGCCATAAAAGCAGGTGAGCCATTCAGTATCGACGCCGTCCGAGAAACGGAGGGAATGGTTCTCAACCAGCTCCACGACATGAGTTTTGGGTTTGCCACTGTCACCACCTCGGTGAATGCGTACCCAGAAGAAAACGTTGTCGATGTCATCGTCCATGCGAAAACCGGTCCGGCATGCCGTTTTGGACCCATCACAGTGACAGGCGATTACGACATCCCGGAATCTTTTGTGCGCGCCGAGGTCACCATCAAGGAGGGTCGGGCATTCCGGGCAGCGACACTGGCTGAAACCCAACGCCGATTGTTTTCCTTGGGCGTGTTTTCGATGGTGAATGTTGTTCCCGATCTCAGCCGCAAGAAAGAAAAAATAATCCCCATCCGTTTAGAGCTTTCAGAGAGCAAATACCGCCAATTGAAAGTGGGTGGTGGGCTTATGCTGGAGAGTGGGAAGCAAGACATTCATGCCCTGGCTGAATTTCAACATGTGAACGTGTTCAACCGACTCTGGAATCTCACGTCTCAACTTCGGCCTGGCTATGCATGGATTGGCGACGTGGATGCTATCGGGTCTGACTCCGCAGAAGTCCAGAAGAGCCCGACCGGGGAGGCGACTGTCGCTCTCACCATCCCTCACTTTCCCGTGCGCTCGTTTGAGTTGGTGAATACGGTAGGCGCTGAGTACGGCATCGAGGACGGGTATAAGTTTTTCTCGCCTTCCTATGGTCCAGACCTCATGTGGCAAATGAACTCCAAGATTGGTTTTCGTTTGGGGTACAGCATCAAGTTCTTCAAGTACTACGACCTTGAGGCGGATGATCAGCCAGGGTTGAGCCGATTTGGGCTGAACTTTACCAACCCCTATATGCTGTCATCCCTTCATCAAGAAGTCATATGGAATACCCGGGACAATGCGCTGTTCCCGTCTACTGGCGAATACATCATTACGGGCTTGAAAGAAGCTGGGGGCCCTTTTGGGGGTGGGTTCAATTACATTGAAGCTCGGACAGACTGGCGCGTGTTTCGTCGCATCCGAAAGCTGATCTTCTTTAGACCCAATATTACTGTTGGTGGTCGGATTGCGGGCGGCGTGATGATCCCGTATTCCTTCGCCGGAGCACAAGGAGAGATTCCGTTTGCTGAGCGAATGATGCTCGGTGGAGCGAACGATGTTCGGGGTTGGACCCGGGCCCATCTCGGACCCTATGTGTGTGACGTTGAAAGTTATTCCGGAGGGCTCGATCTGGAAGACCCTGGACAGGCTGCGTTGTGCGCCGGAAAGAGAGGGCGATCTCAAGAGACGACATCCATACAGCCGGTGGGAGGAACGACCTATCTGCACGGTACTTTCGAGATTCGAAAGTACACACTGGATGGGTACGGTTTTGCCGTCTTCAACGACTGGGGAATGGTCTGGAATACACTGGATGAATTCAACCCATTGCACGTGCTGCCGAGCGCCGGTGCAGGGTTGCGCTACAAGAGTCCCATTGGCGCCATTCGCTTGGATGGAGCCTATCGCTTTAATCTTGAGCCGATGTACGAGAAAGAGGCCAGCTTCCAAGTCCACTTCGGACTGTCGGAGGCATTCTAGATGGATGAGTTTGACAAAGGACGCAGTGAGCTGATGTCGGGCCTTTCCAAAGCGGCCGATGGCCTCGTAAAGGCAGGTGTAGGGCTCCTGAAAGCGGCCGTGGGCCTACTGAAAGCGGCCGTGGGGCTCACGATAGCGGCTGTCGTATTTCTGACGACCGATTTTGCGGGTGAGAGCGTGCGGGATCAGGTTCTGAGCGCAGCGGCTCCCGCATTCCCTAACGGAAGCCTCCATATCGAATCCATAGACTTGAATCTGCTGGACCACATCGATGTGAATGGAATCGAAATTCGGGATTTGGAAGGAAAGCCTCTGGTGTCCATCAGTCAGTTCAGTCTTGCCTATTCCTTAGAGCAATTGATGAAGGGGACGTTGGAGGTTGATCACATTCGGATTGAGGAGCCCGTCATTGATTTGACCGTGAACGAGTCCGGCGAGATGGACCTCGCCATGGTCTTTGGGCCGTCAGAAGACAAACCGGATGAGCCCGATGAGCCGTCTGAGCCGTTCTCGGGCATCCCGGTGGATGTTGTTTTGTCGGAATTTGCCATCACTTCTGGGCGCATTCACATATCGGATCCGGCGGGTAATACGGACATTCCACACCTGGCCTTCAAATTGGGGGCGGAAGTCAAGGGCTCGACGGTGCAGGTGACTGGAATTGATATGGACATCAATCTTGATGAGCCGATCGACCAGTTAGTGCGCTTGGATGGTGGGATCGTTCTAGAAAATGGAAATCTGAAACTGGATCTGGATGCCCTTCGTCTGGGAGGGATCGCCATCAAGGTCGGAGGACAGATTGGACAGGCAGAGACGACCCCTGTGATGGGTATAGATGTGCTGATCGATCCGATTGATCCCGATACCGTCGCAGCTTTGGCGGGGGACAGTCTGCTGAACGAAGCGGGACGGATGCAGATCGATATCGATGGACCCTTGTCTGAATTGGTGATCGACTCGACATTGACCAGCGCCAGCGAACAGGGCGAATTGGGCATCCGAGCTCACTTGGATTTGGAGTCCGATCCGTTGGTATGGGCGGCTGCGCTTGAACCGAAGCAGTTTGCCGTCCACGCATTGACCAGTGCTGTGCCGGGCCCATTCGTGCTGAATGGTCGATATGCCGTTGAAGGCAGTGGGACAGAGTATCCGTCGGGTATTCAAGCTACGTTGGATATGGAAGGGTCAGACCAGGTTTTCGCTGGTGAAATTGTCCATGCTCTCGGTATCAAGGGTGCAATTCAAAAAGGCCAGTTTGACCTGGAATCTCTCGTGGTCGATCACGCGGCCGCGGACCTCGCTGTGAAGGGGCAGGTGGATTTGGTCAACTCCAAAGCCAAGCTCAATCTGAGCGCGGACATCCCGAATGCGTCTGCGTTGAGTAAATACGGGGCGGAAGGCTTAGGGGGTTCGGTTCGTTTTGGTGGAGATGTGGTGGCAGGATGGGATCCTGAAGTGTCCGCAGATTTGACTGGAGACCTGGGTCTGACTCGATTCAAGGGCCCGGGTGTTTTCATCACCAAGGGTGGTGGCCCCATCAAGGCCAAGGTCCGAGGCGACGCCGCGGAAGGAGAGGGAAGCATTACCTTGTCTGGATTGGATGCCAGCGGGACAAACATTGATGTGCTTCGGGTCGACTTTAAGGGTGGGCAGGGAGCTGATGGCAGTGTCGACGTGGGCGCGGAAATGGGGATTGGGCTGATTGAAATGCCTGATGGCCAATTCGATATGGAGGGTTTATCCGGACGGCTCGTCGCCTCGATTCCGAAAGGTGGAGAACTCACAGCGAAAGCCGACCTGAATGTCCAAACGTTCCGCTTTGGCGATGAAGATTATGAGGTCGACGGTGGGCCGGTGGTCTTCTCTATGAAGGGGGATGCCATCAAGGCAGATATCGATCTTCGTCGAGAAGACGCTCCCTTCCTGGTTGGTAAAATTCGTGGCGATGCAAAAACCGGCGAGTGGAAGGTGGAAGGCTTTCGCTTTGCTGTGCTCAAGGACAATGGCCTCAACTCCGAGCAGAATATTCGCTTTCGCCTCGCTGAAGGCGGAGCAGAAGATGTCCAATTTGAGTTGGTGAATGAAGAAGGGAATGGACGATTGAGCTTGACGGGTAATGCCAACGCTGAATCCCCAGACTTGCATATCCAAGCGGAAAAAATTGACCTTGGATACATCATGGACATGGTGGACGAAATCGTTGATCTCTCCGCACCTCCAGAGGAAGAGGACCCACAGAAAGAAGGTGAGAGCAAACCGGTTGAGGATAATGTGGCGATTGCCGGTGACGGCAATCGTGTGACTCCCGATAAGGACAAGAAAAAGTCTCCTGATCAGAAGAAAGGCTCAGAAGCTGTGGCGGCTAAAGAGCCGGAGAACCCGCTGGAAGGCTTGACGGGTAAGGCGTCCATGGACTTCAAGGTGAAGGGCGACGGTAATAAGTTCAACGCTAAGGGGTGGATTAGTATCGAAGACTTCGTCATGCCCAAACAAGTGGAGGGTATAGACACTCGGGTTGAAATCGATGTCACGGATGACCGTGTTGACCTGACCGTGGTCGTGGGAGACAACAAGAAGACCTTCTTCCGTATGAAGGGAGACATACCGGTCAAACAAAAGGGCGGTGTGGCCGCCTTGGATTGTGATGGACAGCTGGAGCTCCGAAGCTACATCCCTGGGGTCCGTTTCAAGCGACTCTCCAAGCAACTGCCCGCGTTGGGGGAGTTGGATGGCCGCCTGAGCATGAATATGGGGCTGGCTGGAGAGGCGTGCAATCCCGATATGGACCTGGTGGCCGCCGTCACGACTCCGGTTGGACCCCAAGGGGAAGCGGTGCGGGTCGACTTGACGTTCGATCGGAAGGGCGATGATATCGAAGCCGTCGCTCTTGTTGAACAGGACAATGAGCAAATTGCGCGGGTGGGAATTGCCTTGGCGACCACCTTGACGGATGCGTTGCGAGCGATGCTTCGCGATAAGAAAGAGGTCGATATTGGCAATCCCCAGACTTGGCTCAAGGAATACGATGTCAAGTTGGCACTCCTGGGCGCGAATCTCGGTCAACTCGCTCGTATGGGGCAGGTCACGCACCCCATTCAGGGGATTCTTGCCGGTGGAGTCAACATCTACGGAACCATGGAGGAGCCCAAGCTTGAAAGTGGTTTGGTCATGATCAATGGACAGATCGGAGGCGCGGAAGTCAAACAGTTCACGGTAGGTTTGACTGAGGGTCAGGGTGGCTATGACCTTGAAACCATCATGTCTTTTGAAAAAGAGGGCCATTTGGATGTCAAAGGCTTTCTCCCTATAGATCTGAAGTTCAATGAAGACTTGGATTTGAGCCAGCCTGGGTTTGACATCCAAATCTCGGGTGATGGGTTGCCGATAGCGCTGGGCGCAGGGCCCACCGGTCTTTCTAAGGCGAAGGGGACGATTGGCTTACAAGGTTCCGTGACGGGGACGTTGGCGAAGCCCGTACCTGAACTCAGGCTGGTGAGTAAAGTAGCTGGATTTACCTTGCTCCCTACGGCGCTCCGCTATGACCCCATTGAGATTGACATTGGGTATCAATCCGATGGCGTCGATATCAACGAGCTTAAAGTCACAACGAGTCAGATCTGGGGAGCTAGCCCGGGGTCAGGCTACTTCCGGTTGAATGGTCGTGTCGATCTTGGGGATGAAGGCCCCGAAAAAATGGACCTGAAGGTGAAGATGAAAAAGTTCTGGGTGTCGTCCACCCGAGCCGCTTCCATTGCCACCTCCGGAGACATCGTTATCGAAGGGGATTACCCGGCGCTTAATGTAAAAGGAAAGGTCAAGCTGAATGATGCGTCCTTGGCCGTCGGTGCGGAAGTCCTAAAGGACACCGGTTCGTTTGATGTCGATGACAGCATCAAGATTCATCGCGAGAACCTGAAGCTTGCAGTCAAAGAAGAAGAAGAAGAAGAAGGCCCGAGCGTTGCCGACCAAATTTCCGTCGATCTCGACGTCAAATTGAACTCTGCAGTCAATCTGAAAGCGGACATCCCAATGTCTGAAGATTTTGGGGCACAGTTCGCTCAACTGGCCACCTTGAGCGTGGACCTCGGGCTGGATGGTCGCCTGAGGATACAGCAGGAAAAAGGACAGCTTTCCATGTTGGGAGAACTGCAGACCCTTCGCGGAGAAGCCGTGGCCATGGGTAAACGGTTCAATATTACCGAGGGAACCATTACATTTACCGGTGAGAATTACGCGAACCCCCAACTCAACTTGGGCGCTTCTCACCAGGTCGGTCAATACGGTTCCGTAGAAATCAAGATTGGTGGGGATGTGGAAAATACGGCGATGGACCTGTCATCGCCGGAATATCCTGACCAAACAGACGTGATGTCGATGTTGCTGTTCGGGAAGCCGACGAGCGCTATGTCTGAAACGGAAGGCGAGAGCGGTGCGGGCCTGCTGAGTGCCGCCATGGCCAGTGTCGGCGGACAGGCTGCACGGTCTACGGGTGCGGCTTTTCTTCAGAATGTGGCTGTAGATCCGGGGTCCGGGTCGGTCAAGGTTGGATTTCCGCTAACGGATAAAATTTATCTCTCGATCGAGCGGGTGCGTCCAGAGACCGACACGGACAATATGACCCAGGCTGCTTTAGAGTGGTTGCTGTCACGGCGTGCATACGGAGAAGTCATGACAGGAGATAAAGGACAAAGTTCAGGCGACGTGTTCCTCAGATGGCGTTTTTAAAACAGCTGCAGTTGCGCTGGGCGGAGTCCGCTCCATCCGCTTCTCTCCGGGGAGTCCAGATCGGTTTTGGGGTCGTGATCGTTTTTGAGGCGCTCAGGTATCTCATTTTCGGTTGGGTACAGCAGTACTACGTCGACCCCTCGTTTCACTTTCAGACCGTCGGCTTTCGCTGGCTGCACCCCATTGGGGAAGTCGGGATGATTGTGCTCTTTGTGGCCATCGGTTTGTGTGGCGCTGCGCTGGCCTGGGGTTTCTACAGTCGTGTGGCTGCAGGGCTCTTCACGCTGTGCTTTGGTGCTGTGTTTCTGATGGACCAGGCGTACTACCAGAATCACCTTTATTTGGTCTTGTTGTTTGGTTTGTTTTTCACCGTGGCAGATGTGTCACCGAAACGTATGGCACGTCGATGGATGTTGGATCTTGCCCGTGTTCAGGTGGGCGTGGTGTATGTGTTCGGTGGCATTGCGAAGATCAATCCAGATTGGCTTCAAGGGAAGCCGATGACAGCCTGGATGGCAATTCGATCCGATTGGCCGATTCTGGGGCCTGTGTTGGAACTACCTCAGACGGGCTTAGCCATGGCTTGGTCGGGAATGCTCTTCGACTTGATAATTGTTCCGCTTTTGGTGTGGCGCCGCACTCGGAAATGGGCGTTTCTGGCCGTCGTGGTATTTCACATCTGCAATGCGGTGCTGTTTAAGATTGGTGTGTTTCCAGTTTTGATGGTGGTTTTGACGACATTATTTTTTGATCCCGAATGGTGTGAGCGAAAGCAGAGCGCTGCGCTCTCAGCCCCCAGCCCTATGGCTGCCTGGGTGATGCCACTTGTGGTCGTATGGATGACCGTTCAGATGACTGTGCCAGCGCGCAGTTGGTTTTACGATGGCCATACGAGTTGGACAGAAGAAGGGCATCGCTTCTCTTGGAGGATGAAACTGAGAAGCAAGGTGGGTCGAACAGTCTTCCATGCCTTGGATAAAGAGCAGGGGACTCATAAGGTCATCGAGCCGGAGCAAGAAATGGGCGTGTACCATGCCCGAAAAATGGCGACCCGGCCTCGCCTCATCATGAAATACGCGCGGCATCTGCATCAGTCGCTAGAGACTGAAGGCAGTGGGCGCTGGGCAGTCCATGTCGACGCTAGAGCGACACTGAATGGGCGACCTGTGCAGACTTTGGTCGACCCTACGGTCGACCTGGCTTCCCAAGATATCTGCGGGCCGGCGACGTGGATTGTACCGCTTCAATAGTTAGTTCTGGGCAGTTGTTCCGGTGGCACAAAACAGTGACGGCTTTGATGCCGGGTAGGCCAGCTAAGTATGCTTTACCAGCATTGATCTCTGTTTCCGGTGAAATCGCTAAAACGGGTGCGGGCGAAAACATCTTGGCCCGTTTTGTTGCGTTGTCATCGAATGCATCCACCAACAGCAGTACGGCATGTTCCCCGCCGCTTCCATCGACCAGCAGACCACTGACTTCGCCCACCTTGACCCGCTGCGCTGTGGGTTCGGGTTGGACTTGGGCAGAAGGCGGCAAAGGTTGGGCAGTTTCACAGGCCAAAAACAGCAGCAGGGTCATCATGATGGTTCCAGTCGCAAGTGTATGAGTGCCTCAATATTGCCTTTCTTAGCCCCGGCAATTGGGGAGTCAATAACACCGAGGACCACGGCTCCGGAAGTTTCGGCATGGGAACGAATTTTATCGATAGCTCCGATACGCGCATCCGGGTCTTTCACGACACCCCCCTTGCTGATGGCGTCTCGTCCCACTTCAAATTGAGGCTTGATCAGCAGAACCGCTTCTGCTTGCGGTCCAGCGAGGCGTTGAACGGCGGGCAGGATCTTTGTGAGTGAGATGAATGACAGGTCCCCAACGATCAGGCTCACAGGCTCTGGCAATGTTTCCAGGTGACGTGCGTTTGTTCGCTCCATCACGACGACACGTTCGTCTTGTCTAAGTTTCCATGCGAGTTGACCGTAGCCGACATCCACGGCAAAAACGCGTTGGGCACCACGTTGAAGAAGGCAGTCGGTAAAGCCGCCCGTCGATGCGCCAAGATCTGCACAAATTCTATCTGTGGGGTCTACTTTAAACGCATCCAAGGCGGCCGCTAACTTAAGTCCACCACGGCTGACGTAAGGCAAAGGATTCCCTTTGATTCGGATGTCGGCATCGACCGAGATTTGAGTTCCGGGCTTGTCCTTTGGGACGTTGTCGACCAGTACCGTTCCCGCTCGTATGAGTGCGGCCGCCCGCTGTCGTGAATCGACTAAACCGCGATCTACAAGGAGTTTGTCGAGTCGAACCCGGGCCATGTCGGACTAGTGGTCTCTTTCAACCGTGAAGCGCGCGAGCGACTGCAGATGGCTGGGGTGGGGAACTCGGGCCGCCGCGTCTAATGCCTCTTGGAGCAGTTCCGATGCCTGAAGCTGGGTCTTCTCGATGCCGATGAGTTTCACGTAACTGGGTGGGCCATCATCTCCCGCATCCTCATCCGCATCCAACACATCGTCCGCCATTTGGAATGCCAATCCGATGGCGGATCCGTATTGGGTCAGCGCATTCAACTGGCTGTCGTCGGCGCCGGCCGCAATGCCGCCCATTCGGATGGCCGTACGGATCAGCGCGCCAGTCTTACCGTTATGCAGTTTCATAAGCGTCTTGATGTCGGTGACTTCACCGCCCATGCCGATATCGGCTGCTTGTCCGCCAATCATGCCTACATGACCCGCGCCTTCTGCCAGTTCCGCAACGAGCCGGATTTGTATCGATGGGTCCAAGTCGGTGTGGGCCAGAGTTCGGAATGCTTCGGTTAACAATGCGTCCCCAACAAGAAGGGCTGCAGGTTCACCAAATGCAATGTGGGTGGCTGGCTTTCCGCGGCGTTCCGCGTCGTCATCCATGCATGGCATGTCGTCGTGAACGAGGGAGTAGGTGTGGATGAGTTCCACGCTCGATGCCACTGCAATGGCCTCTGCGGTGATCTCAGCACCTATGGATTCCCACGCTGCCAGAGTGAACAGCGGTCGAATGCGTTTTCCACCGGTGCGAAGAGGATACAGGCTTGCCTCTTGGAAAGGCTGAGGCCACGCATCTGCGAACCGCGACTGAAGACAGCTATCGACGGCTTGGCGGCATTCTGTAGACCATTCCTTGAAGTCCATGTCCATCAGCCTGCTGAGGCTTCGGCCCCTTCTTCGGGTGCGACTTCAGGAGGATTGCAGGCAGTGAAGCTTTCTTCAGTTTTCAATGAGGCCATTCCGAGTCGCTCAGCCCCAGCATCGCGTGCCATGTCCAATGCCAGCACGACGCGTGCATAGTTGGCATCTGGGTGTGCATCGACGAAGACGACCTTTTTGGCCTTAGAACGGAGGCGCTTTTTGAGGTCTTCGCTGAGTACCTCGGGCTCCAGCTGTTTACGGTTCAGCGTGAGCGAGCCATCTTCACAGACGGCCAGGAGCAATTGATCCTTTGGCACATCGTCTTCTTGCTCGACAGTTTCGGTCTTGTCGGGGAGATTGACGGACATTTCATGGATCATGATGGGTGTGAGCACCATGAAAATGATGAGGAGCACCAGCACCACGTCGATCAACGGCGTGACATTGATCTCGCTCTGGGCTTGTTTCTTGCCAGGGATTCCCTTGAACTTGCCCATTCCTACTCCTTCTCGGACTCTACCGCGAGGAGCATGGTGGACATGCCTCCGGACTGAATGACGTCCATGACTTCTCGAACATCCCGCCAGGTGAGGTTTTTATCGCCTTTGACGAGTAGTGAGCGGTCCGGTTTGTCCTGATAGGCATCGTTAATGTCGTTGATCAGAGAATCGGGTTCCGAGCGTTCTATGTCGACGTAGATTTCGGGAATGTTTCGGGTTTGAACGGTTCCGTCGGCTGAAGCTATCTGACGCGTTTCCCCAGCCTTGATGGATACCACCAGATGTTGCCCCCCATCACGCACTTCATGGCCTGTTTTGGCTGCAGGCAGTTGCACGTCCACACCCGACCCCAACAGGTGGGTGATGACCATGAAGATGATGAGCAGCACCAGCACAACGTCCACCAAGGGGGTGACGTTGATGTCGGCCATTGGGCCGCCGCTGCTATCGCCTACCTTCATTCCCATCGTTCAGTTCCTACTCGCCAATCGGAGGCAATATCTGCTTCTCGCACCAGTCCAGAAACTCCTGGACCGACACTGACATGTCGTTGGTGATTTCGTCGATCTTGCCGTTGAAGTAGTTGAAGAGCCAAACACCGATAATCGCGACCGTAATACCGATGGCCGTCGTGATTAGGGCCTCGGCAATACCGGATGAAATGGCGGCGAGGTCACCACCGCCAGCTTCACCCATCATCTGGAATGCGTTGATGATACCGAAGATGGTTCCGACGAGACCAACGAATGGTGCCGTGGCACCTGTGGTCGCCAGCATGTTCATCCCTTTTCGTAAGGCTTGGCTCTCGGTGATGGAGACACGGTCGAGCGCTCGCTCGGCAGCCTCGATACCATATTTGTCTTTTCGAGCGTCGAACTCTGCCAATCCACCCACCAGCATGTGGCCGAGGTAGGCATCAGCGAATTCCTCCTTGCGGCAGAGTTCGAGGGCTGCCTCAGAGTTGGCCTCGGAAAACGGACCCGCGACGGCTTCAGCCAAGAGTCGCGACTGCTTTCGCGCTTTGGCCAATGCAATGGTGCGTTCAATGGCAACATAAAAACACCAGACGGCCATGGCCATCATGACGAGAAGAACGACTCGGACGGGAGTTCCCGTCGCGGCCCAGAGTGCTTGTGGAGTAAAATGCATGGTTTCCTCAGCTCAGCTTGAATCGGAGAGAGAGGATGAATTGGGCCTTTACGGACTTTCCACCATCTCTCATAGGGTAAAAGCGCCATCCCCACGCTGCCTTCTTGGCCTCGTCGTGAAAGACTTTTGGACACTTTTCAATCTTAATTTCGTAGGGTTTGCCTTTCTCATCAATAAAAAATCGGACCTGACAACTGCCTTCAAGTTGCAGTTGTTTGGCAGACTGCGGGTATTTTGGTTTTACCCGCCGCTTGGCCTTGACCTCAGACCAGTGGACGGCTCGCACCCCGGTGCCACCGAGTTGGCCTCCAAGTACCCCGCCGATCACACCGCCGACAACACCGCCGACAACACCGCCTTCTACACCGCCTTCCACGCCGCCCTCGACGCCTTCGGCATCAGACTCAACGGCTTCATCCGGAATCTCTTCCGGGAGTTCGGTGGGTTCGGGTTCGACATCTTTAGGCGTTTCTTTCGGTTCGTCTTTTTTCTCAGTCTTCGGTTTCTTTTGTCCGCCGCCCGCAGGAGGGGGGGGAGGCGGTGGGGGTGGTGGGGCGAGATCAAAGAAGGCGACTTCTACAGGCGCTTCTTCAAGGACCTCTTCCGCGACGGTTGCACCTGCGATGACGAGGCCGCCGATAAATCCACCGTTAAGGGCGATAGACAGCAGAAAAGAGCCAGCTTGTTGCTTGGCATTTGTTTTTCTGGATTGTCCAACGGTTTCGAACATGACTCGCCTATAAAAAAAGTTTCCCGCCCGTATAGCCCGGTCTGCCCAAAAAGGTGGGCTAAAATCGGGGCATGTTCACATCGATCTTGCCCAAGATCCAGTGGAATTTGTGCAGACATGCCCTGAGGCCGCCATTTAGGCGTTCATTTCGTCGTCCTGAGGAGCATCGATCAACTCTGTGATTCGTTGCTCAGCATTGTCTAGAAGTTCGGAGCACTCACGGATAAGCTTCACACCAGATTCGAAGGTCGAGAGCGATTCTTCTAATGAGAGTTCTCCGCCATCTAACCGGCGAACATGCTCTTCTAGCTCCGCCAGGGCCGCTTCAAAGCTTCGGTTTTCATCGTTTGACATAGGGTTGCTCGGGGGTTCGAAATTTGCGTATTGAGCCTATCCGACTGCGTCCATTCTTTCGATCTGGACCACTTGATAGGAGAATCGGCCGCCGCTCTTCGTGTCTGAGGCCACCAACACTTGCTGTCCTTGCGCATTGGTAGCAATTCGCTCGGGGTTCACGGTGAGTCTCTTCCGCTCCATGGTGCGCGTGACGTAGATCATGTCGAGGTTCTTTGACCCCTTGATCGCGCCAGCCACGACGTCTTGGATTTCTCGAGGACTCCGTCGGGTCGGCAGAGCTGACTTTTTCTTCCGGCCCTTCTTCTGCGGCGTCGCCTTTGCTCCGGGAATGAGCGATACCAACGATGGGTCCGTATCTGCCGCATGGGCTTGACTAAAGATATCTTCACGTCCCGCTCGGGCTTCCGCTACCAAGTCGAGCAACCGTTTGCGAGCATCGACTCCAGCCGGATCGTCTGGATAGGCTCGGACTTGCGGTGACACTGAGAAGCCGCCCTCGGTCAAAGCCAGTTGAAGTTCTTCCATTCTTGCTCGGTCTACTGCGTAGAGTCCGGGTACGAACCGATGAAGAAGAAATGGCTTGATGGCTCGATTGGTTTCCAGTCGTCGGATCTGCGACCGGTGGATGGAGATCATGGTGAGGTCATGGAATTCCACATCCCCCCGTTGTCCACACCATCCGCGGAGGGTGTCTTCCACATTTTCGGGCAGGCCGATTTGGCTGTTTTCTCTCAGAAATTCGAAGATGTCTTCACGACGCCAGCCCTTCTCAAGCGCTTGCTCGATCGTGACTTCGGTAATCTTGTATGTGTTGGCCCGATCACATGCGGTGAGTTCGGCCAGTTCTCCGATACGGAAAAACAAGATGGGAGCCATGCCTGCGGGTGCCATGATCTCAAAGGATGGGGTCAAATAGAACTGTGTGAAGCCCTCATCTTCTGGTGGCTCCACCAGTCGCAATGCCCGTCCGGACAGACGGTAGAACTTTTCTTGGCCCCATTGACCCAACTCCAGGATCCCCGCGTCCGCGAGCGGCGTAAAGCTGTACCCTTCGCGCTGAGCGGTTTTGGGGCTGGACCACTGACCTTTTCGGTAGCGTTCACGCCAGTCTTCTCCCCGTCGCCAGCGTCGGTACAAGGATTGTAGGGGTCGCTCTGCCACCCAGGCGCCACCCATGTCATAGATGGCCCAAATCAACCACTCTGCGCTCGATAGGCGAGTGTTCAGGCTGTGGAAGATCAAGTCCCGTTGATCTTCGGGGTCCAGATGCAGCCATTCTTCGATCGCTGCCCGATTGACGTGAAGAGAGTCTCCTCGCAGTTCCACCATACCGTTCTGCATCAAGAACTCGATGTGGAAGCTGAACAGTTCACTGTCGGAGTCCCATAGCTGAGAGAAGAAACTGTCCATTTCGTCTTTATGGACCTTGAAAATCTCCTGGCGCTGAGTCAGCCGAGGTGGATGTTGATCGATGTATGTGGCCAAGGTTGTCAGGCTGAAATCGAGTGGTGGTGAGAAGGGCCGCTGATTCAAAACCCGCATCTCCTCGTGCTCAAAGGCTGGCAATGAAAGATCGTCCTTCAGCGCGTCGATCAATGGGCCCATGACCGGTTGCGGAATCATGTAGAAGAAGTGGCCTTCCTTTTGTTCCGTGGCGGCTAACAACCCTTTCTGCCCTAAAGTGGCGAGGACGCGGCTCCATTCATTGTCCGTTCCGCCCAACGAAAGGGAGAGCTCCTGGCAAATTTCTTCGTGGTGAGCCAAGCCACCACATTGCACGAGAATCGCGAGGGCCTGACGGTCTCTCTGGTGAATGCTTCGGACGAGCGCAGCTACCCGGCCGTCTTGACCCAGAGCCTTTGCAGTCAGTTGGATCATTCGGTCCCGTGTGGGTACGCGATCGGGTTGTCCGCCTAATCCAAGGTAAAGGTTGGCAACATATTGTTCTGGAAGGTCGTTGAGGTAGGTGCCCAACTGTTCCAGTTCTACCCTTGTAAAACGACGGCGCCGGCTTGTGCTGCTGTTCGGACGGCCCCGATTTGGATGGACAGCCATCCTCCGGTTGGGCGCATGGCCTGTGGGGGGAAGGTTCACGGGTGGGCCAGAAAGGTCTTTTCTCATCCCTCCCTGTGCTGCGCGATTTCCTCCACTATTGTTGCGGGGTCCTTTACGACGGCGGCGACGTCGACGCCGGGGCTTGTTGTTGGACTCTTCAGCTTGTTCCATGAAATGCCTCTTGAGGTCGCCTCACTCAATGGTGAGGGCGCTCCTCGATTTGGTAGCGGTAGCCTTGTTCTGTCAGGAACAGTTGTCGCTTCATTGCGAAATCTTGTTCCTTAGTATCGCTGGTGACCACGGTGTAAAAGCGGGCCTCTTTTTTCTTGGGCCGTAAGATGCGGCCGAGACGTTGAGCTTCTTCTTGTCTCGAACCAAACGTTCCGGAAATTTGGATGGCCACGTTAGCGTCGGGAAGATCGATTGAGAAATTCGCCACTTTGGACACGACCAAGAGATTGATTCGGCCCGTTCGGAAGTCCTCAAAGAGTACGTCGCGTTCGTTGTGGGGCGTTTTACCGGTGATGAGCGGAGCGCGTAGGCGTTTCGCAATGGTCTCCAGTTGGCCGACGTAGGTGCCAATCACCAGGATATTGTCGTCCGCATGACGTTTCACCAGGTCATCCAAGACCCTAAGCTTGGCTGGATTATCGGAAGCCAGGCGGAATTTCTGTCTCTCGTCGGCGCGTTCATACTTTTCGCGGCCACCATTAAAGAATGGCACGCGCACCTCGGTGCACGAAGTTTCAGCAATAAATCCACCTTGTTGCAACATCTGCCAGGGCAGGTCGTACCGTTTGGGGCCCACGAGACTGAATACATCGCCTTCTCGGCCATCTTCCCGTACCAGAGTGGCTGTAAGGCCCAGCCGGCGTCGGGCTTGGAGAGCGGAGGTCGCTCCAAAAACAGGTGCGGGTAAGAGGTGGACTTCATCGTAGATCAGCAATCCCCAATCTTCGTCTTCGAAAAGATGTAGGTGCTCGAACTCTGCTTCTTTGGACCGACGCCAGGTGAGAATCTGGTAGGTCGCCACGGTGACGGGCTTGATCTCTTTGACTTGCCCTGTGTACGCACCGACTTGGTCTGCCGTCAAATGGGTTTTGTCGATGATCTCCCTGACCCACTGATTTACGGCGGCTTGGTTTGTGGCCAGAATGAGAGTCTTGGTTTGAACGTGGCGCATAGACTCGATGCCCACGATGGTTTTACCTGCACCGCAGGCGAGTACCACCACTCCGCACCCACCCGATGGGCGGCCGTCTTGGTACCACCGTGCTGCTGCTTCCGCTTGATAGGGTCGAACACCAAAAGGTTTTCCGTTCCCAATCATCGTGTCACGGAGCTCGATCTCCAATGGAGCACCTGGCAGGAATCCGGCCAGATCTTCAACGGGCCAACCAGCCTGTAGGGCACGTTGTTTAAAGATTCCTCTGTGGCCACCCCCCATCATCCAATGACGGCGGCCATCTTCAATCATGAATTCCCGTAAGTTCGGGTCACTGCTCACCAGTTTTGCAACGAAGCCCGATGCGAATTGCATTCGAATCATCTCGCCAGGCTGGTCGGGGTGCGGGACAAGCTTGACCAAACCATATTTGTCGATGGTTTCTGTAATCTGCTCAAGCATATTTTGAGGGATGTCGAACTTGGACAGCTCTCGCAGTCCATTCACAATTTCGGATGTATTCATGCCGGCTGAGGCTGCATTCCACAGCGAAAGCGGATTGATACGGTAGGTGTGAAGGTGCTCAGGAGACGCTTCTAGCTCAGAAAAGCGGCCGAGGAAGTCCCGGGTCTCCTCGTATCGAGGATGCTGGGTCTCCACGAGTACCTTGCCGTCCCCCTGTACGATGAGGGGGTTGTCAGGCCTGACGTGCATTCATTTTCTTGGGATGCTCCATCGCCAAGAACGACCGAGGCCGGTTGGCTTGGATTGGAGTTGTGGCCAGAAGGCGACCACATCGCCCTTGCGGGCAGGGGAGCCATAAAACAGGCAAGAAAAGGGCCTATCGCCATCCTAAGGGTGAAACCCTTGGGCTGAGCCCCGTAGGGCGCTCGGCGAACTGAGGTGGCGCTGGGCCAACCTCCCATTCACCCTCAGTTTATCTGGCTTGTGGAGACTGTCAAGGGAACGCTTAACGGATAAATGGATACTTCCAGTCGTGAGAGGGTGCAAAAGTCTCCTTGATCGTTCTTGGTGAGACCCAGCGGAGAAGGTTTAGAACACTTCCGGCTTTGTCATTGGTCCCTGAGGCGCGTGCACCACCGAAGGGTTGCTGACCCACGACGGCACCCGTGGGTTTGTCATTGATGTAGAAGTTGCCTGCGGCTTGGCGTAGTCCTTGAACGGCCTGATTGACCGCGTACCGATCGTTTCCAAATACCGCCCCGGTCAGAGCATAGGGGCTTGTTTGGTCGACCATCCGAATGGTGTCCTCCCATTTGGCGTCTTCGTACACGTAAGCAGAGACAATCGGCCCGAAGATCTCTTCTTCCATGAGTTGTGCGCGGGGATCATCAAATCGAACCAAAGTAGGCTGGACAAACCACCCATCGCTGCCGTTTGCGTGCCCGCCGGTCAAAACCTGCCCAGTGTTCCGGGCAATTTCGAGGTAGGCCTCATGCTTCTTGAAAGCCCGTTGGTCGATGACGGGTCCCAGAAAATTGGTGAAATCCACGACGTTGCCCATTTTCATGGACTCGACCATGGCGACCGTTCGCTCTGAAACGGTATCCCACAGGGAACGAGGCACATAAATCCGACTGGCTGCTGAGCATTTTTGGCCTTGGTATTCGTACCCACCGCGCGCAATGGCAACAGCTAACGCCTGCGGGTCGGAACTGGCGTGAGCCAGAATAAAGTCTTTACCGCCTGTTTCACCGACAATTCGAGGGTAGGTGGCGTAGTTCGCAATGTTCGCCCCAATGGTCGACCACATGTGCTGAAAGACTCCCGTGCTTCCCGTGAAATGCAATCCAGCGAGGGCGGAATGCTGGATGACCGCATCGCCGACGGTAGCGCCTCGGCCGGGAATGAAGTTGATGACTCCGGGAGGGAACCCGGCTTCACGTAGCAATTGATATCCGACCCAGGCGGCGTGGAGTTGAGTGGTCGCCGGTTTCCAAACCACCACATTGCCCATCAGGGCAGGGGCGGTCGGGAGATTCACAGCGATCGCCGTAAAGTTGAATGGGGTCACCGCAAAAGTGAACCCTTCCAGTGGTCGATGATCGAGCCGGTTCCACATTCCTGGATTGCTACCCGGTTGCTGCGTCATGATGTCTTGTGCGAAACGCGCGTTGAATCGCATAAAGTCGATCAGTTCGCAGGCGGCATCGATTTCGGCCTGATGGCAGGTCTTTCCTTGCCCCAGCATGGTGGCGGCATTCAGTTTGTCTCGCCAGGGCCCAGCCAGAAGATCTGCGGCCTTCAAGAGAATAGCGGCCCGATCTTGCCAGGGGAGTGATGCCCACTCATTTTGAGCTTCGATGGCCGATGAAATCGCTTTTTCTATGACTTCTGGTGTGGCCATATGGGCGCGAGCAAGCACATGGCGATGATCGCCGGGATTGGTGATCTCGACCACCTCTCCAGTGAAGACCTCCTGCCCACCGACAACACAGGGGATTTCTACGACTTCGCCTAACTGGCGTGCGATCTCTGCTTCCAGGTTCAAACGCTCTTGTGAGCCGGGCGCGTAGCCTCTGACGGTTTCGTTTGTGGGATTAGGTGTTGAAAAGATGCCTTCGGTAGCCGACATTTAGACCTCTCCGGTGTACGTTTCGCTGGTAACACTCAGAGGAGCTACGGTCAGGTTGTGAGTGGATTGATTTATCTGGAAGACCCCGCTGCACTGGATGTGGCGAGAGTCGGTGGAAAGGCCGCTTCCCTAGCGAGACTGGCATCGCATGGGGTTCCGGTTCAGCCTGGAATCATTGTTCCTGTGGAGGCGTTTGAGCGGTTTTTGGAGGGCGATCGTTTTAGAGGATTGAATGATTCGGACCTTGCGGAGGCCATTGAATTATCCGAATTGGATCCCACTTTGGCGGGTCAGCTTCGCACGGCGGTGGCTCGATTAGGGGAACGATTGGTAGTGCGTTCAAGTGCGGTCTCAGAAGATGGGCAGCAGGCGTCTTGGGCGGGGCAGTTTGAAACCGTCATCGGCGTTCGGCCTGGAGATCAAACGGAATTGGCCCTTCTAAAATGTTGGGCTTCCGCTTTTCATGCGCGTGCTCAGGCCTATAAACGGCGGGTCCGGTTTCCGGATCGGATCCAGATGGGAGTGCTGATACAGCCGGTAGTGGAGCCGAAGTGCGCTGGCGTCTTGTTCACCATCAACCCTCTGTCTGGCTCTTGGCGGGAATTGACGGTGGAAGCGGCATGGGGGCAAGCGATTTCAGTCGTTCAAGGTGAAGTTGTACCTGACTATCATGTGGTTCGGAGACCGCGTCGTTCGGTGCGGCCATTGGAGCGAATTCAAGCCAGAGTTCAACTTGATGTTGTCGAAGACCAAATTCGTCGCCAGGAGCGAATGTGTGTGGTGGGGCCGGACGGCTTGGAGGTGAGGCCTGTTCCCATCTCGATGGTTGATGCACCCAAATTAAGGCACGGAGAGCTGACTCGTTTGTGTCGCCTGGGTTTGAAGATTGAATCGATTGCCGGTACCCCTCAAGACATCGAATGGGCCATGAACGAAAAGGGTCGCTTTGTTGTTTTACAGTCGAGGCCCATCACGACATCGACTCATGTGCGTCGATCCGGACCCGTGCTTTGGACTCGGCGATTTATCGGTGAGCGTTGGACGGAGCCTGCGACACCACTCGGGTGGTCCTTGATGGGTGGAATGCTGGATGAGTTCATCGGCTATCCAGACACCCAGAACGCATTCTTGGGGGGCGGGTCGGCGACCCGACTTGTTCGGTTTACGCCTTACATAAACGTGACTGTATTTCGCCATCTGGCCTTCAAATTCCCCGGCGCACCACCGCCTCAATTCATGATGGAGCTATTGCCGGATTCGGAACAACGGGGTTGGCGTAGACGGCATGCTCAGACCCCAGATCTCGCTGTGTATGGATCCATTCTCAAGGAGACTCTTCTGGATCATCGCTGGCGGCTATTCTCGCCCGGGCCATTCAGTAATCCCCGTCAATGGGAGGGTTGGCTCTCTTCGTTAGAGTCTCAACTTCCCAGCTTGAGTCAGCCCAGCCAAGATGTCCGGGCGGCTCTTGCGCGCTCTGAGCGGTGCATGGGTTTGGCTCGGCAATACATTGGGATTCATGTATGCAGTCTACTTTGGGCCAATCTTCTGTTTCAGGTCTCGGAAGCGGTTCTGTCATCGAAGGGAATGAATGCAATTCTTAAAGATGCGCTAAGGCCCTCTCAGGAAAGTTGTACGGTTCAGACGAACCATGCCTTGTGGCGGCTGGGCAAAGACCACATCACCACAGAGGCTTTTCTGAGAGACTATGGACACCGTGCGGGTTCATCTTGGGAGCTGTTCAGCCCACGCTGGAGAGACAATGAGGGTCTGGTGGGTGTTTTAGCGGAAGCCGCGGCCCAACATAAAGACCCGTCCATTATGGCGGCGACACAGGCTGAACGGTCAGCTCGCGCAGTACGGTCTCTTTCAGGCTGGACCCAGAAACTGATTGAGTTGACTCAGGTTTATTTACTTTTACGCGAGAACCAGCGTTTCCATTTCGACCGCCTTTTGGATGTATGGAGTAGTCAACTCAAGCAGGTCGAGTCTTTAACGGGCCTACAAATTCGATTTTTGGAATGGGCGGAGTTGGACGACTTCTTCGGGAATCGATTGTCCCGAGTTGAAGCTGAGCGAATCGTCGCTGGGAGGGCCGAACTCTGGTCACGAGAGCGTGAGCGCCGTTCAGCGGGTGAAGAGCCTCCAAGTTTTTTGGTGGGGGCAGAGGTGATTGAAGAGGGTTCTGAAGGCATCCGACTGCAAGGCACAGGAGCTTCTCCAGGAGTGGCGACGGGTAAGGTGAGGATTCTTCGCAGCGCAGCAGATGGCGAGCGTTTGCGGCCTGGCGAAATTCTCGTTGCAAGAGCGACCGACCCGGGATGGACCCCACTGTTCCTCAAGGCCGGTGGAGTCATCATGGAACTGGGGGGGATGCTCAGCCACGGAGCAGTCGTGGCTCGAGAATATGAGCTTCCTGCGGTGGTCAACATTGAAGGTGCAACACGGCTACTTGAAGACGGTCAGGTGATCACCTTGGACGGACGGCAAGGGGTCGTGTGGGTACGATGATCAGATGAGACGGTCAATCTGTCGCTTGAATTCGATGCGGTCCACGATGTCGGTCAAATAGTCCATTCGCTCGGAGTCCCATACCAGGACAGGCGATTGGGAGTATCGGCTGATCCACTCCTCGTACAGACCATTCAGACGGCGAAGGTAACTGGTGGGGATGTCTTGCTCTGATTTGCGCCCCCGCTGCTTGATTCGCTTTCGGATCGAACCCACTGAGCACTGGAGGTAGATCATCAAGTCGGGTGGCTGAAGGGCGCCCTTCATGGTCTCGTAAAGTTCCATGTAGGTCTCGTAGTCACGTTTCTTGATGTACCGACCTTTGTAAAGGTTGGTCGCAAAGATTTCAGCATCTTCGTAGATGGTCCGGTCTTGGACCACTGTGGATGCGCGAGTATTCAAGGCCATGTGTAGCTTGAATTTGTGTGTCAGAAAGTAGAGTTGGCTGTGGAAGCCCCATGCTTTCATGTCTTTATAGAAGTCGTCCAGATAGGGGTTGTTCATGAACGGCTCATAGATGGGCTCAAAGCCATATTGTTCGCTCAAAAATTCGACCATTGAGCTTTTGCCTACACCGATGTTGCCCGCGACTGCGATGAATTTTTTCATTCGATTGTTAGGCCTCCCCAGTTCCCATCTGGATCGGCGACTTCCACCGATACGGCGCCTTCTGGTGGGTTGCTGGCGAAGAATGATCGTCCCTCTACGGTTTCGGCTAGGGCAGTGTCTTCTACTCGGCTGTCATCGTCCATGACCCAGGTCAAAGTAGCCGAGGGCACTGGATTGGCGCCACGGGAAGAGCCTTCAAGATGAACCAGCCGATAGCCGGCGTCTGGAGCCTGTATATGAGCCCAAACACCGGTGTCGTCAATGGCGACCGAAATCTCTGCGGGTTCAACGGTAAACGGGTCGCTGGTCAGTTCGTATTCCGTTTTATCGTAGGGCCAGGTGCTGCTTTCTTCGTCGGCCACATGCCCGTATACGCGGAAGCGGTAGGTTCCGGTGGGAAATGCCGTGCGAATTCCACCGTGCGCTACGGCCTGCCATGCCGCCCACCAATAGTGGCTCTGGGCCGTATCGTGGGGATAGAGCGGATCAGGTGTATGGGCGGTGATGATATCGGGAAGTGTGTCTGAAACCGTGTGTCCAGATGCGGTCTCGACAGGTAGCCATTCGCCATCTTCCTGGACCTCCAATTCAACGACGGGAAGGTCGACCGCGGGGTCGCCGCCCATCCATGTGAACTGGGCGATTCCCTGAACTCGATTGAGTGCAGCGTCGGGCTGTTTCTGGATGGTGAGGGACAGGGGTGTCCACATTTCTTCCGGAAGGCTGCTGGGCACCGTGCCAGCATCGGAAGTGGAATCAAGAGGTGTGACGGTCAGAGGCTTGGTGGGGTAGGCGGTATCTGGAAAATCTCCGTCCAGATCCTGAGGTTCCAACAGATTGGTCAGCAGGTGTGTACGCATCATGTCCAGATTGCCTTCCATGATGTGTTCGCCTTGCAGTGGACCCCAGATGTTGATGTTCGGTTCGTATCCTCCGACGAGCCAGTCTTCAGGAATCAGGAGGTACCCCTCGTGGTCTTGGGCGTATCCGACCAAGAATACATTCTCGAGTCCGAGTTCAGCATCGGCTCGACGGGAGTACTGCTCGGTGTACATTTGTGTGGTTTCACCCGGGAAAAATCCCAAGTATGCATCCTCGTTGACGACTTCTCCGTCTGCCTGAAGGATATCGATCGGGCCGATGCGTGCTGCACTGGTCATGGCTGCTGTGCTGGACGGAAGGGGGAGAGGAACGGAGTCGGCACCCAAGCCAAAGACACCGGCGATAACCCAAGACATGAGCTCGACATCCATGCATCCGTCGTAGGGGTAGACATCGGTTCCAATCGTACCAACGCTGACTAAGGGCTCGTCATAGCCGCAGAAGGCACCGCCGTATTGTGCGTTGAATTCGTCCAACGGCGACAGGATTTGACCTTCATCTCCATATATTTTGAGGTCTGGTTCGCGGTCGGCTCTATAGGGCGGATAGTGCCAGTCAACCGTTCCGTCGCGAGTGACGCGAATCTCTTCCAATCCCTCTGGAATGCTGTGGGTCACTGTCTCCAGTAGAATGGGGTTGCTGTTGGTGGGCGTATTTTCCCAAAGGTCGTATACGGCGTCGGCGGCGTACAGTCCGATGGATTCCATTCGGGCATACCCTTCGTCGGTGCCACGAGGAGAGGTGTCTCCGCCACTTCCCTGCCAGTGGGAGACCACGACAGGATGGTCAAAGCGGTCTGCCAGTGCGTATTCGATGTGACCCGAAGCCTCGGTCGATACCATGGCGTTTTCAGAACCGAGAACAGTCCCATGAATTCCGAAGTTGAAGAATACACCGAGAGGCTGCCCTTCCGTATTGTCGACTCGAAGGACCCACAATCGAGGGTCTTTCTTCTCTCCGGGCGTATGGTCGTCCCACACCTTGAGCGTGTCGTTCTCTTCGCGTCGATCGGAATAGACCATGTCGTCTGGATCCCAATCTTCAGCGACTCCCATACCTATCGAAACCGTTTCACGGCTTTCCCAGGCGTCCACCGCAGCCTCAACTAATGAGGCATGAAAACGTGAGAATATCTCCTCGTTATAGCGGTCGCCTCCCAGGTAAAAATGGAAGGAGTCGGAATAGTTGGCTGGCGCGTTGTGCGTGTGGCTTGCCGTAATAATGACGCGGCCTTCGAGATCGCGACCGGTGAGCTCCGAAAGTGAATCCTCGACGGCTCTCACCAATTTGTCGAAGCTATAAATGACGTCTGCTTTGATAAGGACGAGGTCTTGGTCCCCGTTGTGTAGCCACAAAACCTGCGCACGGGCGCGAGTTTGTATACCGGAAGAGGATGACCAGGCGACGGTATAGTTGCTACGACGCTTGTCGACGGCACCGCTGCGTCCAAGGTAGTCACAACGATTACTGTATCCACCCATCGGGGCGCCGATAGGGAAGTCGAGGTTCACTTCGACCACGCCGGCTTCAGGCGCACCCGCGCTGAGTTCTATCGGATCTCTGTCGGGCTTAGGCTCGTCGTCACAACCTACCGTAAGGGCAGCGATCAAAGGTAGGCACTCAGGTTTCATCACTGATGGGTCTCCGTCTGATTTGGAGTCATCTCCACATGCGATAAACGTAACCGCGAAAAGGGAAAAGAGGCGTATACTCATCCCTTACGGTAGTCCGTAGCATCAAGCCCATAGAGCTTCATTTTGGTGTAGAGGGTCCGACGCGTGATTCCGGCTGCCTTCGAGGTATTGATGAGATGCCCATCATTCTTCTTCAGAAGTCGGTGAAGGTAGGTCCGTTCGACTTGAACCGCCGCCCGGTCTACTGCAAGTTTCATAGGAACGTTCTCATCCACTGTTAGCAGTGGTGTCGTTCCATACTTGTCCATTCGTGTTGCGCCAGGTTGCATGTCATGTGGCAGCATTTCAAGTGTGATGGGCCGTCCGGACGCCACGATGACCCAGCGTTCGCAAAGGGAACGGAGCTGTCGAACATTTCCGGGCCATGAATGGCCACTGATGGCATCCATGGCTTCGGGAGACACTGTTGGAGATTCCAGTCCATACTCTCGGGCGGCGTCTTCAAGAAAATGGCGGGTCAACAGAGAGATGTCTTCAGGACGTTCTCGTAGAGGAGGCAGGTGAATAGGAAACACATTGAGCCGGTAGAACAGGTCTTCTCTGAAGGTGCCGTCCCGAGTCTTTGATTCGAGGTCTGCATTGGTGGCTGCCACGATACGTGTGTCCACGTGGACCGTGTCGTGTCCACCGACACGCCTGAAGCACATGTCCTCCAGGACGCGGAGCAGGTTGACCTGCACATTCAAGCTGGTTTCGCCCAGTTCATCCAGGAATAGGGTTCCACCATCGGCCATTTCAAACACGCCACGTCGCTGGCCGGACGCACCCGTGAAGCTCCCTTTTTCGTGCCCGAATAGCTCGCTCTCAAGCAATGTCTCTGTAAACGCGCCGCAGTTTATGCTGATGAACGGCTTTTCACGTCGGCGACTGCGTTCATGGATGGCTCGGCTTACGAGCTCTTTACCTGTGCCTGTCTCGCCCAGAATCAGGACGGTGGCGTCGGTGGCGGCTACCGCACGAATTTGGTCGAAGACCTTAAGCATTCGCGGGCTTTGAGTCAGCATGTGTGAGAAGCCATGCCGATCCCGGACCTGTTCCCGCACGCGTTGTAGATCCCGTGTGCCTCGTGTTTCGGCGAGCGCATTGCGCGTGGATCGCAGCAGGGTCGACTGGTCGAGTGGAAGCGAAAGTACATCCACGGCACCCGCGTGTGCTGCGGCCAGTCCGATATGAGCGTCGTTGTTTTCGGTCATCGCGACAACAGCGGTTCCGAGTGCTCGGTCCCTGATCAGTTCGAGAAGGGGTGCTCCCGCCAAGTCCTCGAGTTCAAGGTGCACAATGATCAGATCGGGGGCTTCTTCAGACAATGTCGCAAGGGCTTCCCGTGCGGTAGGCACGGTGAACACTCGCCTTTGCGGGGAGCGCAGCATTTGTTTGATTTGACGAGACCGGAGGTCTGCTCCATCGATGACCAAAACCGTTTCCGGTTGCATCGTGGCTACACCTCCGTGATCAAATCCATCTGGCATGTGATTGAACCCCTTCTTCGGAATCTTCAGGGTAGCCCAATAATGGCCTGTGACCCTGAAATTTCAAGACTCCGAAAAGAACACGTCCAGGCTCATCGATCAAGGGGTTTTCCACAGGTTTTGAAACTTCTCTGACGGACCTGTTTAAGAACGGGCACTTGTGGGGCTGTTTGGACTCGGTGGTCAACCCTCTACAGCCACGCCTCACGGGGCATGTTTACTCTTCAGTTTTGATCTTTTCTTCCCAAAACTCCCAATCCGAATGGTTTGGCCAGTTCAATTGGGCTTTTTCGAGCCGGGCTTTGGCCGCCCTGAAGAGGCCTTGTTCGACCAGTTCTTCTATCGCTGCGTTTTCTGCTTCCGGATGCAGTGGGGGGCGCCCCTCCAATTCAACACGTATTTTACGGGCATCGTTTCGATGCTTTCCGGTCTGTTCCAATAGGCGAAGTGATTTCCGGGCGAGACCTTTTAGGCCTCTTTTTTGAGCTTCAGTCGTGATCACCAGCAGGGTAGTCGCATGCCCATTTGCGAGTTCGATGATGTGCTTTTGAAATGCATCCGTTCCGGCGCCACCATTCTCAACGCCTTCTCGAATCGCTATTCGGGCGCGTTGGGTGCGTTGATTTTGTCGAATATGCGGCACCAGTGCAGCGAATACCACCATCAAGATGAGGGGAAAGAACCAAGGCTCGACCGCGATTCCTGCCGTTGCGAGGAGGGAATCGAGGGCGTCAGTGATTCCGCCTAATCCTCGCATCTCTATATGTTCACGTCAGCAGCTACTCTGCGACGAGAGGCGTTGGACTCGCTGAGGTTGCATCTGCGGTTGACGCAAAGATGGCTGTAGCAGCGAGCCAGCCGAATGCGAGCGCGAGGAACCCGGTCATAATCCAAGAGGTAGAGGCGGTTTCTTCATGTTTGATAGTCAGAGAACGGGCCATGATGTGTCCTTTTCAGCGGGAAGAGCTGAAGCGCGAGGCTTCTAACAGCGGGGAGTGGGTGGACAAGTGTTGTGGCAAGACTGTCACGTGAGTTCATTTGATCTCAAAACTATTGCCATGTCAAGGCCTAACCTATTGGAAGGCGACGTCACGGGCCGATCAATCTAATGAGACCGTTTTCTCTTTCTTGATGGATACGTCATAACCCTTGTCCGACCACTGTTTTTCCAGTTTGTCGGCCCAGGAATCGATATCCTTGCTGGAGCTTACGGGTTCGGGTGTGGTGGATACGCCCCATTCAGCACCTTCGGATTCACACTTGCCCAGACGGGGCTTTACATCCTGCATAGGTGTTCGAACGTCATTCAAAATGATCCACCGCTTGCCTGGTTCTTCTACTTTGGACAGGTGGATTACCGCTGTTTTGGCTCCGCTACAGAGTGCACGCTCAATACTTGCGGCCCCGTAAAGAAAGCCACCCTCTTCATTCACTCGGTCTGGATAGACTTTAGGGAGAAGGCTTGCAGCCGCTGTGGTCGCACCGGCATTGGCGAGCCGGTCTGCAACAGAGCGAGCTTTGTCTCGATTCACGTTCGATGCGATCTCGACCAGCGATGATTCGAGGCGTGCCTTGTTTTCGGGGTTGATGGATTCACCGATACCCGGTTGTACACAAGATTCCATTTGCATGAGAATGGCATCGAATGGCCCATTGTCTGCTCCCTTGACCGCCGCTTTCGTAAATACAGGCAACGCATCTGGGCCGAGACGACTGCCAACAACACTGAGTAGGGCGTTGTATTTGTCATCGAATAGGCTGGCTGGTGGTGTCTCCGCTTGTTGGGTCAGCCAACTGGCCCAATCACCGTCTTGGCACGCCACTAAAGCGTCATCCCATTGTTGGAATTCGAGGTCGCGAAGTCCAAAATACGCCCCTTTTAAGAAGGCTACGATTTTCGTATTTTCTGTGCACTTTTGACCGATCACTTCGGCCACCTGATCCCTGACTTCATAGTCCAGAGCATCGTGCGACAGTACTCGCCAGACGGGATTCCAGACTTCGGTCTCGATGGCTGCCATGCTGAGGCTCACAAGAGCATCCACCGTCTTGGCCCGTGGTAGCAAAGACTCGAAGCTGGCCTCAGCCTCCTCTTGGCTGCACTGAGCGAGTGAGGTGAAGTTTCGGGCCAGGGTCGACGCGCTAGAGGCTGCAGCTCGCCGAACCAGGTACTGGCAGGAGGCTTCGGCTGGTGTTGAGCCTATGATTGCAGCGAATACAATCCACATGTGTTGCTCCTAAAGGGCATTGGTTTTTGCCTCTCTACCGTTTTGGCGACTGGTCGTCGACATTCAGAGTGGCTCAAGGCTTCAGGCTGATCGGCCAGCGTCGCCCATGTTTATCGACGGAAAGATGGCTTAAAGTATTCGGGAAGGCGACTTCTTTCGGCCGAATAGCGACTTAAGTGTCTGATTTTAAACAGATAAAACAAAATTTAAATAAGTTGTGACGGTGTCTCCGGCGGAACGCTGACGCCGTGAGTCGAGCCGTAAAAAGCGATCGCTTCTTGGTATTAGGCTTGGCCCAGCAAGGTCACAGGGTACGATGCGAGCGAGAAGGTCACCTCTTTACGGTACCCCATCGCTTCGCCACCGAGCTGGTAGGGCATTGCATCTTCAAACTCGATGTGGGTGCTGTCGACGTAGAAATCATGAATCCCGGGAGGTGTGATTCCTCGCCAAACTTTAGCGAGATTCCATGCCATCTGGAGTGCGTTCATGTTGACCAATCGCAATTGGAAGCGCCCGGCACGCCGAGTCGCGTGCGGGAACATTTTCATCCCGTAGCCATAAAAAGGCATGGATGCGCAGCAAACGGCGCTTGACGGACCTTCGTAGATCAGTCCGCCAGTGGGTATGGGTCGACCGATCTCCCTACCATTTGGGGCGATGCGGAAAGCAGGCCTTCCGGTATTCGTAATGCGAACACGATGGGATGGGCGCCGCAGATAGTTCGGAACCGTCTTTAGGTACCCTGCAATCAGGTAGCCAGTGAGCCCTTTGGCCATTCCCTGCCACCATTGGCCTTTGGAGCGCATTTTGATTTCGTTGTAGTCATTCAGGACTGCCGCATCCACGCCCATTCCGGCGAAGGGGAAAACGGTGCCCTCGGCCTCGACCATGTGCATCGAAACAGACCGATGCACGTGACCGTTATTCCAACGGCGCAAGTCTTGGGCGGGCCGGCCGCTTCCCAGCCAGTGGGCGAGGGCGTTACCCGTACCGAGTCGGAGGACGCCTACGTTTGGCATGGGGGCATCACCCCTGAGGTTTTCCAGTGAGTTGATGGCGCCCACAATAGTACCATCGCCACCACCGGCGAATACCGTTCCGTAGGACCGGTCGATACAGTGGCCAAACACTTCTGCTGCGTGCTCTTCGCTTTCTGTGAAGAAAAGTCGATCTCGAGGCACGACGTCACCGAGCGTTCTTGCGAGGCGCGGTGTGACGCGCCCAGCGTTGGCATTCAGAACGACTGCGAAATTGTCGTCGGGAAGTGTATAGGTGGGAACTGGAAGCATAAGTCCTCGAGTTGTGTCCAGTTATAGACACAAGCAGGATCTATGCCAATACTGAAGCTTCATTCAATGCAGCGACGTTGCACGATTGTCACCTGCGGGTGCGAATTAAGTTTCGCACCTTCAGGGGTGGTGGTGGGGGATTTGTTTCGCGGGATATTACCCACCAATAAGGGAGTATACGGCCTCGAGAGCTCCCGGTAGAGCGTCGGGGTCTTTACCACCTGCTTGAGCCATGTCTGGTCTGCCACCGCCTCCGCCGCCCACCATGCCTGCGATCTCTCTGATCAGGTTTCCAGCATGAACTTGACTGCCTGCGAGGTCTTTAGAGACGGTCACCACGAGCTTCACAGCGCCGCCCTCTCTGCTGCCCAGGACCACGACGCCCGAACCCAGGGTGTCTCGAAGCCGGTCGGCTTCGTCGCGCAGGGCCTTAGCGTCGACATTGACTTCGGCGGAGAGAACTCGAAACCCATTAATTTCCTTGGCTTGCTCAGTAAGGTCGCCAGACTGCTGTCGCGCCATATCGCGCTTAAGTTTATCGATTTCGTTGGTGAGGCGCTTTCTGTCGTCCAGAATCCGTTGGATAGCTTCAGCCATCTGGTCGGGCCGTGACCGTAGGAGGTGACTGGCTTCAGCCAATGCTGCATCTTGCGCCTTTAAGGTGGTCACCGCACCGAATCCTGTTTCGGCCTCAATTCTTCTGACGCCAGCGGCTACGCTGCTTTCGGTTGTAATCCGGAACAAACCAATATCGCCGGTTCGTCTCGCATGTGTCCCTCCGCACAGTTCTGTTGAGAAGCCGGGGACATCAACGACGCGCACGTGGTCTCCGTACTTTTCACCAAAGAGCGCCATTGCGCCTTTCTCCATGGCATCATCCATAGAGCACTCTTCGGTTTCAACGGCTTGGTTTCTAAGGACCTCAGCGTAGACGAGGGCTTCGATGGTGGCCAGTTCGCCCTTGGATACGGCTTTATGGTGCGAGAAGTCAAAACGAAGCCGTTCGTCGTTGACCATCGAGCCCTTCTGCATGACGTGATCGCCGAGGGTTTTCTGGAGTGCCGAATGAAGGAGGTGTGTGGCTGTATGGTTGAGGCGGATTTTGTCTCTTCGCTCTGCATCGACACGCAGATGGACTGTGTCCCCGACAGATAACGAGCCGCTGGACAGAGCCCCGTGGTGAGAGATGACTCCATCCACTGGCTTTTGGGTGTCTGTGACATTGAAGGTAGAGGTGCTGGACTCGATAGTGCCCGTGTCTCCGACTTGGCCACCTGCTTCACCATAAAAGGGAGTGGTATCTGTGAGCAATACAGCCTTGTCGCCCGACGTTATCGTCTCGGTTGTTTCTCCATCTTTAATGATGGCAACGATGGTGCCTTGTGCGGAGTCCGCCGTATAGCCGTTAAATGCGATGGCTTCGGTATCTCTTGCGATTTGATGGTAAACGTCGGATACAGCCTCTTCACCGGAGCCTTTCCATGCGGCTCTCCCAGCGGCCCTTTGCGCTTCCATAGCGGCCGCATAGCCTCGATCATCCACGGAGTAGCCACGTTCTTCAGCAATGAGTCTGGTGAGATCGAGGGGGAAGCCAAACGTGTCGTGAAGTTTGAAGGCGACGTCGCCCGGAAGTTGGCCTGCAGTATCAATCTTTGAAAATGCTTGGTCGAGCAACTGGAGTCCCTTGTCCAGAGTTTCTCTAAACCTCTCTTCTTCGCCTTTGACCACTTCACGGATAAAGTCGGCGCGTTGACGAAGCTCAGCGTAATGTTCGCCCATGGTGTCGATCAGTACGTCCACGACTTGCCAGAGAAAGGGTTCATTCAAGCCCACCTTTACGCCGTATCGGATGGCTCTACGCATGACGCGTCGAAGAACATACCCACGCTCCTCGTTCGAGGGCATGACGCCGTCTGCAATCAGGAAACCGGTGGCGCGTGCGTGATCGGCAATCACGCGGAGTGCGACGTCAGCTTCCTCTTTTTCGCCAATGGTGATGTTGGCGAGAAGCGCGGCTTTATTCATGAGGGCGGTAAATGCATCGGTGTCGTAGTTGCTGTACACGCCTTGCATCACAGCGGCGATACGCTCCAGGCCCATTCCAGTGTCGATCGATGGCTTGGGTAGTGGAGTCATCGTGCCGTCGGCCGACCGATTGAACTGCATGAAGACCAAATTCCAGATTTCGATGTAACGGTCGGACTCGGTTTCCGGCCCGCCGCCAGGCCCATGCTCCGGCCCGTGGTCGTAAAAGATTTCCGAACAGGGTCCGCACGGTCCCGTATCGCCCATCGACCAAAAGTTGTCCTTTTCTCCTAGGCGCTGTATGCGTTCGGCCGGTACGCCGGCGACCTCCCGCCAAAGTGTTTCGGCTTCGTCATCGTCTTCAAAAACGGTCACCCAGAGCTTGTTTTTGTCGATCCCCATTTCTTCTGTAAGAAAGGTCCAAGCGAGCTGGATCGCGTCTTTTTTGAAGTAGTCACCGAAGCTAAAGTTCCCCAACATCTCGAAGAATGTATGGTGTCGTGGGGTTCTCCCGACGTTTTCAAGGTCATTGTGCTTACCCGATACGCGGAGGCACTTTTGTGATGTCGCGGCGCGGGTATATTGGCGCTGCTCCCGACCTGTAAAAACGTCTTTGAATTGCACCATTCCGGCATTGGTGAAGAAAAGAGTAGGGTCATTGCTGGGAATCAGCGAGGCGCTACTGACGCTTTGGTGATTGTGGTCACCGAAAAATTCAATAAAGCGGCTACGGATTTCATTGGCCTTCATGGGGGTCTCCCGAATCGATAGGCTGGCCAATTAATCGAACTCGTGCGTGTATGCGACGCCGCTTAGCTCACGCCTGACTGAATACCTTGGAGTCGGAGCTCAAGTTCATCCGGATTATTCACGGATCGAAGCGCCTCAGCTTTGTCGATAACGCCATCTTGAAGCAGCTTGAATACGGCCTGGTCAAACGTTTGTGTTCCATACACGGTGTGATTTCGGGCCATCAGGTCTGGAATCTCGGATGCTCGCGCTGGATCCATGATGCAATCGGTGATCACTCCGCGGTTTCGCATGATCTCCACCGCAGCGACACGCCCTCCAGCTTTTGTCCTCATTAGGCGCTGCGATAGAGTGGCACGGAGTACGCTGGCCAGTTGTGATCGGATTTGCCTTTGATGTTGAGAGTCGAAGAATCCAACCAGCCTATTGATGGTTTCCGTGGCATCCAGGGTGTGTAGGGTGGTGAGTACTAAATGACCGGTCTCTGCGGCATTCAATGCAATCTCGACCGTTTCTTTGTCCCTCAATTCTCCGACCAAAATGACGTCAGGGTCTTGTCTTAGGGCGGCCCTTAGGGCATTCCCAAAAGATCGAGTGTCGGACCCCACTTCCCGTTGGTTGATCACCGATTGCCGGTCAGTGAAAACAAATTCGATCGGGTCTTCGATGGTGATGATGTGGTGAGCGTGAGTGCGATTGATCTCTTCAACGAGCGCGGCCAGGGTGGTGCTTTTCCCTGAACCGGTGATGCCAGTGACGATCACTAAGCCTCTCGGCTCTTCCGCGATTTCCGCGATGGTCCGAGGCAGTCGGAGTTCTTTAATGGTCTTCACGCTGTCGGGAATCACCCGAAGGACCATTCCAACTTTGTGTCTTTGCCTGAATACATTGACCCTAAATCGGCCAACGCCATCCATACTCCAACTGAGATCCAACTCAAATTGGTTTTTAAACTTTTCGCGTTGGGCGGGAGTCATGATCTCCCAGGCCATTTTCCCGAGACGTTCCGCTTGGAGGATGGGGGCTCCATCTATAGCCTTCATGAGGCCTTTCACGCGCAACATGGGCGGAGTCCCGCCTTTTAGGTGCAGATCGGATGCTCCGGAATCAATGGCTGTTCGGCAAAGGTCTTTAAGGTCCATGGCCAGAGGGTACACCAAAACGGAGCAGGCGTCGGGGTGAGAACCTTCCGACGCCTGCTATCGATTTCGAGTGATGACTTATGCCTCGCCGGGCGCTTCGTTGTTAACGAGGGGGACCCCAATCCCGTGGTGCCCAAGGATTTGCAGTCGGAGCGCTTCTCCTTTTTCGGCGTTTTCGGTCAGGTATACACAAGCGTTGTCTCGCCCCTGCCCGATGCGCTCGTCGCCAAGAGAATACCAAGAGCCTGCTTTCCGAACGACTCCCATATCGGCACCAATATCGACGATTTCACCCATAAGGTTCACGCCCTTTCCGTAGAGGATGTCGAATTCAGCCTGACGGAAGGGTGGGGCCAATTTATTTTTGACCACTTTTACCCGGGTACGGTTTCCGATGGACTCGCCATTCACTTTGATGGCTCCGATCCTACGGATATCCAGTCGTACGGAGGCGTAGAACTTCAGTGCGTTTCCTCCACTGGTAACTTCTGGGCTACCGAACATGACGCCAATCTTCATGCGCAGCTGGTTGATGAACAGCATCGATGTTTCCGATTTGTGGATGGCTGCAGTCAGTTTTCGCATGGCTTGGCTCATGAGACGGGCCTGAGCGCCGGGTACTGAATCGCCCATGTCTCCGTTGAGTTCTGCTCTGGGTACAAGGGCTGCTACGGAGTCGATGACGACGATGTCGATAGCATTGGAGCGGACAAGCGTTTCTGCGATTTCCAATGCTTGCTCACCGCAGTCTGGTTGGGAGATCAACAACTCTTCAGCGTTGACGCCAAGCGCCTTGGCGTAGTTCAGATCAAGGGCGTGCTCTGCATCGATGAAAGCGGCGACACCACCATTCTTTTGACACTGCGCGATGGCCTGTAGAGCGATGGTGGTTTTACCCGATGATTCGGGACCATAGATTTCGCAAATCCGCCCCTTGGGCAGGCCGCCTATGCCTAAGGCTACATCCAGGCCGATACTTCCGGTTGAAATGACGTCAACCTTGGGAATTTCGGAATCGCCCATGCGCATAATGGCGCCTTTACCGAATTGTTTTTCGATACTGGCAAGAGCGTCGTCGAGGGATTTGGTGCGTTTAGGATCGATGGGCATTTGTTTCTCCGGGAATTTTAAGAGAGGGAGGGGGGATAATATGCAGGGGGAACTGCAGGGGTGAACATCTGTACAGTACTTCTTAGGCCTGGTTGCTGCAAGCCAGAAAATGTCCGGTTATTGATTAGTGGTCTGAAAAGCGACGTTTGAGGCCATCAATTACTTTTTGGTGAAGTCCGCCAAAACCTCCATTTGATAAAATTGCGATGACGTCTTCGGGTTGTGCATTGGCAATGACACGATTGGCGATGGCATCGGCATTGGGCCAGTTGAAGGCCTCATTGCCTCGCATTCGAATCTCTTGCACGAGTTGAGTGGGATTCATTCGCTCGTCTTCTGGGATGTTGTCAATGCCATAGGGATCGGCGATCACGGTGATGTCTGCGGCGTCGAAAGACGCGGCATACTGAGCCTGAAAGACGTTTCGTCTGCTGGTGTTGCTTCTGGGTTCAAAAATGGCCCAAAGGCGTCGTCCACCGAAACGCAATCGCAGTCCGTTTAGGGTGAGGTCGACTGCCGTGGGGTGGTGCGCGAAGTCGTCGATGACTGTGATGCCTCCGGGCTCGCCTCGAACCTCCTGGCGGCGCTTGATGCCTTTGAACGTTCGGAAGCCTTCCGAAAGGGCTTTGGCTGAGAGTCCCTCTCGCTCGAGTGCTGCAGCGATGGCTACCTGGTTGTATAGGTTGTGTTCGCCCACCATGATGGATTCGAAGCGTCCCCATAGTTTTCCGTCGCGTAGCACTGCAAATGTCATCATGCCTTGAGAGGTGTCGACACTCTCAATGCGTCCATCCCAGGCTTGACCTGGGCCGTATCGCCTGAGCTCACATTGGGCTTCGGCTGCCACTTCTGCGACGGCGCTGTGGTCGGTTCGGGCTACCACGCATCCGTCCTCAGGCATGATGGCCATGAGCTTTCGGAATGATTCCTGGCAGTGAGCGAGGTCTCGATAAATATCGGCATGATCGAATTCGATACTGGTGAGGATTGCGGTAACGGGTCGGTAATGTAGGAATTTGGGGCCCTTGTCGAAGAAGGCAGTGTCGTATTCGTCCCCTTCAATAACGAACTGTTCGCCCTCAGATGCGCGGGCCGTTCTGTCGAGTCCTGCCACCACGCCGCCCACCAGAAAACCAGGTTTCTGTTGAGCGACCTCCAGAAGCCAGGTTGCAATCGAGGTCGTGGTCGTTTTTCCGTGAGTCCCGGCTACCACTATGTTTCGTTTGCCTGACAAGAATCGAGCCCCAAGTAGAGCGGGGAAACTCATGAAGGGAAGGTGGCGAGAAATGACTGCTTCTGCCTCTTCATAGGTCGAACGAACGACGTTGCCGATGACGACCAGGTCGGGGTTGTGGTCCAGGTTGCTGGCTTTGAACCCCTCCATCGGTGTGATCCCCAAGCTGGAGAGGTAGTCGCTCATAGGTGGATAAACCTTGTTGCCATCCGAGCCTGTCACAGCGTAGCCAGCATCGACGAGCATGCCGGCTAATGCAGCCATGGCGGTCCCGCCGACTCCCATGATGTGTATCGTTTTAGTCCCTTCGGGAAGCCCCTGAACCTCGGGCATGATCACGCTCTCTAATCAATCTGTGTTGGCAAGGGCCGGCTGGCCGGTGTACGGGCTGAACATAATGTGCCAATGGAGGCAAGACATGGTGATGAAGGTGTTCGTGATGATGAGTCTGCTGGGATCGGCTGCTACGTACGCTCAAGATGAGGATCAAGACGTCCAGTCTTTGCTGAACTCGATCCCCGAAATTGAAGCGCCCCAAGCAGCCCCTGAAGAGGCTCCGAAGAAGCCGCAGGAGCCTCAAGGTATGGACCTCGATGCCTATTTTGAAGCCTGCCGCACGGCTGTTTACCCGCATTTCAAAATGCCCAAAAAGATCGTAAAGGCCAGTCCAGGGGTGGAGATCTCTTTTCTGGTGACCGTCGATGCTGAGGGTCGGATCTTGGGCGTCACCTCTCCTAAACGCAGTGGATATCGGTCTTGGGATGCGGCGGCGCTAGCAGCACTCAATAAGGTGGGGACCTTACCGCCACCACCGCAGGGATGGAATACAACCTTAGATAAGGTGCTAATTCCATTCAATAAAAGCTCAAAATAGGTCCGATAAATCCTTCTGAAGCGCATCTGGGCAGCCGGTGTCGCGCATCAGGCGCTGAAGGTCGGCGAGGGTGTCTACATCGTAAGCGAGCGGGAGAAGAACGGGCTCGAGATGCTTCCCTCGTAGTTTTTGAAGGGTCTCTTTGAGCAGAGATGGCTCTGACCACGGCATGTGGTCGAAAAGAATGTCTCGAATGTTTGGGACCGTGTTGTCGACTGTAATGGACCAGTAGCCACCGTCTTCTGCCGGGCCAATGACCACGGGCCACTCGCTCCTGGCGGCGTCGAGCAACCACTCGGGCTCAAACAGTACACAGTCCGATCCGAGAGCAATGTGTCGCCCGGGCGAGCGCATGGCATGTTTGAGCCGTTGCCCAAGATCACCGTCGCATTGGCGCTCGATTGTGACCCCATTCTTTTGAAGTCGGTGGGCCCAGTCGTCAGTCATGTCGCCATCCAGCGCCACCGTGACCGGTAGGCCCGTGTCCAAGGCTTTTTCGAGAGTATGTCGAAAAAGTCTGGCGTGAACCTTGGTGGCTTTGACCTTTCCGATATCCGCAGCGAGCCGGGTTTTGACGCGGCCGGGAGTGGGTACCTTGGCGAGAATGATGATCGATGCTGTCATCGTGCGTATCTCAAAGTGGACCACATCATCTTGAGGCCACACCTCAGAGCACTCCGCAGGGACCCGCTAATTTTTGATTGTCCCGCCACTCGATTTCGGCATGTCACTGGAATCTCTATGACTCGATAGCCGAGCCGTATGGCCTTGAGTTGCATCTCAACATTCCAGCCGTAGTTGGGGTCGCGCATCTGCATGTTCAGCAGCGAGGATGTTCGGATGGCTCTGAACGGGCCCATATCTCGATACCGAAAACCACTGGCCGCGTGAATCAATTGGGTCGCCACCATGTTGCCAAAGCGTTGAGGAAATGTGATCGCGCCGCGCTCTGCGCTCTGCGTTCGGTCCCCCAACACCATGTCCGCTTCATCCATCAAGATGGGAGTGACGAGGCGTTCCATTTCCTGGGGATTGAAGCTGTGATCCCCATCGAGAATGACGACAACCTCGAAACCCGAATCAGCGGCTTCTTTAATTCCCGCTTTGCAGGCATTGCCATATCCTTTTGACGGTTCGAAGATCACCCTTGCTCCATGGGAACGGCTGATGTCAGCAGTGCCATCCGTACTGCCGTTGTCGACCACAAACACGGCGCCGACTGAGGGCATGTCGCTCAGAACGTAAGGCAGACTCTCAGCCTCGTTGAGTGCCGGAATAATGACTGCGACATGGGTAAGGGTAGGGCTCACGGCTGCGAGCTGTCCCTCCGTCGCCACAAGAGCATGATCAAGCCGAGCACATACCACTGGCGGGGCCTTGGGCTGGCATGGGTACAGCCACTGCCCTTGCCGTCAGATGACTCCTCGGGGGCGAAGTAATCCGCGGTTTCCTCTTCCTCTTCCTCTTCCTCTTCCTCTTCCTCTTCCTCTTCCTCGGGGTCAGTGGGTTCTGTTGGAGGCTCGCCTGTGTCGGCTGGGCTACCGGAATCTTCAGGTTCGCCTGTGTCGCTTGGAACACCCGTATCTTCGGGTTCAGGTGCATCAGGCAGGGGAACGAAGGATAAACGGAAGGGTGCGGGGTAGTAGCCCTCGCTCAGTTCCCCCGTGTTGGCCACGGCTATCCAGGCATCGCTTTCCGGCGTCAACCAGAAGTTCGTGTGTGGAATGTCGTTGCGTACAGTGTGGTAAACAGCCCCCGCTGATGTGTACTCAACGACCATGGCTCGCATGTCGACGTGGTCTGGCATGCTGCCCGTGATCGCGCTGTCGTCGTATTCCAACAACACAGTCAGGCGGTTGGCTGGGGTGACCGAACCGTCAGGTAGGGGCATGACAGCATAGCCGCCTGCACGGGGCCAGCGGTCTTCAGGAATCGTGTAGAAATCGGGAAACGCGTGCGGGACAAGCGCAGTGAATCGATCGTCATGGTCCGTGAAATAGCCAGCCCATTCGTTGACCTGGTGTCCGAATCGATCTCCAGCGTCGTAGTCCCAGGTAATGTTACGTGCGGCATGTCCGACAATGGCCTCGCTGACCACATCTTCGGTGAGGAGTTCTTCGAGCACGTGGATGGGGTCATCGGCTTCAGTCCCTATCCGCCACGAGTCTAAGATCGCTTCTGGAGCGCCGAGCACCTCGCTAATGTACCAGGGGAAGATGAACGCACCGTATTGATGGTAGTCCGGGGGCGCGCCGTCGTACATGTCGCGGCTAAAGTGGTACAGGCCGACCTGGGGCTTGAGGGCATACCAAGGCAGGAAATCAGAGAATGAATCGATCTCAGGGGTCAGTTGTCCGGAGGCCCAACACGCGGTCGCCTCCCAATACCAAGAGCCTGTGTCTTCGTAAAAGTACGCCAGTTCTGCGTGTTGTACGGCGTGGAAAAATTCATGGATGATGACTGAGCGGAGGTAGGCAATGTCATCGATGAACTCATGACTCAGAACGATCATGGGATAGCCGTCGTGATCAAGCTTGTAGTAGCCGGCACTGCCGTAGACACTGGGCACATCTCCTCCCGTGTCGCCGATGTACACGTTGAAGTATGTGCCCGAAAAGCCCGTAGGATCGGCCATTTCCCAGCCGTCTACCTGCGCGTCGTGGGCGAATTCGAAGTCGTTTAGGATTCGAGTGGCAGTGTCGCTGATTTCGCCGAGATCTGGCCCCCACTTGAGGGCAAAGTGCTCTGAGTATTGGGTGTGTGCGATGTCGCCATGAGATTCGTGATCGGTCAGATCTGTGGCCGATGATGGAGGAGGGGCAGGTCGGGTTCGGCTGATAGTGTCGGCCAGGAGAGCTGGAGTTCCACAGGTTTGTGCGGGGTGGCTTGTGTCCTCGAGGACTGCAGCGTTCACACCCAATGCCAACAGAACGACAAGCATTACACCTCCATGTAGATTCTACATGGACTGACTGGGTTCCGACTCCAGAGTTTTGCGAATGGCCTCGATAAGGTGACTTCGATGCTCCGTATTCACCATTAGACCGTTCATTTCGATACGATGGATACTCTCGCCGTGTTCGATGAGTAGGATTGGATTTTGCCTTCCTTTGGCGCGAGATGTTGCAACGATGGCCCGTCTTCCCAATTCGGATACGGGCTTGATGGCCATACCCGAGCGTTCCAATTCTTGCACTTGGTGTCGGTACCCCTCACCGATCAGGCCGTCAGCATGGTGGACATGAATCGAAAACCAACGGGTTCCATCGTTATCCATGATCAGGCTTTGACAGCCATGGTCGCGCGCGCCCACAGGGTCTGTTCGCCAGCTTTCTTGGGCCCATGGCAGCTCTAAAATTGTGTCGACCAAGATCTCACAAGCATGATGGTTGGGGAGGGCGGTCTGGCCCAAACCTATGCTGAATGCCAAGGTCGACAGGCAGACTGCGGTGAGCAGATACAGGCGACCAATCCACTGCACCCACCGGGCCGCAGTGAGGCGACCCTTTAGCCATACAGACGGCCCAGGGTAATGCATCAGTGTATCTCTGCCGCGTTCTCGTGCGACCTGCCCCCCACGGATGACACCCGGCAGTCCTATAGCGAGAGAAATGACTGCCAGAAAGGCGAGTAAGGTAGGCCAAAACATGGGAATCACGAGCAACCTCTATTCCCTGATAACCGTTATTCTTCCCCGGCGATTTCTGTGCGGTGTAGGACGGAAAGTTCCACGATGCCTTCCATGCAACGCTTCGCCATCTGCATTTGAATGGCGAGGCGAGTTCCTTTGGCGCGGAGATCGTCAAATTCTATTGGCGCTCCGAAGACCACATCGATGGGGTGTTGATCGCGTTGTCTGGACCAGCTTCGAGTCAACTCGGTGCCCATACTGTTCGTGAGCCCTTTTACGAATATGGGTATGGCTCGGGTGTGGGCTGACTTTGCCAGAATGGTTCCCACTCCAGGTTGGACGCGAAGGAAGCTGTACGGATCGTCCCCCTTATTGCGTGTGCCTTCCGGGTGAACACCCAGAAGCATGCCGTCTTGATTCAGTTCGTCGACCATGCGTTCCAGCGCATAGGTGTTGAAGGCCCGTTTTTCTTTTTCCCGCATGATGGGGGGGAACATGAAAAACCCACTCATGATGGCATTGACGAATCCGCCGATCATGGAATCGTAGAAAAAGGGCGAACGGACCGGAAATAAAATGCGTTTGTTGAGTTTTGTGCGGGTGTAGAGGATGGGTCCGATCACATAAAAGTCGAAAAATGACCGATGATTGGACACAAAGATGATGCAGTCATTGGGTCCGAGGGTCTCCAGATGTTCCATGCCCCATCTACGGATACGAGGTCCGGTCAAGAGCCAAGAAAAATGCACCATGAATATTTGATTCCAAACGATCAAGGCGGGCCTGGCGTAGCGAAGCAGGAAATCAGCAACGCGGAACCAAAACCGTTCGATTTTGGGGACATTCTTGAGTTGTTCAGCAGTGGGCTGAATCATGACAACTTTTCTCCAGGGTGGCGAGTCGCTTATGTATCCGGCAGAGTTGGCTTTGGTTAGGGATCGAGCGAAGGGAGGTTTCTGTGCTACGAAAGATTGGATGGTTGATGCTGTGGGTGTCCATGTCGGCTTCCGCAATGGCGGGAAGTAAGAATCCATTTCGTGTGGAGGCAAAAGACGCCACGATAAAAAGTGGGGAAAAAGGCCAGGTGCAGGTGATCATTCGCGTGCCAGAACAGCACCACCTTTATCGAGACATGATGGAAGTTTCACGGGTTGATGATGAGGCTTCGAAGCCTGTCGTGACGGGTGAGGCATCGTTTCCTCCCGGATTTACCAAGCCGGACCCAGCCGACCCCAGCTCCACCCGGGAGCAGTTCGATATGGATGTCGTCGTCAATGTGCCGGTAAACAAAGTCGACCCGGCGGGCACCTATACGCTGAAATTTGAAGTGAGCTACCAGGGATGTAAGAAGTCGCTGTGTTGGATGCCGCAGACGGAAATCGTTGAAGCCGTGGTTAAGGCTGGAGAAGGGGTGAAATGAGCTTTTTAGCTGCTGGATTGGCATTTGTTTCTGCCGTTGAAGCGGCGGGGGTCAGTCTACCTCCGGTCGGTTGGGAGTCTCCCCCGACTGTGACATTGTCCGGCCTTCCTGACGCTGCATCCAAGCGACCCGAGAACCAGCCGGGGAAACCGCATCAAGTCCATGCACGTCTCCTCTTCGACCAGGAAAAGGTTGCCCCTGGGCAGACCCTCAGGGTTGGGCTTCATCTCGAACAAGATAAAAACTGGCATACCTATTGGAAAAGCCCTGGAGACATTGGGCTGCCGACTTCGATCGAATGGCGGACTCCACCCGGGGTGACGGTGGGGCCATACGAATACCCAGTCCCGCATAAATTTGAACTGCAAGGGATTGTTTCCTACGGCTATGAGGACGAGGTCCTCCTTTTTACGGACATGGTTTTTCCTCAGGGAGTGGAACCGGGTGAGTATACGGTTGGGCTGGAAGCCAGTTGGCTCGTCTGCGAAGTGTCGTGCATTCCTGGAAAAGTATCTCTCGAGCGGCCCATACAAGTTGTAGCCGCATGGGATGGTGCTGGTGGCGTGCACGCACCGCTGTTCAATCATGCGGAATCATTTCATCCGACACCGTCGACCGGTGTGCTGGAGATTTCGGGAACTGTCAATCCGAAAGAGGTCAAACCAGAACAGCCCTTCACGGTGACGTTTGACGTTCTCCACCAGGCTGCGGTTGAGCGTGATGCGACCGGATGGCCCTTCTTTGTTCCGATTGCGGGCGATCAGTGGATGATTTTGGACACGCAGTTTGCGACCATTGATGGGGGAACACGCATCACCCTGTCGGGCGAAACCTTCGCTCCTGAACAGGTTCCCACACAAGATTCAGTGGGTGGGCTTTTTCAGCTTAAAGATGGCGACAAGGTCATCCGGACCGAATTTTCAGTCCCTTTGAAGTGGGCCAGTGCGACCGAATCGGCTTCGGCCGAATCGGGGGCAGGGCAGGGGGCTACTACAGAGTCGGTCGCGCCTCCTCCTCCGGCGGACCAGAACTTTGGTTTTATGCTGCTCATGGCATTTTTGGGTGGTGTCTTGTTGAACGTGATGCCGTGTGTTCTACCCGTCCTCAGTCTGAAGATCTACAGTCTTGTGGAGCAGTCGGAATCCGGTGCTCATGAGCGCAAAGGGGCAGGGCTTGGGTACACGATTGGCGTCATAGGGAGCTTTTTAGCGCTGGGGGGAACGGTCATTATTCTCCGTTCAGTGTTGGGGCTGGAAGTGGGTTGGGGCTACCAATTTCAGGCCCCTGAATACGTGATTGCGCTGGCCACCTTGGTCTATGTATTTGGGCTTTCGCTCTTTGGCGTGTTCGAGGTTCCGGCCTTTGGGGCGACCAGCATGTCTCAAGCGCAAAATAAAGACGGCATGGTGGGGCACATTTTGACAGGTGCATTCGCTACGCTGCTGGCGACACCCTGTTCTGCACCATTTTTGGGAACGGGAATGGGCTTTGCTTTCACGTTGCCAAGTTGGGGGATTCTACTGTTTTTCGGTGTGGCCGGTTTGGGTTTGGCGGCGCCTTTCCTCGCCATTGCATACGTACCGGCCTTGGCCAAATTCTTGCCGAAGCCGGGCGCTTGGATGGAAACGTTTAAGCAGTTCATGGGGTTCACTTTGATGGCCACAACCGTATGGCTGGTGGATGTACTTGCGGCACAAACCGGTGCTCCAGGTGCCGTGGGCTTTGTGGCATTTTTATTCTTTGTTTCTCTAGGCGCTTGGATTCTCGGTCACTGGGGTGGGCCCATTGCCACCGATCGCGCCAAAATGATCTCGCTGTTTATCGCTCTCGCTGTGTCGACTTTTGGAGGCTCGAAATTTCTGGTGACAGACTTTGCAGAACCTGAAGTGGCGGATGCAGGAGGGTTGGCTTCGGATCTTGATTTTTCCGAATCGGTCCCTTGGCAACCCTTTACTGAGGACAGAGTGAAGGCACTGAATGGTACCCCGGTCTTTATCGACTTCACGGCAGACTGGTGTTTGTCTTGCAAGGCGAACGAAAAAACCGTGTTGGAGTCCGAAACCGTTCGCAAAGCCATGAAAGATTACGGCATCGTGCCTTTGAAGGCGGACTGGACCCGAAGAGATCCAGTCATCACAAAATGGCTACAGCGATATGGGAAGGCCGGAGTGCCGTTTTACCTGATGATCCGTGCCGATCAGTCCCAACCAGCCATCGCTCTGCCTGAAGTCATCACGCCGAGTCTGGTCATCGATGGCTTTAAGGCCGCTCAATAGGTAGTGTCTCTGTGAGATGGCGGGCATTGTTAAGCCCATAAACTGTGATCTTGCCATCCTTGATGCCCAATAGGTTGATGGTAGTATTTCGCTGTTCGATCGTCATATTGTCGCGTATGGCCAGGTCTAGTGCCTGGCAGATGATCGCGCTGATGGCCACCTTATGGGACACGATCGCGCAGGGTTTGTCCGGTGTTTGCTCTCGGACGATCGACATGAAGGCCTCGATCGAACGACGACTGCATTCAGCCAGCGTTTCTCCTCCGGGGATCCGGGCGTGTGTCGGGTCTTCCGTCCATTGGCGGTAAAAATCGGGGAAGTCAGCTTTGAGGTTTGATCCAAAACGGCCCTCCAGATGCCCTTGATCGAGTTCGGTTAGCCCTTCCGCCACGATGGGTTCCATTGCCCGAGGGGTGGCCATCGCCTCCGCTGTACCCCAAGCTCGAGACAGCGGACTGCTGTAGATGGCGGAAAATGGAATGTGTGCGAGAGAGTGGGCAAGAAGCGCCGCTTGCTGGCGACCCGTTGCATCGAGAGGGATGTCGGTTCGCCCTAAAAAACGGCGCTGTTTGTTCCATTCCGTTTGCCCATGGCGAATCAATAAGACGGAAATTTCACCATTATCTCGTACTCTTTGCCACTCAATTGGATTGCAGTCAGGATACTCCATGCGCTATTGAGTAACCTCAGACGCTAGATCTAGCGGCCTACTATCAAAAAGGTGTGTATATGTCTGACCGTAAAAAAGGTTTTGACCCACTCTCCAGTCTTTTCGATGCACCGGACCCCGGTGAGGTCAGTGCAGGGGCAGCGTCGGGTAGCCAAACTATTGCAGAGCCCGGCTTACGTTCGCCTGATGCTATACCGCAAGGCATAGCGGCGGGACTCGATTTGGAAGACGCGCCGACTGAAATGGTACCTGTATCGCCAGCGGTCGATGTGCCCGATCCGGCAGGTGAGGTGGCGGGGGCGGGCCCACTGAAGCGAAAGCCTTCGACGAGTGAGTCGGTTGAATTCATCGGTGAACTCCCCACGTCCGATGATTGGACCGAGAGTAAGCCCGAAGCCCTGTTTTCTTTGAACCAACTTCCGGAACCGGATCCAGAGGAGGCAGCTGCCCCCCGATACGGCCGGCGGTTGTCGCGAGTGGAGCGATTGGCGGCGCGTGCTGTGAGGCCTAAGGCTGCGCTTGAAGCAGCTCGAGAAGCGGCGGAGTCCGAGAGCGCGGCAGAGGCGCGAGCGAGCCAAACTTTGACGGACCGCATTCAGGTCCTCATCGAAGCGAGCTTGCCAGGGGTCGGCGAAATTGACGTCAAGGCCGCTAAGGTGGCTGATGAACGGGAAGTATTGTTGGCCCTTTGGAAGTCCCACCGCTCCAAATTTCTCAGCGATGGCGAGCTTGAGCGCGCTGTTGCGGCCGCTCGGGTTGTGGATGTCCTCAAACATGCCCCGGCAGGTGCGTTGATCGCTGCCCATGCGGTGACCGCTGCCAGCGACTACTTGGTCTGGATAGACCTTCAGAACGGGAGCCTTGTGGCTGCGTTTGCTGACGCCCGGGCTTATTTCTCTGGATAGCCGAGCTGGTCGGCCATTTCGAAAAGCGATGGTAGCCATCTCGACATTTCGGCACGATAGTGGGGCCACAGATCCACTGGGCTCATAGGCGGCGTCGGAATAGTGAACTCGGGATCGAGCCCCACTCCTTGAGCAATAGCGGACACCGTGGCCTGTGGCTCTGCGAGGAAGTCCTCGATCCGGATCGAATGAACCTGCATACCTAAGGCGTCTTCAATCTGCCGACTCACGGCTGTTGTGGCCATGATCGCTGTCGCTGTGCGCTCGAGCCGATCAAAATGGCATGTGATGGCATTGAAGGCGTAGGTTTTGCAGAACGTGCGGAGCACGGCTTCACACGGGTGGCGTACGCACCGGAGAATAATCGACTCAGGAAATAAGCGATGGATAAGTGCGAGAGCCAAACCGTTGAAGGGAAGGGCATCGACAATGATGGTTCCCGGTGAAGCCCATTCCTCCATCGCTTTGAAGTAGCTGGCGCGTGCGTTTTCAATTTCAGCTGGAGCAAGGGTGTGCAGGTGCTCCGGATCTTTGCTGCCTAAGGTTTGACGGGCGCTGTCCATCGCAGGGACTTCTGGCGCTAAAGAAAATCCGGGGTGCAGGTCCAGCATCTGACCCAATTCGCTGAGGCCTGATTCATTAAAACCAATCAAAAACACAGGCGATGGGTTGGCCATCGGGGGCGTCGCAGTCCAGGGTATGCGCTCTGGGCCTGAAAAACGTTTCGCCAGTGTCTCCATGTATCGAGTCAGAATGTGCCGATCGACGTCCAGGTCAGTAAAGGAAATCCTGCGCTTCGCTTCTTTGAAACATAGAAACGCTTTCCGATACTCACCGGTGGCTTGCCAACACAGTCCCAGTTCTTCGATAAGCAGGGGTGGGAGTTGATGAGTACTGCGGCTGGTAATCAGCTTGATCCCACCTTCTGCGTTGCCTGCAGTTCGCTCGATTTGAGCGGCCTTTAGAAGAGCGCTTCCGTTGTTTTTGTCCAGGCGAATGGCCCGATGTGCGGCTTCTCGGGCTTCCCCGAGTCGAGCTTCGCGCATGTGAAGGTCGGCCAGGCGGCTCAGAGCAATACCATTGATCCGAACATTGTGACTGTGGGATAGAAGCGCTTCGTAAACAGTTCGCGCTTCTGCAAGCTGGCCCGATTTATGGCGGGCCAAGCCGTGGGCAAGGGTGTCTTCTAGATAAGTCATCCTTGCTTATCGACGGTTTTTGGCTGAAATTAAGATCAGACTAAGGAATATCGGACGCGTTTCCGATCATGCATCAAAGACCCCCGTGACATGAAGCTACTCTCCACCATTTTTTTAGCCCTTCTTGGGACAGCAAATTCCGCTGAATACTCGGTTTTGATGTCTGTGGATGAGATGATGCAGGACGCGGATGATGTGGTTCATGGCCATGTGGTTCGGATGGAACACAAACTGGATTCATCAGGCTTGATCGCTACGGAAGTGGAGGTCGAGGTTGAGGATTCATTTCGTCAGCAAAATCGTGCACGCATTCGCTTTGATATCCCCGGCGGTGAATGGGAAGGCGTGAGGCTAAGTGTGCCCGGTACCCCCGTTTTTTCGCTGGATGATGAGGTGGTTGTCTTTTTGCGAAACGGCGCCCTTCTTGGCTTAGGGCAGGGGGCGTTGATTTTAAAGGACAACCATTTAATCCAAGAGGCGATGCCTCAAGATGCGCGAGTAGAAGCACCTGTGGCGGCCATCATGGGCTCCAAGGAAGAGGCCAACGATTGCGTGAAGGATCATCGGCAGGCCGCCATTGAGGATGGATGGCAAATGAGAGGTTCGTTGACCTCAGGCCTGACCGAAGAGTCGGCCCGAGGGGTGGCGATTTCGTTGATGGGTGGTTTGAACTACCGTCTGGGTGTCTGTGTGGACGGTCAGTCCGTGGCCACTCGAGTGACGCTCACTGAACCGTCGGGGCAAATCGTGGCAGAAACACAACTGGACGGCATTCAGGAAACGATCGAATTTACAGCCACTGAGACTGGCCGGTATCTCGTGGCAGTGCAAAGCGGCCCGCTGAAGGCCGAAAACTGGCGCAGCCGTTTTGGGCTAAACATCGCTTTCAAATAGAGCCTTTGCCGTTGCCTCTGAGGCTGCTCGTATTAGAAGTTATGAGTAAGGAGGTTCTATGCCTGTAATGCTGACGACGACTCTTTTAATGTCGCTGCTTGCTTGTGATGGTGGCGATGAAAAAGCTGCTGTAGAATCGACAGCTCCAGCGGCCACGGAAGAGGCACCGCCACCTCCGCCTGCGGATGTGGATGTCCCATTGCCCGCGGTACCGGAAGGGCTGGCTCACTCTGTGCAAGGGAAGGACAGCTTTATTCAATTTACCGGAGCCAAAGTGACAGGCAGTCACGACGGTGGGTTTGATAAATTCTCAGGGCAAGTGGTTTTGAAGGATGACGAGGTCATCGCGACCACCTTTACGATTGATCTGCGCACTACGACTACGGACAACGCCAAACTGGCCAAACACTTGATGAGTAAGGATTTCTTTCACGCTGAGAAATACGGGGAGGCGAAGTTCGTGAGTTCAGCGATTACGCCCGCCGAGAATCCTGGAGCGGTCACCCACAAGGTCGATGGGGTGTTGGACTTTCATGGAAAGAGCCGTCCACTGTCCTTTCCTGCCTCGATAACGGTAGGTGCAACGGCAACGACTGTGACGGCGACCTTTGATATCAACCGGCAAAACTGGGGCGTTTCTTACCCCGGAAAGCCGGACGATTTGATCAAAGATGATGTGGAGCTTCGCTTGAATCTGACGTTTCCATCGGGCGCGTCAAAAACCGAATAGATACCTATTGGTCCCGTGTTTATTTGAGCCCGAGACTGTCGGCCGCGGCATCGCAAACCTGGGTTAAACAGCCGGATTTGAATGGGTTGGCGAGACCCACTGCGTCGATGAGTCCAGTAAACGGGAGTGAACCACCTAGGCTGCACAGGTGTCTGTATTTCCTCATGGTTTCGTCACGGTCCAAGTTGGAATTGCGCCACATCTGTAGAGCGCAGGTTTGGGCTAGGCAGTAGTCGATGTAATAGAAAGGTGAGCCATAAATGTGTTGTTGCTGCTGCCAGAGACGACCGGACTCATGGTGTGGCATGTCAACGTAATCCCGATGCGGAAGATAGATGGATTCGATCTCTCGCCAGAGCTCCGCTCTTTCAGATGGTGTCAACTCTGGGGCTGCATACACCCGATGTTGGAACTCATCGACTGCGCAGCCGTAGGGCAGAAAGAGAATCGCATCTTCCAGGTGGCCCGTCCGATAGCGGTCAGCGTCGCCCTGGAAAAACATTTCCATGTGTGGATAGGTGAGGAACTCCAACGACATGGAGTGAATCTCGGCGGCTTCATAGGTGGGCCAGTGGTAGAGCAGCAGGTCCAGGTCTCGACTGCACCAATTTTGAAATGCATGGCCGCACTCATGAGTGAACACATTGACGTCATCCTGTGTCCCATTGAAGTTCGCGAAAATGAATGGCACGCCGTACCGTGGGATGTCGGCGCAGAATCCGCCACCTGCTTTACCCGGTCGTGCCTTGAGATCGAGCAGTTCGCATTGGGCCATCATTTTGAAGAAGCTGCCGAAGTCATCCCCCATGGCATCAAAGAGGTTTGTAGCTTGGCCCATCATCCAGTCATGGTCACCCTTGGGGCAGGGCACGCCCAGAAGGTCTCGGACGGATTCATCATGAAAAGAGACTTTTTCGATGCCCAGAGCCTTCGCTCTTCGGGCGTAGATTTTCCCGGCCAAGGGGACCACATGGTCGCGGACCTGATCTCGGTAAGTGGCGACGTCGCTGGCCGTGTAGTCCGTGCGATTCATTCGGCCATATCCGAGCGGTATGAAATTCTCGAAACCCAAGGTGGTGGCCATTTCATGTCGAACCTGAACAAGTTCGTGGTAGATCCGGTCCAGATCAGAGGCGATCTCACCGATCGCTGCACTTCGCTTTTGTTGAGCCTCGAGCCGAGTCGCTCGATCCGAATCGCCAAAGAACGCACGCAGGGTCGATAGGTTGTGGGTCTCACCACGAAACGAAATGCTGATGGCGGCCAATAAGGACGAGTACTCTGTGCATAGCTTGGACTCTTTCCGTTTAAGGTCCGCAATGGCGGGTTTGAAGGTGCCCAAAAAGCACTCCCAGAGCGCGAACGCTTGAGGGCCCAGTTTGGCTTCGAGGTCTTCGCGGTGAACGCTGGAAGTGACCTTTTGTATGAATTTCAGCTCTCCCTCAAGAACGATAGGGTTGATGTCATCGAAGAACGATTTTTCTGCTTTGGCCTTTTCGTTGTCGGTTTGTTGTCGGAAGTGGACCATGGCCAGGGTCTGGTTGCTTTGGAAGGATGCAAGGTGGGAATCCCAGGCCTTTATGATGGCCAGTTGCTCTTCTGCACTGTCCGCTTTGTCCCATGCCGATAGTAAACTTTGAGAGCGTTGCTTGATTGTCTCAATTTCTGGCCGCTCGTATGGCATTTCGGAAAAACGGGGTGCAGGTTGCATGTGACTTCCTTTTTTGGGTCTCCGGTTGTAACCGACTTCGTGACGAGATGAAGGCGATTGGTGGCATTGGCTAAAACATGAGATAGAAAAAGATATAAGGCGGTATATTGGCACGTAGGAGGCTCACCATGAGCTGGAAATACCTTGTTCCAAATGGATTCACGGCGCTGTCCCTGGTCCTCGGTCTTGTATCTGTCACGCAGTCTGCTGCGGGCGAATACGAGTCTGCGGCCTGGTTGATACTGCTCGGTGTGCTTCTCGACAAACTGGATGGCGCCGCTGCTAGAATGCTCGGGGCCAGTTCAGAATTTGGCGCTGAAATGGACAGTTTTGCAGACTTTGTTGCCTTTGGGGCGGCACCTGCAGCATTGGCTTTTTATAGCCTGACCGGTGGTGTCATCGAGCCAGGTGAGGGCTTTGTCGCGGGCGCTTGCGCCGTATACACACTTGCCGTGGCTATCCGCCTGGCCCGGTTTAATGTCACCGATCCCGAAGGGGGATCGTTGATGTTTCTGGGTGTGCCAACCACTCTTTGCGGGGGCCTGTTTGCTGCGGCCTGGCTGGCGTCCCATGCGCAGGGGCTGACGGAAGCATTCAATCCGGCAATGCCAGTGACCTTGTTGGTCTTTGGTGCGCTGATGGTGAGTAACGTCAGGATACCGAAGTTCAGCATGCGCTGGTCGAAGCCTGTCAACGCCTTTCAAATATTGAATCTCATCTTGGCGTATGTCTTTATTCCGCTAAGGGTGTTCCCAGAGTATCTCTTCTTCTTGTCGTTCACGTACCTCGTGGTCGGCGTCACCTGGGCCTTTTTTAAAGGTGAAGACGCGATTGAAGAAGATGCGGCTACGATTGGGGAGCATGGCGCCGCCGAATGATCACCGAGGCGAGCAAGCACATCCAGAGCATGCCCACGGAGTAGGCCATTGCGGAGAGCAAGGCGTCTACATCGCGGACCCATGCGGATAAAAGCAACATCACAATCGACATGCTCCGGTATGGAGCGGTCAGGGATATGGCGATCTTGTTGCTTGTGCTTCCTGGAGTCAGCCACCAACCGACGGCAAGGCTAATCGCGACGGCCACGTGGATGATGATGAGCAGCGTTATGGGCAAGAGGGCGAGTCGATCCCATTCGATAACGACCAGGATGACCGCGACAGAGATGAGAAGCCACTTAGCGGCCTGTTCCATCAAGGGTTGAAGCCAATTGGCCTTGTCTTCCCATTGACGCCGGAATTGCATGGCCAGGGCGAGGGGGAGAATTTGGTAGTAGAGGATGGTTTGAACCATTCCTATGAATGGCGGCCCGCCTCCTTCTGAGTTGGGCAGTGCGTTGACCATCCATACACCGAGTGGGGTGAGTACGGTGTTGAAAAGATTCATCACAATAAGGATGGAGACGCCCAATGCCAGGTTCCCACGTGCATTTTGAACCAAGACGCCCGCAACGGGGCCACCAGGAGCGACGGCAACGAAGAGCAACCCTGTGGCCCACATCCCTTCGAGTCCTGAAATCTGGATGAGTGCGATGAAGATGAGGGGAATGAGCAGGTAGTTGATGCCGAGTGCGGCGAACAGTATCCGAGGCTCTTTGAATACCGCTTTTATTTTCTCAAAAGTGAGGTCCAGCCCGACGGATAGCATCATGAAAATCACGAAGCCACCGATCAGGATTTCTTGGAACTGAGCCGATTGTTCGCTGAACATCAGGGGGATTCACTCTTCTCACCTCCGCCGTCAAGGCGTCATGGCGAGTTAGTCCATCTTGGATCTGGATGATGAAAGAAGATGTTGACGGCGTCGAGGTCAGTAGACGTGCGGAATTGGCTTCGATCGATGTGTTCAGCCAGGGCACCCGCGACTTGATGATGTCGAGGAGACCCGCCTTCTGGGCAATGATCGAAAACCACTCGGGCACGGGGCGGTGTGGGAACTGAAGCGATCCATGATGCCATGTGACCGATGGCCCGCTTCGCTCGCTCTGGGGGCGCTTGCTCCAGGTGCAGTTCCACCGGGCATGGGCGAGTGGGGTCCAGTGATAGGCGCGCTCCCGCTGGAAGGGTCACGGATTTGGCTGTAGATTTGATGTGTTCAAACCAATCCCGATCCGGGTCAAATGTGTTTGTGGTTTCGGACGAGGGCTTTGAAGTCCTGGAGTGATTGGAGGTGCCTCTTGAGCCCTTATAAGCCTTGGCGGGCGTTCTGTTTTTTCGTTCCAAAAACCACGAGATGAGCGCGCATGCCCCGAGCACAGCTGGAATCGGCACGCCGATGGCCGTCTCGAATTCCACGAGACTCAGCGCGATGGCACTCATGCGATCGAAGTGGAGTAAACCTGCAGCAGTCGCTGTCAACGCGAGGAAGCCTAGAGTATAAAAACGCATTCTGTACTGTGCTCCCGTGAATTCCGCTGACGTTCTGTGAATGCCGTGACTTTTAGTTTAGTTCTATATCGATGAAAGTGAGTCTCTCACCCCGCCTTAGGGCCGTCGCTCAACAAGTACCTCGGGGTGCGCGTGTGGTCGATGTGGGGACGGATCACGCCCATCTTCCCATTTGGCTACTGGACCAAGGACAGGTCGAGTGGGCCTTGGGTGTCGATGTGGCTGTGGGTCCGCTGGGGCAGGCACGCCAGCAGGTGGAGGCCTGCGCGTCCACGGTTGATGTTCGGCAGTCGGATGGACTGAGTGGTGTGGATCCCGGAGAGGTGGACTGCATCACGATTTGTGGAATGGGGGGATTGACTGTGGCCGGGATTTTATCGAATGCTCAGGATGTTCTGGCCCATGTCCGTCGAATCGTAGTGCAGCCGCAAGGTATGGCGGCGGAGGTACGCTCAGTATTGCTTGCTCTGGGGTGGGGATGTGTCGAAGCGTGCTTGGTGGCAGAAAAGAAGCACATCTATGTCGTGGAGAGCTGGGAGCAGACGGACTGTGAACCAGTCTGGGATGAAGCTGACCTGCGGTGGGGTCGCCTGACCAGGGAAAAGCCCGACCCACTTTATCGAGCATGGATTGAACGCGAAGTCGAAGATGTTGACGGTGGACTTGAGCGGCTACGGTGCGCCGGACAAGACACCCATCCGGATGCAGATGCACTCAGACGTGAGCGGGCTCGGTTGTTGGCAGAACTGTCGTCAATCTGTGATGTCTAACTGGAGTTCCCCAGTGACGATCACCGATACCCCGTGTGTCTCGAACGGCCGTTCTGAGCGATCAATGGTCGCAAATGCCCACTCCAGAGGGCCCTTGACGGTTCGCCCGCCGGATGCGGACTCATCCACCGTCAAATCAATGCTTCCGGAGACGATGCGGTAATCGACGTTGTCTTCGTCTGATTCCGAATCGGTCTCATTTTGGTCGATATGTCCGCAGAAGTAATCCAGTGGAACGTCCGGACATTGCGGTGAAATGAGAGCATCACCTCGGGGTTCGTGGCCTTTAAGGAAGGTGTCTGAACGGGTGGATTCAAGCTTGAAGTAGACTTCAATATGATAATTGGCGGTCTCATCCAGTTCGGTTTTGGGTTCGAACCGCGCCAGCCACGCATCGCCACTTAAGGTATTAATGCTCGTTTCGAGACAGTGACCGTCCAGATCCAGAATATCCGAGTTGTCGCTGACCAAACCGTTGATGCGATTCGTGACACCTCGAGAGTCCAATTCATCGCATGTGACATGGACCGGTTCGTTGTTTTTGTCGTCGCTGCATCCGATGAACGAAAGGACCAAAACAAGGGTGGCGAGTTTCATTGTCATCTTGTCTCCTCATCTTCTACCTAAGAGATCCGGACGGATCCGCCGACCGTTTGCTGTGGACAGGTTAGCAGGGAGGCCTATTGGGAGATTTGGCTTTGGCCTTACTACGCGTTTTAGCAATCGCAGTCGTTGTTTTTGTCATTACACGATGGTTGCGCAGGACATTGTCCGGCAGCATGGAGAGCCGACGATCGCCATCCGGGAAACCTTGGTGGGACGATCCCTCTCGGCAAAAAACTGAAAAGCCCAAGCTGAAAACACTGCAATTTAGACGCGATCCGTATGAAGTGCTGGGCCTCCAGAAAGGCGCTAGCCTGGAGGCTATCAATCAGGCGAGAACGGACTTGCTTAAGCAAAATAGTCCGGAGGCTGTGGAGGGTATGAGTGAAGAAATTCAAGCCCTAGCGGAACGGAAAACACAAGAGATTGAACAGGCCTATGCAGACCTGACAAAGGAAGACACCTAATGCCCATTCAATTGTCACGATCAACAAAAGTGGCACTCCTGCTGGCTGCGGCCGTGTGGTTCACCCATCGGCCCCTGACTGAGATTGCCATCGATTGGTTGTGGTTCGATGCCGCCGGGTATCTTGGAATTTTTGAGACCAGCCTCAAGGCAAGGGTCGCCCTGTTTGTCGGGGGGGCTTTGTCTGCGGCATTATTTATCGGCCTAAACCTGAGGATGGCGGCAAAACGCGCCCCCATTGATCCACGTGCATTTCGTTTGGTCAGTGGCGAATTGGTCATCGACCCGGCGCGAGCCGCGAGCTTGGCGCGTGTTGTGGGCTGGTTGGCGACACTGCTGCCCGCTTTGATTTTTGGGATGGTGGCATCGTCGCTTTGGCTTGAAGTTCTGAGCTTTTTTGAGCGGACGCCTTTTGGTATGACGGAGCCTGTCTTTGGTCAGGACGTCGCCTTTTACGTCTTTGAACTGCCCATGATCGCTTACAGCCGGAGTATTGCTGTTGGGATTGTTGTGATCACGACGATCGCTACGGGTGTGTACTACCTCTTCCAACAGTCTACGGTGGGCGTAGGAGGGCACCAGCCCATCTCGACCGCGGGGATGAAGCATCTGCTGGGATTGGCAGGCATGCTTTTCTTGCTGGCAGGACTGGGGTGGTGGCTCGATCGGTTTGACCTGTTGTTCCAACGGGATGGTGCTGTTTGGGGCGTGGGCTACACCGATGAGCATGCACGGATTCCTGCTTTTGGCGTGATGGTGGGCGTTTCTGTGCTGGTGGCTCTGGCGCTCTTTAAGAGCGCTCTGGATGGGTCACTAAGGCTCCCAGTGACCGCGCTTGGTGGTTACTTTATCGCTCGGATGCTGTTGGCCAGCGCTTGGCCAGGAGTGGTCCAAGAGTACAGTGTCAAGCCCAATGAATTGGGCATGGAATCGTCGTACCTGGAACGCAATATTGAAGCGACACGGAATGCCTTCGCACTCGATCGCATCGAGGTCAAACCGTTTGACGCATCGACCGATCTGACCCTCAGTGATTTGGAGGCGAACCCACAAACCATTGAGAATATCCGGGTCTGGGACGACCGACCGTTGTTGACGACCCTGCGACAGATGCAAGAGATTCGGCTCTACTACGATTTCGCCGACGTGGATGTCGACCGGTATGTCATCGATGGTCAGTCTCGTCAGGTCATGCTGTCGGCCAGAGAGTTGAACTATGCCAATGTCCCTGCCAATGCTCAATCTTGGTTCAATGAGCATATGCAGTACACCCATGGATATGGGTTGACGATGAGTCCAGTGAACGAGGTGACGCCTGAAGGGCTTCCGGAATTGTTCATTCAGGACATCCCTCCCAAGTCGAGCGTGGGGATCGAGATCACACAACCCGAGATCTACTACGGTGAACTGACAGATCGGTTTGTTTTGGTGGGGACCAAAGCCAAGGAGTTTGACTACCCAAATGGGGATGAGAATGCGTACACGACCTACGCTGGCGACGGTGGAGTTGGGATTGGGACCACGCTGAGGCAAGCTCTTTTTAGCCTTTATTACCAGTCTTTCGATATTCTACTGAGTAACTACATTACGGCCGAATCGAAGATTCTGTTTCGCCGACGGGTCAAGGAGCGCGTCTCTACACTCGCACCCTTCTTGCACCTTGATCGCGATCCTTACTTGGTGACCGTCGATGGTCGAATGAAGTGGATGGTTGACGCTTACACAACCACGGACCGTTTCCCTTACGCTGAGAACTTTCTGCTTCCGCGAAAGTCGATCAACTACATTCGGAATTCGGTCAAGGTGGTCATGGATGCCTACCACGGTACTGTCGACTTTTATGTGTCTGATGCCGACGACCCAATGATTCAGGTGTACGACCGGATATTCCCTGGCACCTTTAAGCCAATGGCCGACCTGCCCGAGGCTCTGGCCAGCCATGTGCGGTACCCAGCAGACTTTTTCGACGTGCAGGCGGCGATGTATCGGGCCTACCACATGACGGATCCCACAGTGTTTTACAACAAGGAAGACATGTGGGAGGCACCTAAGGAGCTCTTTGGCGACAAAGAGCAACTGATGCAGAGCTACTACCTGATCATGAAGTTGCCGGGTGAGAGCGAAGAGGAGTTCATCCTCTTGGTCCCATTTGTCCCGACCAATAAAGACAACATGATTTCTTGGCTCGCCGCGCGCTGCGATCCCGAAAACTACGGTCGTTTGGTGCTTTACCAGTTCCCGAAACAGCGTCTGATTTATGGGCCGAGCCAAATCGAGGCACGGATCGACCAAACGCCGGAGATCAGTGAGCAGATGACGCTGTGGTCCCAGGCGGGCAGTCGAGTCATTCGTGGAAATCTCTTGGTCATCCCGGTCGAAGACTCGTTGATGTACGTCGAGGCTGTCTATTTGCAGGCGGAGTCCAGTCAGTTGCCGGAACTCAAGCGGGTGATCGTATCGTACGAGAACACCATCGCGATGGAGACCACTCTCGATCAGGCCTTGATCAAAGTGTTCGGTGCGACCCTTAAGGAGCGTGTCGCAGCAGCAGCAGCAGTTCAGCGAGAGGATGGTGTTGAGCCCGTAGCTACGTCTTGGCAGTCCTTGGCTCAAGAAGCCAATACCTACTTGGAAGCTGCGGTCGCAGCGCAAAAGGAGGGGGATTGGACGACCTATGGTGAACAACTGCAAGGGCTCGAAGCAGTGCTCGCTATGCTCAAGGAAATTGCCGCTGAAGATTGATCTTTCGCTAAACTATGGGTTCAGTTTTTGGTTTGAAGACCGAACTCTATAAAGCGAGGTCAGACCTTCATGCGTCGATATCCCTTCATAGTTCCTGGCATGGTCCGCCTGACTGCAGGTGGAGGACCGAGCGTCGTAGAGCGTTTACGCAGTGGTATGGAGCCCTTTGTGATGGCGCTTCTTCATCGATTCGATGCGGCCCGTAGCGTGAAAGCCGTCAGCAGTGATGAGATCCATACCCTCGATGGAGGCGAGTTCCCTAAAGAATGGTGGGTGCGAACCTCATTTGTTCCGGTCGATGCCGCGGTACCGGAAAAGGCAAAAGAATGCGCGTGGTTGACCATTGAGTACAGCCGTTGGGAGGATTCTGAAGATTGGACCATGCAGGCTTTTTTCCGGGTCGCGGACGTGGAGTTCTCATTGAATACAGACAGCTCGGTGGAACAGCCCATTCTGAATCTTGTCGCCGCTCAACTACCGTCGGGTGACATCCAGATCGTCGAAGAGATGCTTCGAGCCCATTTTGGGGGGCCGGGTACTACCATTATGGCGTCAGCAACGGGGCATACGGTCGCATCCTAGTCCCATTCCTCTCGCAGTGGTTTCTCGTAAAATGCATCTAATGCTTCGGCATGGGAGAGCGCGTCTTCTTGGTCGGTTGGCGGTGGACTTGGCTGTAGGACGAGTCGTAGATCGCCTCGTCTGTCGCTGGTTTTGGGTAATCCGCGTCCCTTGATTCGCATGGTGGTTCCACCGGCTGTGCCCTTAGGGATGTTGACCCGGATGGCCCCATCCGGAGTGGGCACCTTGACCTTTGCACCTTCCATGGCTTCCCGTATGGTGAGAGGAACCTGTAGCAATAGGTGATGACCATCGCGGTCATAGATGGGATGTTTTTCGATATCGATGGCTAACAACAGATCCCCGGGCTTGGCGCCATCCTGGCCTTGCCCGCCCTTGCCTCGGAGGCGAATGGTTTGCCCCTGTTGTACCCCGGGTGGAATGGCGATTTTAAGGCGTTCTTCATTCATCATTCGACCGGTGCCTTCACATCCACCGCATTCCATCTGGAACCGGTGACCCGCACCGGAACAAGCCACGCATGGAAAATGAACGGTACCGACTTTGGTTCTTCCGGTTCCAGCACATGCTGGGCATCCGTGCTTGCCCGTGCCCCCGCGACCGCCACAATCGCTGCAAGGAGAGGGCCGCCGCACCACGACGATTTTTTTGTCATCGCTCAGCAGGTCTTCGATCGTGCAGGAAAACTGTTGTTCAATATCGGGACCTTTTGCTGGGGGAGGGGGAGGCCGTCCACCCATTCCACCCATTCCGCCCATTCCGCCCATTCCGCCCATTCCGCCTCTTCCGCCTCGGAATCTTCCGCCAAAGGAATTGAGCAGGTCGTCGATATTAATGCCGCCTCCACCGCCGAAACCACCCCCAAATCCACCGCCCGTAGCCTGGCGCCATTGTCGTGCAGCATCGGGGTTGAACCCCTGTTTTAAGGAGTCTGCGCCGAAGGTATCGTAAAGGCTTCGTCGCTGTTCATCGCTCAGCACCTCGTATGCCGTAGTGACTTCTTTAAAGCGGTCATCCGCGCCTGGGTCCTTGTTCAAATCAGGATGATACTTCCGCGCCAGCTTCTTGTAGGCTTTACGGATGGTGGCTTGGTCCGCATCTTTTGAGATGCCGAGGATGGAGTATAGGTCGCGCATTCTCTGCTCTAGTGCTTAGTGCTGGGGTCAGCTTATGCCTGGATGGAGGGCTTGCCCAGAGACCAAGCGCTCAACGGGTCGATCTTTCTGTAAGATTGGACCCGTGAGCCAACGCCATCAATCCTCGATTACTCCTCTTGTCACCACCATGACCGTGATGGTGGGCATCGCGACCTGTTTGGATGTGCTGATGGGCCCCGGGTCTCAGATGAGCACCGAAGAAGCGTACAACGCCGCCTCGGGAGCCTTACTGGCCTGTGGTCATCTGGAGTCTCTTTGGGCGCTTCAATACAAATGGTTCTGCGGTGGATGTACAACTGAAGCGGCTTTAGCGGCTCCACTCTTCAAACTATTGGGCCCCTCAGTGTTTGCTTGGAAGTGGTTTGTGGGGTGTATTCACGTCACTGTAGTGGCCGCTGGGGTGTCGATTGCGGGGCGTGCGGGAGGGGCTCGGTCCGCCTTTGTCTTTGCCGGCTTGATGCTGGCTGCTCCGGGGTTCTACCGTGAACTCGCTTTGACAGGCTTTGGTAATCATGCGGAATCGACTGTTTTTCCGTTCCTGTCGGCCGCTATCCTTTTGTCGACTCACAAGCGATCGCGTGCAGCCAAGGTGGGGGCTGCTATTGCCGCAGGCATATTGATGGGCTTTGGCATCTGGTTTTCACCGACCGTATTGCACGGTTTTTTGGCCGTGTTGGTGATTGCCGTCGCTGCGGGGCCGATCCCGTCCATAGCGTATGTGTTGAGTCTACCCGTTGGGCTGATTCCCTTTATGGTCTACTTTCGAACGGTCGAAGTGGCGCGGCGGCCGGCCGCAGAATGGTGGGGAACAATTGACTTCGCACCCTTGGGCGATCTGTTTCAGTTTGTGGGTGCCGATTTTGCGCACACACATCTGTGGCCCTTTGTGGGCACTGGGGGGTCGAGTCTGTGGTGGTTCACCCTCGCGGCATTGGCTGTGATTGGTATGGGGGCGATGTTTACTCGAACAGAGCGCCCATGGGCTGTGCGCTGGTTTGTACCCCTGTGTTTTGTGGGGCTTTTTAGCGGGTATTTTGTCCGATTTGATCTGTGGTCGGATAATCCCGCAGCCATCGGGTACGACCCGTTCAACCTGCGGTATCGGGCTCCCATGTTTCCACTTATGGCCTTGGGGGCAGCGCTGACTTCTGGGGCGATGGAAGAAGGTTCTATCCTCCGTAAGATCTCCGCGGGCTTTGTCGTGGTCTTGATCGCTGTAGGCTTTGTCTTTCGGGTCAATGGTTGGAACATTGGCCAGGAGCCGGTGTTTAAAACCTCTGCCATTCAGATCGACGGTAGGTTTGATGCATCGGTGCCGGAAGGCGAACCGCCGACCCGATTACCTCGGGAAATGAGCCGCGCGGTCGACATCGTCGCGGCCGTCAACTTCGTGAACGATCATGATGACTCTTTGCCGGTGTGTCGCCAACTCCATCTGTCGGAGGTGGGTCGGCGTGTGGGGGAAGGATTGGTCAGTCGCCGCAGCATTCTGGACTTGGCACCCGCACTGACCCTAGCCACATCGTTGGAGGGGGAGGACCGAGATGCCTTTATTCGAGGCCTGTCCGCGCTGTTTGAGCATAAGAACCGGAGACTTGGGCCCGACTGGAATACCGTTAAACCCCTTTTGGACCGTTCCGTTCCGGACTTGGCTAGGGCTGTTGACTTACGCATTCAGCGAGTGAATCAGGTCAATCCGTGAGGACCTTCTGCCCATTGGGCCAGAACCAGGGCTGACCACAGTCGACGACGATGGTCGACCTCACCTGCAATATGCTGAGCGATGGCTTGTGCGCAATCGTCCTCGGGTATCCACGCGGCTGTCCGTTCGGGGAGATTATCCAAGAGATGGCGAGACGACCCTCTGAGCCAAGGGCCGACGGGTGTTCCAAACCCTTTCTTTGGGCGGTGACAAACTCCTTCTGGAAGAATGGAGGCCATAGCGGATCGCAGTACGCGTTTGTTGGCTGTGCCACGAATATGGTGACCTGTTCCCATACTTGCGCCCAACTCCACGATGCTGTGGTCGAGAAAAGGCGAACGAACCTCGATGCCGTAGGCTCCGGCAGCCCGGTCCACTTTGACGAGTACTCCATCGGACAAATACAGTCGCTGATCGAGGAACATGGCACGACCGATATCATCCTCACCGGCCTGACTTGAAAGCGCATCCACGCGCTCCCAAACGGCCTCATGAATGCCGATTTCTTCCGGTAACCAGCTGCCCATCCAGATCTGATGACGCCGCTGCCAAGGCAGGCCCAGGCCTTCGACAAACCGGCGAGCCATGTAGTCCGCCGTGACGCCATTCGTACGGACGGGAAGCTTGTTTAGCGCACGTTGAAGCCCGCCACGGAACCACGCCGCAGGGCTCGAAAGCTGATGGGCAAAATAGGTGGGGTAACCCCCGAAAGTCTCGTCAGCTCCGTCGCCGCTGATCACACATTTGAGCCCAGCATCTTTGACGGCTTCCATCAGCCGCCAGGTGGCTATCAAGGAGCTGTCTGCCAGCGGCTCATCCATCACACGGGTCATCCGCATCAAGAGCGGTTCGAGGTCATTGGGCCCGAGCAGGGTGCTGACGTGGTCCGAGCCAATAAAATGTGCTGTTTCCGCAGCTTGGTCTCTCTCATCAAAGCCATCCGCTGAAATCGATAATGAAAAGGTCTTTATCGGTGCCTTTTTAATGGATGCTGCGATGGCCGCGACGGAAGCAGAGTCGAGTCCTCCACTCAATAGAAAGCCGATGTCCACATCTGCACTGAGGCGTTGTTTGACGGCGACTTGTAGCGAGCCAAATAGAGACTGAGCCCACCGGTCGAAATTTCCTGGACGGCCTCCGATGGGTGCCGGGGCGGACCACCAACGTTTTTCTCGGACACCCGAGGCATCCATCTCGATCCAGCAGCCGGGTTCGACCTTATGGACGCCTTCCCAAATTGTCATCGGAGAGGGGACATATTCGAACATCAGGTAGGATTGCACTGCAATAGCATCCAGTTTCCACTGGAGGTCAGGATGGGCCCGTAAACCTTTGATTTCGGAAGCAAAAACGACGGTTCCGTCTGGGCATTGGGTCCAATGTATCGGCTTGACTCCCATTCGATCGCGGACCAGGTACAAGCGTTGCTCCATCGTATCGAGGACGGCCATCGCAAACATGCCATGACACATGGCCAACGCTCTTTCGAGACCATTCGTGGCGATCAAGGCGGCCACGACTTCGGTGTCGGAACGGGATTGGAGTGCCACACCGTTGGCGAGGAGTTCTCGGCGTAGGGTGTCGTGGTTGTACACCTCACCATTCATGGCGACGCGATACCGCCCACTTGGATCCGCAGCGGGTTGTTGTCCGTGGTCAATGTCCACGATGGCTAGACGCTCTACACCCATGGCTGCATAGGCAGACTTACCTCCGTACCGTCTCACCGTGTGTTGGTCTGGGCCTCGGTGGGCCAGCGAACGGGCCATGGCGGATACGGGGGTGGTGTTCACTCCGCCGATGCGGAAAACACCGGCAATTGCACACATTTATCGTTCCTCAGCGGACGGCTCGATTCCCTTCGCTTGGGCGATTCGATAAGGCGCGCGCCCTTGAATCTCGTAGTGCATGCGAATCAGGACCTCGGCGATGATTCCCAAAGTGATCTCCACGATGCCAAAAAGGGCCAGCATGGGACTGATGACCGTGAGGCACATGGCGAACATGGGTTTGTCCCAGATCAACCAGCATCCGATCGCTGCGAGACCAGCGAGCACACCCATAGCGACAAAGAAAAATCCCAGCCATCCGAAAAAATAGATGGGGGTCACGAAGAAGTCGCGAAGAAACTTGACGGTGGTCAGGTCGAGCAGGACCTTAAAGATCCGACTGAGTCCGTATTTGCTGGAACCCATCCTTCTCGGGTGATGTTTGACAGGAACCTCAATGAGTTTGGCACCCGCCCAGGTCACGTAGATAGGAATGAAGCGATGCATTTCTCCGTAGAGGGGAATCTGCTCCAAAAACTCGCGCTTGTAGACGCGCAGCGTGCACCCATAGTCGTGCAAAGGCACATTCGAGAGTTTCGAGATGAGGACGTTGGCGAGTCGACTCGGAAGCGTGCGTGAGAGCCATGGGTCCTTTCGGTCCTGTCGCCAGCCACAAACCACATCGGCCTCATGAAGTCGATCGAGCATGGCGGGAATGTCGTCGGGATCGTTTTGAAGATCCGCATCCAAGGTCACGATGACCGGTGCTTTGGCGTGACGGATTCCGGCTGTCAATGCCGCTGTCTGCCCGTAGTTTCGTACAAAATGAATGACGCGGACGTTGTTGTGCTCATTGGCTAAAGCATCGAGCACATCAGCCGATCCGTCGTTGCTTCCGTCATTGACGAGGAGCAATTCGTAGTGAAGGCCTTCGAGGGCTTTTGCAATCGCCTGATAAAGTGGGCGTAAGTTGTCCACTTCGTTGAACACTGGAACGACCAGTGAGACGTCTTTGTTCTCGTCCTGAGACATGCTGCTCCTCGCCAGCTGCAGACTGGCGCGGTCTCATTTTACTCCGAAGCTGCCGCTTCGGGTTCAGCCACGGGTTCAGTCGCTTCGGTTTCGGTATTCGGATCCGGTGGGGTTTCGGCGGGGGCTTCCTCCACTTCTTCGGCTGAGGCAGTCTCTCCTTCGGGGGGTGTTGGAGGGGGTCCAGCCTCTGAAGCGGAGCCCGGCGGAGGTGGGGCGTCGCCGGGTGTCAGGTCTCCAAGGTCCGGCTCGTCGGAAAGCGCGATCTCAAGATCGGCCACCGGAGATTCGCCGATCTCGACGGATATGAGACCCGCAGGATCGTCAGCGGATGGGCCATCTGAAGACACATCGATGAAGGCGACCAATGTGACGGATCCGGTGTTGGGTGGTGCTTGAAAGCTGAATGCACCCAGTGCGTCTGGATTTTCAATGTGGAGCAGTTGTGGGGGAAGATCGTCTTCCTTTTTTAGGACATCGATCCGTAAGGAGCCTTTTTCGTCGCCGGAGTAGGTCAGCGTTCCGCTGACTTTTATGCCGGCATCGGCCTCGAGATTGAAGCTTCCCGGTTCAGGAGGGGGGCCTTGAGGACCGCCCTCATCGGGCCCAGGGCCGCCAGCAGGTCCGCCGCCGGGCCCAGGATTTCCAAGGTCTGCCGCTGTTGTAGGATCGGGACATCCAGAAAGAATGAAGAACAGCATTTGGGTCAACATGGCGCCTCCAGCCCGTCATTTGTACCCCGCTCAGGCGGGTGCGACCATGCCAGTCTTCACTCAGCGTTACCGTGGGGTTGCGGCTCCAGTGGTGCCACCTTACGGATCTGTACCAACCCGAGCGAGGTGCCTCCTTGTCCGTGACCTTACGTGGCTATGTCTTCCTGGACAGCCTTCAACCCCAGTTGGCCGCTTTTACCGGCACGACCTGCCGTGGCTTTCTTCCTTTGGCCGGACAGGCCTCACTTTGGATTGAGACGGCTCCCGGCATGATCATCAATCGGGTCACGGATGTGGCCCTGAAGGCCACCAAAGCCGTCCCCGCCGTTCAAGTCGTGGAGCGCGCATTTGGTCTGCTTGAGATCCATCAGGACGACAAGGGAGAAGTCATGAGCGCCGGGGATGCGGTGCTGGATTATCTCGATATTAAAGCGGAAGACCGGCTTCGTCCCCGTGTCGTCAGCAACCAGGTGATCCGTTCGGTGGAGGCCTATCAGGCGCAGCTCATCAATCGGAATCGGCAGGGCATGATGCTGATCCCAGGCCAGAGTCTCTTTATCTTGGAGACCGAACCCGCGGCCTGGATTGTGGCTGCAGCGAATGAAGCGGAGAAGGCCGCGAATGTAAACCTTATTAATCTCCGTCCATTTGGGGCCTTCGGGCGTCTGTGGATGGGCGGTACGGAGAGTGAGATCGATTGTGCGCGGGAAGCCGCGATAGCAGCGATTGAAGCTCTCGCTAACAGTTGATTTAAACGTTTTCCCCTGTAGGAGTTGTCATGGCAGATGCACTCGGAATGATAGAAACACGTGGCCTTGTGGCCATGGTGGAAGCCGCCGACGCGATGGTTAAAGCTGCGCGCGTAGAATTAGTCAGTATGGAAAAGATTGGAGGTGGCTATGTCACTGCAATCGTCCGTGGTGATGTGGCTGCGGTAAAGGCGGCGACTGAAGCTGGAGCCCGTCAGGCCCAGCGGGTCGGTGAACTGGTCAGCGTGCACGTGATTCCACGTCCGCACGAGAATATCGATCAAGTTCTTCCTTTGGGTCGTGCGCCCGCACGTAAGAAGTAGGTCCCTCGCATGAAGCTTGGGCGGATCGTCGGAACCGTCGTCTCGACCACAAAGGACGAGAAAGTAGACGGGCTGAAGTTGTACGTTGTTCGCGATCTCTCCATGGAGATGGCGGACAAAGATAGCTTCGTTATTGCTGCGGACTCGGTGGGCGCGGGGGTCGGAGAGGTGGTTTTGTACGCCTCCGGATCTTCCGCTCGACAGACCAAGGCCACGGATGGTCGACCCATCGACGCATGTGTCATGGGTATCGTTGATCAAATCGATATCGCCAACACACTTGTGTACAACAAGGAGGATGGGTGATGCAGGGCGACCAAGTCAGTGAAATCGTCAATCGCGTATTGACTCGGATTCGGAATGGCGAGGTCGCGGACCGAGAGATCGATGTGCCCGGTGCTCCCAAAGGCGTGTTCAAGACGGTGGATGCGGCGATGGATGCGGCGCAAACGGCTCAGCTCACATTAGTGACGATGCCGCTTGAGAAACGTCGCGAGATCATCGCGAACATTCGCAAACGCGCGGCTGAAGATGTGCATTCGCTAGCACGCCTGGCTGTGGACGAGACCGGCTTGGGCCGGTTCGAGGACAAGATTAAGAAGAACCTGCTGGTGATACATAAGACACCGGGTCCTGAAATCTTGCAACCCATTGCCTATACAGGTGACGATGGCCTGACGTTGGTTGAGCGGGCGCCTTATGGCGTGATGGGTTCTATTACGCCGTGTACGAACCCCAGCGAGACGATCATCAATAATGGTATCGGAATGGTGAGTGCTGGGAATACGGTGGTCTTCAACACGCACCCTGCCGCGAAGGGAACCAGCGCTTATTGCATCGACTTGGTCAACAAGGCCTCCATCGAGGTGGGTGGGCCTGAGAATTTGATGACCTGTGTGGAGACTCCGACTATTGCCACGGCCAATGAAGTCATGACGCACAAGACCACAGCCATGGTGGTCGTGACGGGAGGTGGCGCTGTCGTAAAGGCCGCCATGAATTCTGGAAAGAAGTGCGTTGCTGCGGGTCCTGGGAATCCTCCGGTGGTCGTTGATGAGACCGCAGATATCGATTTGGCGGGCCGCGGTATCGTTCGAGGCGCCAGTTTTGATAACAACGTCATTTGCACAGATGAGAAAGAGGTTTTTGTGGTCGAGAAGGTCGCAGACCAACTGCTCGAGGTGATGCAGGACGAAGGGGCTGTTCTTCTTCGGAATCACCAGATCACTCGTTTGGAGCGCTTGATTTTGACGCCGGACAAGGAACACATCAATCGCGACTGGGTCGGCCAAGATGCGGCCAAGATGTTGCGGGAGATCGATGTTCCATTTCAGGGCGACCCCAGGCTTATCATTTGCGAAGTGCCATTCGGACATCCGTTCATCCAACTCGAGAAGTTGATGCCGGTGGTCGGTATCTGCCGTGTGGCGGATGTGAATGAAGGTATCGATCTCGCGTATGAAGCAGAGCATGGGTACCGCCATACAGCGAGTATGTATTCTCGTAACTTGGATGCACTCCACCGAATGGCCTGTGTGATGAACTGCTCCATATTCGTTAAAAATGCGCCGAACTATGCGGGCCTTGGCTTTGGTGGTGAGGGGTATACGAGCTTTACGATCGCCAGCCCCACCGGAGACGGGTTGACCACGGCTCGGACGTGGACCCGAGAGCGTCGATGCACGCTCGCCGGTTACTTTCGGATTGTTTGATCGGCATGGGTAATGCGCTGGCGCTGCTTGAGTTTGACAGCGTGGCTAGCGGTCTACGTGCGCTCGATATTTTGGTCAAAGAAGCGCAAGTCGACGTTCTCGAGGCCAATTTGGTCGAGCCGGGGAAATTCTTGGTCCTCTATGTGGGCGGTGTTGCTGAGGTGGAATCGAGCCACACTGCTGTGAAGGAGCAGTTCCAACCCTCCCTCAAGGCCGAGATGCTTTTGCCCATGGTTCATGCGGCTTTGGTTGAAGGGCTCAAAGGAACGGACGATCGTCAACCGCCGGAGGCGCTGGGTATTGTAGAAGGTGTGGATGTTGCGACTACTCTGGTGGCAGCCGACAGGTCACTCAAGGATGCCGACGTGCAATTGGTGGGAATCCGCGTCGCAGTTGGTTTAGGTGGGCGCGCCTATTACGTGATTCGTGGTGCACTTCATGATGTCGAGGTGGGCGTGGGTGTCGGGGCGGATCTCTTGGAGGCCGCCGAACGTTTGCATCGAATCGAGGTCATCGCGAGACCTCACGATGAGATGGTGCCATGGCTCTTACGCCCGGCTCCGTTCTCGGTTGGTTAGGGGATAGGTATGGAATTGGCACGAGTCATCGGTCGGGTCGTATGCGACGTGAAATATCCCACCCTCAAGGGGGTTCGGTTGATGGTGATTCAACCTTGCGATCATGACCAGAAAGCCGTGGGCGATCCCGTGATCGCGGCCGATGCTTTGCAGAGCGGGCCAGGAGACTTGGTCAGTTGGGTGACCGGGCGTGAGGCGGCGCTGACACTGCCTAATACTTTTGCTCCAGTCGATGTTGGGATTGTAGAAATCGTAGACGAAGCTTGGGGCGACAGGAGGTATCTGTGATTCTTGCTCGGGTCATTGGCAATTCGGTTTCCTCGGTCAAACATCCTTCCTATGTGGGGCAGAAAGTCATGGTGGTGCAGCCGGTAGAAACGGACACGCATACGGCTCGTGGCAGTAGCTTTTTAGCTTTGGATTCGGTTCATGCCGGGGTAGGGGATTTGGTCATGGCGGCGCGCGAGGGAAACACCGCACGCCAAATCCTAAAAAATAACGATGCGCCCTTTCATGCTGTGATCGTCGGTATTGTGGATGAGGTCACACTGGGATGAGTCGTGAGCGGATCGAGGAATTCAGAACCGATATTGTGGCGACCAGCCATCGACTGCATGCCCATGGATGGGTCGCGAATCATGATGGCAATCTAAGCGCAAGACTCGATGGCGATCACTTGTTGTGCACACCCACGGCCGTCAGCAAGGGCGACGTTAAGCCAAGTTGGTTGATTGTGGTCGATGGAGACAATCAGGTGGTCGAAGGTGCTCGGCGGGCATTCTCCGAGCTTCAGCTTCACCGAGCAGCTTATGGGGCCCGCTCCGATATTTCTGTCGTTATTCATGCTCACCCACCGGTCAGTTGCGGATTTGCAGTGGCCGGAGAGCCGATACCGCACCCGATGTTGGCGGAGCCTGTCGTGAGTTTGGGTACCGAGATTCCGCTGGTTCCGTATTTCCGTCCTGGGTCTCCAGAATTGTCCAATGCCATTGGTGAGGCGCTGCAGCGTGCTGACGTTCTGCTCCTCGAACGTCACGGCTTACTGAGTGTGGGAGGCTCATTCGAGCAGGCCTACCTCCGAATGGAATTGGTCGAGCACCAAGCGAAAATTGCGATGAACGCTCGAGTGATCGGCGATGTCCGCTTGTTGCCTCAGGTTGAAATTGATGCGCTCAGCAAGAAAGGTCGACCGCCGTCGAGCCCCATGCGGGAACCGCAAGCTGTGACTGCCCACTCGTTTGTAGAGGTGCCTACAGCGCCCAAAGCGGACGTGAAAGCAATGGTCAATGACGCGCTGAAGCGGTTTTCTTGAACCGGACTATTTCGTCGTACACTGGGTCGTGATTCCGGCGATGGTCGCGGGCCCTACACCACGGACACGTTGCAGGTCGCTGCATGCGGAAAAAGGGCCATTCGCCTTGCGGTCGGCGACGATAGCGTCGGCTTTTGAGGGTCCTATCCCGGGGAGGGACTGCAAGTCGGATGCTGCCGCCGTATTGATGTTGATCGCTCCCTCTGTGGAACCCGTTGATTCGCCTTCAGGTGCGTTTACTGCGGCCTTGGCAGCAGGGGGCTTTCCGTCCTTAGAGAACACGACGAGCGGGGTGATGTTCGCCAATGTGGCCGGTCCGATACCGGAGACAGCATCCAGATCCGACAAGCTCTTGAATGGGCCGTTCTGTGATCGGTGTTGAATAATCGCGGCGGCTTTGGCCGGCCCGATGCCCGGCAAACTGGTGAGCTCGGACTCGGAGGCCGTATTGACGTTGACGTTGGCCCAGGCCGTTAGGCTCCAGAATACGGCTGAAATAATAAATAAAAGAATACGCGGCATATTCACCTCTACAGTTCGATCTTCATGTCCCCAGAATCTCTTTCGCGCAAGCGCTCAAGACGTTCTTCATTTTCTCTTTGCAGTTGCGTCGCGGCATTGTCACACAGAACAAGCTTAAGGATGTCTCCTTCCTTCGCATTTTTTGGAAGTAGTGCGACGGGGACGTCCACGTTTTCGCCATCGATTTCCAATATGGCTGAGTGGGATTCAATTCTGTCGATAACAATCATGGCTTCATCTTTTCGTTGGCTTCAGTGGTGCACAGTGGGCGTATATTTTCGACCGTCTTGGGTCCGATTCCGTAGACTTCCTGGATGTCGTTGCAACTTTTAAAAGGACCGTGTTTTTTCCGGTAATCGATAATGGCTGTTGCGCGTGAGGGGCCCACGCCAGGAAGTGTGTCCAGTCCAGATTCGTCTGCAGTGTTGATGTTGACCTTAGCGTTGTCGGTGGTCTCTTGGTCGAAATCGGGGTCGGCCTGGGCCACTCCGGCGAAGGGGTCGCCTCCTTCACGCTCCGTCGATACACGGATAGTTTTACCATCACTCGTAAATGTGATGGTGCCCTCTGTGTCGGTGCGGTGCACCTGTGCTTCAACACTTCGAAGTCGAGCCAGCGCTGCGTCATCGGGGTGCCCGTAGCGGTTGTTTCGACCGGCACTGATGACCGCATATCTGGGCTTGACCGCACGCAAGAAAGAGGCTGTGGAGGAGTGCTCAGATCCGTGATGTGCGACTTTCAAGACATCACATTCTTCGATTCCACGATTCACCAGGTCGCGTTCGGTGGGTTCTTCTGCATCGCCGGTGAACAGAAAGCAGTTTTCCTGGTGGTCCATCCGTATGACTACTGAGTTGCTGTTGAGGTCCGAACGCGTTCCTTTGAGCAGAGTGGTACGAGGATGAAGAACCGTGAGTTTTACCTCGGGGCCCAGGTTAAAGCTTCGGCCTTTCATGGCGCCGACGTACCCAACCCCTTTCTTTTCGACGACTCCCATGGCGCGTGCGTAGGTCAGAGTGGTGTGAGTCATGGTGTTGTCCATGTATCGACCCACTTCGAAGTTTTTTATGACCTCCGCCATGCCACCAATGTGATCGGCGTGAGGGTGGCTGGCGACAACCAGGCTCAGAGAAGAGATACCCTTCGCTTTCAGCTTTTCGGTGACGCCTGATTTGCCGGTTCCCGCGTCGATCAGGACACGCTTGTTTCCGGGGGCTTCGATGAGAATCGCGTCGCCCTGTCCGACATCCAAGACATGGACTTTCACTTCACCTGCGAAGGCCGATAGACAGAAGGCGACAACGAATAGCATGAACTAGTCGATCTCTGAGAAGAGCACTTCTCGTTTTGTGTAGTCGAAACAGGCGGCGTATACCTTGCCACCGATTTGAATAACCTCGTTGTGGAAGCCCACGGCCCCCTCGGTATGGAGAGTCCGACGATCCCAGCCAGTCTCCTCGAGCGTGGCGCCTTTCAAGTCGTTGGAAAGGCCCTCGAAGTAAATCACGCCCGGCTTGTCATCCTTGAAATACAGGGCAGTGTCTGCGCCGGTGTAGGGGTTGGTGTCGATGGTTGTGATGTCCCAAGCCCCTGGGCCGCCTTTTGCATATTTGAGGTTCTGATTGGTGACGTCATGGTAGACGAGATGCACTGTATCGCCGACTTTCTGGAAGTCTGGCCATTGACCGACGTCTCCCTCGGTGTCGACGACAGAGATATCGCTACCGACGGCGAATTTAAGGTCACCATTGGCCGCATCGTAGTAGGCCAGGTGCTCGATGCCGTTGATGATCCTTAGGCGTACGAATTGACCCACATTGGCATCTTTGGCCTCCTCTTCAGTCCCTGTGTCTGGCGTAAAAGCGTCTCCCCGGTCAAAGACAGACCCGACGAACTCGGTTCCATTCCAGCGGGCGATGCGAAGTGTGCCTGCACCTTGGTCGTGATGGGCGATGACGGGTTGCTCTTCCGTATTGAGTGCAATCGAACTGAAGAATCCTGCATTCTTGGTCATCCCATCGCCGGTGTCTGCGACCCCCGTTGTCCAGGCCATGAGCGACGGATGGCGTTTGGCGTAACGTAGATTCTTGGCTCCGATGTCGTAATAGGACGTCCAAGCCGTGCCGTCGGAAGCGATGGCTAACGAGGTGTATGTGCCCCGATCGCCCGGATCCAAGCCGCTCGAACCCGGATAGCCGTCTACTCCTTCGAAGGACCATTCGGGTGTACCGGATTCGAGATTGCCAATTGCGAAGCCAATGCCACCGCGGTCTCGGTCATAGAAGGTGATGGCTGGACTGCCATCGGGCATGACGGCCATCGACAGCCATTGACCCCAGTCCGTACTAAACGGTCCCGGATCGGGTTCGGGACCACCATCCGCATCCGCATCTGCGTCCCCATCCCCATCGGCGTCTGCATCTGCGTCCCCATCCCCATCGCCATCACCGTCGGCATCGCCCACATCGGTAGATTCGACCTCTTCTTTTTTCGTGACGCTGCTGTCACTACAGGCGGTCGCCATCGAAGTGACAATCAGCGATATGGTCAGCAAAGGTCGGGTCACCATGTGGCCTCCAGTCAAAGGGCATGAATGGGATTTGTGTACACCCATGGATATGAATGTATCCATTCATCCGGTGAATCGCCTAGGAAGTCTCTCAGGTGATGGGGTGTAATGTCCACCCGTAAACGGTAAACACCGGGATCTGTGACAAGATGCTCACCACAGCCCTCTGCCCAGAGTTGTCCGTCTTTGTAGACTTTGGCCTCTATTAATGGCTGTTCAAGGTTCTTTGGGGACGCATCCGAAAGGGTGGGGCATTGCACCACGAGTGTGCTTCCTTGCCCTGTTTGGCCCATTTCGGTGATGCTTCCGTTCTCACTCGAGAGGTGGAAGTCTAGCCCTCGGGGAGTACCAAAGATCTCAAAGGCTGCGTACAGTCGGCCGGCAGCCAAGGCGGAGTCGACCATTTCGGGGCTTGGAGGATAGTCTGAGCTTGGAATTAGAATATGATTCGAGAACCATCGGAGCATGCGTCTGTACGAGTCTCCTCTCTCTCCGTCTCTCAGTTCCATGGGCAAGACATTCTGGTGGGCGTCTGTTCCGGCAAATCCCACTACGGGTGAGATGGCCTGTAGGCGGTCCCAACGTTCGATGCTGACCGTTTGTTCCTGAAAGACAGCGATGAATAAGAGGTCCGGTTCAGCGGTGCCCTGGGAGCGGGTAAAGGGGGCAATCGCCGTTGCCCAACTGAGTGGATCGAGGCCGAGGTGTTCCGACCGCTTTCTGGGGTCGAACATCGCATGGAGGTTGAAGAGTTCCACGCCATGGAGACCTGTTTCGACGAGCGCCTTCAGTTCGTCGAACGGTTTTCCTTCGGTATGTGCCATGGATACGAATCCGCCAGCGTTCGCGTGTGAGGTGACAGCTTCAGGGTTGGCCTGGCCATACAGTCGGTAGGATTCAGCTTCGTCACCAGGTGCGGTGTGGGATTCCAATCCGAGAGGCATCAAGTCGTCTTCGATGCCCGCTCGCCACAGCACCGAGTGCCCATTATCGCACTGAATTCGGGTGGCTATCAGTTGGCCATCACGCTCGATGCGTTCGTCGTCTGCCTTTGCATGAAACAGTTGTTCGAATGGCTGCTCCGCCGCATGCGCGGGGTGGTCGGAAAGATAAGCAATATCCACTCGGGTTTCGCATAGAGCGGATCGAAGATCGTCCAGGCAGTCGGGCTTGGGCAAGCCGTTTACGAGGGGTTCATCATCGCATGCATCATGAGACCAAGGGGAGTGAAGATGCATGATGGCTCTACTGACCGTAAAGCCACGTACAGGGCCGATTTCATCGAGAGCGGCTGGCAGTCCTCCACTCCAGGGCACTGGCTTGAGTTCGATCGGTGCTGTGGCGCTGTCAGATTCTGGACTTTTGGTTTCACCTGAGCATGCCCACAAAAGTAGAAAAATGAGCACAGGGCCTCCAGTTCAGACAAGTTTGAAAGACCGGAAAATGCCCTCTGCAGGGATCGAACCTGCGGCCTTGGGATTAGGAATCCCACGCTCTATCCAACTGAGCTAAGAGGGCGTTTTTTCGGTGAAGCGAAGTAAGCAGGTGGTGGACGCGAAGCAAATTGCTGTCCTGTTACCGCGATTGTCACACGGTCGGCATAGTACGCCTCGTTCGGCTTGGGTATGCTGCGGCGGAACCTACCGTTGAGGACGGACTCATGATCATACGGATGCTTTTTATTCTTTCTGCCTTCGCTACTGCTTGCAGTTCCAACAAAGACGACACTGCTGGGGCGCCGGTATTCGATACCGACGCTGATGCCGATGCGGACGCCGATGCGGACGCCGATGCAGATGCGGATGCGGATGCCGATGCCGATGCGGATGCGGATGCGGATGCGGATGCCGATGCGGATGCGGATGCGGATGCGGATGCGGATGC
>Ga0163180_10000026_pt1 | contig 78082 bp, 75 predicted proteins | sample AtlANTMetagenome_2_FD_109647 | JGI IMG/M metagenome (GOLD analysis project Ga0163180, IMG submission 109647) | Marine eukaryotic phytoplankton communities from the Atlantic Ocean - Atlantic ANT 4 Metagenome | ecosystem: Environmental > Aquatic > Marine > Oceanic | place: North Atlantic Ocean...
AGGCTCTCCATTTGCGTCGAAGTCGTAACGCTGGTCCTGCAAACCCTGTACATTAGGCAAACGAGGAGAAACCATGTCCTTCAAGCACGCGATTCGAGCGATGACTGGACTGGCTATGGCCGTAGTTGGCACCGGCGCTACTTTGGCGTATTTCGAAGAGAGCATTCCGATGTCTCTCAACCCGCTTTTTGCGAAAACGATGGCTGACCATCGTGCGCAAGAGTTGGTGTTCGATCGCCTTTGGTTCAATGACGCCATTACCAATGAACTGCGAAGCCGGGTCGTACAAAAGTATCAGATTGCAGAAGCGGGTCGGGCCGTTGAAGTGACATTGAAAACGGGAGTGCGCTGGCACAATGGCCAGGCACTGACGTCCAAAGACCTGTGCTTCACAGTCAAGGCGATGTTGGATGAGGGTACGCCCAGTCCCGTGGCCGATCATTATCGAGAGTTCATTGTGGGTTGCGATACCAGAGGCCCGCAGACTGCGATGATTCGATTTAATCGGGTCTTGCCAAAGCCCAGAGAACGGTTGGGCTTTCCTATTTTGCCCGCGAGTGAATTTACCTCGACGGCGATATCGCCGGACCTCCAGTTCTCGGCGCGTCCGATTGGGACGGGAGCGTTCAATGGTAAGCGTGGCCTTCGGATGGTCACGTTTGATGCTTTTGCGAACACCCACCATACGCCCCAGATTGTTCAGATGCAGTTGCAAGAGGGAGGGGATCCTCTGGTTCAGACTAAGACGCTGATCAACAACAATGTGCAGGGGATTGTCGTCGTGCCTCCTCCACAGCGTCCCGATCTTTCTGCATCGGACGATGTCTCCATGAAATCCTACGATCTTCGCAGCTGGTGGTATGTGTCTGTGAATTCGAATCGAGGTGCGCTGAAAGACAACCGTGTTCGACAGGCGCTCAATATGGTCCTCAACCGGAACGAGCTTCGGCAGTACTCCATCGGCGTGAAGCCGAATGACAAGAACAGTCCATGCGAGTTCATCTCGGGTCCATTCATCCCTGCCAGCCCCTATTACAACGTAGAGGTGCCTGTTCTGCCCACCGCGAATCTCGCGAAGGCCGATTCGTTACTGAAGCAGGCTGGCCTTGAAAAACTGGGTGGACGCTGGCATAGCGGGGGACAGCCCATAACGCTGCGTGTGGGAATGTTGGCGAGTCTCGACCATGAAGCCCCGGACTTGCTGAGTCAGGTCGCCAACCAGTTGGGCGCCGCAGGGTTCGATAGATTGACCAGCAAGATCAGTGCGGACGAATGGGACAACACCGTTATGGCGGGTGGTTCGGACTTCGACTTGGTGATTGGTAAGTGGTCGTTTGGTTTGGTTGAGGAGGTCAATGAACTCTTCCACAGTAAGGGCCGACAGAACATGTTCCGTTTTGCCAATGCTGAGGTGGACCAGATTCTTCAAGAATATGAAGATGCCGTGACGGACACAGAACAACGGGACGCGTATCACAAGCTGCATACAGTGCTGAATCGTGAGCTGCCCTATCTCTTCCTGTGGAAGCTAGATACCAAGAGCGCATGGCGAACAGAGGTTCGAGGGAACATTGTTGCGCCATACTATTACTTCACTGAAATCGACTCCTGGTCGGTCGAGGGCTGAGTTTAGGGGGCGCGCGTGAAGCGCTGGTGGATAAGACCACTGGTTCGCCTGATGGCGGCCTGTCTGCTGCCTTTCATTGTTCCAGCAGTGATCACGGGGTTTATTTGGTCCCTGCCGGGAGACCCCGCTAGCCTCATCTGTCCGCCGAATATCTGTGGGGGCACAGCGGCTTTGGCCGAACGGTGGAACCTCGATGGTGGACCGATGCAGTTCTTTCTGGGTTGGATGGCGGATGCCACCACCCTAGAGTTTGGAAATTCATGGCGGTTGCATCAGGGCCTTCCTGTGCTTGAATTATTGAAGGAGGCCATTCCGACTACGGTGTCACTGATCTCGGTGGCTACACTCGTGATTATGGCCGGAGCGGTCATGGCAACGCGCGGGTGGTTGCCGAGACGGCTGGACCCAGTGTTGCGATTTGTGGGTCTTGTTCCTGCGCTCGTACTGGCGCTGGCCGGTGCGGCAGCCATCGAACTGACCTTTGGCTTTGGGTCGTTTTCGGAAAGCGGTAAGCTGGCCAGATTGCTCATCGGCGCTGCTGTTTTGGGTGTGGCAGATGGCGCCTTTACGGGGGCTGCACTGGGTACGCGTACCACTTTTGAGACTGAAAATCAGTCGCGCTATGTGGGTATTGCGGTTCTGAGAGGCGAACAGCCACTCGCCAATACGTGGCCCAATGTGGCGCCTTCAGTGATTGGTCAGATGCGTGCCCGTATCATTCACCTGCTCTCTGGAGCCGTCGTGGTCGAGGTCGTTCTTCGAATCGACGGACTGGGTGATTTGCTGTGGGGCGGAACCCTTCGACAGGACTTTGGCGTTGTTTTGGCTGCGGCCACCTTATTCGCATCGGTCAGTGCTGTACTTTTGGTCATTCAGGCAGTCCTGGAAACGCTGGTGGCTCTGCACGTGCGTAAGGCCCCATCGGGTGTGCGGGTGAGCGGATGAATAGACGTGTCCCATTAGTGGTGGCCGGAGCGTGTTTCGCGGCGCTGTTAGGGGCTGCGTTTGTGGCGCCAGAACACCTGGGCAATATCCGGCCGGACTTGGCTTTGAAGGGCCCTCTTGATGTCTTTCCGTTTGGTACGGATACTCGGGGCCGGTCACTCTGGGATTATGCCGCTCAGGGAGCGTCAGTGGTCGCTATCCCTGCGTTCAGCGCGGGAATCATCGTTGCCATTTTTGGCATTGTGGGTGGATTGTTGCGGTGTGTGGGGTCCGAGCGGGTCAACGCGATGATTCAGTGGTTTTCTGAGATTGTGGGTGCGCTACCGCGAATGGTGGTCATTCTTGTTGTGGCTCTTCTGCTGCCTCGCGATCAGCGTTCCCTGTTTCCACTCGCTTGGACCTGGGCGATATTGGCGGCTCCCGGTGCCATGGACGAAGCGGCTTCGGTAGCGGAGCGCCTCGGGGGATCGCGATTCGTGGAGGCGCTTAGAGCCCATGGTTACAGTGCGAGCCGAATCTTTTTGGTTCATGTGGTGGGCTTCAACCTTCGACCGGTCGTGGTTCGACAGGGCGCAGAGACCATGATGCATGTGGTCTTTCTCGAGATAGCACTGTCGTATTTGGCACTCGCTGAAAACCAGCCATCCTTTACTCATGCTGACTCTCTCAAGAGTTGGGCTGATTTGTTGAAACTGGGGTATCCAAGTCTCATACCCAGTCTGGATTATCATTCGGGTCACGCGCTTCTACTTGCTCTGGGTTTGTTGGGCTTGGTCGCCGTGATGTCCATCGCTATTGGGCGATCTGCGAGGGCTCGATGAGACCGCTTATCGATTTGCGAAACCTCTCGATTCGTACCCACGACCGTCTTTTGGTCGAAGGCGTCGATATGGTCGTCCATCCGGGCCGGGTCACGGCATTGGTCGGTCCCTCGGGTTCGGGTAAATCGCTGACGGCACGGTGCAGTATGGGCGTTATCGACGTCGACCCTGGGCTCGTGTCCGGAGAACTCCGATACCCCAAGTTGGACTTAGAAAAAGACTGGTTCGAAGGGGTCCGCGGTGGCGGTGTGGCGGCGAATGCGGCTCTCTTGGCTCAGACCACCGAACTGCGTGGTAATTACTTCGCGTATTCGCCTCAGGCAGCCAGTTCAGCACTGAATCCAGGTCGTACGATAGGGCGTCAGTTGGAACTGGCGATTGGGCGCCGAGATACCCCTCCGGCGGACATGGGCTTGGCTATTGGCGAGATCTTAGCGGATGTGGGTTTGGGTATGGATGTGGCCAGTGCGCTGCCGAATGCATTGTCAGGCGGTATGGCGCAACGTGCCGCATTGGCTATTGCGGTCGCACCGGAGCCCGACCTTGTTGTGGCAGATGAGCCTGAGACCGGTCTGGATCCTGTATTGCGGCGCACAGTAGTGGAACTCCTGGTGCGGGTGGTTCGTGGTCGTGGTGCTGGCTTGTTGTTGATCAGTCATCATGAAGACACCGTTGAACGCATGGCGGATGATGTGGTTCGCCTGAAGGGAGGCTCGCAATGAGTGGTCCTTTGGTTGAAGTCCGTGGCTTGTTTAAGGAGTTCATCGACTCCGGGCCGTGGCCATGGAGTCCAAAGAAACGGGTCGAGGCTGTTCGAGATGTCAGCTTCAATGTGCACCCCGGAGAAGTGGTGGCGCTTGTCGGGCAGTCGGGGAGTGGAAAAACCACCGTCTCTCGAGTGGTGTTGGGGTTGGAGAAGGCGACTGAGGGGGGTGTCTGGATTGAAGGGCAGCGTTGGGACCACTTAAGTGAGCGTGAACGTCGACCCAAGCGCGTGGATTACCAGTATGTGCCGCAGGATGCCATGGCTGCATTGGACCCTCAACAGACGGCTTTAGAGCACGTTGTTGAGACCTTGAAAGTCTTGGGTGGGCATTCCACGGACGAGGCGATGCGTCGAGGCGAGGCAATGCTGGACCGCCTTGGGCTGGCAGAGCGCGGCGATGCGCTTCCACGAGAGATGTCAGGAGGAGAGCAACGCCGGGTCACTCTGGCGAGAGTCTTGGCACTGGATCCAAAGTTGGTGGTCGCCGATGAGCCCACCAGTGGATTGGACCCTGAACGTCGTGAAGAAGTGCTGGAGGCACTGATCGGAAACCTTCCCGAAAATGCGGGCTGTATTATCGTGACGCACGACATGTCTGAAGCGAAGAACTGGTGTGATCGGATTCTGGTCATGCTTCATGGCGAAGTCATCGAAGAATTGAATGGGCGTGACGATGTGCCGCAGCACCCTTATTCCAAGGTGCTTTTCGACCCCTGGGCGGGCCCCATGCCTGATTTCTCAGACAGGGCTTCTATACAAAGCGTTTCGGAACCGGCTCCCATCTGCAATGATGAAGGGGGGGTCGAAGAATGATGATCAGCTCTTTGCGTCCGTTAGTGTTGTTGGCTGTTGTCGCAGGCTTCATGGTCGGCGACGCGCACGCACTGTCGAAAACGGAAGCCAAGGCAGAGCAGGTGCGCCTGTCGGATGACATGCGGAGGCTCGCAAAACGAGCCCATTGGCGTGGTGTTGACCGTTCCTACCGCTCGCTCACAGACCTTGAGCGAAAGGGTGTTGTCCTCACCTTTGATGAGCACTTCTTGGGGGCTCAAGCTGCGCGTGAACTGGGTAACGTCACGCTGGTCTATCGCCGGTTGGTGATGGCGAAGGGTGTGGAGGCCAAAAGCGAAGCCACCAACTGGATTGCGGACATTCTGAGTAAATATGGAGAGGTGGAACTTCTGATCCCCGATCGCTATAAAGGCGAGGCAAATTTGGTAGTGGCCGTGATGCCTTTGCAGCCGGACCAACGAAAAACGATCGGTATGGCCCAGCAGCGCGTGACAGATGGAAAGTCTTATGACGGACTTCTACCGGCGGGTGAGTACACTTTTGGGCCCCATACGTTCAAGGTGACAGCGGGAGGGGATACCATCATCTTGGAAGTGAATAAGAAAGGCGCGGGTACCATTTCGAAGCGGAAAGCAGGAGAAAAGGAACCATTTCGTTTTACATATATGGGTCCTCGGGCCGATCTGGGCTTGGCCTGGACACGGGCCACAGATTCCGGTTCGGGGGCGGCCCCAGGCAGTTTCGGTGGCTTTGGTGCTCGTGGTTCTCTGGGATTCGAGGCGGGTGTCGGCGGTCCGTTCGCGGTCGTCATAGATCTCGGCTACCAAGGGTTGAGTGGGATGCCCGCGGATGACGGCGGTGAGTTGGACCGAGTGCAAGGGTTCAATTTGGAAAATGACCAAATGCATCTCTTCTATGTGTGGTTAGCCGGCGCGATCGATTTTGATGCCCTGGATGTTGCCGTTGGCCCTATGTATGGATTGGGAAGCGGTTCTGTGGCTGGGGTGGGTCAGAGCTGTATCGATAATGCGAGTGGAACGGGCTGTGGGAACGTATCCGAGTCCAGTACACAAACGCTTCGCCACAGTCGATTGGAAGGCAGCATAAAGGCATTCGGACTTGCGGCTGGAGTGACCTATGATGTTGTCGAGTTTGGAAAATTCGCCGGAGCGATATCGTTGAATACAGGAGCCATGTCCGACGGGATGAGTTGGTATCCGTTTGGTACGCTCGGATTTTCGGTGGGACCAGTAGGTCAGGAGGATGAATGACTCGGTTCTTTAGCGCGCTGCTTGGGGCAACCCTTTTGGCAAACGTCAGCCTTGCGGCAGAGATAAATAGCTCCGCTGCGGGGCATGTGTTCAACCCGACATGGTCGCAAGATGGTCAGTGGATCGCATTCGAGGTCAATGATTACGAGGGAACCAACGACCTGTATGTTGTACAAATGATGGGCGAAGGGCAGCGTGGTGCTCCAGCCAAGGCGCAGCTACCCGGAGCCCGATCGTCTTTTTCAGGAGGCGGAACTGTGGCAGGAGCTGCGGTTTGGCACCCCGATGGACCGCTCATTTTTGAAGGTTCAAATGCGGGAGGCACAACACGGTTATTCCTGCTTTCGCCCGGAACCCAGGGGGCGAGCGAACTGATTTCTGCATCGCAGGTCAAGGGTGACTTGTCGTGGCCCGAAATTTCTCCAGACGGTAAAAAGCTGGTTTTCGTATCGGATGTTTCCGGCGCTGGGGACATCCATGTATGGGATCGCAGTTCGAATGCAGTGACGCGAATGTTGACCAGTCCCTTTTCGGAAATGGCACCCTCGTACCACGCCGACGGTACAAAGATGGCGTACTCTCGCAAGAATCGTGGTGGGGAAGACATGTTCGTCCTCCAAGGGACGTCGTCTCGGCCATGGGTGGGAGGAAATGGTGACCAGACCCGACCGAAGTGGGCTGGAGAAACCATTGTGTTCTTTTCAAACGAGAGGGGAGATGACCAGTGGGACATCGCCACCTCCAGCGCGGTAGGCAGTAAATCCGTGATCGCTAAGAATATTCGATTGCCGCTGCGCTCACAGCCGGCTTTATCTCCCGATGGTCAATGGGTGGTCTACGGTGTGTCGGATCCCGAGCAGTCCCATAAGATTTTTATGACCAAGTTGGATGGTTCCCAAACGATCCGTATTGCTACAGGCTTGGTGGCTGCTGGCGAGCCGTCCTTAATGTCGGTGGATGGGCAAACGCTGTTGGCATTTACCGCATTACCGGGGGCAGGCGCAGATTGGCGGCAATTGCACGTCGTCAATATTACGAACGAACTTCCGTAATCGCCGCCTCTAAAAACCGGATGATCTCTGTCTCTCGAGCCTTGGCATCGTTGTATCCGAGGTCTTCGATCTGCGCGGTATAGCTGCTGTCGAAGAGCAAGTATGACAGGAGATCGGACTCTTCACTTTCGCCCGCTACCGTAGACAGCATGATGCGCGTCCCGCGTGTGGCGTCGATGGCTTTCGGATCCCAGGCCGTAGAGGCCATCCGGCCAAGGTCTTCTGAAGGGTGGATACACAGCGTGTTGATGGGCCGCAACCGTCGCGTCAGGGTCTTCTCCAGGCGGGCATTCAGCCTGTCGATGAAGTCGTCCCCGAACTCTTCCTTTCCAGAATTGAGGATACGGTTGATAAGGTCGATGCGTGCTAAATCTTGGTGGACTGGGTCGAGCAGGAGTGCATTGAGTGCTTTCCCAAGTATGGCTGGAGTAGAGGGCAGGGCCTCCTCTTCCACCCGTTCTTCCGAGATTGGCTTAGGGCGCCGGGTACCCACCACCAAGACGTGCTCTGCGCCCATACGCAAGGCGGGAGAAATCGGGGTGTTTTGTCGCAAGGAACCGTCGACCATGGCCTGGCCATCGATCTCTACGGGTGGAAATAAGAACGGGATGGCACAGGATGCGAGGATGTGTTCGGGTCCCATCCGGGTAAAAACCCGTCGAATACCAGTATGAGCCTCGAGTGAATCGGGATCGATTTGGCCATCAATGTATTGAACGCAGCGGCCCGTGGAAATTTCTGTTGCGGTCAGAACCAAGGCTTGAAGTTGGCCTGAATCGATGATGGTGTGCAGTTGTTCCCAAGGAAATGTTTCCCGCATCAGGTTGTGCAGCGGTCGTGCATCCACCCAAGCCATTTCATTGTTGGCCGGCCCGCGGAGGACTCGCATGGGCGACCTCAAGAGATCGATGGCGACAAATCGATAAACGTCGGCACAGGATAGTTGGGCCCAGAACTTGCTCAGTTCTGATGGCCCTTCCGGGCTGCCGTTCCATGCCGCGATGGCTGCACCATTCATGGCCCCCACGGATGATCCACAGATTAAATCCGCGCGCACAGGGTGGCCGATACGGCTCGGCAGATCACCGAGGATGAAGCGGAGGACTCCAGCTTCATAGGCTCCGCGGGCACCACCACCCGCCAACACCAGGGCTAAACGTGGGTTCATACACTTAATTTATCGGATGGAGCTGTATCGAGGCTGAGTAAAAGTCTAAAACCAGCGACAACTTGGATCGGAAGCAAAATTCATGGCTTCATCGTTCGTGAGGCCTTGGGCGAACTCATTTCCACTACCACCGAAGAACCAGCGGGTGGTCCCGTCGGTATCTCTCAGGACCTCATATCTCACGTTGAACGAGCCTTGTTCTGTCTCAGAAAGGCTTTCTGGGCAGTCGCTACAACTCTCGTCGAAGGTCAGTATGACGTCCAAGGCGATATCGCATCCCGCGCAAATCGAAGGTGAACTCTCGGTGCCCGTGACATTCCATCGCATGACACAGTCGCCGCCTCCAGCCTCTTTCCAGGCATCGTTGGCGAACAAATGCCACTCTTCGTATCCCTTGAACGTCCCATCTTCCTGCTTGTACATTCCATAGAAGAATGATGTCGCTCCCACCGCCTCGACGCCTGTGGCTTCCTGTACATCACATGTCCAAGGTCCAAAGTCGTCGGATAGATCGGTCAAACCGTAATGGGGGCGTTCGCATGCTGGGTCATCGGGCGTGCCTTCATCCGGTGTGCCTTCATCGGGTGTGCCTTCATCGGGGGTGCCTTCATCGGATGTGCCTTCATCGGGGGTGCCTTCATCGGGTGTGCCTGCATCGGAATCGTTTCCGTCACCCGCATCCTCGTCAGGGTTATCCCCATAGGCATCTTCATCGCCTTTGAACTCTGACTTGAAATTTGAGCATCCGCATAGGACAAATACAGCGAGAGCGCTGACGAATGGAATCGGAGACTGGGACATGGGCGCTCCTATGGGCTGCTTCTCGCCATACCGAAGATCAATGGGCGCTCTTCGGTTCATACAGGATACAACGTGTACACGCTTTGGAGATCCTCAATGGGTTTTTGTATGTGGTTTTTTTGGGGCCTGGTGGCCATGGCTGGAGAATTGCAGTTTGGGTATAGCCCAAACTTGAGTGCCGGAGACAAGCCCATGTTCTCCATCACCGTGCCGCGTTCAGCGACCACTTTGTGGGTCCAAATCGAGGCCGGTGATGGGAGTTGGGAGTTTGAACGATCGGGGCTGGCAGCAGGGGAACAAGCACAGTTTTTTTGGGACCGCAATACAGCCGTCACTGAGGCTACCGCAACGATACGCGTAGACTTTACGGACGGCTATGTCGAGGCCGTTCAGGTTCCCATTGAATACAGCTACGCCGGTCGCTTGGAAGTGGATCTCAGTCGTGCGGTCGCGGACTTGGACAAAAAGACTCTGTTGGTAGGGGTGAACCAAGCGATTGAACGCGCGGAGATCAAGGCAATTGGTGCTCATCAGGCGGTTCTGGATCAACGTACCGTTAGTGTCAATGATGGGCCGGGGATGATTTCAATTCCCTGGATGGGCGATCCGTCCGCAGTGGTTTTGCTGGATGTGACGCTCCATACATCCAATGCGTGGTCAGGGTTTACCTACTCCCCGTGGTTTGTGAATATCCCGCACGAGGATGTCGTTTTTGAGACGGGGCAGTGGACCATCAGTCCGGGCGAAGAGCCCAAGTTGACGTCTTTAATGGCAGAGCTCGATGACCTGATCGATAAATACGGACGAGTGGTGCCTGTAAAGCTCTACATCGGGGGTTGCACGGATACGGTAGGGGATTCGGCGAGCAATGCATCGCTTTCGAGGAACCGAGCACGCGCCATTGGCGAGTGGTTGAAAAGCAAAGGACTGAACATTCCGATCTTTTATTACGGCTACGGAGAGTCGTGGCTTGCCGTGTCGACGGGGGATGGTGTGGACAATGTCCTGAACCGTCGAGCCGTGTATATGGTGGGCGCAAATCCGCCCCCGGCGTCGGCGGGCGTTCCGGCTGCGAGTTGGTCACCGCTATAGGTCGGTCACTCTCACGCCGGCCACAATACTGATTTCCGTTTCATTGATACCCACATCGATGTTGCCGCTCTGTAGGCTCACGTGTTTGAAGTCGAATTCAAGACCCGCCATGATCTGGATGTCGGGGGTGACTTCGCTGTAAACGAGGGTTCCCACGTTTGTGTGTACGGGCAGTAGAGCAAAGAGTTCGGATAGATGCGCATCGATGGTGATGGTCGACCCGGCGGGGATAATCAAGCCACCGCCGATAGAGGTACCAAACAGCCCTTGCTGCGAGGCTTCCATGGTGTTGTTGGTCAGGTCCGTAGACTTGAACTTGAAAAGAGTCGTTTGGCTGCGTTGGAGTGCTCCCATGAGGTAGGGTGTCCCGAATCCCAAATCACCCAAGCTATATTTCACGCCCAACTTTGAGGCCCAGCTGTTGAAGCTCATGACTCGACCGCCGGCTTTGACCTTCTCGAAGGTGAGGCGCGTGTCCAGAGTGAGAGCAAGAGGCCCGTCATTTATCCAAAGGTCTCCGCCGAATCGGAACCCGGGAGACAATCCTCGTGTGAAGTTGGCCTCGGGTGGCAAGTTGAACTGCTTTTGTTCGACATCGACTTCGCCGGTCGTTGCTGTGGTTGTTGCATCCTCTTCAGCGACTTCGGGAAGGTCGGCGGTTTGAGAGAATCGGTGGTGGGACCCGATGAGGGCGAAGTAGACATCGCTTCTGGAGCCAGACAGGAAACCCAGAAAACCGCCCCCGCCTGATGAGGCTTTTTTGGGCTTCTTTGCGGCTGCTTTGGGCGCTTTAGCGACGGCCGGTTTGGTCACCACTTTGGCTGGGGCTGCGGCCGCGGCAGGTGGCGTGACACTCGGCGTGCTCACTGCGGGTGCGGCGGTCACGACTGGGGCGGCAACAACGACAGGCGGTGGGGCTGGCGTGCTCTGATCCACCCGAACAGCGCCCACCGTTTGGGTCACAGCTTCACGGTATTTGATCGTGAGCGCACTTCCTGACTGGACCGGGACCGGTCCCGCCATTTCATCGCCCTGAAAAATCGAGGTCTCTGCGGTTAGGCCTGCGGCACTGGCTTGAATCGTAAACAGTCCTGGGTTCGAGGAGGCTGTGTATGTGGCGATCGCCAGGCCATTATTGGAACTGGTCACAGGGCTGGACAGGGTTCCCGCATTGACGCTCGATAGCGCTATTTCGACGCCTGGTACCGGGTGTCCGAAGGCATCTAGTGCCGCAATCAATACGGGAATGCTCTCGCCTGGATCGACGGCAGAGCCGGCCGGCCAGACCACCAAATGCGCAGGGGAGAGCGACGATGCTGTCATATTGGGTACCGCCACAGCGAAAAGAGTGTCGCTGGTCGGCTTCAATTTCAGTGTGTGACGTCCATCCTTTTTGTCGATGGGGCGGCCCACTGTATCGCCTCCGGTCGTGCCAAAGTCGGGCAATGCATTGGCCAATGGTGCGCCGGCATGAGTGGCTGATTTGACCGTAAACAGGACTTCAGATGCCCCTTCGTCAAAGGCCGTGGGCTCTGCTGAAACCTGAGTTCGAGATGCGGGTGCAATCACAGCGAGTGTACTGGATGCCGACTGGATCTTTCCGATCATCGCCGACGGGTCCTTCATTTTTGCGTCGAGTGGAATTGAGCCGGCTTGATCTGGAGTGACGGTCAAGGCGTAGATACCGGGCGTCGTCGTTTTCGTGGCCGTTCCCAAGGTGGAGGCATTGGCACGCACGGTAATGGTCGCAGTGTCTAATGGCGCTCCTTCTGCAGTGGTGGCCACCAGCAATACAGAGTGGGCAGAACCCGCTGGCATCGATGAAGGTTGCGGTAAGAAATTGACCCGAGGGTATTCGGTCAGGGGGAGGGGAGCGGGAACATCGAGTGTCCGACCGTCGCGTAAAGTACTCCGAAGTGTTCCTTTCCGAATCTGTGGGTGAACGAGGGCATCAAAGGCGACGGTGCCGGCTGGAGAAGCCTTGATGGGGCCGTATTCACGGTCTCCGACGATAAGTACATTCTGGCTATTGGGAGTGGCCCCGAAGGACAGACTTTGGTTGGCGAGTAGTGGGAATGCGGTCCAGCCGTAAATCTGGCTGGGTGCAGCGGCGTCCACGGCCGAAATGACGACGGTTCGCGCAGTGAGCGTCTCAGCAGGAGGCGTCCAGCGAGCGGAAAATGTTCCGTCGCCCAACGGTATGGCTTCGGAAATACTACCGACCGATGCCGACACTAAGATTCGTCGAGCGCTCTGAGCTTGCCTTGCGGTGCCTTCTAAGGTGAACTTAATCTGGATGGCGTCTTGCCCGGGAGCCCATTCGCCCGGAGTGGCTGTGAGGGAGATGCTGCCCGCATCTGGCGGTACCAGTGTGACGGGCAAATTGGCCACGATGGGGTCGGCTCCGCGTTTGCGGACGTTTACGGCCACATCGATGGCTCGGCTGGCTGTCTCCAGGCTCGGAACCCAGGTGACTTCAATGATGCCGCCGGGCTTCCGAACCATGTCCATAAGCTTGCCCTGGGCGGGCTTGACTTTGACCTTGTCTCCGTCCTCCAGATGCGGCACCCAAATGTGAAGTGTCGCCTGTTCTTGGCCATCAGCCACTAGGGGGCCCACAGGAAGTAAATGGACTTGCGTGGCGTGTGCCAAGCTGAGCCAAAACAGAAAAAGACCGCTCACTCGAAGCCAGAATTGAAGCATAAGAATCTCCAGTGCATTCGAATCGTACACCGTCTGAGTGATGCGCGTGAAGTTTGCTTTGCTGTCCCTACGCTTTGCTGACAGACCAGAGTAAAAAAAAGCCCTCCGCTGCGGACAGGGGAGGGCTTTTCTTCAGATCAAGTCTTAGCGGTTCATCGCATCCTGGATGACTGATTCATCGATGTGATAGGCGCCCGCGTTGATAATCTCTCCACCGCGGCCAATCAACTGCTGTGTGGGAAGTCCGACGACATTGCTATCACTGCGCAGACTGGAGTAGTCGAAGGCGACCGGGGTGTTGTACGGAGCCTGTTCTTCCATTCCATAAGTTGTCCACCATTCCTCCAGGCCGATGGCTTCTCCGCCGCCCATGAGGGTTACGACGACCAGGTCGTTCGGGTATCTCGCTGCCAGCTCTGCCAGAGCCGGTGCACTCGCGGTGCACCCACCTCAACCAAATCCGGCGTGTTCAAGCAGGACGACATGGTTGCAGAAATCATGAAGGCTGACTTCTTCACCGAACTGATCGGTGAACTTGTAGTTCTGAACGATTTCACCTACACCAAATGAGCCTGTGGCTTCAATATCGTAGCGGCAGGAATCGATCGGCCAGCCGCCCTCGTAGGGGTGGTCTTCCGGATCGAGCGGGTTGGTGTACGAGTTGTCCTCGGCACCGTCCGTATAGCCATCGCCGTCGGAATCGGAGTTGTTCGGATCCAGTCCGAGGGCGATTTCTTCGTCGTCGCTCAGACCATCGCCGTCGGAGTCGATGGGCGCCTCCGCGCCTTCTGTACCGAACTCCATTTCGGCCGGGGCGCAGCCTGCGAGACCGAATGTCAAAATCAAAGGTGTGAGAATGGGCCGCATATGTGCCTCCTTGCCTACACATTTTACCCTAAAACGATCACTGGCAATCGAATAAGCTGCAAAATCGACGTAAGCGCCACCAAAAGTCGGTCAGTCGAGTCCGAATGCATCCTCGGCGCTAGCGAGATCGATTTTGGGTTGTTCGGCCTTCAACATGAGGAACGGGCCGATGATGAGGGCGTCCATATGGGTGCGCATAAAGCACTGGTAGGCGTCCGTAGGGGTGTTGACGATCGGCTCGCCACGGACGTTCATGCTGGTGTTGATCACCACTCCACAACCGGTTTTCTTCCGGAATGTGTCGATCAAATCGTAGTAGAGCGCGTCTTGGGCCCTGTTGATGGTTTGAATTCTGGCGGAATTGTCGACGTGGGTAATGGCCGGAAGGGGAGTCCCCGAATCCTTGACGGGTGCGACCAAGAGCATGTACGGGCTGGGCCGGTCAATCTCAAAGTATTGCCCCACACATTCTTCTAAAACACTGGGCGCGAAGGGCCTGAAACCTTCACGGAATTTGATTTTGCGATTGATGATGTCGCGCATTTCCGGATGGCGGGCATCGCCCAGGATGCTTCGATGGCCGAGGGCTCGAGGGCCCCATTCGAGTCGGCCCTGATACCACCCCACCACCATGCATTGATCGATCAGGTCCGCTGTCCTGTCCAGAAGCGGTTGGCGGCTCATTCGATGGTAGACCGCGCCCATTTCATCCAGGGCTTGTTGGGCTTGTTCGTCGGTGTACCCAGGCCCGAGGTAAGCCGTCTCCATCTTCCATTCTCTAGGGTTCTCAAGAAGTTCGTGCCAAGCCCAGAGGGCGGCGCCCATCGCACCACCGGCATCTCCGGCAGCGGGCTGCACAAACAGGTCCTCTATTGGCGCCTCTCGCAGAATGTGACCGTTGGCGACGCAATTCAGAGCCACTCCGCCTGCCATGCACAACCTTGGAATTCCTGTGGCCTCGACAGCGGAGGTGGCCAATTTCACCATGGCTTCGTTGACCACTTCTTGAACTGACCGGGCGACATCCTTGTGGAATTGGTCGAGGGTGGGGGCCTCCATCGCCCGGGTAGGCTGGCCCATAATGTCTTCGAAACGGCTGTTGTACATGCGAAGACCGTGGTCGAAATCGAAGCAACGCATGTCGAGTCGGAAGGTGCCGTCTTCCTTGAGGTGAAACATCTGCTTGATGTTGTCCACGTACTTGGGCTCGCCGTAGGGGGCGAGGCCCATGACCTTGTATTCAGCCGAGTTGACCTTGAATCCGAGGTAGGCCGTGAACGCGCTGTAGAGCAAACCGAGAGAGTGCGGAAATCGGATTTCGCCTTTCATCTCGATTTCGCGTCCCCGTCCGACTCCCCAAGTGGCCGTGGACCATTCGCCCACACCGTCGACGGTGAGCAAGGTCGCTTCGTCCCAACCGCTGGCATAAAAAGCGCTGGCGGCATGAGAGCGGTGGTGGTGACCGTAGGTAATGGCACCCTGGTAACCGAACTCTTGCTTCAGCAATTTGTCCAAACGGAGTTTGGTTGAAAACCAACTCGGGATACCGCGCACGAACTGAGAAAAAGACTTGGGAAAATGAGCCAGGTGACTTTTGAGTATCCGTTCGAACTTCACGAGCGGTTTGTCATAGAACGCGACGACGGACACTTGGTCCATGCTGATGCCGGCCTCATCGAGCGCCCAGCGAATGGCATTGACCGGAAACCGCTCATCGTGCTTTTTACGCGTGAATGCCTGTTCGCTGGCCGCAGCAATGGGAACACCGTCCCGAATTAAGCAGGCGGCGGCGTCGTGATAGAAGCAACTCAGGCCCAAGACGTACATCGAGTAGGAGCTTAGCGTGGATGACGAGCAGCACCAATTGAATGGTTGGCTGAAAAGGGCACAGGCCATCCTTTTGACGCTCTTTATTCGTCTGCTTCGAAGGACGTGGAGGGTGCGCACGCACGATGCATTTATTCTTTCGGATGCGATCGAGAACGGAGGCGCAGTGATTGCCTTCTGGCATGGAGAGCAGCTGCCGATGGCGCCTCTGCACGTGTCGGATCGGATCGCAGGATTGGCTTCGTACAGTCCAGACGGTGCGTTGGCAGCCGATGTGATCCACCGGCTCGGATATCGTTCACTTCGAGGAAGCAGTAGTCGTGGCGGTCTTCAAGCTTTGCGCGCCTGTCGGGCCGCACTCGAACAAGGGGTTTCGCCCGCTTTGGCTGTGGATGGGCCGAGGGGACCCCGTCATGAGGTGCACCGGGGTGCACTAGGCATCGCGGCTCAAGCTCAACGCCCCATCATTTATGTGGTCTGTCGTTCGTCCCGTTCATGGCGTTTGAAAACCTGGGATCAATTTCAGATTCCTTGGCCGGGTGCCCAAGTCGATGTGGCCTACGGGTGCATGCCCCCTCCGAAGACCGGTCGGGCGGCGTTGGAGCAGGGTGCGAACGAGCTGCGGGAACGGATGTTGGCCCTCAGCCGATCGCTCAAGACTCCCGAGGCTTGCCCTTCGGCCGCTTTAATCGCGCCATGACCACTTCTGCGTTTTCGTCGGGTACGCCGGGTCTCGCATAAGGTTCGCGATCTTCCGGCGCAGGGTCGGAGAACTCTCCACTGAACCTGTCCGCTACCTTCTTCGCTTTTTTCAATAAACGCTCGCGGATTCCCATAGGACCCTCCACTGTCGGTCTAGCGTCTGGACGCATGAGAATCAAGGCATTCCCCTTATTGAAGCTCATGAGCTTCGAATGATCTCACCGTTTTTGTCCCCCTCTATGGTATGACCTGGGGAAGAGAGGATTTCATGGAGCTTAGCTTGACATTGGAGCAGGTCATCGACTTTTTGTTGGAGACCAAGCTTTTTGGTGATTTGGATGCTGCGGAACTGGGTGACATTGTCCAGATCATGCAGCTTCAGCGTTTCCGGCCAGACCAGGCCATCTTCACCGAGGGTGATGCCGGAAATGCGTGGTTTGTCATTTATGAGGGAGAAGCACGTGTCGAGAAGCGAGATCCGTTCTCGCCCTCGAGAGAGGTGGCGCAGTTAGGCCCCCATGCCTGCTTCGGCGAAATGGCCATTCTGGATGATTCGCCGCGATCTGCGAGCATCATCGCGACCCAAGACACGACAGCCTTCCGTTTCCCGGCCGCACAATTTCAGATGTTGTTGGAAGAGCACAGCGTCGCTGCATACAAGTTGGTTCATGCGATGGCCAAGTCGCTTTGTGCCCGTCAGCGCCTGATGAACCAACAACTGTCGGACTTATTGGAAGAAAAAGAAACGGATATGGCCGGTCTCCGGTCGCGAGTGGGTCCCATGCTCGATGAGTCCGCTATCTCCGAGTGATTTCGTTCATCTTTTGGATTTCGGCGGCTCTGGCCCAACCCCTTGTGGGAGCGGTCATGGAGCCCGACGATGTGGTCGAACAATATCGGCAGCACGCTCAATCGAAAGGCCAGTCGGGCAAATCAACCCAGTTGCTGTGCAAGGCCGCTGCTGAACAGTTGCAAATCTGTGCCACTGTTTTGAGTGATCAGGGTTGGCGATACGCGACCCATGCCGATGCGGAAGTCCATAGTCCGACCGCTACTTTGGACGGTAAACGGGCAGGCTTTAAAGAAAAGTCTATTGATGGTGTCGGGCGATACTGGGTGCGGGACATGAACGATGGCCGGGAGGGATTGATGGTGGTCGACCCGTCGTCGCTAAAGGGACTCGCTCCGGTCGGTTTGGTCGTGGCTTGGCCACAGCCGGGAGTGGTGATCGCATGGGTGGCAGGCAATCCCAATTTGGACCAGATTGTCGCTGTGGGTGTGGCCAAAATGTATGAGGCCTCCAATCACCCGATCTCATCCAAGCTCTACCGCTACGATGGCGAGGACTGGGTGGTTTGGGGAGAGGCCAAGAAGCCTTCTGCACCGGAGTAGAACGCTCGGTCTACGAACCCGTGTCTGAGGCCCTATCACCGGTATCTGGACCCGATGAGCCCTCGTTTTCGGCGTCATCTTCCATACACCCGCTGGGCGCCATGGATGCCACATCTTCAGGGCCGTGACCCATACGTTTTTTGTAGAACGAGTCCAATTTGTCGATGTCGAGGCAGTCCATGAGGGTGCGATATTCCCAAGATACTGCGGCAAATCGCCACTCCATGTGTGAATAGGGGCTCACAATGAGCCGTTCCCGACCTTCGAAAGCCGACACAATTTGGCTGACTTCGTCACTGCAACCGTCGGGACAGTTGTAGAGAAAGACCACGCCACCGTGTTCAAGATTATGGACCCACCGTTCCTCAGGAATTTCTTCGGCAAACACTCCCCAGTCCCACCAGCACCGGTAGTGGGCACCGCCGACGGGTGGGTACACCGGGTAATCGACCTCACCTTCAACATGTCGCTGATCATCAGTGGGCAGGTACTCAGCTCTACATTCGGCCAGGTTGTCTTCCGTTGGACAGGTCAACGTCGATTGACAATCCCGACTGTATGCAACGCGGTCCTCGGCCTTTTGTCTGCGGTCTTCGATACCTTGACTGGTACATCCCGCCATAAGCAGTGTGATAAATTTAGGGCTCATATCGGTAACATATTCGAGAAATCGGTGGGTGTCGCGGACATGTTACCAGCCAAGGCCTACAGGGTAGGCTAAGGCATGTCCGGAGGTAATTTTGGGACTACTCCATACTATCGGCAAGCGTGTGGCTTTACAGGTTGCGGCCTTGGTGGCGAGAAACGAGCTTTTTGAGCGATATGGTGACCGGCCAGTACAGCCGCCACTTGATCCGGACGCATGGTTGGATAGCGGCAATGAAGCCGAGGTGACCCTCGAAGAGGTCACGACGGGTGAGAGCCAACTCTTGGGGGCCACTGCTATCGGTCGTGCGATCTCCAAAGGTCCCATGGTGGTCAATCATTGGGCGACGTGGTGTGAATCATGCGCGGACGAAAAGCCCGCACTCAAAGCGCTGGCTCGACAGGCGGACGTTCCGATCGTCGGTGTGAGCTGGGATGCGTTTGAGGGTGCTGATTATGACGAAGCACTCCAGTTGGTTCAACGATTTGTGGAAGAAGAGGGGCTGACCTGGGACCAGCTTGTGGTCAAAGGCAAAGCGCCCCACTTTTTTAAGGTTCTGGGGGTGGAGTTCAAGCAGATTCCCCAAACCTGGATTGTCGATGCCTCCGGCGAAGTCGTTCATCGAATTGAGGGTCCCATTGAGGCCTCAGACGTCGATGCACTGCTCAAGCGAGTGGAGTCGCTTTGATTTCGTTTTTGCTGGCGCTCCTGGCTTGTCAGCACCCCGTCGGCCCCAACCACTCAGAACCGGTGGCGTCGCGGCCCGGTCATCTGGTTGTGGTTCATACCAACGATCTGCACGCGCACTTTTCTCCGGGCCGAGCCAGTTGGTTGGACGGCCAGCCCGATATCGGTGGATTCGGTGCCATTGGTGCCACAGTCCAGCAATTGCACGAGGAAAATGGTGACGACCGGGTTTTATACCTCGACGGTGGAGACATCTTGACGGGAACCCCATTGATGGATTTTGAAGTCCGGGGCGTCAAGGGTGGCGCGATGCTCGACTTTATGGAAACCGCGGGGATGGATGCATGGGTTCTAGGCAACCATGAATTTGATATTGGCCTGGACCACATATCTCAGTTCGTTTTGGCCAGTAAAGTACCCGTTTTGTCCGCTAATATTGATGCGCTGGATGGCTCAGGGGCGCCCGGAATCATCGGTGTGCAGGACCACACGATCTTTGACCGCAATGGAATGAAGATAGGAGTTTTTGGTCTGACGACGGACAGCTTGGCTCGTTTGATCGGTTCAGGGGCAACGGAAGGTGTCGACGTCAGGGATGTGGTGAGTGTCGCCCGTGAACAGGTCGCGATCCTCGAGCCTCAAGTGGATTTGGTCGTGGCGCTTACACACGTGGGTCTGGATAAAGACAAGCAGATCGCGGAAGCGGTTCCCGGAATTGATTTGATAGTGGGTGGTCATTCCCACACGGCTTTGAACGAACCGATCAGAGTAGGGGACACCTGGATCGTCCAAGCGGGTTGCTACGCGAGGCAGTTGGGTGTCACGGATATGACGATCCGAGAGGGTCGCATTGTCGAATTTAGTGCGACCTTAAGGGACTTACATTTAGATCAGGCCAAGCAGCACGAGCCGTCTTTTGCCCTGGAAAAGATGTGGAAGGAGCGAATCGGTGCGCATTTTGGTGCCACGATTGGAAAGCTGACAGGTGGCAATATCGAACGGATTGGAGGGGATGAAACGGTCATGGGCCGTTGGGCATCCGATACGGTTCGATGGGCTGTCGATTCAGATATTGGATTGTACAACCCGGGGGGATTGCGGGCGGATCTTGTGGAAGGCCCCATCACCCGTGGAGACCTATACAACGTTTTTCCCTTTGGGAATGCCATTGTGCAATTTAATGTCACGGGACAAGACCTGGTCGGGCTTCTTTTGAGGAATGCAGCGGCGGCACTTCATGGAAGGCACCCTGTGATGCAGTTGTCGGGCATCGATCTGCGATGGCGGGTTCGTGCCGGAGCACCGGAGATTGTGGATGCCCGGGTGGCCGGAAAAGCGATTGACCACACTGCTGTCTATAGTCTGGCGACCAATAGCTATATTGCGGGTCAATGGGCCTACAATCTGGGGTTTGAGCCTAAGGATGTCACGGTTAATGAGGTGACAGTCTATGAGGCAGCGGTAAAGAGGGTTGAGGAATCAGAAATTTCCCCGCCCACGAATATCAGAATGTTCAAAGAGGACGGATAGGAGAACACATGCCCGTTTGGCTTAGCAATTTTTTACCCATTCTTGGTCTACTCATTGTCGTTGCCTTTGTGCTCGGCCGACTCCCGCCCGTAGAAGGAGTCTCACACAGTAAGGCCTTTAGAACCCGCCGTGTGATGAACTGGCTTCCGTTGGGATTGACCTACGCCTTCCTCTACATGGGTCGGTACAACTTGAAGGTCAGCAAGTTTGCTTTTGAAGAGATGCAGGCGACGGGTGGTGGTGACCCTGGAGTGTTGGATTGCTCCGCCAGTTCGCTGATGGGCAATGATGACTTTGGTCTGATCTTTACGGTTGGAGTTTGGGTGTATGGTTCCGCTTTCCTCATCAACGGTCCTTTGACTGACAAGGTGGGGGGACGATTTGCCATCCTCGTGGGCGCTGCGGGTTCGGCAGTGGCCAATCTTCTGATGGGGCTGGCCGCGTACAGTCTGCTCAATCAAGGGCCGTTCCATACTTACATCACTGAGAATTTTGTGCTGGTCTACTCGGTGCTCTATGGCATCAATATGTACTTCCAGAGCTTTGGGGCTGTGGCGGTGGTCAAGACCAACGCGCCTTGGTTCCATGTTCGAGAACGAGGCGTCTTTGGGGCCATTTTTGGAATTCTGATTTCCTTGGGCATCTATTTTGCGTTTGATGTTGGCTACGCCATCGTCAGAAACATTGGTTTGGCCGAGGTCTTCCTGATCCCTGCAGGGCTGCTGGCAGTGTTCTTGGTTGTCGATTACTTCTTGGTCCAGAACAGCCCTGGTGAGGCGGGCTTGGTGGATTTCGATACTGCCGATGCATCATCTGGAGATGATGGTCCACAAAAGGGTGCCATTGACGTCTTCAAGATGATGTTGACCAACCCCATCATTCTCACCATTGCGGCTGTGGAGTTCTGTAGCGGCTTTATTCGCCAGGCACCGATGCAGTGGTACCGAACGTTTGCAAGTCAAACCGATAGTGCGCTCCAATTGAAGGGCGATATTATCTACGACAACTGGGGCATCTGGTTGTGCATCGCTGGCATCTTGGGCGGTGTGATTGCAGGGGTCATTTCGGACAGAATGTTCCAGTCCCGAAGAGGTCCGGTAGCGGCTGTTTTGTACTTGGGTGTGACTATCGGCGCTATCGCGTTGTACTTCCTTTACGAGACGCCTGCCGTCGAGTTGAGTGATGGTCTCAAGTTGTCCATACCAGGAGTCCTCGCCATCGTGATCTCGATGTGCGTCATTGGTGTGCATGGAATGCTTTCAGGCACAGCCAGTATGGACTTTGGTGGTCGAAAGAACGTGGGCGTGGCCGTCGGGATCATCGACGGCTTTGTGTACTTGGGCACCGGGGTCATGTCATTGATGTACAGCATCATGCTTCCCAAGGAAGAATTTGTTGAGGTCAATGGCGAGTGTGTGCTCAGTGGCCCGGTCACGGAACCATCGAATTGGGCCCCATGGCCAGTCTCGATGATCGTGATTGGGATCCTTGGGTTCCTTTTGGCCACTCGAGTTTGGAATGCCAAACCCAAAGGCAAGAAATCAGAACCCGAGCCTGTAGAAGAGGATGACAGCGGGGCGACTTAACCCCGCATGCCTCTGAGGCGTCGCAGTAGAGCCCGCCTTTTGAAGATAGACTCGTGCGGAATATGGGCAAATCTGGATTGTCGTGGTCCGCTGTGGTACACGAAGGAACCTGGCCAGCTGCGGTCAACGAGTAGAGGTGAACCTTGTCAGAAGAGAACCCCGTCAACCCTTCCCAGCCGGATTTGCCGGCGGGTGCGATGGTCAACATCCTCAAGGATCTCTTGGATTATGTCTCCACTCGGAGCAAGGCGGGCATTGCCGTCGCGCAGGAACGTGGTCGCCATCAATTGGAGATACGCCAACTGAAGAAGGACCGAAACAAACGGCTGGAGAAGTTGGGTAGGGAAGTCATGGCTTTACTCGATGCGGGGGAACTCGAGCATCCGGGTTTAATGTCCCATATGAGCCACATTGAGGCGCTTGACGAAAGAATACGTAAACAGGTGGCAACAGGAGACATTGCACCACCGGTTTCAGCCGAAGAATAGAGTCGCCCTTGCCAGGCGCAGTGGGTCGCAATAGGTGCCCGGGGCGCCACAATAGTGGCCCGACCAGCGGGGGTATAGCTCAGTTGGGAGAGCATCTGACTGGCAGTCAGAAGGTCAGGGGTTCAAGTCCCCTTACCTCCACCACTTAAGCCCTTGCCCCCAGCGAGGGTTTTTTGGTTTGTGGGCGGCTTGTAAAGGGTCTTGCTCATTGCCTATATGTCGTATAGATGCTTGGGCGCGGATGGGGTTTACAACGCGTGAATCCAGTCCACAGATATACCAATGAGAGGATGTCATGAAAGCGATCGGTACCCTTATACTGTCGGCACTTTTGGCTACGCCAGCTGAAGCCGCCAAGATTCCCAAAGCAGAGTACAAGCTCAAACTTGATCAATACTCGATTGAATTGAGTTCATACCCATTCCCTTCGGGCCTCCATGTGATCTTCCAAGAGGAGCACAGCCAGCCTGTTGTTGCTGTGACATCGGTCATCGACTCCGGTGCTGAGCATGACCAGCCGGGTCGAGAAGGTATCGCACACGTCATCGAACACCTGGCCTTCCGAGCCCAACACGGTGATCTGCCTAAAAATATGGACCTGATCAAGCAGTTGGGTGGCTCGTTCAACGCGTCAACATGGACGGATTGGACCAACTACATGACCATTGCACCTCGCGACGCGCTCGAGCCCTTGCTGGCCATCGAAGCGCGACGGTTGAAGGATGCTCTGGCGAATGTCACCGAAGAAGACGTGAAACTTGAGGTGGAGATTGCTCGAAACGAAAAGCGTATGCGTGATGAAAACGGCGCATTGGGTGATGCGTTCCGCGTTGCCGGTCAGTTGCTTTTCCCGGAAGGTCATCCCTACACACGCAGTGTCATCGGGTCGCACGATTCGTTGAGCGCGATCACATTGGCCGATGCGCATGAGTATGTGGCGCAGCATTATGTGCCAGAAAAGACGACCATCGTTGTGGTGGGTGACTTCAAGCTTTCCGAGGCTTTTGGGTTGCTCATGAAGGCATGGGAGCAAGATCTGGACTTGTTGATGGCGCCTAAGGATGCTGCGGCATTTAACGCACTCACGAGCCAGGCCGAGCGGGATGCCTTCTTGAGCAAGTGGGTGGGGACGCTCGGTGAGTACATCAACGCGAACAAGGGGCTTGGAGCCAAGAAGCGTGTGGACTGTGACAAACGGCAGGACCCTCCCATGCCTGTCTCACAGGAGCCGATGCGCATCAAAGGTCAGGTCAAAAAAGAGACCACCGTTTTGGTGTGGTCGACACCCGGTGGGTACTGTGGCGACGATGTGTTGGCGAATATCGCATCGAGCCAGTTGACCAACTACATTTATCGGACGCTTGTCCCCAGTTGGCAATGGTCCAATGAGGAACAGTCCATCAGCAGTTTGGGCTGCTTCAGCAACCCTTCTGAGTATGCGGGTTCGGTGTATTGCTTCATTGAACCCTCCAGCAAGTACAAAGGGATGAGAGGCGAGCGGCTCGCTCAAAAGGCGGCCGATGCGCTCTATCTGCAGTGGGACCGCGAAGTCTACAAAAGCGAGATCTACCGTGGGTTTATGGATTGGTCTTTCCAGCAGGCGAAGATCAATGGCATGACCTCAGTACTCAACTCTGTGGATGAAGTGGCGGCTCTCTATGGCCGGGCGACTGCGACAGCGATGGATGCTCACTTCACCGGTGATGTTCGGTACTTCAGTCGGATGATGCAGCAGATCAATAGCATTGACGGCATGTATCCGGTCCAGGAGTATGCTCGAAAGTGGCTGACTCGGGACCGCATGGTCACCATTATTGTGGAGCCGATGGACAAGGAAGAGCGCGAACGGATGGAAGCGTCTGCACGTTCGGGTGAATCGACCACTGGGCCGAGGTACGAGGGTGCTTCTCGCGATGATGCGCTCAGCACCTTGTTCTCTATGGATGACATGAAGGGAGATAAGTTGGCGGCACAGGTCATCACGCCCAACTTTGATAAGGGTCGTAAAGTCACGTTGGACAATGGTCTCAACGTGGTGTTGCTACCGCACGGAGAGGCGCCTCTGATTCGAGCCCGGCTCTTCATGGGTGGAGACTCGAACACGTCCAACCCCGAAGGTCTGGCCTACTTTGCTGATGCTCTTCATCGTCGAGGAACGAAGATTCCTGCCACTGAACGGATGATGGCTGTGGCGGGTATGTATGGCGAAAGTGGCTCTGGATACGGGGGCTTTTTGAGCGGTTCTGCAGCAAGTGGAAACCTGGATGCGGTCCTCAGCCGGCTTCGAAAGGAGACGGGCGAAGTGGACTACGTGATGGCCAACAAGCGCGAATGGCTGAAGCGGCGTGTCAGCAACTCGAAGGGCGCTAAGTATTCAGATGAACCCGATGCTTGGGGATCCCGTCTGATCGACGAGCACCTTTGGGGCGATCACCCTTACGGTCGCTGGGGCGACCGGCAGTACTGGGAGCGGATGCGCGAATGGGACCAAGAAATGGTGGAGCAGTGGGTCGATCGCTTTTATCAGCCCGCAAACGCCACGCTCTTTGTCGTAGGAAAGATCCCAGATTTGGATGAGGCTGAAAAGAGCGTCCGGGATTATTTCGACAGCTGGTCTGCGCAGCCCGGTACCGAAGTGGGTCCGATCAAGCCACCGGCTGCTCCTACCCAGTTGGCCGACCGAAAGGTGTTGGTGTTTGATAAGCCGACGTCGACACAAACGGGGGTCACATTGGCCTGCCCGCTGGAGCCTTGGACCAACGACAACTACCTCGCGGGTCGTGTGTTGGGCGAGTCCATTTCAGAAGTGGCGTGGCGTCGTCTACGTGAAAAGGCAGGTGTGACCTACGGCGCATATGCGTTCAATCGCACCTACCCAGGCGGTGCCAGTTCACTGACCATCGGTGGCTTGTTCCAGAACAACGCCACGGAATTTGCGGTAGCGACTTACCTGGATTTGATCGAGAAGGCCTCAACCGGCGATATCGACGACTCGATTGTCGCAACGGCGAAATGGAGTCGCGCCCGTGAAACAGTGCTCGCTCAACAATCATCGAATCAGATGATTGGATACCTTATGGGCTCCGTAGCGTCGGGTCGCGGGTTGGATTATCTCAACAGTGTTCCTGGGCTCTTGAGTTCTGTGGATACCGATCAAATGTCGGGTCTCATGTCGACTTGCAAAGGCCACGAGATCATCACCGTTATGGGGCCGCTTGAGTACGCTGAGCCTGCGCTACAGAAACTCGGCATGCCTTATGAAGTGGTGGATTGGGACGACCTCTACCAAGCTCAGTTGGATGAGAAGGAGCTTAAGAAGCACCTGAAGGCCAAGGAGAAGTGGCAGAAAAAGAAGGCAGAAGAAGAGGCTGAAAAAGCAGCGGAGACCACGGAAGGCTAAGGCCTGACCTGTTCACCGAATACAGCGATGCCCCGGGAGTGATCTCGGGGCATCGTTGGTTCGGGGGTTGAGAACTCAGGACGAAAAGAGCGCTGCGTGTTCTTCCAGGTTTTTGATGGTGGTCTGTAACTCTTCGGGGCTGTCGGATTTAAGAGTCTCTCTCGCTTTTTCCAGAGTGTTCTTTACGCTTTCAACAATCGCGCTATCCGTTTCGTCTCCCTTAGTAATTAGCTTCGCCTCCAAACTTGAGATGTGGATGTTGATGTCATCTCTGAGGATGCTCACGTCATCATCTTCATCGGACGGCATGGTATTCAAGGATGCCTGAATCCCTTCAATTTCAGACTTGCTCATACCAACCGGTGAGGCGATTTGTATTTCGTCAGAAACGCCCGTTCGAGTATCCTCGGCGTTGACTCGGACGATACCTGAACTATCGATGTTGAAATGAACCTGAATTCGGGGCTCGCCTCGTGAACCGGGTTGAATATTATGCAACTCAAATTGGCCCAGAGAGACGTTTTCTTTGGCGCTCCTGCTTTCCCCTTGGAGAACATGGATCTTAACGGTGGATTGATTCTCGGTGACCGTCGAAACCAATTGCGAGGCTTCTGTTGGGATCGTCGTGTTTTTAGGGATGAGCGTGGCCATCTGACGGCCCTCTACTTCGATGCCCAAGGAGAAGTTGGTGACATCAAGTAGGGTGACGGCCTTGGTTTCCCCACCCAGAATCGATGCTTGAACCGCTGCACCGATAGCGACGACCTCGTCAGGGTGGAGGGACTTGTTGAGCGGGCGTCCGAAGAGTTCAACGACCATGTCTTGAATTTTCGGGATTCGGCTGGAACCGCCCACCATGATGACTTCATCAATATCCCCTGGCTTGATTTTCGCATCTTCCATCGCCTGCTGGCATTCCGCTATCGTGGCATCAAAGAGAGGTTGGGCCATGCCCTCAAAGTCGGCTCGTGTCAGCACGGCCTGGAGGTGTTTGGGGCCCGTTTCATCAGCTGTCAGGAAGGGGAGGTGAACTTCCGTGGATGTCGTGCTGGAGAGCTCTATCTTTGCGCGTTCGGCTGCATCGCGAAGCCGCTGCATCACCACGCTGTCCCCAGTCACGTCGATGCCAGTCTCGTCCAGGAATTGCTTCGATAGCCACTTTACGATGGTCTGGTCGACGTCCGCACCACCGAGAACGTTGTTGCCTCGAGTGGAGAGTACTTCCGCGATGTCAGAGTCCACTCTCAAAAGCGAGATGTCGAACGTTCCACCACCCCAGTCATAGACGGCGATTTGCGCATTCCCTTTCCGTTCGTGGACATAGGCCAGTGCAGCAGCAGTGGGTTCATTGATAATTCTGAGCACATCTAGGCCGGCAATAATTCCTGCGTCCTTCGTGGCCTGACGTTGGCTGTCGGTAAAATACGCTGGAACCGTGATGACGGCTTCAGTGACGGATTCTTCCAAGTATGATTCTGCTGCATTTTTAATTTTTTGCAGGATGAGGGCAGACAGTTCCTGTGGTGTATACAGCTTGCCTTCGACTTCGATGGCCGCCATGCCCTTTTCGTCTTTGCTCAGTGCGTAGTGAACCAGCGGGACTTGGTCAGCGACTTCCTCCATCGTCTTCCCGATGAAACGCTTCAAAGAATGAACGGTTGCTGAGGGGTTGATCAACAGTTGACGCTTTGCGATATCGCCCACGAATCGGGTCCCATCTTTGGCGAAGCCCACGACAGAGGGTGTGACTCGGCCGCCTTCTTCGCTAATGATTACTTTAGATTCACCACTCTCGATAACGGCACACACCGAGTTTGTGGTTCCGAGGTCTATACCGATCACTTTGGCCATGGCGTCCCTATTTGTCTACCAGAAGTTGCCCGGAGCTGGAGTCGAACCAGCACTCCCTTGCGGAAAGAGGCTTTTAAGGCCCCTGTGTCTACCATTTCACCATCCGGGCGAACCCGTCAATTCTTGCTCTTCTCTGAGTGTGCGTCAAGGGACTTTATATGTGTGTATCTGTTCATGACCCTTTGACTTTCGGTATGGTATGCACTTCAGGGGATCCCGATGGCTAACTTTTCACGATTCAATATTCTGCTTCTGGTCTTTTTATGTTGGGCTTGTGGCGCAAAAAAGAAGGATAAATCCGGGCTTTGGCGGAAAATCGTGCGAAATGGCGACGCATTGTATCTTCAACGCGCCGACCTTCGCGAGTTGGATAAGGCGATTCAGTGGTATCTGAGCGGTTTACGGGAATTTCCAGACCAAGCCAAGATGATGGGTAAGCTTTCAAGGGCATATGCGGCGCGTGCATACGGACATCCCGATGATGGTTTGGACGGGTATGCGACAGCGAGGCGCTTCGGTTTAGATTGCTTAATGAGTGATCCGGCCTTTGGTGGCTTGGTGCAGGCTCAGAGCGGAACAATCACCAAGCGCGCCGCCGAGACGTTGAAGGCGGACATGGTCGAGTGTATGGCTTGGACCAGTATTGCGTGGTCGCGATGGATGGATCAACGGGGCGTGATGGGAACGAGTATTGACCTGCCTTCGGTGAAGGTTTTGGCTCAGCGTGCAGTCGAAGTGGACCCGAAGTACGATAATGGGCGCCCTTATGCGGCATTGGGGCTCGCGCTGGCACTTCCTCCGAAGCCACTCAAGCCAAAGCTGAAGAAGGCTTCAGAAGCCTTTCAACAGGCTATCGAGCTGGCGCCCACCCGGCTGACCTACAAAGTGGACTGGGCTCAGTATGTGATCGCGGTACAGGGCAAGAATGCGGAGTGGACGCGCATATTAAATCAGGTGGTCAATACGCCCATTCTCGACGATGACCCGGACCTGATGGAGAATAGGCGAGCGATCCAACGCGCACAAGCCCTGCTAACGGCAGGGCTCGATAAGCGATGGGAAGGTGATTAGCGGCGCTTGAAAGAACGGCGCATCGCCTTACGACGACGTTTTTCAGCAAGGCGTTGCTTCAGGCGACGTTTTTCACCTGGTTTCAAGTAGAAACTATTCTTCTTGATGTCCTTGCGGATACCTTCGCGCTCTACCTTGCGGCGGAAGCGACGAAGGGCCTTCTCAAACGGCTCATTCTCTCGAACGTTGACCAGAATCAAGGTGTACTCCATGGGTGGCCCAAAGGTGAGCCTGAAAATTGTGACCAGCGCAGATAGCACATCTAGCCCTGGGTGCAAGCCAAAACCGCGTGCTGAGGGCGATCCGTTCTAAAAGACCGCTCCGAAAGCAGTTCCCACGTAGAGCATATTGTGGAGTCCCATATCGATGCGGAGGTTTGCCTGATCGCCAAAATGAAATCGTGTGGAAACCGTCACATCGACCACAGGCAGTACGGATGGCATCGATTTGGGGCCATCATCTTCACAATAATCTTTACGAGTATAGGCTGGGGCTTCGGTCAAACAGCCTGCAGCAGTACCGTTTTCTTGACTCCCGCCGGGCCCCCACGAAGTGAGATCACCCAGGACGAAACCCAGACCCAGTCCGCCACCAAATAAGAAGCTTAGCCAGGGCGTGGCGTGGATCTCGTGTCCATAGTTGGCGCCAAATGCCAGCATGCCCAGACCATCGGGTCGGATCCAGTCCCCATCTTCGTGCGCAGCGGGCTTCTCGACATCGTCCCAGTACCCTTCTTCCATCAGTGAACCGATGTATTCAAAATAGAAGATCCAGTTGGCAGGCTTCTTTTTCAAAACAAATTCAGCTCCAGCGGCGAATGCATTCGTACTGGGGCGAGGGTAGGGGTTGGCGCTGTCGTCGTCGTTGTCGAAGAACCAGATGTCCATGATTGAACTGGGAACACCCATGTATCGGACTCGGAAATTGCCTTCGTATCGATAGTCCCGCCTCAATGGCAGGTCTTCCTCTTGCGAACCGGCCCGTTTCGCGGTGCGGATCGGCTTTGCGTCGTTGGCAGGGCTCGTTGTTTGAGCGAATGCCAAACTAGACGCTAAAATGAGGTTTGCGCTGATCACAATGATTCCTTTGTGCCGATCCGTTAACCGGTTGGACAGGATGGGAGGATTTTCCTGGTGGTACGTATGACTGTCAACCACTGGTTCACGCTCACTGCATTGATGGTGGCGTGCAAAATTGGGCGTCCACCGCCAGCCGCTGGCCCGTTCAGCGTGGAACAGGTCGTCACACCGGTCGCCGAGCCAGGGTTGAAGAATGCCCTCCAGGATGGCCTTGCGAGCGCTTTAAGCAATCGCACAATGTTGGGCGCAAAGGGCGTGAACCCAGTCAGCGTAGCGGTGCTTTCGGCGACGACTCACCCTACGGGCGTAGGGCCGAACAGCCAAATTTTCACCGCGAGACTTCAAGTCAGCGTGCGGTGCGACCGGCGTACAGCACAATTTTCTTCCGAAAGGAGCTACTCCGTTTTTGATCCTGTACAAGGTGCTACGGCCAGGGCGGAAGCGTTCTCGGGTTTAGCAAAGAGCCTGATGGCGGATGCAGTGATGTGGCTTGGAAATGCGCCCAGTCAGGACGATCAGTGAACGCTGAATTTCCCGTGATGGCTTGGTTTTTGGGTGACGAAGATGTGGCCCGTAAACGAGCGGAAAGCGAGTTGGTCGATGCGGTTTTCGGAGGGGGATCCCCGAGTTTTAATCTGGCTAAATTTAGCGCCGCTGATGGTGCTGAAAGAGCGGTCGAAGTGGCCCGTACCGTACCCATGATGGCCAAGCATAGGGTCGTCGTGATTCGCGATATGCAATCGGCGACAGTCGACCTTCTTGATGAGCTTTTGGCGTACGCCGAAAAACCTAATCCCAGTACGGTGTTGATTCTTGAAGGGCCGAAAACCCCACCGGCCTCGGGTGGCGTGGACCGTGGTCGGAGACTGGAAAACGCCATCAAGAAAGTGGGCCAAGTTCAGCGTTTCAAAACCGGTGACCAAGATCCTGTCCGCTTCGCCATGGCTACTGCGGAAGACGCGGGGTGCCGGATTGAGCGGCGTTCTGCGGCTCTTTTAGTCGAACTTGTCGGTACGGATTTGGGACGTCTCGACACCGAAATGAATAAGGTCATTGCCTTTGTGGGTGGAGAAGGGTCGATATCGGATGCCGATGTGGAAGCAGTATGCAGCTTGGTGGCAGAGGCTGCGATTTGGGATTTGACCGATGCCGTGGTGCGTCGCGATCCGGACCGTGCTTTATCTGTGGCTCATCGCATGTTGGATACAGGGGAATCCTCCCACCGTTTGATTGCGATGATCGCCTGGCAAATGCGGCAACTTATCACCTTGCAGGATTGTCTTCGTCGTCGCGTAAACCCTAGAGACGCTGGGATACGGATGCCGAGGCATAAGCTTGAATTGGCTCAGTCGGCATTGCGAAGCCGTCCTATTCATGCCTCTCGTATGCTCGACCAAATCGCCCGTGCCAACGGAGATCTCAATCGATCCAGAGCGGGGGACCGAAGGGTTTTTGAGGGCCTCTTGCTTCAACTCACCGCATAATCTGATCCAAAAAAGTAAGCCCGGACGCTTGGGCGTCCAGGCTCACAGATTCAGTCGAAGCGACTAATCGATTGCGAGAATGGCCTTGTTCAAACGGCTCACGCGTCGAGCAGCATTCCGCTTGTGGATGATGCCCTTCTGGGCCACCCGCTGAATAGCGCTGACTGTGCCGGGTAGAAGTGCTTGTGCTGCGTCCTTGTCACCCGCTTCGATAGCGGCCCGGACCTTTCTGATCTCGGTACGCATGCTGCTGCGGTAGTGACGGTTATGGGCGCGACGCTTGACGTTCTGCCGGTTCCGCTTGATGGCGCTGGCGATATTAGCCATCTTTGCTCCAAAAAAAGTTTAAGTGTGACGGGTTTTTGCCCGTTTGCGCCGCGCGTTCTATCTACTCATCGTATAGATGTCAAACCAATGCTCTCTGTTTATCTCAGGCGTATCCTGAGTTGGCGGGTTTGCAGGGGACGCGGTATCCCCTGTGACGCACTACTTCATGGAGGAACACATGCGGATCTGTGTAGTCGGTACTGGCTACGTTGGGCTAGTTGTTGGCACTTGCTTGTCGGACCAGGGATACAAGGTCACCTGCGTGGACCGCGATTCCGACAAAATCGACATGTTGAATGCTGGACGTATACCCATTTACGAGCCTGGGCTGGAGGATATTCTTCGGCGTTCTGTCCGCGAGGGTCGGTTGGCTTTCTCGACGGACCTGAACACCGCTATGGATGGTTCTGAAATCATATTCATTGCTGTTGGGACGCCGTCGTCTCCCGATGGGTCGGCCAATTTGTCTGCTGTTCAAGCTGTCGCGGATGAAATTGGACGGAATCTGAACGCGCCGGCCACCGTTGTCATCAAGTCCACCGTTCCTGTGGGAACCGCCAGTATGGTGCGAGAACGCATCCGGGCGCTGACGGAGCATGACTTCCATGTGGTCTCTAATCCGGAGTTCTTAAAGGAGGGGGCAGCCGTAGAGGACTTCAACCGTCCAGACAGGATTGTCGTGGGTTGCAAGTCGACGGAAGCGGTGGCCGTGATGCAGCGGCTTTACCGAGGCCTGGTTCGAACCGGTCGGCCTATTGTGTTTATGGACAACCAATCCGCCGAAATTACGAAGTACGCATCCAATGTGATGTTGGCGACTAAGATTTCCTTCATGAATGAACTTTCTCGACTATGTGAAGCGGTCGGGGCTGACATCGAAGCGGTTCGGATGGGGACGGGCAGCGATAGCCGAATCGGGCCGAAGTTCCTGTTTGCTGGCGCCGGATTCGGTGGGTCTTGTTTTCCGAAAGACATTCGCGCACTCGCCCATATGGGTGACGTGGCCGGGGTCCCGCTCGAAATCCCACGCGCAGTGGATTCCATCAATGACAGACAGAAACGTTTAATGGGTGAAAAAGTCATCGCGCGTTTGGGTCCGGATTTGACCGGGAAAACCATTGGTGTCTGGGGCTTGGCCTTTAAGCCTCGGACGGATGACGTTCGGGAAGCGCCGGCCATCATACTCATTGAACAGCTATTGGCGGCGGGTGCCCATGTCCGGGCGACCGATCCGGAGGCTATCGAGGAAGCGAAGCTGGCTCTGTCTGGAGTGGATGGCTTTGAACGCGTGACCTTTGTCGCTAGCTATGGCGCGGCGGCCGAGGGCACCGATGCCGTCATTTTAATTACGGAATGGAGCGAGTTTAGGAACCCAGATTTACGGTCCTTGAAAGCGACAATGCGCGAGGCCATTATTTTCGATGGGCGAAACGTTCTTGTTCCCGAAGTGGTTCATGAAGCTGGTTTCGAATACCACGGCATCGGCCGTATTCCCCCAGCTTAAGAGCGAAGACCTCATGCAGCCGCCCATCGACAAGATTCGCAACTTTGCGATTATCGCCCACATCGACCATGGTAAGTCCACACTGGCTGACCGCCTGATGGAGGTGTCTGGCCTTATCGGCGAGCGGGATCAGAAAGAGCAATACCTGGATCGGATGGATCTGGAGCGCGAACGCGGCATCACCATCAAGGCTCAAACGGTTGTGATGGAGTACAAAGCCAACGACGGGGAGACGTATTGGCTCAATCTGATCGATACCCCCGGGCATGTGGACTTCACCTACGAGGTGTCTCGGTCGCTGTCCGCCTGTGAAGGTGTGCTGCTTGTGGTCGATGCGACCCAGGGTGTCGAAGCGCAGACCCTCAGCAATGTGTACCTCGCTCTTGAGCAAGACGCGGACATTCTACCTGTCATCAATAAGGTCGATCTCCCCAGCGCCGATGTGGACTCCGTCTTGGAGCAGATCGCGGATGGCGTAGGGCTGGACATTGAGCATGCACTCCCTGTCAGCGCGAAAACGGGTGTGGGTGTCGATGCAGTCCTCGAGGCGGTCGTTCAGCTCTTTCCGCCGCCAGTAGGGGACCGAGAGGCACCACTGAAGGCCCTTATCGTGGACTCGTGGTTCGACTCCTACGTGGGTGTGGTGGTGCTATTGCGACTCGTAGATGGAGAGATCAAAAAGGGAGACAAGGTTGTTCTCATGGGTGCGGGCGCTCAGTACGATGTGACGAAGGTCGGAGTCTTTGCACCGGATTTTACCGATAAGGATAGCCTTTCTGCCGGAGAGGTCGGCTACATGATTGCGGGCATTAAGACGCTTGCTGACGCCAGAGTCGGCGATACGGTCACCCTAAAAGACCGACCCGCAGAGATTGCTTTGGATGGTTTTGAAGAAGCCAAGCCCATGGTGTTCTCGGGCATTTTTCCGGTGGACTCTAAGGATCATGAGGACCTCCGGGATGCCCTTGAAAAATTACAGCTGAATGACTCGGCCTTCAGCTACCAGGCAGAGACCTCTGATGCGCTCGGCTTCGGTTTCCGTTGTGGGTTTTTGGGGCTGCTCCATATGGAGATTGTACAAGAGCGACTGGAGCGAGAGTATGGCCTGAACCTGATCACGACGAGTCCCAGTGTGGTCTACAAGGTCAGGACCAAAGCGGGTGAAGAGTATGAAATTCACTCTCCCAGCAAGTTGCCGTCTCCGCAGGAAATTCAGCAGATATTGGAGCCTTTTGCAAAGGTCATTTTGCATACCCCAGAAGAGTATGTCGGGGCCTTGATGAACCTTTGCCAAAAGCGTAGGGGGCTCCAACAAGGCTTCGAATACACCGGTACCGGCCGGGTAATGCTTACCTATTTACTGCCGTATGCAGAAGTTGTTTTCGACTTTTTTGATCGACTGAAGAGCGTTTCTCGAGGCTATGCATCCATGGACTATGAGGTTCAGGATTGGGAGGCTGGAGACTTGGTCAAGCTGGACATCAAGGTCAATGGCGAAAATGTTGATGCGCTTTCGACGATCTGCCATCGAGATCAGGCCTACTTCAAAGGTCAGGGCCTGACGAAGCGTCTAAAAGAATTCATTCCCCGTCAGATGTGGGACGTCGCAGTTCAGGCGGCCTTGGGCAATAAGGTCATTTCTCGCACCACGGTCAAGGCCCTTCGTAAGGATGTGACTGCGAAGTGCTATGGCGGCGATATTTCCCGTAAGCGGAAACTCTTGAGCAAGCAGAAAGAGGGTAAGAAACGGATGAAGGCGATCGGGAATGTTGAGATTCCCCAAGAGGCCTTCTTGGCCGTTCTGAAGGTCGGGGACGACGGGTGATACCGCGCCTAAAGACAGGCGCATTCATTTTGGTCTCCCTAGCCTTGGCTTTCATATTTCGAGCGGCCTTGGGTCACCCGATGTGGGTCATGACTCGCGGGATGGTCCCATCATTATTTGATGGCGACCTGGTTTGGGTTTCCTCCACAACTCCCGTTCTGGGGGATGTGGTCAAAGTACAATTCGACTCGGAGCCCGGTGTATACCGAGTGGTCGGCATGGAGGGCCAGCAAATTGAAATCGCCGACGGCGTACTGCTTGTGGACGGTCAGCCGGTGCAGGAAGACGGTTCCAAAACTGAGGCCGCGCCAGGTGTAGATTGCACTGTGAGAGAGGTTCCGACCTCAAAAAGCCAAATAAATGCGAGGACCTTTTGGGTGGTGCCCGGCGGTCAGCAGGCTGCGACTCGGGTGCCGAGAGGACATGTCTATGTGCTGGGGGATCACCGTGGTGTGGCGGGTGATAGCCGGCCCTGGGGTGCCATTCGTACCGAGCAAATCAAGGGCGTTGTGGGCCGAATATTGTGGTCATGGGATAATTGTGAAACAACGCCTCGTTGGCAGAGAATCGGAAAGTCAATAGAGTAGTCATCCCAGGAGAAGTGAGATGGCATCGCGCAGAGGCGGCATCAGTTTTTTTTCATTGTTTCTGATTGTGGTCCTCGCTGTAGGGGTGCTTCTCGTTCAACGCTTTGGTCCCTACTATTGGGATTTTTGGCAGATGAAGGAGATCACGAAAACCACAGCTCGGACATGGAAAATGTTTGGCCGCCAAGAATCGGAAGGCAAGTTGGCCACCATGATCGAGGACCGAGGTTTGTCGGATTATCTGGATCCGACATTCTGTGATTTGATCACCCAAAACAAGGGCGTCCGAGTTTACTGCAGCTGGGAAGTCGACGTGTATTACCCGTTCTCTGAGAACATCCGGACCTTGGTGTTTGAGACTGAGCATTTCGAATCCATGGACGACTGATTCAACTCGCGCTAATTGACGTCCAACCTGAAACGGGGTTGGAGGGAAGCGTCCATGACACGCACCACCGGTATGAACGGTGTCGAGGTGGGGAGGACGCTCGATCGGTTGGCGACCGAAATGATCGAACAGCTCGGTGTGCCCACCGACTATTCGCTCGTGGGAATCGTGACTGGCGGGCGTCCCATCGCCGAACGACTTGCAAACAGAATTGAACAAAGCACAGGGGTTCGACCTGCGACCGGCAGCGTCGATATCACCCTATACAGAGATGACTTGTACACAGGATTAGAAAAACCGGTGTTGGGTGAAACTCTGTTGCCCTTTGAGCTGACGGGCCAGGACATTGTTTTGGTGGATGACGTTCTATTCACCGGCCGCACGGTGAGGGCTGCCCTTGATGTCCTCAATGATTATGGACGGCCACGTACCGTGAAGCTGGCAGTCCTTGTGGACCGAGGGCATCGCGAACTTCCGATTTCTGCTGATTTTGTGGGCCGGACGATCTTGACCCAAAAGTCCGACAAAGTGGAGGTTGTCGTCGTCGATGATGAATCGGGTTCGGACCAAGTTGTCGTTCACCCTGGAGGTCCGGCATGAACCGTAAAGATCTGCTGGGGCTTCGCGATGTCAGCCGTGAGGAAATCAATGAGATTTTGGATACTGCCGAGCGGTTCCGCAATGTGAGTGAGCGGAAAATAAAGAAGGTCCCCACTTTGAGGGGCCGGACTGTCGTGACCTTCTTCATGGAAAACTCCACTCGGACGCGGATGAGTTTTGACCTGGCAGCGAAGCGCTTGAGTGCCGATACATTGGGCTTTTCAGCATCGTCTAGTGCCACCAAAAAGGGCGAAACCCTGATGGATACGGCGCGGAATATTGATGCCATGAAACCCGATGCGATCATCATTCGTCACTCCGCTGCGGGTTCGCCGCATATGCTGGCCAAAGCGTTTCCCTGGTCGGTTTTGAACGCCGGCGATGGCATTAACGAACACCCCAGCCAAGCCCTTCTGGATATGCTGACCATGCGCGATCATCTGGGCTCGCTGGAGGGCAAGACGGTCGCTATCGTTGGGGATGTGTACCACAGTCGCGTGGCCCGTTCGAACATCTATGGACTGACCACCATGGGCGCCAAGGTCGTCGTGGCCGGACCGGGTACGATGTGCCCGCCGTCTATGGCGCATCTGGGTGTCGAGGTTCGGCACAGCATTGATGAGGTGCTGGATGACGCCGACGTGATCATGATGTTGCGGATCCAGCGTGAGCGATTGCAGCCGGGAATGATGTCGACGGTGAACGAGTACAGCCGTTTTTATGGTCTCGACATTGAACGTCTTCGGCGGGCACGCCCAGAGGTTCTCGTCATGCATCCAGGCCCGATCAATCGGGGTGTGGAAATGACACCGGATGTCGCAGATGGAGAACAATCCGTCATCATGGAGCAGGTCACCAATGGCGTGGCGGTCCGCATGGCACTTTTGTATCTACTTCTCGGCGGCGAGCCCATGGGAGGCGAAGATGCCAGCTGATTCCATCGTTTTGAAAGGTGGCCGCGTCATTTGTCCGGCCAGCGAGACCGATGCCATAGCCGATGTCTGGATCCAAAATGGACAGATTCAGGCTGTAGGGTCTGGAATCGATGCAGAGGACGCACAGATCATTGATTGTGCGGGCTCAGTGGTGGCCCCTGGTTTCACGGATTTGGGCGCTGAATTGTGTGACCCCGGTAAAACCTGGCGGGAAGATCTTTCCAGTGGTTCGGAAGCCGCCGCTGCCGGAGGTTTTACGACGGTTGTCGCATCACCGCGTACAGACCCTGTGATTGACACGCCCTTAGCGGTGTCTGAAACGCTGGGTCGTGCACGGTCTGTCAGCGGAGCGCGTATCGAGCTGGCCGGAGCATTGACCCTTGGGCTTCGAGGGGAAACTATGGCTGAACTTGGCCTGATGGCTGAGGCGGGAGCGGTGGCGTTTTCGGATGGGCGTAAACCCATGATGAATGCCGCTTTATTGCGACGGTCGTTGGATTACGCTCGCCCCTTTGGCCTTCCCATCATTATTCGGCCGGGTGATTTGGACCTTGAAGGGTCGGGGGTCATGCATGAAGGCGAAGTCTCGACGCAGATCGGTCTACGGGGAATCCCCGCCGCCGCAGAAGAGATCGGGGTGGGTCGGGCGATCGCCTTAGCGAGTTTGACGGGAGCCAGGGTGCATCTCAGTCAAGTGACCACCGCCGGTTCCGTTCGGTTGATTCGGGCCGCTCAGTCCGAGGGCTTACCGCTGACGGCTGCGGTTCCCGCTCGACACCTGGTCTTGACCGACCGGCTGGTGGATGAGTCGGTATACAACACCGCGACTCGAATGCTTCCGCCGCTTCGCAGCGAGTTGGATCGGGTCGCTTTAGTAGAAGCTGTGCTGGACGGTACTGTGGATACCATCACGGCCGATCATGTACCGATGACCCGTTTGGAAAAGGAAATGGAGTATATGTTGGCGGCACCTGGCGCTATCGGCTTGGAAACGGCCTTTCGTGCCGCGTTGACCGCGACCAACGACATTCATCGGACGCTTGATGCATTGGCTGTGAGGCCTGCAAAAATCATAGGGCGCACCGCAGAGGTAGCCGTGAATGGTGTGGCAGATCTGGTGATATTGGATTTAAATACTGAAGCCACTGTCGCCGGACCCTATCGTTCAAAAGGCCACAATGAGCCCCTGGAAGGGGTTCAACTCAAGGGCTCTGTCCGGTTGACTATTCGTGATGGATGCATCATCTACGGGCCTCACGGCGGCTGATCAGATACACTGACGAGGTTGACTCGTATGTTGACTGAATCCGGGCAACCGTTGATTCGGTCTATACCCAACCTAAGAGGTTTTAATGCAGCGCCATCCTATGACGCCAGAAGGGCACAAGAAGCTCTCTGAGACGCTCAAGCATTTGAAGGAAGTGGTGCGCCCGCAGATCGTCAAAGACATCGAAGAAGCGAGAGCGCACGGAGATTTATCCGAGAACTCAGAATACGAAGACGCCAAGGAGAGGCAGAGCCTGACCGAAGGTCGTGTTCGAGACATCGAGGCCAAGCTGGCGGCATCCGAGGTTATCGATGTCACGAAGCTGGAGGCTTCGGACAGGGTTGTTTTCGGGGTCACTGTCGTGGTCGAAGACCTCGATAGCGAGGAAGAAGCAAAGTATCGCATTGTCGGTGAAGATGAATCCGACGTGAAGCAGGGTCTCATTAGTGTCCGCAGTCCGATCGCGAGAGCCATGATCGGGCGGGAAGTGGACGATGAAGTCACTGTGCGAGCCCCCGGTGGTGACCGAAAGATGGTTATCACCGAAGTTCTGTACATTTAGGGGGTACCGTGGCTGAAACGGACAAGCCCGATTTAGGGCTGGCCGCCTGGGCGGATTTAGCCGCCGTCAGGCGTACCATAGAGTGGGTTGGAATCGACCCTCAACGGCTTGAGCGGTCCCTCTATACCGGCAAGACGGTGGGACGACTCTTGCGACGAATCCAGAGTCGTCGGAATGTCGACGACGCCATAGCGAAAGACTTGGCGCGTTTGATTGCGATGATGGATGACTTCGATCAAGAAGATGTGGCTGGTAAGGCCGAAATCATTAGCGATGCTCGCGGTATTTTGGATGCGTTCGTTCCCCTAGGTGAGCTGGGGGCTCGGCGGCATGACCTTGAACCCAAAGCGACCCTCTCTAAGCCGTCGCGCCGCGATCGACGGAATCGTCGAGATGCGGCAGAAGTTGCCGAATCGAAGGATACGGAAGCATCGGCCGATACGGCGGCGACCGATACGACGGCAGAAGCAGCCAGCACAGAGGATAGTCCGGATACCGAAGCAGATTCTGATGACGTGGCTGAGACTCCGAGTGAAGCGGGTGGCGAGCCCGAGCCCGTTGAAGAGCCAGAGCCTTTCGCATGGCTCAATTTGCCTCAGAAATCCCCCAGACCCCCCAATATTCGGCCCCCTCGAAGGCTGGAATGGAATCATCCAGAGGGGACAGGTAAACCCATTTCTGAGCTAGGCGTTTTGGATGACCAGGCGGTTGCTGTCCTGGCCGAAATGGGCATGAATACTATTGGTGAATTTTTGTCGCGACCACCAGAGACGCATGCGCTCATCAAGCCGGCACAATTTGTGGAACCCGGCGGAGAAGATGGGGTGGATGTTGCGGAATCGGTGACCGAAGCCGATCCAGAGCCCGTCATGGTCAGGGGCCGTGTGGTGGGCCGCTTCTCTCGTCTCAGCGCGAATGGAACACGCCATGAAATTTGGTTGGAAGTCCGTCATGCCGGCAGAGTGCGTTGTGCTTGGGTAGGCGAGGCTCCACGGGGTTGGTGGAATTGGCGCTCCAATATGGAATTGGCCTTCATCGGTGCACTTGAAGCGGGCGATGATGGTTGGTGCTTGTTCGAAGCGGAGCCTGTGGGTGTGGACGGCCGAGGAAGTGGTTGGGCCCCCCAGTATGGCATTGATGGAGTCGATGACCAGCAACTTCGTTCGTTGGCCGCGACAGCTCTTCTTCAGGTCATGGGCAGACTTCGGGAGCCCTTGCCGAGAAAATTGGTGGAGTACCATAAGCTGGTCGGATTGGACGACGCCTTGAGAGATGCACACTTCCCAGCGAATAAAGCTGGAAAGGGCCGGAATCGTCTCGCTTTTCAAGAGCTATTGTTACTGCAGGCCGGTATCGGTTGGCGAGCAAAGAGTCGAAATCGAGAACGGGGAATGGGCCACAAGGTGCTCCACAGTGCAGTCGGCGAGTTGAGCGTGCAACAGCATCTCAACCTGACAGACTCGCAAGAAGTCGTGTTTTCAGAGATTCGACGTGATCTGAAGAGCAACCACGCGATGGTTCGATTGCTACAGGGTGAAGTGGGGACACACAAGACCAATATCGCGCTCTTGACCGCATCGGTTGTGATGCAGAACAAAGCGCAGGTGTTGTATGTGCTTCCTGAATCAGGGGCGGCTGAGCGGCGGTTTTTGTTTTCCGAAGGCATTTTTCGGAGCGTAGGCTTTTCGCCAGCCTTCATTCCCGGTGCGCCCACTCGCGGGCAAGCCGATGCCATAGCTCGTGGTGAATATCAGGTTGTTTTTGGAACCAAAGCGCTACTCGATAATGCACCGAAATGGCACAAGCTTGGGCTGGTCATCGTGGAAGAGCGCAACGAATACGGCACAGTTGATCCGTCTGCCATTGTCGATTCCGGGCCCTCTCCCGATCTATTGGTCATCACAGACACCCCCATTCCCAGCAGTTTGACGCTCACAGTTTTTGGCGAATATCGCATGTCGATGCTGAAAAACGACCACTCGGTACGATGCACGACGAGTGTGTACGAGCAGGCTGAGCGTAAAGATGCCTATGCGGCAGTTCATGAGGCCGTGGAAGAAGGGCGGCAGGCATATGTGGTCTTTCCAGTGGGTGATGACGGTGACTTGTTGGGGCCTGAGGATGCGCTACGCTATGCGGGGGCGCTCCAGTCTGAAGCCCTCGAAGGTGCCCGAATCGGTGTCTATTGCTCGGCCATGAGCCGAGAGGACCGGCTTCGCGTTTTCGAAGATTTCCAGCATCGTCGAATCGACGTTCTGGTGGCGACGACCCACATTGAAGAAGCGCCATTGGTGTCGAATGCGACAGTGATGGTTGTGGAGCACGCTGATCATCACGAATTGGTCCGGCTGCACAGACTTCGCGGTCATGTGGGTCAGGGGATCGACGTGGGGCAATGCCTGATGGTGATGTCCGAAAAACCAAACGCAGATGCTCAACAACGCTTGACTCGTTTGGGAGGCGAACGAGACGGATTCAAAATCGCAGAAATGGATTTGAAAGAGCGAGGTTGGGACGCATTGCTGGGGGACGGTGCCGAAGAGGCTCCAGTGTTCCATTGGGCGGACCCCGTTTTAGACCATCAGAAATTACTGATGGCTCGTGATGAGGCTTTTCGACTGGTCAAGCAAGATCCAGGTATGCGCCGTCATCGAGAAATGGTGGATGCGGTCGTGTCTCGTTGGGGTTCCTGGCTCGGTGACGACTTTGCCGCCTCTCGAGCTGACTTCCAAGGAGGGGCGGGTCGTGGTAAAGATAAGCAGAAAGGCCGCCGTCGCCGCAGACGCAGACGCTAGGAAATAAACGTGCCATCCGCAAAGCAAACAACAGAAATCGACGTGACTCCAGAAGAGATGATGCGGGTGATCACGGATTTCGGTTCCTACTCCGACTTTTTACCCGAAATTGAGGACGTCGAAATCGTCCGTGAATCGGATTCGGAATGGGACGTTCGGTTCACGGTGAAGGTCGTTAAGCGACTCCGTTATGTGCTGAGGTTAAAACAAAACGGTCCTCACCAACTCCGCTGGCATCTGCTCGAGGGCGCGTTCAAAGTCAATGAGGGCGGTTGGGACCTGGTCCCTATTGACGAGGGTAAGCGGACTCATGTGACCTACTTTATCGATCTACAGATTGGGATGTTTGTACCCAGCTCAATCATGAGGAATGCGGTAGAGCGGACGCTGCCCGATACACTGAAACGGTTCAAGGGCGAAGCGGAGCGTCAAGCTACCAGCTAATCCCGGTGCGCTCTCGAATAAAGCGTTCCAGTCGATGGTTGATGGTTCGAGGTTGCTCGATCAGGGCGGCATGACTTGCATCTGCGAGGACCATGAGTTCCGCGTCCGGTGTGTCGGAAACGATTTTCTCTGAGCACCACATGGGAGTGAACTTGTCGTTCTCTGCGGCGACCACGAGTAGGGGTCGATCGAGTTGTGGCAATAAGTCCCAAGCATCATGATCGTTTGTTTTGCAGACGTTCTCAATGAACAACCGAAAGTCCAGAGTCGCCAGGTGTTCGAGGTACGGAATGAAGTCTTCGCCACGTGTGTAATAGGGGTCCACTAAGGAAAAAGTCGTTGCCAAGCTGAAAGCGAGAGGCGATTCCAGTAGGGGGCGAATCACATCATTGGCCTTGGGCCCGGCGCGAAACAGTGCCTTGTGTGCGGCGTAAAACAATTTTGGCGAGTGGGACCAATCAAAAAAGGTGGAGAGCGTTTTGCCGGCCGTACCTAGCATCAGCACGAGTCCATGCACCATTTCCGGTGATCGTCGGCGGGTTTCCAGTGCCACTTGGCAGCCCATACTGTGCCCGATCAGCACGGCTGGACGTGGGGCCTTCAACCCCTCTGCTTCCGCCACAGCGCGAAGTACGGCGCTCATATCGTCCGCGTGCCGCTCGACGCTCATGTCCGTGTCGGCCGGGTCGAGCGTGCGCTGGCTTCGACCATGCCCCCTGTAGTCCCATACAATCACGGTGTATCGGTCCGAAAAATGTGCAGTCACATACTTCCAAAAGAAGGTGCTGACGCCGACACCATTACAACAGGCAATCCATGGCCCGTCACCGACTGCGCGCCAATACAGTTCAACTCCATCCGATGCGATCGCATGGCCACTGACAATTCGTGGGTCTTCATTCGACCCGGACGGGGTCGAGGTGCTATCGTTCATGTTGTCGCTCATGGCCCCAAGGGTATCGCAAGCGGCACGGATTGCCGATAGAAATATCAGTATCCTTAACGATGGAGAGACCATGGCCGATTGGACTGAGCCGACACAGAAAGAACGTGATGAAATGGAAGCCGCAGAAAAGGCTGCTCGAGCTCAACGTGAGCGCTTGGCTGCCGAACGGCGAACGTCGATGCGGATGGTTCTTCATGCCCAGGTCAATGTGAAGAGCGAATCGAATTTCTTTATGGGGTTCACTGAAAATATTTCGGAAGGTGGAATATTTGTGTCGACGTTGTCGCCACCTCCCGTAGGAGAGATTGTGGAGCTGGCCGTAGGGGTCGAGGGTTCGGAACCCGTGACCATCAAGGGAACGGTTCGTTGGCATCGCACCGGTGAGGATGGAAATCCCTCCGGGTGTGGCGTCCAGTTCGATGAGCTCACGGATGATGCTCGTCGCACAATTGAAATGTTGCTTGTGACCTTGGAAAAGGAACCGCTCTTTCACGATTTGGACTGATTTGGCGATCCCGCCCAACTGCCCATGATCAGCCAACTGCTAAAGCCGCGCGCTCTTCCGGTGACCGTGGCTGTAGCGGTTGCCACTTTGTGGCGAGTGTGGCTGATGGGTCGGTACGCGGGATGGGAAGAGTCGGATTACGGCAATCTGGCGATGATCCAGGGCGTGCTGGACGGTGGTTTTCTTCATTACGATATGAATCACATGCCGGGGTACTATGCCCTTGCTGCAGCGCTTCACGCTCTGGTGCAGGATGCTGTGGTAGCCGGTCGATCCGTGAGCCTACTGGGTGGCATTATCGCTCTGGGTTTGGCGGTTCGGATAGCGATTCAAATTGGGGGTGTTCGGGCCGGCTGGTTCGCGGGTCTATTGTTGACCATCCAGCCCGAGTTCGCTCTATATGCATCCAGTAGTCTTCGAGAACCTGTCGCGGCTGCATTTTTCTTGGGTGCCGTCAGTGCCTTGGGTGCGGAACGGCTTCGACTAGCCGGATTATGCGCCGCAGGTGTGTTTCTGGTCCGGTTTGATGCGGTCCTCATTATGGCTCCTTTGATGTTTGTTCATGCCTTGGGCCGAGATGATGCGGTCAGGCGTATCCGGGATGCATTTGTTCCTTTGATCTTGGCTATTTTTGCCTGGGCGCTCTATTGTCGGCTGGACCATGGGACGTGGATGTTTTGGTCCCATTCGGTGCAGGTGAACTTGGAGACCGGGCTGGGGAGTGAAGCGGAACAGCCGGGGCATTGGTGGATAAATGGCGCTCAAGTGTCCTTTGGACTTGTGGCTTGGCTCTTGCCGTGGCGAATCGGTTGGCTTCCGTGGTGTGGTCTTGTTGCAGGTCTATGGATTGCGCTTCGCGGGCCTCATGGCTTGTTGAGAACACTGGGCTTCCAGGCCTTGCTGATGGTAGGGATGTGGGCTGGAATTGGGTTTGTGGGTCAGCATGAGCCCAGCCACAACCTGTATTGGAAATGGCTGGCACCGATTGTGCCGGTGGTAATCCCTCTTGGGATCTTTGGTCTGTGGCGGCTGTCCGACAGCCTGGGTCGTGTGATGGGGGCGCCCGCTGCGATGATTCTTGCTTTGCTCGGACTGGCTCAGGCCGGTGTGTCCAACATTAAGGAAACAGAACGGCAAAGAGAGCTTTCGGAAGATTGGTATCGCCCGCAGCTGGACCTGGCCCGATGGATCGAAGCGGAGCTGCCTCCAGACGCGGTGATGGTCCTAGACAATATTCCGGCGTGTTGGATTCGACGTCGTCCCCATCAACGCCAGATGATCAGTTGGTTCGATGTGCCGGTCCCCTCGGATAATCCAAAGGCATTTTCTGATTGGTTACAGCGCGAAAATGTGGAATGGGTCTTGTGGTTTCGTGAGTCGTGGACGCAAGCACCCAAGGTAGCCCCTTTCTTGAGTCGGGGCGGAGAGTGGAGCAACGATGGGATTCAGTTGATCGAGCGCGACCGGGAAGATGGCTACGGTTGGATTTGGTATCAAGTTCAGCGTATTGATGAGGGGGATGACCGCTAAAGCCCACTCAGTCGAGGCCCCGAGCTTCAAGAGCGTCTTCATCCAGGCCTAAGAAATGGCCCACTTCATGGTAAAGCGTGATTTTGAGCTGATTAATGAGTTCGTCCTTTTCATTCGAAATGCGGGCAAGGTTGCGCCGAAAGAGGACGATGGATGCGGGGAGTTGGCTCCATGGTTCGTCGGTACTCTTCTCCAATATTGATGTGCCTGTGAAACATCCCAGCACCTCCAACGGTGATGCGGGAGGGTGGTATTGAAGGAGCACATCGAGCGATGGGATTTCATCAAGAATGATGGGCACGTTGCTAAGCAGAGTTTGCAGATCGGGATGAAGCTTGCCAATCGCTCCCGATATCAGGCGCTCCACTTCATCATCGGTCAAAGATGGGGGCATCGGAAAGCCCACGGGGTCTAACCATTGGGCATGAGCCAAACTGCGCTGCGCCCCGGCAAAGTCACCGCGCCACTCTTGTAGGAGAGATCGAACCCACCACGCTTCTGGATTTCGAGGGCTTTCTCTCACAGAGCGACTCACGGCGCGTCGCGCTTCTTCGAAGTCCAATAATTCAAAGCTGGTGAGAGCGAGGGATGCCCATGATGCAGCATGGTCGGGTTGGAGCAGTGCCGCTGAACGGTAAGATTCCGCCGCCTCGACCAGATCACCGATCACCCGAAGCGCATCCCCTTTGACGAATTGTGCCCCTGGATGTCGGGGAGCGCGCTTCAATACTTCGTTGCATAAATTGAGCGCCTTTTCAGGATCCCCTGCGTCCAGGGCCACTTCGGCTTGGTCGAGCAGACTTTCGACGTGCACTAAGGGTTTCACGGATTGTCTCGATCGTTGAGTACGGTAACGGGGCGAATCTCGGTTCCCATTGATCGACTAAATCGTGCGAACTCGCCGGCCAGTAGGGGTAGATGTATCGCTCGAAGTTGCCGTCGTAGACACGTTTCCACGGCCGGTGATTTGAAATTAGCCTCTCCAAAATCAATGCCTTGGATGAAACCACGGGTTGTGACGACAGCGTTGACAACGATTTCGGCCTTGAATGGCTCCGCCGTCCTCAAATTTCGGGTGAAGCAGGCGTCGATGTAGGTTTGTTTTTGTTCGATCAATGCATCCACCGCTGTGAGATCTAGGTCTGCTTCTAAAGCGCCTGGCGGCGGCTCAAAGTTGACCAAATCTCTCAATTCGAGGTCGGCTTCGACTCGAAATTGTGTGCCTTTGCTCACCGTAAGATCTCGAATGAATGGTTCGAAGCCATCCAATTCGACGCGGATTTGAAATTCTTCATTGATGGGGAAGGTGTCGATGAGAGATAGAGTCCCTTGATTGCCCACCAATTCATCGTTCACGTAAACCTCGCCAGCAGGGGGGTCGACGTTAATGGCCAGAATCGTCCGGCTTGGCGCTTTCAGGTCAGTTCCGATGACTCCGCTGAGGTATAGCCCTGCGAACAGACCGACGATTCCGACTAAAGATAGAGCGGCGACGAACATCATGACGGGAGAAACGATGTGTTTTAAAACATCGATAGATATCGACCGGGTTTCACCGTGGTCAGTTTCTATCGTGACCGTAGCTTTGCCTGCATTTCCGCTGATTCCGTCGGGTTCGACCAGTGCTTCAATGACCTGGCTGACTCTGTTCGGGTCCAGCGTTTTGGGGGATAGATGAACCCAAGGAACAGTCGAAGATACCGTGCCTGGCATGGGCCCCTCACCCTCGTTCCTGACGGTGATGCGAACTGGGAAAGGGTGGGCACCCGTGCGGATGCGTATGACTCGCGGCCCGTCGACTTTAAGGACGGCAAATTCATTGAATATCTGGCCTGCAGATAGAACGGGTCTGTCCTCTTGAGCCATGGAAGGACCGCTACCGCCCGGTGCGTGTGTATCGATTCCTAGGGTGAGCCCATCGTGGGATTCATGTGAATGCGTTGCCTGGTCTTCTGGTTCCTCTGTTGAAGAACCACCCCATTGGCCAAGGGACATGAAGTCCCCGGAGTCTTTCTCGTCCTCATTGGACTCGGTCTCGTCATCGTTGAGCCCCATATCGAACGACATCATCGCAGGTTCGGATGATTCGTCATCTGTAGGCTCGGTGTCCATGCCCGCGTACATGCTCATCATTTGGAATGGGTCTTCGTCCTGAGCTTCCTTCTCGTCTTCCTGGGAATCGTCCCCAAAAGACATAAAGTCGAGCGTGTTTTCCAGCGCGGCGGGAGGTTCTGTGACGTCGTCCTCCTCGTCTTCTTCCACGGGTTCTGTCTCTGTCGGCGGCAGATCAAAGTGGGCCGATCCATCTTCCGATGACAGGTCTTCAAAGGTGACCTCAGGCTCTTCGATCAGATCTCCGTTGCTGTCGTCTCCTGGCATTGGAATGGACGGAGGGGGAGGAGCATCGCGTTCGGGAGATGCTGACGGCATGGATATGGAGGGTGCGCCGGTGTCTACCTTAGCCGCCTCGCCATTTTCGATAGCGTGAACACGTTCCAGGTGCTGTTCGACACTGGGCATGGGGAGAGCAATGCCTATGGTCGGTGGCGGGGGCGGTAAAAATCCCTTTTCTGAGACTGTGTTGTCGGTAGAGGGGAGAGAGTCGGATGGGGAGTCAGGTGGTTGACTCTGAGCCCTCTCTGCATCGTATTCGGCGCGCTTTTGAGGGTCCTTAAGCACTCGCCAGGCTTCATCGATCTGGGCATAAATTCGACTGCTTTGCTCCGTGTCGCGAAGTTGTCGAGCCCATCGATAGCGACGCCTGTATGCTTCTTCTAGCGTATCGACATCACTGTCAGGTGGCGTGTCGAGAATTTCATACAGGTCGTTGGCTGCCGATAAATCAATCGGTGGCTGGAATGATGGAGGTGGGTCACTCGGTGGACCCGCCATTTTTTCTGCATCCTGTTCCGCTAGGATTTCACCGATTCGACGAATCACGAGAGATTCCGGAAGGCCCATTTCTTTCGCTTGGGCTTGGATGGCTTCTTCACCTCTAGCGGTGAGTTCTCCTTCCGCCAACGTTCCCTTTATGAACATGGAAAGTGTATCGAGTTTTGCTCGTTCATCTCGAATTGCGATGTCTTTAAGGTATCGAGCGGACTCGTCGATCAACGCAGTTTTCACCAATTTAATGTTCTTGATGAGCCAAAGTGCTTCTTGCCGGTATTTCGGGTTGGCTTGCTGGCCTTGAGCCCAACTTCTACGCACTTGGAGTGCGTGGGTGATGCCTGATTTGTCCGCGGATTGCTCGATTTCTAAGTATGCGTAGAGATCCGTTTGTCCTACCGATTGGGTAAAACGATGGATTTCATCGAGGTCGTTGGCGTCCATCTATCAACGCACCTCTGTTTCTGAGACTTGGTCTTCAGCAGCTTCCATGTCCAGGAGTTCGCCGAGGAGGTGGAGGCGTGCCGATTGGGTGGACTGCGTCTCCACGTCGACCACATCGACTTCTAGGATTTGATTGACATTGTATCGGTACACCACATCGATGGGCGTGCCACGGGGCCGAGGAGGCAGGTCTTCAAGAACGATTTGTCCGACGACAAACACCTCATCTCTATTGGCTCCGGATCCTTCGGTGACCTCGACTTGCACGGCTGTCATCCCGTCGTATGCGTATGCGAAGCGTCCGTGGCTCTCGGCGGGCACTGGGGTGGCTTTGTCGATGATGGTGACAATCATCTCGTTAAGGTCCGAATCGAGAGCAATAACGCCTAACGGGTGGGTGCAGGCGTCTTGAATTTCAACCTTCGGGATGCTCTTGGGCTGCGGCTCAGCTTTGGGGGTCGTCGGCGTGGATTTACCTTTGGCGCGGTCTTTCAGCGCTTGTCGAACGGACTTCAGAGCTGGATGCTTGGGCTGGTGCCGTAAAACGCCAGCTAAATTGGCTCCTATGGCGACACTCTGGTCAGGACTGACTCCTGGAAAGGTCGCATCCTTCGCCAAGGTTTCTACCATTCGTCGAATCATGGGCATTTTCGTGGAGCCGCCCACGAGCAAAACCTCATCGATATCCGACCAAGTGAGGTCTTGAGACGAGAGCAACATATTGGCCGTCTCCTCGCATTGGGCAACAAGGTCTTGGGTGATGCTTTCGAATTCGTCCACGGTGACTGTGATGGCTTCACGGTTACCTTGATAGTTCACCGGCACGACAGCTTTGGGTTTGGTCGACAGAGCCAGCTTGGCCGCCAGGCAGCGCTCATAGAGCTCCTGGTAAGGCTGGGGATCGTCGCGAGGATCGAGGCCATGCTTCGCGACAAAGGCTTCCGCCACATGATTGACGAGCCGGTCATCCCAGTCTTTACCGCCCAGTTCTGCATTTCCATCGCTGGCGACAGTCTTGAACGTGATTCCCCCGATGTCCATGACGGTGACATCGAAGGTCCCGCCGCCCAGGTCAAAGACTAAGACTCTCCGGTCGTCGCCAAACTTCTCCAAGCCATGTGCAATGGCCGCCGCGGTGGGTTCATTGACCATGCTGAGCACGTTCAGGCCGGCCAGTTTTCCCGCTTCGGCCGTCGCGGCACGTTGAGCGCTGTTGAAGTAGGCGGGTACAGTGATGACCGCATCGGTGACTTCGTGGCCCAGCGCTTCTTCGGCATCGGCCTTCAGCTTTTTCAAGATTAGACCTGAAATCGCCTGTGGGGTGTACTCTTCCCCAAAGAATTCGAGCTGGATATCGTCCCCCATCAACCGCTTCACAAATCGAATAGAGTTGGCGGGGTCGGCGACGACGCTTTTGACGGCTTCCTCGCCAACGACGCACGCCCCAGGCTCATAAAAGTGCACGACGGATGGAGTGGTCGGATGGCCATCAGAATTCGGTAGGACCGTGCTTTTCCCGAATTGATCCACTACGGCCATGGTCGAGAATGTTGTGCCGAGGTCAATACCGAGGATCACGTTCTTCATTGTGGAGGACTCCTCACGATTCCTTCGATCCGGAATCGTGGAAGCGACGCACAACGACTTCTTCTGCTCTCAAGAGACGGCCGCCACGGGTAAAGCCACGCTTGAGGACATTCTCGATGGTGTAATCGTCATCGTTTGAGTTTGTTGGTACGGTTTTGATGACTTTGTGGTTTTTTCTATCAAAAGCCTTGGCCGCCTCCATGGGAAGAACATCTCTGCGGTAGAGCAACTCAAGCATTTCATCGATGAGGTATTGGAATGAGTCGGCCACGACTTCAGGACTCATTTCTTTCTTGATGAGGCTGGCCTGGAACCAGTTGAGGCTGTCGTAGAACAAGAGAAGATCCAGAAGAAGCGACTTTTCATTTTGAAAAATGAAGTCTTCTTTGTACTGTTTCAACTCTTCGTAGAGGGTATCGAAAGCTTTCTGTTGGATACCGTTCTCGGCTGTCGAGCGGCTGATGGTGTCCTTGATCTCGGCGACTTCTTCGGCCAAAGCGTCAAATTGGACTTGTTCGGTTTCTTCGGCTTTGTTTTTCTTCGTTGACATGTCTTCAGGCTCCATCACTCAGCTCTGTTGCCAGGTTGATGAATGTTCCTTCGAGTTCGATGGATTGGTCACAGTGGTGGTAGTCGTCCGTACTGGAGCAAAGATTTCGAAGGTAATCTTGCATGACCTGACGTCCGACACCGACCGTAATGATTCGGCCGCCAGTACGTCGGATTCGATGGCACTCCTCCAACGTTCCTTCAGGGTCGTCGGGATGTCCATCCGTGAGGACCACATAGACCTTCTGTACGCCGGTGGATTGTTTTAAAGCGGCTCTTGCTTGCGCCAGCCCCAAGGCCATGGGGGTGGAGCCGATGGGGCTCAACTTGTCGATGGCATCCATGACCGTGCTGGGGTTGTTCGTCACCGGTGTCTTAAGGCCGCCAGGAAATGCGACGAGAGAGACCTTGCGTGGCTGCTTGCTGTTGAGCGTTCGATTGATAAAAGCGGTGGCGGCTCGACGGGCCTCGGTAATGCTCTGCCCGTACATAGAGCCGGAGCAATCCATCAGCAGCGCGATGTGAACGGGAACGTTGTCTCTGGCCAAATCTTCCAGAGTGACGCCAGACTTACTCAGGCGGTGCCCCAGGATTTGCCCGTTATTGAGGTCCATACACTCGACCTCAACGATGCCATTTTCGTTGTACTTAAAGGTCACGGCGAGCCGCGTTTCGCCGGCGGGTCGCGCAGGTAAGCCGTAGAATTCGAAATGCCCGAGCGCATTGCATTCCAAGGGCATTTCAGATTCGCCTTGTACGAGCCACAGGTCCATCGTGCTCTGCTTGTCGTGCGATGTGACGTAATCATCCCGTGTGCGTTCGCATGGGATTCGGGTGTTCCGACGAATGATCTGAGAGTTCTTGAGTTGACCGTCCTTAAAGACCACCATGCCGAGAGAGTGACTGGTGACATCGTGGGTGCGGATATCGACGGGAGGAGCGTCCCCAGACAGTTTGGCGCTTTCCAAGGCCGCGGTCAGGGCCGCACCTAAAGCGACGCACTCATCGGGATTGATGTCAGTCGCGGCCGCCTTTTGAAACATCGTTTGGATGAGTTGTCTGACCATGGGCATTCGCGTGGATCCGCCTGCGAGCAGAACGACCTCGACATCGTTCCCGGATGCATTCGCATCTTGCAAGACATCTTCAGTGAGTGCTTTACATCGAGCCAATAAGGGCGAGGTCAGCTCCACGAACAATTCTCGAGTCACTTCTTCCCGCAAGATCTGACCATTAAAATCGAAGAATAGATTGACCTTGGGTCGCCGAGACAGAGAGAGCTTCGCGCTCACACACTTCTGTCGAAGGTCATGGTATGCCGCGACGTCTTCGAGCGGGTCGACACCATGTTTTTCCTGAAACCGTTGACTGATGTATGAAATCAGAGCTTCGTCCCAGTCTTTACCTCCAAGTTGGTGGTCGCCATTTGTGGCGATCACATTGATGTCTTTACCCACGATCTCTGCGAGCGTGACATCAAAGGTTCCGCCTCCCAGATCAAAGACCAAGACCTTCATGTCCTTGCCGATATTGGCGAGGCCGTAGGCAAAGGCTGCCGCAGTGGGCTCATTGATCAACTTGAGGACTTTCAGGCCGGCGAGTTCACCGGCTTTAAGTGTGGCCCTCCGCTGTTGATCACCGAAGTAAGCAGGGACGGTGATGACGGCTTCTTCGATGGGGTGGCCCAGTCTGGCTTCGGCGTCATGTTTGAGCTTGGCTAAGATAAAGCTCGACAGTCGTTCAGGACTGTACACATCGTTGCGATACGCAAAGCCGTAGTCTGGGTCGCCGATGTAGCGTTTGACGAAATCAACGACTTGGTCCGGATAGGCGATAGCGGCCTGCTTGGCGTAATTGCCGACAACGATGTCATCCTCATCGAAGAGAATGACCGATGGGGTAATCCGATCGCCCTCTGCGTTGGCTAGGATTTCAGGTACACCGTGCTTGTTGACCTGAGCGATGGCAGAGTATGTGGTTCCAAGGTCGATGCCGACGGCGCGATTGCTCATTGGGTACAGTCCAGCAATATTCAGCTAAGTTCGTTCTAAAACACGTACCAAGGACATAGGAAGCTGGCCACCTTATGATCCGCGCACGCGAAGGCTTATTTTTTGGGGGATTGTTATGTCGACATTGGTTCTGGCCTCTACGAGCAAGTGGCGGCTTCAACTTCTGAAGGATGCGGGTATCGATGCTCAAGCCGTCGATCCGGCCGTTGAGGAGCATGCCTTGGTGGGAGCGACCCCCGTCGAAACGGCAGAAATTCGGGCTCGAGCCAAAGCAATGGCGGTGGCGAAACGGTTTCCTGATGCGTGGATTTTAGGGGCCGATCAGGTGATCCATTTGGATGGGGAAACGATCGGAAAGCCGGGAAATGAGTCGATCTGGCGAGAACGATTGCGATCGATGCGAGGCCGAACTCACGCATTGACCACCGCGATTGCGTTGTGGGATGGACGAGATGTGGAGATTCAAGCCGTGACTACCCACGTCCGATTCCGAAACGACATCACCGATGCTGAATTAGACGCCTATATCGCCAGTGGGGAGGCCAAAGGGTGTGCAGGCGGCTACATGGTAGAACGGCGAGGGGCTTGGCTTGTGGAATCGATTGACGGGGACTGGTTGAATGTCGTGGGACTTCCAGTTTTGACTGTCGTTGGATTATTGCGGGCTCGAGGCATGACGGTGCCGACATGAACCCGGTCTACGACGAGTTGGCGACGCTAACGGCGGACATCCAAGCCTGCCTGGAATGGGCGGAATTGACCGGCTCATCGGTGCTCCCAAGAGAGCGTGTGGAACGCCTGGTGGCCGAGCCGATTGCACCTCGAAAAGACGCCCCTGTTTTGGTGGCTGAGACCGTGGTCTCAGGGAAGGCTGCCAAGGCCGCGCCAGTTCAGCGGCCCCCGCCAGAAAAACCCAAAAGATCAGTGCCTCAAAACGATAATCAGAAGCCGCCAAAGGCCTCCGCCAAATGGGCTGCACTGATGGATGCGCCGACGACTCATACCGTCTCTGGGCCTGGGGATGCTCGACTCATCATCTTGCGGGGTGCGGGCTCCTCCGCGGAAGCCGAGTCCATGTTGGACCGAATGTTGGTGAATGTGCTTCAGATTGAACGGCAGAGTGTGGCGGTGTTTGATCTTATTCGAGATACGCGTCGCCCCATCGAAATCGGTGAGGGGGTGCGCCGCAGCCTCGTGGAATACGCGCCGGAGGTGATTCTCGTCATGGGGACTTTCGCCGTGAGAGCCTTGCTGAATGAAGAGGCTTCCGTTCACGGAGAAAGGGGGCAATGGACATCTGTTCCCGACTTGGGAGCGGTCCGCGTGACCCATCACCCTGAAGCCATTCTGGCCATGGCGGAGCGCGGCGATTCCACTCCGAAGCGCGAAGCATTTGACGACTTAAAAGCCATCGCTTCTCGGCTCAGCTGAGCTTTAAGTCGCCCAATAAATCGGCAAATGTGCCCAGGGATTGATTTTGTTTCTTTGCCTGGTCCCGTTGATGCTTTTTCCAGGTGTTGCGTCCATCGCCACCATCTTTTTTCATGCTCAGGCCGATGCGTTTCCTGTCTTCGTCAATTTCGATGACTCTGACTTTGACTTCTTGCCCCGACCGCACAACAGACCGCGGGTGGTCGACTCGGTGCTCGGCCATCTGTGAAACGTGAACCATACCTTCGACACCGTCGGCGAGCTTCACGAATGCCCCGAAATCCATCAGGCGGGTCACTGTGCCGGTATACTCCTCACCTTCGATGAATTGATTTCCGATGTCGGCCCAGGCGCCTGAAGCTTGGTCTTGAAGTCCCAGACTGATGCGGTCTTTAGCCTTGTCAATGGTCTTAATACGGACACTGAGCACCTCACCTTTGGCGGGGAGGGGAGTGTCGGAGCCTTGACCGAGCTCACTCTTGTGGAGGAGGCCCTGCACGCCGCCGAGTTCGACGAAGACCCCAAAGTCTTGGACGGACACGACGGTTCCCTCTTTGACATCCCCTTCTTTGAGTTGTTCCCAGGCCTTTTCAGCGTCTTCTGCTGCCTGAGACTCTTGAAATGCGCGATGACTCACGACGACATCGCGTTCTTTAAACTCGCTAATAATGAACACCCGTTTTTGGCCCACATAATCATCGAGATCATCGTGGGGGTGCCGCTCGATCTGTGAGGCTGGACAAAAGGCTTTCACGCCAGAAATCAGCACATTGAAGCCGCCAGGGTTTCGACTCTCGACCACGCCTTCCACTGGAATCTTTCCGCGGAAAGCTTCCTCGAGCATTTCCTTGGTTCCGGCTCCCGATAGTTTTTCGGCCAGCTTGATTCCACGCGCTCCAGCGGACACCACAAATACGGAAATGGCATCGCCCACTTTCAGGGTGTCCGAGTGGCTGAGTGAGTCTTTATCGATGACACCTTCAGACTTGGCTCCAATGTTCACGAAGACGGTGGTTTTCGTAATCGACGCTACTGTGCCACTGACCTGTTGGCCCGGCTCGGGATCTTTGGGCGCAGCGCCACTCATCAGGCTGGCCATAGCATCCACGCCGAGCGCATTGGCTTCTTCAGCCAAAGCGGTGGCATCAATGCGTGGACCGGTGGGCACTTTTTTCTTCTGTTTCGGTTTTTTGGGTGCGACTTCAGCGGGTTGAGCTTCAGTCGCAGCCAGTGTTTCAACAGTTTTTTCGGGCTTCTTTTCGCCTTTCTTACGGCGAATAGTTCGGATGCGATCGGACATGGGGTACCTCGGATACCCCCTCCTTATTCCACTCCGGGTTACGAGGCCGCTTCATTCCACGGGAGGTGGCTTTGTTGGTGCTGACTCACAAGGAAGGCGAGGTGTTGCAAATCGGTTCCGATGTGCGCATTCACGTCAAGCGGATCAAAGGCAACTGGGTTCGGCTGTGCATTGATGCGCCTCGCGATGTCGAGCTGAGACGGCTCTCGGCCGAAGAGGTGGCGTCGACCGAGCGACAGGAAACGGATTGATATGTCCGAGGCGGACTCTCGACTGGACCCCTTTGACTATCGCTTACCGAAAGAAGCGATTGCACGATTTCCGCCTGAACAAAGGGATGGCGGGCGTCTGCTGATGGCGACAGAAAAAGGGTGGGTCGACGGGAGGATCTCTGATCTCGTCCAGTCGTTTTCGTCGGGCGATGTGTTGGTGGTCAACGACACGCGCGTTTTATCTGCCAGATTGTATGGATGTCGGCAGACCGGTGGACGGGTCGAGGTGCTGCTGTTGGGCACAGGAGACGGAAGTGTTCCGGCTATGGTTCGGCCAAGCCGCAAGCTCAGTGTGGGGGAGTCGATCGCCTTGTTCGGGCGGGATGGTCAACCCACGGACTACACGGTCACGATGGGAGAAGTCGGTACAGGAGGAAGTCGATCGGTGGAGCTGTCCCATCCGGCGTCAGAAGTGATGTCAGCGTGTGGAAGAGTCCCGTTACCGCCCTATATGGAGCGACCCGCTACCGAGGCGGATGAGGAGCGCTATCAGACGGTTTTTGCGGCCGTTCCGGGTGCGGTTGCAGCGCCGACAGCGAGTCTTCATCTGACGCCAGCTATTTTAAAGGCGCTGAAGTCAAAGGGTGTCGGCGTACACACCATTACCTTGCATGTCGGAGCGGGTACCTTTGGTAACTTGGGGTCCGAGGACCTGGACCGAGGGGCGCTACACTCCGAGTGGTACGAGATCCCTGGCGATACAGCGGCCGCTATCCAAAGAGCCAGAGCGCGGGGGGCAAAGGTGACGGCTGTCGGGACTACGGTGACCCGAACTTTAGAGGCATCGGCGCAGGAAACAGGCGAGGTTGTGGCGGGCAGTGGACGGACATGTCTTTTCATAAAACCGGGCTTTTCGTTCCAGGTTGTCGACCGCCTGATGACGAATTTCCACCTCCCGCGTTCTTCATTGTTGATGTTGGTTTGCGCTTTTGGGGGGCGCGATACCGTGCTTACAGGCTATTCAGACGCGGTCAACCTTGGGTATCGGTTCTACAGTTACGGAGACGCCATGCTGATTGAGCGAGGGGAGTACAGCAAGTCATGAGCGTTTTGTCTTATAGCGAGACGCACCGTTGTGGAGAGGCTCGGTGTGGCGTGTTGACGACACCTCACGGCCAAATACAAACGCCAGCGTTCATGCCTGTGGGCACGAAGGGAACGGTCAAAGGTCTGATACCGGATGAACTGAAAGAGTCTGGTGTCGAGATTCTGCTGTGCAATGCCTATCATTTGTGGGTTCGTCCAGGTCATGGGCTCATTCAGAAACTGGGTGGTCTTCATCACTTCATGAACTGGGATGGACCTATTCTGACCGATTCGGGTGGGTACCAGGTCTTCTCTCTTCGTCATCTGACTAAGGTGTCCGAAGATGGGGTTCGGTTTCGTTCCCCTCACGATGGCCAGTATCGGACGTTGACGCCCGAGGTCGCGGTTGAGATCCAGGAAGCATTGGGCGTCGATATTGCCATGGCCTTTGACGAATGCATCGAGTGGCCAGCTGAACGGGACCGAGTTGCCGCGTCGACGGAACGGACGACACGCTGGCTAAAGCGCTGCCTCGAAGCTCGGCGCCATGCGGATCGAACGGCCTTGATCGGTATTGTTCAGGGGGGCTTTTATGACGACCTACGGGCAGCACATGCTCAAGAAATTGTCGAGTTGGATCTGGACGCCTACGCCATTGGTGGCTTGAGTGTGGGTGAACCCATCGACCAAATGATGGCGATGGTGGAGACCACGATTCCGCATCTTCCCCGAGCCAAGATTCGGTATTTGATGGGGGTCGGCTACCCGGTCAATCTTGTGGACGCTGCGACTCGAGGAGTGGACTTGTTTGACTGCGTGATTCCGACTCGGAGTGGCCGTTTTGGCTACGCCTTCACCAGTGAAGGTCGGGTCTCGATAAAGCACACGCGATTCTCTGACGATCAGAATCCGTTGGATCCGTCTTGTACGTGTTACACGTGCCGGTCTTTTAGTCGGGCATACCTCCGACACCTCTTTCAATCCAACGAGATTCTCGCACCACGTCTGCTCTCTTTGCACAACGTGGCTTTCTATCAAACGCTGATGTCTAAGATACGGTTGGCTATTCAGGCTGGCCCCGAAGCGCTCAAGACGCTTCGAGCTGACGCAGCACGATGGACAGCCCCGGCCGGATGAGCAGCCACCACATGGAGCATTCAATGGCCGAAACCCTGAACACCACGACCGACGGATCGGTGATGGTGCATTGGCAGGACGCCCCGCCGACTGGCAGTCCACTGGGTGGACTTTTCCCGGTCATCATGATGATCGCTGTTTTTTACTTTGTGCTGATTCGCCCTCAAAGCAAGGAGCGTAAGCAGCATGAAGGGATGGTGGCCGCTCTACAGAAAGGCGATCGGATCGTGACCAAGTCTGGTGTTCACGGCCGAATCGACAGTGTGGGGGCGGAGACCGTTGAGTTGGAAATCGCAGATAAGGTTCGTGTCACCATCGACAAGATGAGCGTGGCCCGAAAGAATAAGGAGCTCTGATGCCTGGAACATGGTGGACCCGAGTTTTCGTGATTGCTGTCACCCTGATTTGGGGTGTTTGGATGGTGACGCCTACGTTTGTGGGAGAGTCAACTCAGGCGATGCTTGAAGCTCAAGCCGCTGCTGCATCGTCTGCGGCCGGCGACCAAGAAGAAGAAGACGTAGCGGAAGTTGAAGGTCCCTGGTGGCTCAGCTTATTGCCCGAAGGTCGAATCAACTTGGGCTTGGACCTTCAGGGTGGAATCGACATGACCCTCCAGGTCGAGGTGGATGAGGCTGTGGTGTCTGCAGTCCATCGGGATGTCGCTCCGCTGAAGACGCTGGCTGATGACGATGGTTTACGGCTGTCGGATGTTCGGCGGGAACGGGGCGAGCCCATCCTTTTGCTTCGGGGGGCCGATGGCGTTCCCAGTGAAGAGATTCGTCGATTCATGTCCAAGCGATTCGACACGTATGAGTTTTTGGACGAGCGCGTATTCGATGGTACGAAGTATCACGCATTCGGAGTGCTCCCTGACCAGGCCAAATACATCGGCGATCGCGCTGTAGAGCAAGCGCTCGAGACGCTGCGCTCGCGTATCGATGAGACGGGTGTCAAGGAGCCTTCCATTGTCCTGAAGGGCGGTAATCGCATCAACGTTCAGCTTCCGGGTATCGAGAATATCGAGGAGGCGGTAGCGGCCATTGGAACCACTGCCGTACTTGAGTTCATGCTTGTCGATGAAGAAGCCGACGAGGTGGCCTTGGACCGCGGCCTTTTGGATGCCGAGGGACAGCTCTCCCCTGAGCAATTCCAGGATGACGATTACCTGAGTGATTGGATGTCTCGTCAGGGACGCATCGATAGCAAGTCCAGAGTGATGTTTGAGTACGAGGACCAAGGCGAGCAGGGTGCGGTACGGACCCGTGCTGTAGTGGTCCGAGATCGAATCATCCTCACGGGTGACGATGTCAACGACGCTTCTGTGGCCATGAATCAATACAACGAGCCTTACGCTGCCCTGGAGTTCAAACCTCGTGGTGGCAAGGTGTTCTGCGACATCACATCCGAAAATGTGGGGCGTCGATTTGCGATTGTTCTCGACAATAAGGTGCGATCTGCTCCGGTGATTCGCGAAGCCATTTGTGGTGGACGAGCCAGTATTGAGATGGGTGTTCAGGATTACCAGCAAGGTCTGAAAGAAGCATCCGTTTTGGCGCTGGTGTTGAGAACGGGTGCATTGCCCGCTCCGGTGAGCATCGGCGATGTGCGAACTGTGGGTGCGTCGCTGGGTGCGGATGCTATCGCGGCCGGTAAACAAGCGACCATGGTGGGCGGTGTTTTAGTGCTTGTGTTCATGGTGTTGTTCTATCGGACAGCGGGCATGGTCAGTTGCATCGCGTTGATCACGAATATCCTTCTGGTGATGTCACTCCTTGCGGCGGCGGGCGCGACACTGACCCTGCCGGGTATTGCGGGTATTGCGCTGACGGTTGGTATGGCGGTGGACTGCAACATCATTGTTTATGAACGAATACGGGAAGAGCTGAGGCTGGGTAAAAATACGCGTTCAGCGGTGGATGCTGGGTTCTCCAATGCACTCACTGCGGTGTTGGATGCCAACATCACGACCTTTATTGCTGGTGTGGTTCTGTACACCTACGGAACCGGTCCAATCAAGGGCTTCAGCGTCACGTTGATGATCGGAATCATCACCACACTCTTCACGGGTATCTTTGTCAGTCGGACGATGATGAACTTCATCACGCGTAAAGCGTCTGCACGGCTGGCGATCTGAGGTCAATATGTATTTGATAAAGCCTGGCAAGAATATCGATTTCGTCGGCAAGCGTAAACCCGCTGCCGTCTTCTCCGTCATTTTGGTCATCGCCAGCTTGGTCCTGTTCTTCGGAAAGGGACCCAACTGGGGTATCGACTTCACCGGTGGTACTGAGGTTCACCTCAAGTTTAATGATTCCATCGAGATTTCTGAGGTTCGGACTGCGCTCGAGCAGTTGAATCTCGGCAACGATGCGGTTCAGCAGATTGGTGCCGATGAGGAAGGCGAATACGTCATTCGGATTCAAGACCCTGAATTCGGTGCAGCTGAGACGAGAACGGCAGTGGAGAGCGCGCTGAAAAAGCGTTTCGGTGCCGATTGGATTTCGGAGACAGATTACACCGCTGAGGTCGGCGCGCGTTTGACCGTGCGCTACACCGGAGGGCCGGTCACCGTTCCCGATGTTCAGGCTGCGGTGGATGGCATCGATGGTGCTCGGGCTGCCACTGCGCTGGACGACAACGTGGTCTATGTAAACCTCCCTGGTTTGGCATCTCAGATTGGCGAAAAGCTGAAGGAATCGTTGCAAGGTCGGGACTTTAAGGTCCTTCAGGTCGATTCTGTGGGGCCGAAGGTCGGTGGTGAACTGCGCCGCCAGGGTTTCATCGCCATTGCTGCGACTCTTGCGCTCATTCTGGTCTATGTGGGCTTCCGCTTTGATCTCGCCTTCGCTCCTGGAGCGGTGTTGGCGTTGTTTCACGATGTCACAGTGGTTGTGGGTATCTTCACCATCACAGGTCATGAGTTCAACTTGCCAATGATCGGGGCCTTGTTGACCATCATTGGGTACTCGCTCAACGATACGATTGTCATTTATGACCGAATACGCGAGAACATGTCTCGCTATCGAAGAAAGGACACTAAGGCGCTGATCAACACGTCGATCAACGAGACTCTGGGCCGAACCTTGGCGACGTCGATCACAACGGGCGCAGCCATGATTGCGTTCCTTGCTTTGGGCGGTCCCGTCATCGAGACCTTCTCCTTGGCTATTTTGTTAGGCGTTATCTTCGGAACCTACTCGACGATCTGGGTGGCGAGCCCCACCATTCTTGTGATGGAAGATCTCCAACCGGTGCTTTCAAAGCTCTTTACGCCCGTACAGGCCGCGATGGATGCAGCAGCAGATCAAGGCCCAGTCACCGCTACAGAAGAGCGCCGTCAGGCACGAGAATCCGGACAACCGGAATTGTAAGTTGACCTGGGCGGTTGTCTTGCCCATACAATATCCCTTCGGGGTGGAAAATGACCAAATCAGAACTGATGGAAGCACTGGCTGAATCTCGAGGCATCTCGCGGCGCACCGCTGAAGAAGTCGTGAACGTCTTATTCGATGGCATGAGAGATGCTCTCAAGTCGGGCGGACGGATTGAAATCCGGGGCTTTGGTAGCTTTAAGGTTCGCCAATACAAGGGTCGTAAGGGCCGCAACCCGAAGACGGGCCAAGAGATCCTTGTGAAACCCAAAGTGCTGCCGATATTTAAGGTGAGCAAACTGATGCGGGCTCGCATCAACAAAGATTTGGAGTAGCCCATGCTTTCTGTGCTCTTGGCGCTTGGTATGAGCGCAAATGCTGCGACTCTTTATGTCAATGGAACCCCGGCTGAGGGATTGAGGGACTTCGAGTTCACCAACGTCTCGGTCCAGGTGGACGAGAACGGAGACATCTTCATCGTCGCACCTCAGTACAAGGTTTCCGTTGGGGATAAAGCGGAAGCGAAGAACAAGAAGCGCAAAAAGGATAAAGACGTCACGACGCCACCCGATCCTACGGGAGATGGTGCGGTTCCTGGAAACCGTTGGTGGCTGATCTCTGAAGACAATGAGACATCTGGACACGTCATTGATGTCACCGTCAATGGAACGGTCATCACCACCTTCAAGTCTGCTGGTAAGCAACTCATCATGGACGTGGGACCGTACCTCAATATGGGCGAAAATACAGTCGAGTTTGTGAGCCGCGGTGACAAACCGGGTGGTGGAGCGCTCTTTCTCTACATTGGTACCGGTTCAGTGGATGGCGGGCGAATCTCTCAGGATGAGCCCAAGATCAAGTTCAAGCGCAACGCCAGCAGTGATGCCGGCGAGGGCGCGAGCATGACGCTCGTTGTGGAGTAAATCAAGACGCGCCCCGTGCGTGCTGAGAACCGCCCGTTCGGCCTTAATGGTGATCGGGCGTTTTTAATTAGGGACTTAGTCTGCCGATCTTCACCGATCCGGCGATGACCTTGGATCAACCTTGGATCTCGCGGAACTTGTACTGATACCGATCCACGGTAAGGTATTGACGTGGCAAGTCTGTCACTTCGAAAATCCCCAATTTCTCCCTCGATAATTTCTCTCCCCGGAACCGCTCCGGGCCCCTCCCACCGAAGCCCTCCCTTCTTGCACTACCCCCGCTGAGTATATGGCTGCAGTACGATCCTTGGAAAACCCCAGGCAAGGTCCACGGACCTACGTCCTGGACACAAATGTCCTTCTTTACGACCCCAATGCCCTCGAGGTATTTGAAGACAACGATCTGGTGATACCGATCACCGTTATCGAGGAGGTCGATCGGTTTAAGAAAGACCTCAATGAGACGGGCCGGAATGCCCGAATGGTCTCTCGGCGCCTCGATGAACTCCGGTCCCAGGGCCGTTTATCTCGCGGTGTTCCGCTGCCTTCTGGCGGGAAGCTACGGGTTGAGATCCCGAATGGATCGGAGCAAAAGGTGCCCAGCATCTTGATGAACCACAGCAATGACAACCAGATCATTGGTGTGGCCCATAAACTCGCTCAAAACGCCGATCCCGGTGATGTCATCTTGGTCACCCGCGATACGAATATGCGCATCAAGGCGGATTCGCTGGGGATCCATGCTGAGGACTACGAGCACGCCCATATTCATATCGATGAGTCGTACACCGGCGTCAAAGAAGTGACGGTTTCGTCCGAACAAATCGGCGAACTCTATAGCCAAGGATGGTTGCCTTGGGACGAAGGTGAAGCCTATCCCAACCAGTTTCTAATTCTGAAGGCGGAGGACAACCCCAGCCAAACGGGTATGGCTCGCTATGATCAGAAGCAGAAACGGCTCCGACCTGTCGGTAAGCATCGGGAAGGTGTTTGGGGCATATTTGCCCGCAACAAGGAGCAGCTTTTTGCACTAGATATGCTCTTGGATGACTCGATTGACCTGGTCACGATCGACGGTATGGCGGGGACAGGAAAGACCCTTATGGCCATTGCATGTGGCTTGAAAAAGGTGGCCGATGACCGCGCGTTTCGGCGCCTCGTCGTCAGTCGGCCCATTTTTCCTTTGGGCAGGGATATGGGCTTTCTACCTGGAGATGTGAGTGAGAAGCTCAATCCGTGGATGAAGCCGATTTTTGATAATCTCGATCTCTTGTTGGGCGAACATGACAATGAAAGCAGGAGAACGGGGGGCCAACCCTCGTATCAGGCGCTGCTCGACCAAGGGATTCTGGAAGTCGAGCCTCTGACCTACATTCGTGGCCGTTCCATGCCTCGACAGTACCTTGTGGTCGATGAGTCTCAGAATCTGACCCCTCATGAGGTGAAGACGGTGCTGACTCGGGCAGGAGAGGGCACGAAGATCATCCTGACGGGTGACCCGTACCAAATCGACAATCCGTATGTCGACTCCACATCGAATGGGCTCACCTACGTGGTGGAGCGCTTCAAGGAGAGTCAGGCAGCTGGGCACATCACCTTGCGTAAAGGCGAGCGATCACAACTCGCGGAATTGGCTGCAACCTTGCTATAGGGTCGAATGGCCAAAAGACCACGCCGCAGCAGCGGTCCACGCCCCTGGGTTCGTAAGGGCATGGACCAACTCGAGGGACGCAACGTCGTCTATGAGGCGCTCACCCGAGGTGCGCGCCCCGTGACCCGAATCATGATGGATGAGCGGACACGGCCGCACCCGAAGATTGAACGGATCTTGGAGGTCGCCAGCGCCCAGGGCGTACAGATTTTACGAGGCCCGAGAGATCGGTTGGACGAGTGGTCGTTGACGGGCGTTCATAATGGCATCATTGCAGAGGCTGAGCCGCTCCCAGACTGGACGGTGACAGCCCGTTTGAACGCGTGTATCGATGCGGGGCAAGACCCATTTTTCGTCTTGGTGGATGAGGTCAACTATGAGCACAACCTCGGCGCGATTTTGAGGTCGGCGATGGGGGCCGGCGTACACGCTGTGGTGATTCCTACACGCCGTGGAAAGGGTGTGACCCCGGTGGTTCAACGGGTGGCGATGGGCGGGGCGGAAGCCGTGCCGGTGATTCGAGAGGCCATCCCTGCAAGCATGAAGGTCTTGCGGCGTGCCGGTGTTCGGATCGTGGGCGCCGATATGGGCGGTCAGACGATGTGGGATGTGCCCATGTCGGGTCCTCTGGCCATTGTCTTGGGTGGCGAAGACAAAGGTGTGACGCATACTGTTCGGGACCGTTGTGATGCCATCGTGAGTGTACCGTTGGCTCATGGTCTGGATTCTCTGAATGTCAGCGTGACTGCCGGGATCCTCATGTATGAGAAAGTCCGTCAATCTCGTTGATGGTGTGGATGCGGACGACTCCTGCGGGGGTTACCGCGAGGGTCCGGAGATTCTGTGAACATTTTCGCTGCAGTCGGCATGATCGCGATTCTCGTGTTTATTCACGAGTTTGGGCACTTTATTGTGGCAAAGGCCTGTGGTGTTCATGTGAAGGTCTTTTCGATTGGATTTGGCCGACGCCTCCTGGGTGTGGAATATCGGGGTACTGAATACCGGCTCTCCGTTCTTCCCTTCGGTGGGTATGTTCAGATGGCTGGAGCCGACCCGTTTGGAACCGGCGAAGAAGACGATGACTGCTTGGACGATCCCAGCAAGGCGTTTCTACGTCGTCCTGTTTGGCAGCGTTTGTTGGTCGTTTCGGCGGGGCCTGCGTTCAATTTAGCCCTACCGCTGGTTTTGTTTACGGTGCTGTTGATGGCGGGCGAGCCTCAACCATCGAACCAGGTTGGGATGGTGGAGCAAGGTGGCCTTGCGCATCAGATAGGCATGAAATCGGGCGATTCCATTTCCAGTGTGGATGGCCAGCCGGTCGGTACTTGGAATGCCTTGGCCAAACAGCTGGGAACTTGGGAATCCGGGCCGCACTCGTTGACGATTCAGCGTGATGGGGTGTCCCGCACGCACTCCATCGATTTTGATCTGGACTCTAAAGTTGGACTGGGAATTTCGCATCTGCGGCCGGATGCGGTGATTGGGGTGGATTCCCCAGATTCACCGGCAGGGCGAGCGGGCTTAAAAACTGGCGATCAGATTGTTGCGGTAGAAGGGGTGGCGACCGGAGATTGGGTTTCACTCGACCGAGCGTTGGATACCCCAAAGGCGACTGTGTCCATCACATTGGCTGACGACCGCACATTAAGCCTGTCTAAGCATCCTGGCTGGAGTCCTCACGATGCGGGTTTATCCGCTGTTCCATCCGCTTTATGGGGTCTCAGGCCGACGTCGATCTTTGTGGGGAATGTTGGTGAGACCGTATCGAAGGACAGTACGGACCTTTTTGAGGGGTGCCGTCCCAGTGCAGCGCGTCCACAGGCGCCTGCCTATCGCGCAGGTTTACGTGAAGGTGACCGCTTTTTGCGCATCGATGGCCGGCTGGTTCGAGGCTGGTCTGATGTGCTCGAAGGAGTGCGGTCGACAATGGACGGCGATGGTGAATCGGCGACGGCGCGTCCGCTTCAACTTGAGGTGGTGCGTTCGGGTGAGGTGATCGATGTGAATCTCACGCCGACGGTGATTCGCGATACCAATGCGCTGGGTCGATATTATTACCGGCCGATCCTGGGTGTGATGCGTATGGGTTCGCTGACGGAAGGGCCTTCCGTGCGCGTGTATTACTCCTTTACAAGGGCGGTGAGTCGCGCTTTTGATGAGACGACGCGCCTCAGTGGATACGTGATTGAGCAGATCGGTAAGCTGATCACCGGAGCTGCGGCTGTACAGAAGAGCTTGGGTGGTCCTGTGGAGATGGTTCGTCAGGCATCGAGTGCCGCGGACCAGGGGATCTTTGTTTGGGCGCGGTTGATGGGCATGTTGTCGATCTCGTTGGGGATCATCAACCTTCTGCCTGTGCCGGTCTTAGATGGTGGCCAGTTCCTGTTTTATGCGGTTGAAGGCATGCGTGGCCGGCCCTTGTCATTGGCGATTCGCGAGCGTGCACAACAAATTGGCGTTCTCTTTCTGGTGTTGCTCATGATGAGCGTGCTCTTTTTTGATCTTCGTCGGCTATTTGAATGAGTGTCGTCCTTGGGATCGACACGGCAGGCCCAGTGGCGGGGGCTGCGATTTTAGGGCCTGGCATCGAGAAAACGTGGAGCGATCGGATTGTCCGAGGGGCGGATACAGTCCTCATCCCCGCGATCGCCGAACTGATGGACGGTGTGTCAGGGATTGACATTGTGGCCGTATCCGTCGGACCCGGTGCTTTTACTGGGCTGCGAGTGGGGGTGGCGACCGCACTGGGTTTTGCGGTGTCCATGGAGTGTCCGGTCGTCTGTGTTTCAAGTTTGGAAGCACGGGCGTTTCAAGCGGATCATGAACAGATCTTAGCTTTGCTGGATGCCAGGAAATCGCGAGTTTATGCTCAGTTGTTTGACGGTTCTGGTGATTACCCGATCGCGCTATCGGGACCCCGGGATGCGCCGTTGGCGGATGTTTTACCGTCGACAGCTTTCATGGCGACGGGAGAGGGGGCTTTGCTCGACGTCGAGAGTATTGTGACGAGTGGCGGTATCGTGGATCCTCAGGCCGATCGGTCGCCCGCGATGGCTGTGGCCCAGTTGGGGAGGCTTCGCAGTTCGGATGCCGTGGGTCCAAACGAAGTGGCGTTAGCCTATCTTCGGGATGCAGATGCGAAAAAGCCCGGTTCAACCTGATCTTAGTTGACATGTCAATGGTTGACATGGGTCTGTTCGGGTGTGTACCGTGAGTCTCATGCTTGTGGAGGGCGGATGGAACTCGCGGATAGGTTGTTGGTGGATCGCTTCGTACCCCAAAATCGAGAATTGCAGGACCTGGTAGAGGCTCATCAGCGATTCGAGAAAGAAATAGACGGTCTTAAAGACCGAGCATGGTTGACCCCATACGACCGACAGCACCTGCGCGTTCTTAAGAAGCGGAAACTTCGTGGACGGGATCGCATTGAAGAGATTCTTAGAGGGTATCGGGCCGAGGCTGCCCAAAGCTGAGCCGCGAAGGGGCAGAGCGAGTGGGTCTGGGATAGAGCGGTTCCTATGAGTACAGATACGGGTCATCCTGACGGGGTTAATGTCGCAATTGTTGGTGCCACAGGCGCTGTGGGTACGGATTTGTTGAGTGTGCTAGAGCGTGCGCCTTTACCGGTGGCTTCGTTCCGGCTGTTCGCCTCGCCGGCATCCAACGGTGAAGTAGTGGAAGTGCGCGGTCGCTCTCATCGGATCCGTAGTCTGCCTGATAACGATGGCGTGGGGGCGATGTTCGAAGGGATCGACGTGGTCTTTATGGCCGCCCCTGCCGAGGTGGTTCGACCCCTTATTCCAGTGTTGCAAGAGTTGGACGTTCCTGTGGTGGACATTGGCGGTACGGTGGCAGATAAATCTCCGTTGATGGTCCCCAGTGTCAGCATGGAGCCTGTCGCTGACTTCGCAGACACTCGGGTGATGTGTTCACCCAGTGCGCCTGGAGTTGTTTTATCGACGATTTTGAGTCGCCTAGCGGTTCGGGGCGTCACCTCGGTCCGGGGTACCGTGATGCTGTCGGCCAGCAGTGCAGGGAAGGCCGGTGCAGAGGAGCTGTCCGGGCAGGTGGTGTCTCTCTTTAATGGCAAGACGCCTCCGCGATCGGTTTTTACTGGAGGTCTCGCTTTTGATCTGCTGTCTCAGATGGGCGATATCGTTGAAGGTTGGACCACAGTAGAGCGTCGGGTTGCGATTGAAGTGGCCGATATTCTGGGGTGGAAACCGGAACAAGCGCTCGTTTCCGTCGTCTTGGCTCCCATGTTCGCTGGAGTGGCGGGTGATTTGGTGATCGAATTTGATCATTCCGTCGACTTGGAGGCGGTCAAGGGTCTGCTCGAAGATACTCCCGGGGTCCGCGTCGGAGATCCTGTGCCGGGTCCGCGACGTGTGGCGGGTGACAACTCGATTTATGTGGGGCGATTGCGGGTGGACCCAGAACCCCATCGGCTCCACCTTTGGTTCAGCGCGGACAACCTTCGTGTGGGGGCTACAGCTAATGCACTGGCGATTGCGACGGCGCTGTGGTCTGAGGGATATTTGTAGTGCTCGCTTGGGTCATGTGCATACTCCCAGCTGTAGCTGGCTTGCCCGACCGCACGGCATCCAGTGTGTCGGCTGGGACGCAAATCGTGGATGTCGTGGTGTCCTCGGATGGTGAGAGTGTAGCGGTACTCGATGGGTCCGGAACGGTCCATCTTCTTGATTTAGATACGTGGGATCTCGTTCCCGTGACACCGTGCGCCGGTGTGGGTGGAATTTCGACTGCACCGGGACAAGACAGCCGGTTTTGGGCCGGGTGTAAGGACGGCACTTTAAACTGGTTCAGCCTGACAGATTCGGGTGTCAACGTGGGTGACGCGAGCGTCGAACTCGCCGAGACGGCAATCACTGGCTTGGCGGCAAACGAAACCTTTGTGTTCGCATTGGCGGAAAACCCCATGGGTGACGGTAATCCGCAAGTGCATGCTTACAATCCCGAAGCGGACCTAGTGATGGCGGATGGTTTCCCTTCGACCTTGTCCTACAGCACAGTGGAGGACATGGAGGCTAACGCGAACTTTGTGTTTCTCTCTCACGGGGGGGCCAGCTTTTCGAAGGTGGCTTCTGGTGCGGGTGGAGCGACGCGCCAGCAAGGGGCACCGAGTGCAGCGAAAACATCGGATATTGAAACTGTCGGTGCGACCCGAGTCTTTGTGGCCGGTGGGTCATCAGGGTTGGTCGAATATCAGACTGGGTCCAACATTCTGTCCCTCTCGCTAACGGATGCTGCGGGAGTCACGAGTGCTTCTGCCATTGCAGCGAATATGGATGATGAGTGGTTTGCGATTGCCGATGACGAGGCTGGAAAAGTCCTTTTTTATGACTTGGATACCTCAGCTGGCGGGCCCACATCGAGTCAGCTTTCTCAACTTGATTTTCCAGATGAGGATGCACCGATAAGGGAGTTCGGTATCATTGGTGGCTATTTGATTGGGGGCACGGACAACGGAGCCTTGCATTTCATGACCGACCGTCCATGGGTAGAGGCCAACCCCGCCACCCCAGCAGCAGCGCTCAATGGAGAAACGGTATCGATTACGTTCTCCTCGGATCAATCCGGCACCTGGACAGCGCGACGGGGTGCCACATTTAATGGGGGAGGGACAAGGGTCGCTTCCGGGACTGTGATTGCGGATGAACCGACTGAAGCGACTATTGAAATCGATGGGGACTTTAAGGAAGGGGATAATGTTTTACGAATTGTCGTAGAAAATGAAGACGGTAAAAATGGGCATGATTCGACGACCGTGAATGTGGACAACCCTCCATCTAGAGTGCCCTTAAATTCAGGTGATATTGGTTTTGGCGATACTCGCATCATTTTGGACTTGAACGGTATCGATGATGAGGACCTGAGCCACTACGCTGTGTACGTCAGTTCCGAAAAATTTGAACGGGAAGACTATCCTGCGGAAGGTCCCGCCTTTATAGGTGTTGAGAGCGATAAGGATGGAAGTGCGTTGAAATTACCCCGACGCGTGAACCTGAGTCCCGGAAAGGACAAGACAATTTCGATTGAGCCCCTTACAAATGGGGTCACCTATTATTTGGCTGTGCGCGCATATGATGCAGCTGGCCAGGAGAGCCCCATGAGCAATGTTGTGAGCGAGACCCCTCGGGAGACCTTTGGTGCCGCTGAATTGGCCGGAGAGAAAGGGGGGCACGCGTGTAGTGGCTCCGCGGCGTCGGCAACAGGTTTGTTGGCGTTGATTGGGGGCCTTTTCGCCGGTGGACGCCGGTCATCGTGGATGGTGGCTCTGTGTGCTGGAGGCATGATGAGTACCCCATCTTTTGCCGATACGGAGTCGGAATGGCCTCAGAAAGGGAAGGACATTGAAGATTTCATCGGACGCACCTTTGAAGCTCGCTACGGGGGGATGACACTGGAAGATCCCAGCTTAAACCAAATCTTTGGAGAGACGGGCCACAACATCTTTTGGGTGGAATATGGCATGACGCTCTTTGAGTTGGCGGAAATCACGGCCTCTACTGGGCTGTACAAGGACTCCGGAGTGCGTGTCGATGCGCAGGGCAACAAGTCGGCCGAAAAGGATACGATGACCGTATTTCCATTCGCCGTGGATGCGACTTTCCGCTTGGATGTATTGCCCGAGCAACCCATCGTTCCTTTTGCGGGCATTGGCTATGACTATTGGCTTTGGGAAGAGACTTGGACAGGTGGCGGCGAGATGTCCGGAGGAAAGTCGGGCAGTCACACCACGTTGGGAGTGAATCTGTTGCTGGATATCTTTCAGCCATCTCGAGCCAGTCGACTTCGGGCGTCCTCGGGTATTACCGATTCATACATCACTATCGAGTGGCGAAATCAGGTGATTGGGGATGACTCGGGCTTGTCCTTTTCGGGTGATGCCGTCCTATTTGGGTTGAAGCTGGACCACTGATGCCATGAGCGACAGTGGCGGTCAGATGTGGCGGGCCACATTCGCGTGGCGCGGGACGAACTACGCGGGTTGGCAGTTACAGACCAACGCGGAAACCATCCAAGCGCGCATAGAAGCTGCGTTGTCCGCGATTTGTGGTGTCGAAGAACGCGTGCCGGCCCAAGCCTCGGGACGAACGGATGCTGGTGTTCACGCAGAAATGCAGATTGTCAGTTTTCGACTGCCTGTTGAGCGGATGCCTCACCAGGTGGTGGCCGGCCTGAACTATCACCTGCCCGATGACATAGTATGTTTGAGTGCCGACAAGACCGTAGACGACTTCTCCCCGCGTCAATGGACCAAAGAGAAGCTCTATCGGTATCGAATCTTGAATCGGGGTCCCATATGTCCCTTTCGAACCGACTATGTCTGGCATATTCAGCAGCCATTGGACGTGGCGTCGATGGATATGGCGACGACCCATCTCATAGGCCAACACGATTACTCGAGCTTTCGTGCCGCGGGCTGTTCAGCGAATACCCCTTTACGCCGGATTTTGGACGCTCGTGCATACGCCCGTGCCGATAATGAACTCTCGATTGAGTTTACGGGGCATGGCTTTTTACGGCATCAGATCAGAATCATGGTGGGGACTCTGGTCGATGTGGGCACAGGTAAAATCACTCCCGATAGGGTCGGTGAGATTCGAGATGCCCACGATCGCCTGCGTGCCGGTACCACCGCACCGGCCAAAGGGCTTGTGTTGGTCCGTGTGGATTTACTGGCGGGTCCCCGCCAATATGACGATGACTAATCGCCCGCGTCAGGTGGAGGAACTGCCTCGGTATCGTCATCGAGTTCCATCGGGGGTTCGCCGATAGTGTCATCGTCACCATCGTCACCATCGTCACCATCTTCGGCAGTGGCGCCTTCCGTGGCATCCTCGATCTTAAAGGCCTCTTTGGAGGGTGCAGCATCCTTCGCAGTGAGCCTAGACCCTTTGTAGCGCTCCATGACAGCCACACGAGGATCCGGAGTGGGATCTTCCAGCTGATTGGCTCCGCAACCTGGGCAGATCGGCTCAGGCTTGTTCAGATCGTAAAATTTCTTGCCACACTCGTAGCAGGAAAACCGTGTTCCAAGTTTGGATTTGTCTTGCATAAAACCACAGGGTCTGAATAGGTCGAGTTAATCCCCGACGCGGATTGATACCACACCCCGCCGACACGTCAAGCATCTTGATGACAGCTAATTGTTTTAGGCTACTCTATGGGGAGGAGGTGGGATTGTCTGAAGCCCCCGATAGAGGACCGAAATTGGCGACGAGGCGAACGCTGCGACCCAAAGCGGCTGGCCATGTGTGGGCTTGGATAATTTTGGCTGTGGGGCTGGTGCTTTGTATGATCATCACCTTGTGGGTGGTTGAGGCAGGGAAAACCACAGTGACGACATTTTCTGATCAGGATGTGGTGCACACTATTGCCGGTCGATTCAGTGAACGCTGGTCGCAAGCGCCAGGTCCGCCCGAACGCTATCGCTCGCAAGCGCTAAAGGGCGCGCAGTCTGGGGACCTGTCCGAGGCACTGAGGTTCACCAGCATGACTTTATCGCTGGACCCTGATTCGGTAGATGATTGGCTAAAGATGATCTGTTTGTCATGCCTGAAACCGGCCGATCCCTTTGCGTTGACGGAGGGCGAACGTCATGGGCTTCTGATCGCTATGACCAATTTAGAAATATCCCCGGCCCGCATCGAATTTGCCCACTCACTTCACCAAGGGAGTATGTCTGCAACAGACGATATCGAAGGTAGACTGCGAATTCTATCTCGTTGTATTGACGTCGATATTCCGTCCGAAGCGGGAAAAACCAAGCAGGAAACGCTTGACACCTTGGACGTGTCGCCATAAACGCGGGTGCTGTTGCGCACCCTTAGTGTCGCAAGAACTATATAGAACGGAAAGGATATCGAAAGGTGTCCGCCGAATAGAGTGAATCATGAGTACCACAATCCCTAACGCTCAGACCGTCGATCGTACCTGGTACGTGATTGACGCTGAAGATCAGATTCTGGGTCGTCTTGCAACTCGCGTAGCTACTGTGCTGCGTGGAAAGCACAAGCCGACTTTCGCCCCCCATGTCGATACTGGTGACTACGTAGTGGTCATCAATGCCGACAAGGTCAAGCTTACGGGCAACAAGGAAGCGGCCAAAGAGTACTACCGTTACAGTGGGTACGCCGGCGGACTGAAGGTCCGGACTGCTGCACAGGTTCGAGAAGAAGATCCTGAGCGTATGATCACCCAAGCGGTCAAAGGAATGCTTCCTAAGAACCGACTTGCTCGCGAAGTAATTTCCAAGTTGAAGGTGTATGGCGGAGGCGATCATCCTCACGCTGGCCAACAACCGCAGCCATTCCCTGCGCACGTTTAAGAGGATTTGTCAGATGGCCATCACTCAGTATTACGGAACCGGACGTCGTAAGACTTCTGTCGCTCGTGTTTATCTTCGCCCTGGTAAGGGAAACATTGTGGTCAACCGGACCCCAATCGAAGAGTACTTCAACCGGGACAGCATCAAGCAAGTCCTTAAGCAGCCCCTCGCGCTGACTGGCACTGCCGAGGATTACGATATCCTCATCAACGTGTACGGTGGCGGTAAGACGGGTCAGGCGGGCGCTGTGCGTCTGGGTATTGCTCGCGCACTGTGCGAAGCCAACCCTGAGAACCGTTCGGTGTTGAAGGCCAACGGTCTTCTCACGCGCGATGCACGTAAGGTTGAGCGTAAGAAGTACGGTCAGCCTGGTGCTCGGAAGAAATTCCAATTCAGCAAGCGCTAAGCCCTGCACAGTACAGATATTTCAAAAGAAGCCGTCCCTTAAAGGTCGGCTTCTTTTATTTTTCAGGTGCATAAACGCCCCAATACAGATACGGATGAGTCCCATGAGAGCCGTAGCAGTAATTCCGGCGCGCATGGGGTCGAGGCGTGTGCCAGGTAAGGTCATGGTTAATGTCCATGGCGAACCTTTAGTCGTGCACGTGTGGCGTCGAGTCATGGCATCGGCCGTCCTCGATGAGGTCTGGGTCGCGACCGATTCGGAACAGGTGGCGGATGCGGTTCGAGATGTGGGTGGCCAAGTTTTGTGGACTGAGGGCTCTTATACCTGCGGTACGGATCGTGTCGCTGCTGCGATGAAAGACATCTCTGCCGACATCATTCTCAATGTTCAATCTGACTGTGCCTTTCTTGAGCCCAGTATTCTGGATTCGTTGGTGGCGGCCTTTAAAAATCCAGCCATACGTTTTGTGACTGCAGTGGTACCATTTCCAGAGGGCCGCGACCCTGCTGAGCCCTCCATCGTAAAAGCGGTGGTCGGAGCAGAAGGGGAGGCACTTTACTTTTCCCGGGCTCCGGTCCCTACGGGCGGCCCCTGGTTGCAGCACATCGGCGTGTACGGGTTTCGGCGGCTCGCTCTGAGCGAATTTGCCAGATGGGGCCCAAGTCCGCTCGAACGCTCGGAGCAGCTTGAGCAGTTACGTATTTTGGAGAATGGCGAATCCATATTTACTGTGATGGTAGATAAAGCTGGACTCGCTATAGACACGCCTGATGACCTGGCCAGACTCTCAATCCCTTCAATAGATTCATCATCGATCAACCTGAGGTTGTAATGCGAAAGAAATTCATTTTTGTTACCGGCGGTGTGCTGTCGTCTTTGGGTAAGGGCCTGTCCGGTGCAGCCATGGGGGCACTTCTGGAGTCCCGCGGAATTCGGGTCACGAACCTCAAGATGGATCCCTACATTAATGTCGATCCAGGCACGATGAGCCCCTACCAGCATGGGGAAGTCTTTGTCACGGATGACGGTGCTGAGACGGACTTGGATCTGGGCCATTATGAGCGCTTCACGTCATCCACGATGCTTCAGAGGAACAACTTTACGACCGGTCGTGTCTACCAAAATGTTATCGAACGTGAGCGTAAGGGCGAATACCTGGGACACACCGTTCAGGTCATTCCACACATTACCGACGAGATCAAAAAGCTCATCTGGAATGGGGTGGGGGATGCAGACATCGCCATCGTGGAAGTGGGCGGCACGGTGGGTGATATTGAGTCGCTCCCGTATCTTGAAGCGATTCGGCAGTTTCGCAATGATGCTGGCCCCGACAATGTTCTTTATCTTCACCTGACCTTGGTGCCTTACATCAAGACCAGCGGGGAACTGAAGACAAAACCCACGCAGCACTCTGTCAAAATGCTTCGTGAAATCGGTATTCAACCGGACATTTTGTTGTGTCGGTCTGACCGAGACATTCCGAAGGAAACCCGTGAAAAGATTGCCCTCTTCTGTAATGTTGAGGGTGACTGCGTCATTGCATGTCCGGATGTACGAAACATCTACCAGTTGCCCTTCACCTTGCATGAGGAGGATTTGGACGACCGAATCCTGGAGAAGCTGGGCATCTGGGCGGCAGCCGCTCGATTGGACCCGTGGGTTGAGTTGGTCGATCGCATGGATAAGGCCAAGAAGCAGGTAAACATTTGTATCGTTGGTAAGTACGTGCATCTGGCCGACACCTACAAGTCTCTGAATGAGGCCCTCACCCATGGCGGCATCATCAATGGTGCCAAAGTAAATCTGGAATTCATCGATTCGGAGACGATCGATCCCGCTAATGTTGCCGCCAGTATCGGTCATGCCGATGCCGTGTTGGTTCCGGGTGGCTTTGGTGAGCGCGGCATCGAAGGAAAGATTGGAGCGATTCAGTGGGCTCGTGAAAATGACGTGCCCTTCTTTGGGATTTGCCTCGGTATGCAACTGGCTGTGGTGGAGTTCGCACGCCATGTGTTGGGACACACGAACGCTCATAGCCGTGAGTTCAATGAATCGGCAGAGCATGCTCTTATCGAGTTGATGGACGAGCAACAGAATGTGGTCGACAAAGGCGGAACCATGCGATTGGGCGCCTGGCCTTGCACGCTAAGGAAGGGATCGAAGGTCCAGAAACTCTATGGAGAAGCAGAAATCAGCGAACGTCATCGTCATCGCTACGAAGTCAATCCAGCGTATTTCGAGTCCTTGGAGCAGGCGGGATTGAAGATCACAGGTCGCAGTCCGGATGGGAAACTGGCTGAGATGATCGAGCTGAACTCGCACCCTTACTTTGTGGCCTGCCAGTTCCACCCTGAATTTAAGAGCAAGCCGATCAAGCCCCACCCATTATTTACAGCCTTCATAAAGGCCGCGCTGGAAAAGCAGTCCAAGTCATCCACACAGACCAAAGGTGAAAAAGGAGTCGGTGTGGGTGGTGAGGTTGCCGAGGCATAGCAATGCTTGCGTTCATACTCCTGGCCACTGCATCGGGAGCGCCCGACGTGACCATTCAAGGGGCGGAACTGGCCGTTGCCGCGCCTGTGGAAGGGCAGCATAGCCTAACGATCCGATCGGACCGGACCCGGCTGGATTTGGCCGAAAATAAGGGCTGGTTTGAAGGCGGAGTGACGGCAGAGCAGGGCGATCTCCGATTGACGGCAGACAAGGCGGAGGTCGATTTGAGCCCAGACTCCAGCATTCAAAAAGCGGTTGTATTGGGGAACGTGGTTGTTTCTCAAGGCGACCATCGTGCCTCGGGAGAAAAGGCTGTCATAGAAGGAGACCGCTTGGTCCTGACTGGAGAACCCACTTTGGAGACCGCCCAACACCGTATGGTGGGGCAGGAGATTGTATTTACAGTGGGGAGTAAAACAGTCGAGTGTTCAGCCTGTACAGTGACACTCCGGTCGGCGGAGCTTCCGTGACCCTGGTCGCCCGTGGCTTGTCTCATAGCTATGGCGGGGTCAGGGTGCTGGATGCGCTCAGTGTATCTGTCGATGCTGGACAAATCGTGGGTGTCCTGGGGCCCAATGGAGCGGGGAAAACCACTGCGCTTAAGATTATTGCGGGGGAGATACAGCCGAGAGGCGGCACGGTGTTTCTCGGTGATAGGCCTCTGGATGGCCTTCGAACCCATCAACGAACGCGTTTAGGGCTCGGCTACCTCCCGCAACAACCTTCCATTTTCCGAGATTGTACGGTTGTTCAGAATATGGAAATGGCGGTTGAGGGGCTCAAAGGAAGTGCTCAGCAGATTGACGTGCTTTTGGAATCGTGTGGCATTGCGCATCTCGCCTCCGCGCGGGCAGTCACATTGTCGGGAGGAGAGCGCCGGCGGCTTGAGTTGGCTCGGAGTCTGGTGGGCCAGCCATCTGCGTTGGTTCTCGACGAGCCCTTTTCCGGTATCGATCCGGTGGGGATCGAGACGCTCCAAACGGTATTTCTAGGATTGGCCGCCGATGGTCTCGCCATCCTCATGACAGACCATGCTGTGCAAGCCACGCTGAGCATGTGTGATCGAGCGGTGATTTTGGAATCTGGGACTGTCATGGCGGAGGGTTGCCCCGAGGATGTGGCGGCTGATACTCGCGTGCGAGATCGGTATTTGGGAGGCACGTTCAGGCTGGAAAAACTCACCAAAAATGGCCACATAGAGCGTTGAACTGTCCCGTATAGAGCTGTTGGAAGGTTCAAATTGGAATAATCTCTGCTGTCTCGGTCCAGGATGTCGTATGATGGGTTGAGGGACATCACCCGGGTCTATTGGGGACGAATGGCGCTTGAGATTCGTCAAACTCAGAAGCTTGCACAGAAGCTGGTGCTTACTC